>Ga0308156_1000069_pt1 | contig 345280 bp, 289 predicted proteins | sample PhyAR2_FD_201041 | JGI IMG/M metagenome (GOLD analysis project Ga0308156, IMG submission 201041) | Phyllosphere microbial communities from UC Gill Tract Community Farm, Albany, California, United States - DLSL A.R2 | ecosystem: Host-associated > Plants > Phyllosphere > Unclassified | place...
CGGCATCGAGATGCGTAAAAGGATTGAAGCAGGAGGATGGCCGATCCGTCACCCCGAACGGGTCGAGCACATGCAGCGCACCAAAGCCTTCCCTCGCCTGCGCAGTGATCCTGGCATTCTCGCCCTTATCCTGACCGTTCTGTCCGTGGCTATCGGTTTTCATCTCGGCCTTGGGCTTGCTGTCATGCGAATGTCCGAGCGGCGCTTGGTCGCGAATATCGCCAAATATTACAGTATGGTCTTCAGAAGCACGCCGCTCCTCGTGCAGCTCTTCCTGTTCTATTACGGGCTGGCGCAAATTCCCTTTATCAAGGGCAATGCCGTTACTTGGTGGATCGTCAGCGACGGAACGCGTTGCGCGGTGATGGCGATTGCGCTGAACACCGCCGCCTATACGTCGGAAATCCTGCGCGGCGGCTTGCTGTCGATCCCGGTCGGACTAAAGGAAGCAGCGAAAGCATCCGGCATGTCCCGCTTTACGTCTTTTCGTCGGATCGAGTTTCCTTTGGCGATCCGCCAGGCACTGCCTGCCTATGGCAATGAGTTGATCCTCGTCGTCAAGGGCACGAGCCTTGCGTCCACGATCACGGTTCTGGAGATCACCGGCTATGCCAAACGCCTGATGAGCCAGACCTTCGCAATCTTCGAGGTATTCACGCTGGCGGGTATCATCACCAGGATCGCCATCAAGCTTGAACCTCTCCCCGCCTCTACAGCCACCGCGCTGTTTGGCCTGCCCTCGACACAGGCCGCATTGAGCGTCATGCGTCGTGGCTTGAAGGTGCGATATGGTCACCTTCGCGCGGCAGAAGCGATCTGGTCGAACTATTTCCGCCTGACATCGACCCATCATAACTGGTCGGCCGCCGAGTATCGAACAGATCACCCCATCAACCTCCTGCTCTGTCTCGGGGGAAACGACGATGCCGACGTGCAGAGCGAAGTTGAAGCCATCTATGAAGACGTTTCCACTCACGATCCCGATATCTCCGCCGTCATCGCTTCGTCAAAAGCGCAGGAAAGGGCCATCTGGGCTCCGCGGGAAGACACGGACCTGATCTACCGCAGGCATCCAGGCGCGCCCTCATACGATGTCTCGGTGCCCCTTTCGGAAGTCGAAGCCTACATGAACCAGCGCATAGCGAAGCTGAAAGCGCTCGACCCGGAACTCGACCCGTATGTTTTTGGCCATCTTGCAGACGGCAATCTGCATATTGTCCTGAATGCCGCGCGTGACACAGTCGATAGCGGGATGACCACCACGATCGAAGACATACTTTATAGCGGTCTTCACCCCTCTGGTGGGTCGTTTTCAGCGGAGCACGGTATCGGCAGCAAGAGAGCGGAGACTTTGATCAAAAACACTCATCCCGGCAAGATGATGTTGATGAAGCAGGTGAAAGCGTGCCTTGATCCAAGAGGAATGCTGAATCCTGGCAAAGTGCTATTGGATTAGGGCTGAGAGCGGAGATTGTGTACGGCTGACCGGTCGGAGCGACCAACTTGTCTTCATGACAGCGCTAGAGGTTTTTTCAAAGCGTCTTTCGCCTTGAAGAGAATCGAACCCAATCACCTTTATTCGTAAGCTGTTACGCTAAGTTAAATGATTGGAAAAGCTTCAGGCCATTTCGAGCCCGTTCAAGACACCCCACAGGTACAACCGTCGAGCCTTCGACATGGCCGTCGGTTTGCTTCAAATGCTTTACTGGTTTATCTGCAGAGAATGAGCGAGCACAACCAACCATCTATCGAGACTGGCCCCAACGGGGAAATACACCCGGAAGCCGCGCAGGCTGTAGGATACCTTGCCAATCATGCTGCTCGGGCATTCAATCGCCTTGTCGATGCCCAACTTCGAAGTCACGGCCTGACTCTCGCCTTGATTGGTCCATTGCTACTACTGAAGTGGAAAGGAGAGATGCTTCAACGCGATCTGGTGCGATTATCGGCTGTAAAGCAGCCGGCAATGGTTGCGCTTCTGGACAAACTTGAGGCTGCCGGGATGGTATCGAGAACAACCTCCCTTAAAGACAAACGAGCAGCCACTGTCCACCTCACTGATAAGGGGAATGACGCGGCAACTTTGGGCCGCAGGGTTTTGCTCGACGTGAACGCGCATGGCGCCGTCGGGTTTTCTGACGCCGAACGAGATCTGCTGGTCACTCTCCTAACACGACTGATCTTGAATTTTGAGCAAACCATGGAACATAATATCACGCGTGATGTTTTTATGCGCGAAGGAGATATTCATGGTCCATCGCATACTCGTAACAGGCGCTAGCGTTGCTGGTAATACCGCCGCATGGTGGCTCACGCGCTTTGGTTGTGAAGTCGAAGTCGTTGAGAAGGCTCTGACCTTTCGTGGAGGTGGACAAAATGTCGACGTTCGAGGAAGCGCTCGGGAAGTGCTTCGGAGTATGGAGCTCGAGGAAGCTGCCTTTTCTCTTCGAACACCGGAAAAGGGCACCGAGTGGGTCGACGAAAATGATAGCACGATCGCACGCTTTGAAGCCGGGTCGGACGGAGATGACAACGGTCCAACGGCCGAACTGGAAATCAGGCGAGGTGACATAGCCAAGTTGATATACGACGCTACACTTGAACGTGCGACGTACCGTTTCGGTGACAGCATCGAGTTAATCTCGCAGCACGACCGCAGAGCCGATGTCACCTTCACGAGCGGCCGTAAGGAGCGCTACGATCTTGTCGTCGTTGCGGAAGGCGTTGGGTCACACACCCGCGAATTGGTTTTCCCTGGTGAAAACGAGCCGCGCTGGATGGACCTGATGATCGCGTATTTCAGTATCCCACGAGAGCCACACGATTCCGACTTCGCCCGTGTGTACAACACTGTTGAAGGCCGTGGAGCAACGCTCAAGCCCGCCAGGAACAATATGCTCGGAGCTTTCGTCGGCATTCACAGAAAACCCGAAGGCGAGCACAAATGGACGCTGGAGGAGCAGCGTCAATATATTCTCGAGCAGTTTTCCAACGACGGCTGGGAATTTCCGCGCATCCTCAACGTTATGAAGGATGTTGACGATTTCTACTTTGAGGTTCTGCGACAGGTCCACATGAAGCGATGGTCAAACGGCTCAGTTGTATTGACCGGAGATGCGGCCTGGTGTCCCACTGGCGTATCCGGGATCGGGACGAGCTTAGCGATAGTTGGCAGCTACGTGCTTGCCGGAGAACTGTATAAAACTAACGACAAGCTAGCCGCGTTACGGTCCTACGAGGCGATCATGCGTCCCTTCGTCAAGGAGGGGCAGAACATTCCTAAGATTGTCCCGCGGATGCTGTGGCCGCAAAACGCGTTCGAACTTAAGTTGATGCGAGCGGCAATGCGCGTCGCCAACAATCCGCTTGTGAAAAAACTGTTCGCCAGCTCTTTTGCGAGGGACTCCAATCAGATCGAGCTGCCTCATTATGCTGTTCGGCAAGAAATTGGAAACTGACGGTTCAGTTGCTGCAAGGACCCATGAAGCGACGTGATTTTATCGGCGTTAGCTTTATCGCCTTTTCGTGCCCATCTGCGCAATTTGTTGTCACTGTCGTTCTCGAACTTGTTACATATTGACGCTCTCGAGTGGAATCGCACCGCCGACTCTCAGTTTAGCTGGCTCTGTCTGGCTAGATTCTTCCAATGTAGGCAACTACTCCCTCTTTGGAGTAGTCGACCTGGGTCGGCAGCCTTGGCAGTTTCGTGCCGACAGCGGTCGTGAGCGGGACGAGCTAAGAACCGCAGTCTTGGCTTCAACCCACCACAACGTCGACGTTCGCTGTCAGAGGTGCGACCGATACCGCATCGACCCCATTCGCCTTCAGGAAGTCAGCGACCAGCCCATCGGACTTCACGCTTTCGACGAAAGCGGTCAGAAAATTCTCGGCCAAGGTCCCGTGGGTTCGCGCCACGCCCATGGCCTGTTTGATGACCATGAAGCGCCCGGGCAGAAGGCGCAGTCCGCCAAACCTTTCCGCATCCTGCTCCAGTTGCTGACGGACGCCGGCGGCGACTTCCGCACCCATATCGAGGAAATGCTGTACAACGGCCGGCGAGGTGGCGGCACCTTCGATCGTTGCATTACAGATTTCGCGCGTCAGGTAGAGGTCATAAGCGCTGCCGTTTCCGACAACCAAGGTATGCTCGGCGACATCTACATCCGCCATGGCGGCGACTACCGAGTTTTCGCGCACAAGGTAGCACCCTTCGATCAAGACGTATGGTGCGGTGAAGGCGATCAACCCGTAACGGCCCGGGTCCCGTGCGAAGAAGCCGATGTCGGCCTGCCCTTCCTCTACCGCCGTCACAGCCTTGCCCGCTGCATCGAGAACGACCAGCTCGAGTGGCACTCCTAGACGTCCCGCCAGCGTCCTCGCGAGATCGACAGATACGCCCGCGACACCATCCTGCACCTCGGCACGTCTCGCCAGTATTGGATTGCCGACATTGATGGTGGCGCGGAGTATGCCGCTCGGCGCGAGGGCCTTCGCGGCTTCGGTGATATCAAAGTCTTTCATTTCGGCATCTCATTTAGGCGTCACGTCCGTTTGTTACGCGCGCCGGCTTGACGAGCAGCCTCTCCAAAATCAAAGGCAACACGCCTCCGGCACGCAGGATACCGACCTCGGCGCTTGTCTCGATCGCCGCGACAGCGTCGAAGCGGACGGACGAACCATCTGCCTTTCTGACCTCGACAGCAACATCGCAACGCGGCGCGATGATTTCCGAATCGGCGTGAATCACGATCGTGTCCGCCGCCAGCAAAGCGAGATCAGCCGGCTTCATTCCCGGGGGTAGCCGCAGAGGCAGCACGCCCATGCCGATCAGGTTCCAACGGTGGATACGCTCGAAACTAGAAGCAAGGACCGCGCGGACGCCCAGAAGTGCCACACCCTTGGCCGCCCAATCTCGGGACGACCCCATGCCGTAGCGTTCGCCGGCGACGACGACCACCGATCTTCCCTCAGCCTTGTAGCGCTGCGCGGCGTCCCACAGAGACATGACATCGCCCGTAGTCGCATGTACCGTTGATCCCGGCGGGACATCCGGAGCGAGGAAATTTTTCACGGTTTTGTTCGTGAACAAACCGCGGATCATCGCTTCCCAGTTACCGCGGCGGGAGGAGAAAACGTTGAGGTCGAGGGGGTTGTCACCACGTTCGATCAAATGGCGTCCGGCGTCCCCCTTTGCAGGGATCGCACCAGCGGGGGAGATATGATCGGTGGTGATGTCGTCGCCCAAGACCAGGATGGGCGTCGCGTCGTATATACCAAGCCGCGTGCCTTCCCCGAAGCTGGCAAAGGGAGGTCGACGGATATACGTAGACTTCTCGTTCCAAGGGAAGAGAATGGTCGTTGGAGCCGGAAGGTCTTTCCGCGCCTTGCTGGCTTCCGCCAGCTCATAGGCCAGTCTGAAGTCCTCCACGCTGGATGCCGTCGTCAGCGCCTCATCAATTTCAGCGGCACTCGGCCAAATCATTGCCAGCGTCACCGGCGTACCGTCCTGCGCGACGCCGATCGGGTCCATCATGATGTCGATATCGACAGTTCCGGCCAGGGCAAAGGCCACGACCATCGGCGGTGACGCCAAGAACCCTGCCTCCAGCTGCGGATGAACGCGGCCCGGAAAATTGCGGTTGCCTGACAGGACTGCGACGGGAAGGATATCGCGCTCCGCCATGGCGGTGGCGACGGGCTCGGTCAACGGCCCCGAGTTCCCGATGCAGGTGGTGCAACCATAACCGACGATACCGAAACCGACCGACTCCAAATCGCAGAGAAGGCCAGCCCGACGGAGGTAGCGGTCGGCGGTCGGCGAGCCCGGCGCAAGCGAAGTCTTGACCCAATGCGGAGGGCGAAGACCGTATTTAGAAGCCTTACGCGCCAAGAGGCCAGCGGCGACCAGCAGACGCGGATCGGACGTGTTGGTACAGCTCGTAATCGCGGCAATGGCCACAGCGCCATCGTTCGGCTCGCCCTCAACGTCGGGTGTGCCGCTTTTTTTCATGCCGCTTATGGCGTCGCGCGTTGCGGTGATAGCAATACGATCCTGAGGACGGCGGGGGCCCGCCAGGCTGGGTTCCACAGACGAAAGATCGAGGTCAAGCGTGGAGGTATATCGCGGTGTGGCATCGGGATCGAACCAGATGCCACACCGCTTCGCATAGGATTCCACAAATGTGACGTGCTCAGTCGTGCGGCCCGTCGCGAGCAGGTAGTTGATAGAACTGCGGTCGATCGGAAAATAGCCGCTGTTGGCACCGAACTCGGGAGTCATGTTGGCGACGACAGCGCGATCTCCGGCGGTCAGAGACGAGACACCCGGTCCGTAGAACTCGACATATTTGTCTTGAAGGTCGATCTTTCGCAGCAGGTGCGTAACGACCAACGCCAATTCGGTTGCGAGGACACCGTCCTGCAAGGCTCCAGTCAGCCGTACGCCCAATGTTCTCATCCTCGACAGTGGCAAATCCGATGGGTGCGCGGTCGGACCGACGGCAAGCAAGGCCCCACGCAGGCTCGACGAAGGACCTACGATCGGCATGCACTGAACGAGTGATCTCCTCCGCAGACACGGAGCATTTGCCCGCGTCCCTTCGACCGCCTCCCACAGCGACCGATGACGAAAGAGTAGGCTCGACAAGAGATTAGCTCAATTTAGAATAATGAGAAAATATTCTAGAAATTCTAAGTGTTTGTGGATCTACCTCAATCGATTTTCGTTGATGGTACCCTTATCTCTTGTACAAGTTTGGTTCACCGAGATTGAGCCTCTGTTCGAAATGATCAAGGGAGGCTTAACGCATTAGGTGCCTCGCTCTTGAGGAATATGAACCACAGTACCTCTAATTCACGTTGGCAAAGACCCAGCTTACCAATTCGTAACAGATCCATCACGTCGCTTTAGATGCGGTGCCTCCCAGAACTCGAAACTCTGTTTTGCCAAGAGCTCCTCGTTGACCTCGACCCCGAGGCCCGGAGCATCTGAAACAGGGTAAACCGCGCCTTCCAATCGTGGTTGGGTCGAAAAGAAGTCTGAACTATCGAAACCCAGATGGGTTTCTGCTGGGCTAGCACGGGTTTCCAGCCAGGAGAAGTTGGCAACTGCCGCACAGAAATGGATGGTCGCAGCCGTGCAGATCGGCCCTAGCGGATTGTGCGGCATCATATCGACGTAATGAGTTTCACTCCATGCGGCGACCTTCATGGATTCAGTCAATCCACCGACATTACAGACATCAAGCCGATTGAACTGGTGGATATCCCGCTCGATGTAGGGCTGGAACTGCCATTTCGATGAAAACTCCTCGCCGATGGCGAAGGGAACATCGGTCAATCGCCGCAAGGCTTCATATGCGCCCGGAAACTCGTCGCGAATGGGTTCTTCAAGGAAGTCGAGCGTGCCCGATGGCATTTTCTGACAGAAACTGGCGGCTTCCGCCACCGTCAGCCGGTGATGGTAATCAATGCCGAGCACGACATCGTCTCCGAGTTCTTCACGCGCCTTCACCAGCCATTTTGCGGTTGTGGCAATGTGTTCGCGTGGCTCATAAATCTGCTTTTCTTCATGGCCTGCGGGAGAAAGGCGCAGCGCCGTCCAACCGTGTTCAACTAGCATCTTGGCCTGATCGATCATTTCAGGGCCGGGTGCGGCAAAGGTTGTGGCGAAGGTTGGGATATGATCGCGCTGTTTGCCGCCGAGTAGATCATAGACTGGCACGCCGAGCGCCTTGCCCTTGATATCGTGAAGCGCGATATCGATGGCGGAAACGGCGGCCTGAAGGACGCGCCCGCCTTCGAAATACTGGCTGCGATACATTTCCTGCCACAGTGAGCCGATCTTGAAAGGATCGCGTCCGCGCAGGAATTCAGCATAGTGCTCAAGCGCGCCAACGACCGCTTTCTCGCGGCCTGAAAGACCGCTTTCGCCCCAGCCGAAAATACCTTCGTCGGTCTCTATTTTTACCAGTAGTTGGTTACGGATGCCCACCTTGACCGCATAGGTTTTTATCGCAGTAATTTCCATGTCTCTCTCCTGTCCTACCAGTGCCACAGGGTGCCGTCTTCAAGACGGTTCACCGGCAGGTAGGCGCGCTGGTATGGGTACTTTGCCGCAAGTCCTTCATCGATATCGACACCGTGACCGATTGCCTCGCCGGGATGCAGGTAGCCATCCTTGAGGCTCCATGCGCCGGGAAAAACTTCCAAAATTTCCGGCAGATAACCCGAGTATTCCTGAATGCCAAAATTCGGCACCCAGAGATCGAGGTGCAGATTGGCACCGAGGCAAACCGGCGACATGTCCATAGCGCCGTGGCAGGCGGTCCGCACATTGTACACGCTGGCAAAATCCATAATCCGTCGTAGCGCAGTCACACCGCCTGCATGCACACAGGTTGTGCGAATATAGTCGATCAACTGCTCTTCCATCAAAAGGCGAGCATCCCAGATCGTGTTGAACACTTCGCCGACGGCAAGCGGTGTCGTGGTATGCTTGCGGATCAGACGGAACCCTTCTTGGTGTTCGGCCGCAACCGTGTCTTCCAGCCAGAAAAGCCGGGCGAATTCCAGATCCTTGCCGACTCGCGCGGCTTCGATAGGTGTCAGCCTGTGGTGGGCATCGTGCAGAAGCTCAATGTCCCAGCCATGGGCTTCACGAACGGCTTCAAAAAGCCTGGGGATGTGGCGCATATATTTAGACGTGGACCACATTTCCTCATGCGGCACTGCGTCATCTTCAGCATTGTTGGTAACCGACTTCGCGCCGGTGCCGTAGACATCCGGCAGGCCGGGTATTCCACATTGTACGCGAATGGCTTTGTAGCCTTCGTCCTTGCGGCGACCGACAGCCTCAACGGCTTCTGCTATATCGCGACCTTGTGCGTGGGTGTAGCACAGAACCTTTTCACGACTGGCACCACCGAGCAGCTGGTACAGCGGCATATTGGCGGCTTTTGCCTTGATGTCCCAAAGTGCGGTGTCGATACCGGCAATCGCGGCCATCGTCACAGGACCGCGACGCCAGTAAGCGCCCTTATAAAAATACTGCCAGATATCCTCAATGCGGGATGGATCGCGCCCGATTAGCAGCGGTGCAATATGGTCTTCGAGATAGGAAGCAACAGCCTTTTCCCGACCATTCAGCGTTGCATCGCCAACACCTGTCAAACCCTCATCCGTGAAGATTTTGACGGTAACGAAATTGCGCCCTGGAGAGCAGACGATGACTTTGACCTGAGTAATTTTCATGACGAATTCCGTTTATTGAGCAGTTTGGCCATCGGCGTAGCGAAAGCGCTTCTGGATGCGGCGATCACGCGGATCGGGATGGGGAATGGCGGAAAGAAGTGCGCGTGTGTAATCATGGGCAGGATGATTGACGACCTGATCGGTCTCACCTTCTTCCACGATCCGGCCGCGATACATAACGGCTACGCGGTCGCACATGTAACGAATGACGGACATATCGTGAGAGATGAAGACATACGACAAGCCGAGTTCGTCCTGAAGCTTCATCATCAGGTCCAGAACCTGTGAGCGCAGCGATACGTCCAGCGCCGATGTCGCTTCATCGGCAACGATCAGGCGAGGCTTGACGGCAATGGCGCGGGCAATGCCAATGCGCTGGCGCTGGCCACCGGAAAAGGCATGCGGGTAACGCTCCCGCCATGCCGGTTCCAGCCCCACTTGCTGCATCAGTTCAGCGACGCGGTCATCCAGCTCTTCCCCTTTCATGCCCGCCAGTTTCAATGGCTCCGCAATGATCTGACCGACTGTTTTGCGGGGGCTGAGGGAGCCGACCGGATCCTGAAAGATCATGCGGACTTCACGGCGGATATTCTTCAATTCGCTTTTGTTGGAAGAACACAGATCAATGATATTGCCGTCCGGTCGGCGATAGTTGATTTCGCCTTCCTGCGGGTCATAAATGCGCAGCAGGCAGCGGCCCATCGTAGTTTTGCCGGAACCGGATTCACCGACGATGCCGAGGGTTTCGCCGGGGCGTACCGTCAGGGATACGCCGTTCACGGCTTTAAGGCCGGATGGAAATTGCAGCGACAGATTTCTGACTTCCACCAGTGCAGGCGTATCAGGCTTGATCGGCGGACGGGAAAGCCGGACTTCGGCTTTCTTTTCCAGCTTTAAAACAGAACCGATCAGGGCGCGGGTGTAATCGTTCTGCGGGGCATGGAATATCTTGTCGACCAGACCATGTTCCATGACCTTGCCGCGATACATCACTAGCACCTCGTCGGCGATTTCGGCAACGACGCCCATATCGTGAGTGATGAACAGCACCGCCATGCCGTGGCTCTGTTGCAGCTTCTTGATGAGGTCGAGAATTTCCGCCTGTGTCGTGACGTCGAGTGCCGTTGTCGGTTCGTCAGCGATGAGGACGGACGGCTTACACGCGAGTGCCATGGCAATCATCACGCGCTGGCGCATGCCACCGGAAAATTCGAAGGTGTAGCGGTCGATCGCGGTTTCCGGCCGCGGTATTTCCACCTGCCGCAGAAGTTCGAGAACGCGTTCGCGTCTTTCCCTTTTAGGCGTGCCAAAGTGAATTCGCAGCGCTTCACCAATCTGCTCACCAATCCGGTGGACGGGCGAGAGCGAACTCATCGGTTCCTGGAAGATCATGGCAATTTCCTTGCCACGAACATCACGGATTTCCTTGCCACGCGGGTCAAGCTTGGCGAGATCAACCGCATTGCCTTCCCGTTTTGCAAGGATGATAGAGCCGCTTTCGATACGGCCCGGTCTATCTACGATTTGCAGGATCGAACGCGCTGTCACTGACTTTCCCGAGCCGGATTCCCCGACAACGCATAGCGTCTGACCGCGCTTCAACTCGAACGAAACGCCATCGACTGCCTTGAATACGCCCGTGCGGGTGGGGAAGTAGGTTTTCAGGTCTTCGACCTTGAGGATTGTGTCACTTGTCATGATCATCACACCGACTCGTATGGGTCTGCGGCATCACGCAGGCCATCGCCAAGGAAATTGAGGGAAAGAACGGCGATGACAATTGCCGCCGCAGGCGTGAATAGCAGCCACGGCGCCTGCGCAACCGCACGAATATTCTGTGCTTCCTGAAGCAGCACGCCCCAGGAGATGATTGGCGGCTGAAGCCCGATGCCGAGGAAGGACAGAGCCGTTTCGGCAAGGATCATCGTCGGGATCGCCAGCGTGACGGTCGCAATAATGTGGCTCATGAAAGACGGCACAAGGTGATTGAAAATGATGCCGATTTCGCTCATGCCGTCAAGACGTGCGGCGGTGACGAAATCTTCGTTCCGCAGCGATAGGAATTTGCCCCGCACCTCTCGTGCAAGGCTCGTCCAGCCAATCAGCGACACGATGAGCGTGATAACGAAGTAAGTTCGAAGCGGCGGCCAGCCAACGGGAATGGCTGCCGCCAACCCCATCCACAACGGAATGGTTGGAATAGAGCGTAGAAGCTCAATCGCGCGCTGTATGAACAGATCAACCCATCCGCCAAAGAAGCCGGAAATGCCGCCAATCGTCACGCCCAGAATAAGGCTCATGAACACGCCGACGAGACCGATGGAGAGCGAGATGCGTGCGCCGTGTACCACACGCGAAAAGATATCGCGGCCCAGTCGGTCAGCACCCAAAATGTAGAGACTGTCGCCCGGCTTGGCATCGACCAGACCGAACAGCTTCGTCTGCATGGGAATAAAGCCAAGAAGGTCATAGCGTTGCGAAGGGACGAAGAAGCCGACGTGTAATGGCTTGGCGGGGTCCGGGGTAAACTCCCGCCGCATGGATTCCGTGTTCAGTTTCATCTTTAGCTGATCCACATGCGGCATGAACGAGCCATCGTGAAACAGCGAGATGCCTTGGGGTGGCGCATAGGTGAAGCGCGCATTAGTCGCGTTCGGATCGACCGGGGCGATGAAGTCCGCAAAGGCTGCGACGAGATACATGGCGCAGATCACAACAAGACTGACGAGCGCTATTTTGTGCTTCTTGAACTTCAGCCAGAACAGCTTCCATTGACCTGCAACGGCGATGTCCTTGCCATGAAGATGTATCGATGGCCCGGTATCAGCGGGGAGATGTGTGATATCTGTCATTGGAGGCGTATCCGTGGATCGGTAAGCGCGAGCAGGATGTCGGAAATCAATGTCCCGAGGATCGTCAGAACCGAGATCAGAAGGATCAGCGACCCTGCGAGATACATGTCCTGAGCAAGAAGGGCGCGAAGCAGCAACGGCCCGGTGGTCGGCAGGCTCATCACCACTGACACGATGATTTCACCGGAGATGACCGCGGGCAAAATCCAACCGAGTGTCGAGATCAGCGGATTGAGGGCCAGCCGCACGGGATAGCGGATCAGCAGTTCAAATTCCGACATGCCTTTGGCGCGCGCTGTCGTGACGTAGGGTTTGGATAGTTCATCCAGAAGATTGGCGCGCATGATGCGGACCAATGCTGCAAGAGAGCCAAGGCCGATGACGATGACCGGAAGCCAGACATGTTGGGCAAAATCCAGAAGCTTGGCAAAGCTCCAGGGCGCATCGATATAGGCGGGAGAAAACAGACCGCCGACGCTCTGGCCGAACCAGACCGACATCAGATACATGGCAGAAAGCGCCACGAGGAAGTCAGGTACGGCGAGAAAGAAAAATGCGAAGAAAGTGGCTGTGTAGTCGGAGATCGAATATTGGCGCACGGCGGACAGAATGCCGATGGGAATAGCGATGGCCCAGACAAAGCAAAGCGTCAGCAGCGAAAGCAACATCGAGAAACCGAGGCGGCTCCAAATCAGCTCCGTGACCGGTTTGCCAAGCTCGAACGACATTCCGAAATCACCACGGGTGACGATGCCGAACATCCATTTGTAATATTGGAAATACATCGGCTGATCGAGGCCGTAGCGTTCACGCATGGCAGCCACGGTTCCAGCCTCCACGGCACCGCCCTGGCTTGCCCAGTCAGCCATCAGGGTCGTGAGATAATCTCCCGGCGGCAGCTGGATAATGATGAACGCGATGATGGAGACGGCAAATAGTGTCGGGATCGCGAACACCAGCCGCTTGGCAATATATCGAAGCATGGAATTGGACCGTTCGATTGGATCGAAGGGGAGCCGGCAGTGGCATTCGCGCCACCGCCAGCGGGAGGAGCCTTATTGGGCCGACTTGTCGAAGTACCACTGTGTCAACGTAGGCGCCGGGTGCCACAGGTTTCCGGTGATCGGAATGCCATTGACGACATTCTTCAGGTTCTTGGAAACCATCATATATTTCGGCATCGGGCGCGAAATTCCGATATTCAGGAAGTTGTCGGCGGAAAGATTGAGGAACTCTTCCATCTTCGTCTTCCGGTCGGCATCATTGGCGGCAGCATTGACCTTGTCATAGGCCGCCATCAGCGCTTTCACCTCTTCGGGCGGTTCTTCGCCTGTTTCGTGATTGGCGTACCATTCAGCCCAGCGCACGGCAAAGAAGATGTCGGCCTTCTGGAACGGCATATAGCAACGTGGATCGGTATAGACTTCCGAAAGTCCGCCGACGCAGTTCCAGATGTAGGCGTCCTGCTCGTTTGCCGCCCACATTGTGTTCAGGCGTGCGCGGTCGGTCGTGCGAAGCTGGATGTCGATGCCGACATCCTTTGCATATTGCTGCACCATCTGCATGACATCAGGGTAGGAGAGACCGAAGACATCCGCCACCATGAAGTTGATGGTCAGGCGCTTGCCGCTCTCATCCAGACGATAACCTTCGCCGTCTTTTTTGGGCATGATCTTGTCGAGCATACCGTTGGCCGCTGCCGGATCGTACTCTGTGTACTGCATGGCTTCGCGCTCATTATACAACTCATGTTCAGGCTGAACGGCGACCTGCGCGGGCGTGCCCTGTCCCACATAAACCAGATCGATGATTTCTTGACGATTGATCGCATGGCTAAGAGCGATACGGAAATCCTTGTTTTGGAACAGCTTCTTCTTCGCCGGATCGGTGGAGTTGAGGTTGAGCAGAATGGTGGCGTCGTTTGCGGGCAGGTCCTTCACATCTACGAATTTGTAATTACCGCTTTCCTGCCCGTCGAAGAGGACAGACTTGAAGGTGGAATTGTTGATGTGACGGAAAGCAAAATCGAATTCACCCGATGTCATTTTAAGAGCCATCAACTGCGGGTCATCAAGCTTTGCCCATGTGATGCCGTCGATGTACGGCAACTGGTTGCCGTCGGTGTCGACCTTCCAGTAATAAGGGTTACGCTTAGCGACAACACGTTCGCTATCCGCATAAGGCACGGTCAGAACCCATGGGTTCATTGTCGGCAGTTCAAGGTTCTGCCAGTAAACAGGCTGGAAAGTCAGCGAGACTTTCGAGTTGAACAATGCCACCCAGTCACCGGCGGCAGGGTTGGACTTCAGAAGCGCAGGGATGCCATCCTTGTTGTACTTCTCATGAAACTGGCTGAGATAATGCTTCGGATAGATGACCGGCGCATGGCCCTGGCCATAGGCCAGTTGCTGAATGAACAGACCATAAGGCGTTTCGAATTTGAATTCGACGGTCTGCTCATCGATCTTGCGAACCTTAACCGGCTTACCAGCGACCGTGAATGTCGGGCTTTTCGCTGGCGTCAGCGCGCTGTTCATGAATACGTCTTCGTACCAGAACATGATGTCATCGACTGTGAACGGCTGACCGTCGCTCCACTTCAAGCCCTTGCGCAGCTTGAATGTATAGGTGGTCGCATCGTCGGATGCGGTGAACTCTTCGGCCAGCGATGGCACGACCTTCTTCCACTGTGGATCCCAGCGAACGAGCAACTCGTTGGCGATGGTGCGAGTCAGGTTATACTGGTCACCGTTGGCAAGGATCGTCGTGCGCAAAGTGCCGCCGTATTTGCCGACGCCATCAATCATCGTTTCGACGAAAGGTTTCTCAGGTAGCCGTTCGTTGACGGCTGGAAGCTTGCCTGTCTTGACCTCCTCTTCAAGAGCAGGCGCCTGCTTGAAGTCCTGTGCGAAGGCCGGTGCGATCATTGCGCACACGAAAATTCCCAATAGCCCCGTCGAAACGACGAGGTCACGCAGCTTGCGCTGATAGCTCATGTAAAAACTCCTCCAGCTTTTGAGTGCCCGCTCCTCAGACACGTCCAGCAGTCTTCGCCGCTAAGATGGCGTGAAGTTTCCAGATCGTACATTATTTGTCAATAACGATGTGCGAAATAGAATTTTTCGCACTTGGCAGTCACGAGTTTTTTCGGTTAGTAGAACTCTATGAGCAAGATTGCCGAATTTAAGCGGGCGACGGAGGACACAGATCTTGGCGAGGCCTCGATCTATGAACGGCTCCGCGACGACATCATTCAGGGCCGGTTTGTTGCCAATGAACGTCTTAAGGTTTCTGAACTCGCCGAACGGATGGGCACGTCAACCAACCCCGTGAGAGAAGCGTTGCAGCAATTACGTGGCGAAGGTTTCGTCGTCATGATGCCAAACCGCGGCGCACGCGTGCGAACGATAGACGAAACTTTCGTGCGTGATATTTTTGAGATTGAGGTCCTGATCGAACCTGCTTTGACGCGATGGTTTGTTGGCCTTGCCACCAAGGCGGATCTTGACACCTTGGAAGACTTGCAGGCGCAGATGGAGATCCTGAACTTCGCCGATCAGCATGCTCATTCAAAACTCGACATGTCTTTCCATCAAGTCATGTACGACCGGCATTACAACCGCCATGCCGTCGATTTGTGGTGGCGACACCGCGAAATCCTCTCCGCCATCAGCCGCCAGTTCCCGACCTCGCTTAGCCGCCAGACAAGCGTTGTGAACGAACACCGCGGATTACTTCAGTGCATCAAGAAGCAGGACGCTGATGGCGCAGCAGCGATCATTGCGCAACACGTGGAAGGCTCTGGCCGTCATATCATCGAGCATATGCGTCTGATTAAACGACGAATGTGAGTTCATATTTGAAAAAATATTTGGCGCGAAGCTCCACGTACGGATTTTGTCAGAAAGGGCGGGCACAATCTTTTGGAATTTCATCGAAGGAGTCTTCACAAACGGTTTACACTGCACATCATCGCACCGAGGGAGCATCAGCAAAGAGATGTATCGGACGTGGTATGTCACGGACCCTTGAAAAATAAGACTATTGTCGAGGAGATACTTCCTCAAATGGATGTGCTTTCCTTTCCAAGCCTAAAAGATTGTAGTTCTATACCAGTCGTTGAAGCAGCAATGGCGGGTGTACCTGCCGTCGCGAGTTCTTCAGGTGGCATACCTTCGCTTATCGAGCACGGCAAAACAGGATATTTAGTCAAAGACCCTGCTAGTGACGAACTCATTGAAAGGCTCATGTTCTTAGCGGACCACCCTGAGACGCTTCACACCCTAGGCCTCCAGGCTCGCGAGAAGGCGATTCGTGAGTTTAATCCAACTTTGTTATACCGTAAAATGCTCGACGTTGTTGGAACTGTTATACACCACCGTTGAACCACACGTGGATTGTCGGAAACACGACCTGGGACTTCGAGCGGTTCTGCTTCGACGAGGCTACTCGTTTGTTCGACAGGTCAGATTTAAGCGACAAGCTGAGGCCGTTCAGGCCTTGTAGCTCCACGGCATAAGGGTGTGGATTTCGCTGCTAGGCCGGCCGTTTGCGATGCGCTCAAACCTCTGCGTCAACCAGGCTTGGTGATCGACGGAATTCATCTTTGCTGTCTGCAGCGGCGCCGCGATTGTCGCCCATGTTCTGCCGCCGCCGTCACTGCCAGGGAAGAGACTGTTTTTTCTTGTGATCGCCTGCGGTCTGATCGCTCGCTCGGCTAAGTTGGAGTCGATCACAACACGGCCGTCCGTCAGGAAGCGTTCGAATACATCACGACGCTTGATCGAGTACCGTAGAGCTTCGGCGAGTTTGGATTCTCCTGATCCCGCTGCAAAGTCGCCTGCCACAGAGTGAAGAGGTCACGGACTATCGCCGCCGAGCGTTCTTGTCGGGCTGCGACACGTGCCTCAGGGTTTTTGACCTTGCCCCCAAGTTTTATTCAGTTTTGAGTTCGCTCCAGTGGTTTTGTGACGTGCTCCCCGATTTTGGGCCAGCCGGAGCTGGAATTTTCCGGGGTTATGAAGACCCCTGGCCCCCGCGCGTGCTCCGTGGCGCGAGGCAGGTGAGTAGTCTCCTCGGCGTTACTATCTGCGGCTATTCGTCGGACGCGAAAATCCCGTTATGTTCGCCAGTAACTGGAGCGCTATTGTCCTTCGTCGGTCCCGATAGTAAAAAATCAGCATTAAAACGCAGGAGAATTACAGATTTGGTGGCGATCAGGCGCCGGCGATAATGTCGAAACGCTTCAGTATAGCGGCGATTTCTGCATCTTGTTCTGCATTGGGAAGAAGCGCAGGCTGACGGCTGGCCCCTACTGACGCATCTTGGACGTAAAGCGCTCGCTTGACCATGGCAGGCGCAAATCCAAGCGCATAAAGGTCTGTGCGAAAGGCGGTGAAGAGAGCCTGCTGGCGCTCCGCCTTGGCAATATCGCCAGTGTTGAAGCCGTTCAAAATGCCCGCCAGCACCTGGGGAATGGCGTTGCCCAAGCCAGAGATGCAGCCCGCTGCACCATTTTGTAGCGACCAGAGCACCAGATGATCGGGACCGGAGTAGACTTCGAAACCGGGTACGTCGCGGGCGACCGCGAGGTAGGCTTCCAGCGTCTCCTTTGCTCCGCCACTGTCCTTGATCCCCGCAATATTGCCATGTGCCGAAAGCGTCCGTGCAGTCTCAGGCTCGATGTGGTTCTGCGTGCGGGCCGGAATGTCATAGAGGTAGATCGGCGTCTTCACCGCATCGGCAACTGTGGAAAAATGCCGGATTAGTCCGTCCTGCGTGCAAGCAATGAAAAAGGGGGTGATGACAGCAATTGCATTGACACCAATGCGGTCGAATTCGCGTGCAAGCTTCAGCGTCTCAAATGTCGCCGGCATACCTGCATTGACGATTACGTCAACCTGACCATTGACTTCATCGACCACGGCCTCGGCAAGCTTGACCTTTTCGTCGAAGGTCAGCGCAGAGAAATCGCCATTGGTGCCGGCACACATGATGTTGTTGCCAGCCTCGACCTGTCGGCGCACCTGCGCGCGCGTGGCCTCGAAATTGATGGTCTCGTCCTCGTTGAAACATGTGACGAGAGCGACGAAGGCCTTTTTCGACATGATGAGATACTCCTCAGAATTATGAATCAGGATGCACGAGCAAGGCGCGCAGCGCGTTGGGCCGTCTGGACATCCGGGTCTGGATCGAGGCCCGCGGCAAGCAGCGCCTGCGTGTAGGGTTGCCGCGGCGTCTCGAAAATCTGCCGCACTGTACCGATTTCGACCACCTCACCCTTTTGCATGACCATGACGTGATCGGCGAAATCACGCACCACTGGCAAATCGTGGGCGATGAAAATGAAGGCAATCCCCATCTGCTTGCGCAGCTTGTCCAAGAGCGCAATGACCTGCGCCTGCACCGATACGTCGAGTGCTGAGACCGCTTCGTCGCAGATAATCAATTGCGGCTCGAGCGCGAGCGCCCGTGCGATAGCGATGCGTTGGCGCTGGCCGCCGGAAAACTGATGCGGATAGCGTCCCATATGCTCGGCCCCAAGGCCCACTTGGGTCAGAAGTTCTGCCACCCTTTCGCGCCATTTCGCCTTCGGCAGGATGTCAGGGTGAATGACCCAGGCCTCCGAGATCAACTGATAAACCGTCATTCGCGGGTTCAGCGATTGCGTCGGATCCTGAAACACCATCTGCAGATCGCGACGCAGCTTGTATAGTTCAGCAGGCGAGAGAGTGAACAGGTCCCTGCCCTTCCAGAAAGCTTCACCAGAATCGGGCTCGTCCAGCCTAAGCAGGATGCGCGCAAGTGTAGATTTTCCCGATCCACTCTCGCCGACGACAGCCATGGTTTCGCCAGCCATCAGCTCGAAGGAAATGCCCTTCAGCGCTTCGAATGCGCCATACATCTTGCGGACATTGCGCACCTTCAGCACAGCCTCGGCACCTGAAGGCGGCGTGTGCATTTCGCCTTTGCCAGGCGCCGCGGCAATCAGCTTCTTCGTGTAAGCGTGCTGCGGGTTCTTATAGACATCGCGCACCGTTCCGGATTCCACCAGCACTCCCTTTTCCATCACCACCACGCGGTCCGCAATTTCGGCGACAACGCCCAGATCGTGCGTGATGATCAACACCGCCATGCCGGTTTCCCGTTGAAGCTCCTTGAGAAGCGCCAAGACCTCGGCCTGGACCGTGACATCGAGCGCCGTTGTAGGCTCGTCAGCAATCAAAAGATCTGGACGCAAGGCCAACGCCATGGCAATCATCACGCGCTGCCGCTGGCCACCGGAAAATTCATGCGGATATTTGTCGAGTGACGTTTCCGGGCTCGGAATGCCGACACGGCCAAGCAATCGGAGCGCCTCGGCCTTTGCCTTGGCACCATCCGTACCATGGGTCGTCAGCGCTTCGCGGATTTGCCAACCGACCGTATAAACCGGGTTCAAGTGACTCAGCGGATCCTGAAAGATCATCGCAATGCGGCGACCATTGATGTCGCGCCGTTGGGCTGGCGGCATAGTGAGAAGATCGACGCCATCCAGCAGAATCTGGCCAGACGTGATGCGGCCAGGTGGCATATCGATGAGGTTCATGATCGCCGACGACGAGACGGACTTTCCGGAGCCGCTCTCGCCAAGGATCGCCAGAGTTTCACCGCGATCGACATGGTAGGAGATGTCGCGCACCGCCTTGACCACGCCGTTGACGGTGTGGAACTCGACCGAGAGATTGCGAACTTCGAGTAAATGTTCAGCCATTCTTGTGGCCCTTCATTTCCAGGCGCCAGCGCTGCACGGGATCAAGAGCAATGCGCAGCCAGTTGGACAGGAGGTTGAGCGACATGGTCGTCAGAATGATCGCCAGTCCCGGCCAGAAGGAGAGCCACCATGCGTTGGTGAGATACTGCCTCCCTTGGCTGATCATCAGACCCCAGGTGATTTCCGGTGGCTGGATGCCGATGCCGAGGAAGGAGAGTGCGCTTTCTGCCAACATCACATAGGCGAAATCAAGCGTGGCGAGCGTCGTCAGCGTTGGCAGCACGACGGGCAGGATGTGGCGAAACAGAATGCGCTTGTTGGAAGCGCCCATCACCCGTGCCGCCTGAACGAACATGCGTTCGCGAATTTCCAGAACCTCAGCGCGGGTGGTCCGCAGATAGACAGGGATGCGAGTTATCGCGAGAACCAGCATCAGATTGAGGATCGACGATCCGAGTATGTAGAGCACGATAACGGCAATCAAAAGCGACGGAAATGACATGATCACGTCGGCGAGCCGCATGATGACCTGATTGACCCTTGCCGGAGAAAAACCCGCGATCAAGCCAAGGGCGGTACCGATGATCGATGAGATCAATACCGCACCCGCCGCCACCATCAAGGTGTTCTGGGTGGCGACGATGATGCGGGCGAGAAGCGGACGGCCGAGCGCGTCGGCGCCCATCCACCAGACCCACGCCTTTTCGAAGTCGAAGGGTGCGGCGTTTCGGCCGCGCAAGTTCTGCTTCGTCGCAACATCGCCAAGCCAGCTCGGGCCGATCGCTGCCAGAATGATGATGAATACGAGAAAGATCGCAGCGGCGAGAGCGAACTTGTCCGCCAAGAGCATACGGAACATGCGCTGATAGAAGGGCGGCTCGTGCGCGATATCCGTGGCAGTCGTGACATCAGTCATTGTCTTCCCTCCCTAATGCCGGATCCGTGGATCGAGAAACGCGTAAGCGAGATCGATCAGGAGGTTCATGATGAAGATCGCGACAGCCGTCACCAGGATGGCGGCGAGAACTACGTTGAAGTCGCGTTGCAGGATGGAATCGATCATCAGCTTTCCGACTCCGGGAAAACCAAAGATGGTTTCGATGATGACCGCGCCGTTGAGCAAGCTCGCAGCCTGATCGCCCAGCACGGTGATGACCGGCAACATCGCATTGCGCAGCGCATGGATGAAGATGATCGGACCGGATTTGACGCCCTTGGCCCGCGCCGTCTTCACATAGGCGGAAGAGAGCGCCGTGATCATGGAACCGCGCACGACCTGGACGATGATGCCAAAGGGGCGAACAACAAGCACGCCAATCGGCAGTATCCAATGCCAGATCGAACCGGTACCGGACGTTGGAAGCCAGGTGAGATTGACCGCAAAGACGACGATCGCGACGATCGCCAGCCAGAAATCCGGGACCGAGGCGCCGATCAGCGAGACGATGGACGAAAAGCGGTCGAAGAACCCTCCGACGCGGAAGGCGGCGAAGGAGCCAACGACAATCGCCGCGACCGTGACGAGCGTCATGGTGCTGACCGCAAGCCACAAGGTCCAGACGAAAGCTTCAAGCACGACATCCAGCGCGGGCCGCGCCTTGCGCAGCGACTCCCCAAGGTCGCCAGTCAACACATCGCCGACGTAGCGACCGAATTGAACGAGCAGAGGATCGTTTAGGCCATGCAATTCGCGAAACTGGTTCTTCAACTCGGCTGAAGCTTCGACCGGCAGGAAGAGCGCTGCGGGATCGCCCGTCAGGCGGGAAAGGAAGAAGACCATGACGATCAGTCCGATCAACGAGATCAGACTGGCAACAGCCCGTTTTCGAATGAAACTCAGCATGGCATCCTCGGAGAAACCTGTGCGGCGACGTCATCTCGCCGCGCATTGTGCAAACGAGACGGCGGCTTCGGCCGCCATCTCTGACTGATGAGGTCTTACTTGATCTTGATCTCGGAAAGCTGCAGCATCGAGTTCGTTGCAATCGTCGGCTTGAAGTCGAGACGTTCGGACACCCGGGCAAATCCTACCATGTGGAATAGCAACACGTCGGCCACCACATCATCATGCAGGTAGGCGATCAGTTCCGACCACAACTTGGCGCGCTCATCGCCGACAGCCGCCGAAGCACGCTTGATCAGATCATCGACCTTCGGGTCGGAGAAGCCGGACTGCGTGCCTTCAGAAGCATATTTGAAGAACATCGAGAAGGAGGGGTCACCCTTGGAATTGTCGTGCATGGCAGCGACGATCTGCGGACCGCGATCCTTGGCAAATGGCTTCGAATAATAGCGTTCGTGCTCTGCAACCTCCACGAACTTCAGATCGACCTTGAACCCGACATCCTGCAGCTGTTGCTGAATGGCTTCCATGATTTCGGTAACGTTCGGGAAGTTTGCCGAGCGCGCGATAACGGTGATCGGCGTATCGACCTTCACGCCATCTGCCTTGGCCTGTTCAAGCAGCTTCTTGGCACCGTCGGGATCGAACGGAAAGACCTTCACATCCTTGTTCCAGCCGAGTGTCGTTGGCGGCACGATCGCGGTCGCCAGCACGGCGCTTTCCGGCACCAACGTGCCAAGGAAAGCCTGGCGGTCGATTGCAAGGTTCAGCGCGCGGCGTACACGAACGTCGTTGAGCGGGGCGATATTGTGGTCGAGGCGCAGATAGACCGTTTCACTGTCGAGATAGGAGAAGTCGGTCTTCGGGTTCGTCGCGTCGAGCTGCGAGATAGACGGCGAAAGGTCAGCTTCGCCGGCCTGAACCATCGCGGCACGAACGGCAGGGTCTGCGCGGAACAGATAGGTCGCTTGCGTCACTTCAGGCTTGGTTCCCCAATAGTCGTCGCGGCCGCTCAGAACGATCTGCTGGCCTGGCGTCCAGTTGGTGAGCTTGTAGGGGCCGGTACCAACCGGCTCGCGGATGAATTCGAGTGGCGTCTCTTCCGGAACAATCGTTACCAACGTCATCAAAAGCGGGAGGATCGGCTGGACCGGATCGGCCTTGAAATCGATGGTGTAATCATCGACGATCGACGGCGTGACCTTCATCCCACCGAAATAACGGCGGGACTCACAAGCGTTTTTATCGCTCATGATACGGTCAAAGCTGTGCTTGACATCCTTGGCATCGAAGCCTGAACCATCGGAGAACTTCACACCCTGGCGAAGATGGAAGCGCCAGCTGCCATCCGCGTTCTGCTCCCACCTTTCCGCCAGGCGCGGCATGACGCCCTTGTTGGAACGCACATCCAGTTCAGTCAGCGTTTCGCTGACATTTTCCATGATGATGCGACCGATATTCGATCGGGTGGCCATGCACGGTTCAAGCAGGTCCGCCTCTTCGGCCAGCACCACCTTGATTGGACCGGAGCCCGCATAGGCTGGCGTAAATGCACTTGTCATGATCGTGCCAAGTGCCAAAGCACAGGAAATGGCAGTCCTTTTCATCTTTGTTCTCCTCCCAGATGAAGTCCATGCATGACAGGCCGGAGCCTGAACGAGCGAGCGGCAACCGTCGCCCGGACGTTTGAATGGCCAGGATGTGGAGGCCAACCTTCTTCAACGACCTCACTCCAGCATGGCGCAGAGCATCCACGCTGACGTCCATCTTGTCAAATGAAATCATCATGTAAAAATATAAATGGAAAAACGAATTGTATTTATTATTTAATTCCAAGTAGATATGAAATTTCGTCAGCGAAATTTGCATCTTTTTCGACATAAATAAACTTGACAACTTAGGAAATTTAATCGATCTCGGATAGCGAGAGGAGCCTATTATGACCCCAGACGAGATAGCGCGGCGAATGACTGGTGCGCTGACGCAAACCAGTGACGGACGCAGCGAAGCCTTTCTTCCATCGCCCATGATCCAGAACCACGCTGCTTTCCTGCATCGCCAGGCAGACGGCTCGTTGATCTGCGCCTGGTTCGGCGGCTCTCTTGAAGGCAAGTCCGACATCTCGATCTACGCATCCGTCCTGAGGAAGAACGCCTCCACCTGGGGTCCAGCACAAAGATTGAGCTTTGACCCCGATCACTCAGAACAGAACCCTGTCCTGTTTCAGACGCCTGACGGACGGCTTATTCTTTTCCACACCTCACAGCCCTCCGGCAATCAGGACGAATGCCGTATTCGCGTGGCCGAGCTTGTGATTGACCCTGCTGATCCGACACGGCTTTTCTCTTCGGAAGGCCAATATCTTGACCTTCCCCGTGGATGCTTTGTGCGCGCACCACTTATGATCAGACGCGATGGCGCGTGGCTTCTTCCGATCTTTCGTTGCGTTCAGCGTCCCGGCCAAAAATGGAATGGCAGTCATGATACCGCTGCCATCGGCCTCAGCCAGGACAACGGCCAGACATGGCGCCTGGAAGAGCTGTCGCAATCGACCGGCTGCGTTCACATGTCGCCGGTGTCGATCGGCAACAGCGCGTCTGCCGCCTTCTTCCGCCGACGCCAGGCTGATTTCGTTTTCCGCACTGAAAGCACCGATGAAGGCCGTAGCTGGACTGTGCCGGCGCCCACCGACCTGCCCAACAACAACTCCTCGATCGCAGCAATCACGCTTTCGGATGGACGGATCGCGTTGATCTGTAACCCCGTCAATCACGAGGCGTCGAGCGATCGCCGGGCTTCGCTTTACGACGAACTCGGGGAAGACGACGGGAGACCGGACGCGGACCCGACAGGTGGCATCGTTCCGGTCTGGGGCGTTCCTCGCGCGCCGGTCAGCGTGTGCCTATCGACCGATGGCGGCAAGACCTTCCCCCAGCGCATCCTGATAGAGGACGGCGCCGGCACCTGCCTGTCGAACGACTCCATTGATGGACGCAACTTGGAAATGTCCTATCCGTGGCTCTTGCCGGATCCGGATGGAAGCCTGCACATCGCCTACACCTATCATCGACGCGCGATCAAATATGTCCACCTGCCCGCAGGCTGGGACCGCACCGGCACAGGAGACTGACATGAGCGACATTATTGGCATCACCATGGGCGACCCCTGCGGAGTGGGTCCTGAGATTTCGGTCCGAGCCTTGGCAGAGATGTCGGCGCAAGATCGCGCAGCCACACGTATTTACGGCAATCTCGCCACACTTGAAGCCGCACGCAAGGCACTGGGCCTTTCCATCGACTTGACCCCGCATGTGATCGATATCGATGTAGAGGGCGCGCCTCTTCCCTGGGGTAAACTCAGTCCAGCGGCAGGCGACGCCGCTTTCCGCTTCATCGAAAAGGCCGTCCGCGATGCGGAAGCCGGTTCGATTGGCTGCATCGTCACGGCTCCGATCAACAAGGAGGCGCTCAACGCTGCAGGTCATCACTACGATGGCCACACAGGCATGTTGCGGAGCCTGACTGGCTCCAGTGCGGCCTATATGTTGCTCGCTTCCGAGCGCCTGAAAGTAATCCATGTTTCCACCCATGTTTCGCTGCAGGAGGCGATCCGCCGCTCGACGACGGAACGCGTGCTTGCCACCATTCGGGCCGGCGACAAACACCTCAAGCGCATCGGTTATGAAAGCCCCCGCATTGCAGTGGCCGGGATCAACCCGCATTGCGGAGAGAACGGCCTCTTCGGGACCGAAGACGACGACCAGATCGCGCCAGCAGTTGCTGCGGCCAGGACCGAAGGCATCAATGTCGAAGGGCCGATTTCCGCAGATACCGTCTTTCATCGCGCCTATTCCGGCGCCTTCGATCTGGTGGTCGCACAATATCACGACCAGGGTCACATCCCGATCAAGCTTGTGGCCTTCGACACGGCGGTCAACGTTTCCGTCGAACTGCCAATCGATCGCACATCGGTTGACCACGGCACCGCCTTCGACATTGCCGGCAAGGGTATCGCCAATCACGGCAACATGAACTCCGCCATCGCCTATGCCCGCAAGCTGGTTGCTGGCCGAGCCCATCAAGGATAACGCCGATGACAGTTTCCATCACTCTTCACCAGCCACGGCGCCTGCTGGTTGGCGCGGGTACGACTGGGCAAGTCGGCGGGCTCGTCGGCGATGCTCAAGCAACACTCGTGATTGCGACGGCCATCACCGCCGGCTTTATCGATCGTCTACAATTGCGTGGGAAAGTCGAAATCTTCGACGCGATCCCGGGCGAACCCGAGGTGGCAACGCTTGAGGCTGCGATTGCGATTGCGCGCAAAGTCAAGCCGAATGTGGTCATCGGGCTCGGAGGCGGATCGGTCCTTGACGTGGCAAAGCTGGTTGCAGCGTTGTGGGACAGCGAGCAGACGCTTACAGATGTGGCGGGTCCAAACCGCGTCGCCGCCCGAAACACACAGCTCGTCCAAATCGCCACCACGGCGGGCACAGGATCGGAAGCAGGAATTCGTTCGCTGATCACCGATCCGGTCAAAGGCGCAAAGATCGCGGTCGAAAGCCCGCATATGATTGCCGACATCGCGGTTCTGGATCCTGAACTCACCTTCAGCGTGCCGCCAGCCGTGACGGCAGCAACGGGCGTCGACGCCATGGCGCATTGCGTGGAAGCGTTTACCAACAAGCGCGCTCACCCAATGATAGATGGCTTTGCGCGCATGGGCTTTCGCCTCGTTGGAAAATACCTTGCACGCGCCGTCAAGGATGGGTCCGACACTGAAGCTCGCGAAGCCATGATGCTTGCTTCCTACTACGGCGGCATCTGCCTCGGCCCGGTCAATACTGCCGCAGGACATGCCATCGCCTACCCGCTCGGCACTCGGCTTGGCCTTCCCCACGGACTTGCCAATGCCATCGTCTTTCCACACGTGCTCGCCTTCAACCAGCCCGTCGTTCGCGACAAAACGGCAGAAGTGGCAGAGGCCCTCGGCTTCGTAGCAAGTTCGCCGGAAGCAATCTTGGAGAATGGACGGCGCTTCTGCACCGATCTCAACATCGAGATGCAGCTTTCACGTCACGGCGCCAAGGACGACGCTCTCGCCGCTTACGCGACCGAAGCACACTCCAATCGCCGTCTGATGGACAACAATCCGGCTGACATGAGCGTTGACGACGTTCTTTCGATCTACAAAGCGGCCTACTAAAAAATATATTTACTGAAGAAAAAGGGGCTTTGCGAGCCCCTTTTTTATTTCTCGCGATAGCCCCGACCGTTTCAGTCATCCCTCCGCCAACGCTGCGAGAGACGCGCTCGTTTGAAACAAACGAGCCCTCGACCCGGTCAGATGCATGTGCATCAGCTCTTTTGCCTTCGCGCCTTCACCCGTCGCGATAGCATTGGCAATCGCCTCATGTTCAGCAAACACGCGAGAAAGGCCGGCATTGTCGCGTTTGACCGATACGCCATGAAAACGCATGCCGACAGCAATATGGTCTTTCAGTGCTTCCATCGCAGTCGAGAAATATGTGTTGTTCGCGGCCCGCGCGATAGCAAGGTGGAACTGGAAATCAGCGTCCTCCCGGTGGGCCTGACGATTGGTAGCGTCACGCATCAGTTCAAGGGCCTCGCGGATCGCGCCGAGCGTTGCTGGCGTGTGACGTGTCGCAGCGGCTTCCGCAGCTGCCGGCTCGAGCGTCAGACGAAACTCGTAGCAGCTCAAGAGATCGGCGACATTTTCGAGCTGCCCGAAGCCGAGCGGTTGTTTCATGCCAACAGAGCGAACGAAGCTTCCTGCACCACGGCGCGAGTAAATCAACCCTTGATCCCGTAGACGCCGCAGCGCCTCGCGTACAATCGGGCGCGATACCTCGAATTCGATCGCCAGATCGTGCTCTGTCGGCAACCTCTCGTCTGGTTGGTAAGAGCCGGACTTGATCGCTCTATGCATACGCTCAAAGACAAGGTCCGCGAGGCTTTTGCGCGCCGTTCCGCTTTGCAGTCCCATTCTTTAGCTCCTGCCATGAACAATTTGCCTAGCCAGTTTTGCGAGAGTGTCAGGCTCTCCAAAGCCACCAGATTTCAAAATTATACATTGGCCGTTGGCATATGCCAGGCCAAGACCGGGCATACACTCGCCTTCTAGCCGGAAGTGTGTCACGCCCATCGCGGCGAGAGCCGCTTCTGCCGTTGCCCCGCCGCACAGAAACAGGGTGGACGCCTCGCTCGTTAAACGGGGATGTACACTGTGCGCAAGGCTTCTCGAGACCTCCTCGGACGATAAGCCTAACTTCCCCTCGGTTGCCTGCACCAGCAGCAAGGACGCTGGCGTGATTGGCCCCTCCGGCAAGGTGCCGCTCGGTGCAGGATGGTAGGCAACGCCATCGCACTGGCGGAGCTCTTTCAACTGATCGAGGGTGATCCTGTCACGCGAGCCGATGACAAAGAGGCCCCGACCGACAGGCGGAGATACCTTCCGTCCCCTGGATACGTTTGTCATCTTGCGCGCCAGCGCCTCGGCAAGACCTCTTGCGCCGACAAGCAGATCGACATCGAGTTCTTCGGCTCGTTGCAAGGCTGCGTCTAGTTCATTCTCTGTCACCGTGTCAGGAATTGTTGCACGGTGCGCGTGATGTTTCAGGGCGCTGGCGACGGAGAGCGGCTCTGCTACCCCGAAACCTTCCACATTCCCGTTGCGCACTACCCGGCCAAATGTTGGGATCGCGGGAGCCACTAATGCACGACCAAAGGAAACAGCATCGAGTTCCGATGCGATGTGACCTTTCAGCCTTGAGTCCACCTTCTTGAACATGCGGGTGTTGGAGGGAAGACGTCCGACAAGCTCTTGCATCAAGTCAAAGGCATCTTCTCGAGATCCATCGCGAGATGCCAGATTGATCGAGAGAACATCCGGGAAAAGTGCTGCGCCCTTGGCGACATCATTCGCTTGCAGGACCACTTCGGTGTGAAGCCCTCGTGCCGCGAAAGGGGCAGCCGTATCAAGTGCGCCGGTAAGATCGTCGGCAACGATGACGAGCACAGAGACCATCCTTGTTGTTATCTTTTCAAAATAAATATGGCTTTCTTTTCAGCCCAATGCAATTGAAAGCTTACAACATTTCGGTTCTAAAGTCAGACTTTTTTCTCCGGATCAGGCCTTATTCACCCTTGCTACCATCTGATCGCCGAGCATGATGCAACCGGCTCTGAAAAAGACGAAGAGTGCGGCAACGGGGCGACTAAGAAAACTTTCGCAGCAATCGGAATCTGCAGCAAATGGGTGCGCCGCTCTTGTTGGAAATGGGGCCGACAGGCCTTAGGTCTCGTGGAGAATGAGCGCTAGGATGCCCTAGCAGGTTCCGGCGGGGTTGCGTGATCAAACGCAAGATCTCTGATCGGGGGGTGTCTGAAAGAGACTTGTAAAGGCCGTGCCTTTACAACGGATTCAAATTTCTAACTGAAATTTACTTTCTAGAGCAGACGGATGACATTGCGGGCAGAGCCCGGCACACTTAGTTTCAGTCTCGAGGTGTTCTCAACTGGGTGTTCACCGGTGCTGCAACTTGCTCTTGAGCCAGAAAAGCATTGGCGAAGTGCCCGCTAGCAACGACCCGCCATCAACGGGAGCGTCGCCTGTGAATGACGTTACAAGAGCTCCCGCTTCCTGAGCGATGAGTTTTCCGGCCGCGTAGTCGTAGTGGCTGAGGCCATCCTCGAAATAACCGTCTAGTCTTCCCGCACCAATATACGCGAGATCGAGTGCGGCCGAGCCCAGTCTGCGGACGCCCGCTGTCTCGTTGGTGATGGCATCCAGGCTTCGAAAGAAGGTGCTGCGTTCGATTGCCTTTAACTGTCCCTGGATAGGCATTGACAGCGAGATGATTGCTTCGTCCGGGCGTTTGTCACCGAGCCGGGCGAGCCTCTTTCCGTTCAGCCATGCGCCACAGCCTCGAATGGCGGTGAACATTTCGTCACGCAAAGGGTCAAGGACTACACCCAACGCTTCGCCTTGGTCGTCACACAGAGCGATGCTGACAGCAAAATAGGGGATGCCCCAGATGAAGTTACTTGTCCCATCTAGTGGGTCCACCACCCAGCGGTGTTTTGCATCTGCATTGCGAGTGCCGGTCTCTTCACCGACGAAGCCGTAATGGTCCCCTGCCTCTGCCAGAATAACGGCAATGGCCTTTTCGGCGGCGAGATCTGCTTTGGATGCATAGTCCCCCAACGCTTTTCGTTGAACACCGTCACGCGAAACATCGCCGAAATGGGCCTTTAACTCGGCGCCTCCTGCTAGGGCTGCAGACGACGCAAGCTGCATCAACTCTTCAAGTGTCAGGTCGGCCATCGCTTATGCTTCCACGGGTAGGAAAGTTATGGTCTCGAAGTCCACGCCGACGCGCAATCCCACATCAATTGCGTTTCGGGTCTCCACGGAGATGATCGTACCATTATCGAGCCGAAGGCTTTGGGTCCAAGCCTTGCCCATGAAGCGACGATCTTCCACTGTCGCATCGGTCAGCGCGCCGCCGCACTCGCGTATCATCACCTGTTCAGGCCGCACCACAAGCGTGCCCTTGCCACGGTGGCCTCGTTCTAAAATAGGTAGCCTCGATCCATCCGTCATATGGAAACCCGTCGCCTCAAAAGTGCCCTCGAGGAAACTCGCACTGCCGACGAATTCCGCCACGAAGCGGTTGGCCGGTCGCAAGTATATGGTTTCAGGATCTGCAAGCTGTTGCACTATGCCGTTCTGCATGACCGCGATCCGGTCCGACATTTCCAGAGCCTCTTCCTGATCATGCGTCACATAGATGGCCGTCAGGCCGAGCCTTTTCTGCAGACTGCGCAGCTCGTGGCGGAGAGATACGCGTAGACGCGCGTCGAGGTTGGACATCGGCTCATCCATGAGGAGGAGCGGCGGATTGATGACGAGCGCACGCGCCAGCGCGATGCGCTGCTGCATGCCGCCACTCATCTCTGCGGGAAAGCGCTCTTCGACGCCGTGCAGTTCGACTTGCGCCAACGCGGCCCGAACCCTTTCCGCGACTTCGCCCTTGGAGACTTTACGCAGCTTCAGCCCGTACGCGACATTGTCGAAGACTGTCTGGTTCGGCCACAGCGCATAGTTCTGAAAAACGAAGCCGATATTCCTGTCCCACGCGGCAAGCGAGGTCACATTCTGCCCATCGAACAGGATCTTCCCACCATCGATAGGATGGAAGCCTGCAATCGCTCGCAAAAGCGTCGTCTTGCCGCAACCGGATGGCCCCAGCAGCGTGAAAAATTCGCCGGGCTTGATGGTGAGACTGATGTCCTTGAGAACCGTATGATTGCCGAAGTTCTTGGAGACCGCGTCGATGAGGACTTCGCAACCTTGTGTGGCAGCTTTGGGCAATAAGATTTCAATCAAAGGATTTTCCTCGAACTTGGCCGTATCGGACGATGAGATAGAGAGGGATGTAGATAATCAGCATCAGGAGAATGGTCTGTGCCGCGGAAACACCGAAATCGGCATCCACCAGCGTGTTCTCGAAGATGACAGCCGTCATCGGTTTCCACGGCGGACGATAGAGAACGATGGTGGAAGACAGCTCCGTCACGATGTGAAGGAAGGTGAGCGTTGCCCCGGTTACTGCACCCGCAAGCACCAGAGGTGCGATAATGGTCACGAACACTCTGAAAGGACGTGCTCCGAGACTGATAGCGGCCTCCTCGAGTGCGGGGTGAACGCGTCTCAGAGCCGCTTCTGACGCCTTGACCGTAAACGGCAGGTTACGAATGAGGTAGGCGAGGACGAGGATGAACCACGTGCCCGTCAGTTGGACTGGCGCCTTGTTGAACATCATGATGAGGCCAATACCTAGTACCGTGCCTGGAATGACGTAGGGCATCATAACGGTCAGGCTGAGAACGGGCGCGATGATCCGATAGCGCTTGCGTATGATCACATAGGCAATCCCCAGCCCGATCGCTGTCGCCGCCAGGGTTCCGGCAATCCCGAGCGACAAGGTCACCCAGGCCGGACCCATCCCGGTGCGCCACATGGTCGTGTAGTTTGCCAGTGTCAGGTTCGGCGTTGGCAGGCCGACCCGCCATTCCATGAAGCTGGACACAAGTACCGTCAGGTGAGGCGTGAATGCCATCAGAAGTGCGGCGCTGATCGCTCCAAGAACTATGGTATGCCCAAGTGGCGATAGTGGCTTGCGCTCCAAGGCGCGCGACGACACCACGGCGAAACCACGTCGCGCCAGATAGATTTGCTGGGCCATGAGGAGTAGGCTGGAGATGGTGATAAGCACCATCGATCCCGTCGCCGCGAGTGCGGGGTTGCGTCCGGCTTCGCTGAGGAAGGATGTGTAGATCAGAACCGGAAGCGCATTGACGTCCAGACCGATGATCCGCGGCGTTCCAAAGTCCGACAGCGCTGCCATCGTTGCCAGATAGAGACCAGTGATAATGCCGGGAAGCGCAAGCGGAATTTCAACCGTCATGCGCACGCGAGGTGGCCTGGCTCCGAGGCTTTCCGCCGCCTCGATATGACCGGCATCCAAACTCTGGAACGAGCTGTGACTCAGCAGAAAGATGATCGGGAAAACCAGCCAGGTGATAACCCATATGACGCCATGCAAGCCAACGATCGAGACATCGAGACCGAGATAATTGGTCACAACACCATTTCGTCCCAGAAGCAATCGCCAGGCATAAGCCCCCAAAAATGGCGGAGAGACGGACGCCATGGTGACGAGAAAAACGATCGCCGTGCTGCCGGCGACTCGGTAGCGCGCGATAAGATAGGCAAGAGAAACGCCGATCAAAGCAGCAAGGCCGGTTGACGTTAAAGCTATCAGCAAGCTGTTGACCGTGGCGGAAAGGGTTTCGGAGCGCGTGAAGAAATCGATGTAGTGAATTGGAGAGAATGACAGCGCCCTGTTTTCGAAAGTTACATAGGCATTTACGGCATGGGACAATAAGACGGAGTTAGGCCCCTGCGCCTGAAGGTCCAGCGGCGCCGGAGCTGTTGTGGCGAAAAGTCCGCGCGGCGCCTGTTGTGAGAGCGCGAACCGAGCGGTGCCGAGATCGAGTTCTATGACCCCAGCCTCGTCCCTGCCAAACGACATCGGCTCTTGCGACGAGAGGCGAAGCGTCCGGTCGCCCTCGACACTGACAGTCAGGCGGTCAGGCGAACTTAACGCTATGGCCAGCCCGTCGGAGGTTTTCTCCACGCCGTACCGAGCGGTCATTTCCGGCACGGATTGCAAGCCGTCCTTATTATGCAGAAGCGTAAAACGGCCACCTTCCTCCAGAAGGGAGGCGGCCATCAGGCGAACTTGCGGGACGATGATCGTCAGGCCGCAGAGCACCAGCGCGACGATTGAAAAGATCAGCCAATTGTCGCGCAGCACCTTCATTGTCCACGAAGCTCCTGGAAGCGAGCAACGACCACGGGCCGGGGATCGACAGCCGACACGATCTTGAGGGTGGACATGTCAGGCAGGGCGGCCGGGGGCGTTACATCCTTGCGTGCCGAGCGTCGAACAGTGGCATCGCGAACGATTTCATGCGCCGTCTTGCTGCCCAGGAAATCGACAAAGCTCTTGGCATCGTCTATGTGCTGAGCGCCCTTGACGATCGCCTGAGCATCGATCTGGCCGGTGACGGCGTCGCTCGGATAGACGATATCGATCGGTAGGCCCTGCGCCTTCCACTTCGCGCCGAGATCTTCGTTGATCCAGCCGACTGCCGCTTCACCGTCGCGCACAGCATTGAATGCATCATCGGAACCCGGCGCGATGCGCGCACCCTTGGCCATCTGGCCGACGAAATCCCAGCCGAAGTTGCCAGCAAGGGCCGAGAGAATAACGTAGCCGGTCCCGGATTTCGCAGGGTCCGGAATGATCAGACCACCATTCTTCGCAAAATCCTGTGAAACAAGTTCCTTTTGCGTCTTGGGTATGGAGCCGGCTTCGACGCGCTTGGTGCTGACGATCAGAGGCTGCAGCAGCACCGTGAACGGATGCCAGATGTGATTGGGATCGTTGGTCACCATATCGGCGTCCGACTTGCTCTCGTATGCTTGGAAGAGCGCCGCATTTTCCTCGAACGTCTGCGTCGGCCCGCCCCACATCACGTCCGCCGAGGAGTTGCCGCCTTCGGCACGCAGGCGCTCTATGAGCTCACCCGTCCCACCGCGCACCACGGTTACTTTCACGTCCGGATTCGCCTTGGTGAATGCTCCGAGAATGGGAGCAGACGTTGCCTCCCCATGAGCAGTATAGACGACAAGCTCTCCAGCATTCGCAATACCCAGGATTGATACCGACGCCAAAGCGCCCGCCATGATCCGCCGCAAGGTCCATTTCAGCATGACTGTGTTCCCTTTTTTAAAGTCACTGAGAAGAAGGCGACGATATTAATTCCATTAGATGGATTTAAAATCAAGCCGCATTTACCGGTGATTTATCGACATTACGTGACAGATAAATGACGAACCTAAGCAATGGGGCCGACCCGCATACCTTGACCCTGCGCTGACGGACTGATAAATTCCATTTAATAGATTAAATAGGATCCGGCACCCATGAGCCTGATGGGCAGCAATCACACATATTCGGGCCGCTACAACCGGCGCCTGGTTTTCGACCTTATACGCTCTTCCGATGGCATCAGTCGGCGCGACCTTGTTCAGGTGACAGGCCTGAAGGCGCAAACGATGTCCAACATATGCAAGGATTTGATCGACCGCTCTCTCGTGGTGGACTCTATTCAACAGGAAGGCGCGCGCGGCGCCCCGCAAAAAAGATTGCAAGTGCGTGCCGACGCAGGGTGCTGTCTCGGCATCCATGTGGATCGCGACGGGCTGCTCGGTATCGTCTGCGATATAGCGGGACATGAACTGGGGCGCGAAACCGCATCGGCCTCCCTCGAAGACCCGTCCGATACGATCCGTGCCATCACCGATATCACGCAGCGCCTGCGTTCGCTTGCCTCAGATCGCCCTGCCTGGGGCATCGGCATCGCCATGCCAACGCTGCAGGAAGCAGAGTTCGAGCATCCCGTCGGCCCGCCCGGCTGGGATGCCTGGAGCCGTATTCCTGTGGCGGAGGCTATCGAAGATTGTTGTGGCCTTCCAACCATCATCGAGAATGACGCCACAGCCGCGGCAGTTGCCGAGCTGAGGGTAGGCAGAGCCTCAGGACTGACCCACTACGTTCATATTTTCGTCGGGCACGGGCTCGGCGCCGGCATCATCAATGACAGCATGCCGCTTCAGGGATTTTGGAACAATGCTGGGGAAATCGGCCTCCTAACATGGCCTGCCGAATTCGCTAATCCAGATGCTGAGGGACAGACTCCGTTCTCCATCGACGAACTTGCATCGATGCTGTCTCGCGAAAGCAAAGAGATCGCTAGGCCCGGCGTGTTGGAACAACTCTACGCTCAACGCAACAGTGTTTTGATGCGGTGGCTCGATCTCAACTCAAAACGCCTCCGGTTGCTGGTTTCGCTGCTTGAGAACATCATGGACCCGCAGACAATCATAGTAGGAGGGCATTTTCCACCAGCGCTCAACAACTCTCTGATTGACCGGGCCTATCCCCTTTTGCCATCGGTTAGCGCCCGGAGCAAAAGGGATATTCCCCGGCTGAGCGCTGGAGCACTGGGTCCGGAAGCAGCAGCCATAGGTGCGGCCATGCTGCCCGTGATTGCTCATGGGAGCCCGGACTTCAGGCGTCTCTCCTCCATGCGCGGGCGCAGCCAGACCATGGATTTCGAAAGACGCTTCGATCGCGTTGCTGGCGCGCCAACGGATGACGACGCATCCGCCTAGTTCACCCAATTCTCGCAAACAGGACTAAAAAATGAAAATCGCAGTCGCCGGGCTTGGATTTCGGCTTGCCAATGTCATCGCCTCCTTTCGCAAGGCTTGCCCAGATCTCCAAATCCTCGGCCTCATGGATCCCCAACCTGCCGGGCTGCCTGCTATTCTTTCGTCTGGCCTGCCGGAACCACGTCGCTTCGAAACAATGGAAACAATGCTGAAGGAAACGCGGCCTGATCTTCTTATGGTCGGTTCCCCCAATGTTTTTCATCTGGACCAAATCGCCGCGGGGCTGCGCGCGGGCGTGCGCGTCTTCACCGAGAAGCCGGTCGTGATCGATGAAGATCAAACACTGAAAATGGCGCGACTGCTTGCCGAATACGGCCATGAAAGCGTCATGGTTGGCCTCGTTCTGCGTTACTCCGACCTTTATCGGGATTTGCGCATGGCGCAGGCTGAAGGTCACATCGGCACCATAACCTCGATCGAGGCATCCGAGCATATCGCGCCGTACCACGGAGCGTTCTTCATGCGGGATTGGCGACGGCATACGCGCCATGCCGGCCCTTTCATCCTGGAAAAATGTTGTCACGACATCGATCTTTACGGCAGCGTGGTGGGGCAGCGCGCCATGGCCGTTGCCAGCTTCGGGGGGCGTAAGTCATTCGTTGCTGAAAACCGGCCTGATCAACTCTCCGCGTTTCAACAGCAGGAATTCTACAAGAAGCCGAGCGGTTGGCAGGGCAGCGATGCCGTCTTCGAGGGCGATGGCGACATCATCGACTATCAGACCGCGATCGTCGAATATCAAGGCGGAGCGACGATGGCGTTTCATACAAACCTCAACGTTCCGGATCAGTTTCGCCGCTTCTGCGTGATGGGCAACAAGGGAATGGCAGAGGGCGATTTCATTCGTAATCGCTTTGAGGTTCATTCCGCTATAACAGGCGAAAAGCTTGTCGAGCGGCGTTACGAGGGGCATGAAAGCGATCACTATGGCGCCGATGATCAGATGGCTCTGGATATCTACAGGCATCTGACCGAGGCGAGCCCGCTGCCCGTCAATATCGTTGCGGCTCTGGAAGCGGGACTCGTGGCAATCAAAATCGAGGAGGCACGCCGTGGCCGGCGCACCATCGAGCTTGCCGAGACCTGGCAGCGTTTCGATGACGCACTTCACACCCCTTTGGCAGCAGCGTAAGGCCACGCTCATGAACATGCCAACGCCATCATTACCTGTCGTCATCCGCAACGCCCAACCGTCCGATGAGACGGCGATACTCGATATCTGCGTGCGCACCGCAGACAGCGGGGAGGACGGATCACGACGCTACACGGACCCAAGACTTCCCGGATTGCTATGGGCGCTGCCTTATGTTCGTTTCTGTCCAGAAAATGCATTCGTGCTGACAAACAGTGGCATCGTCATGGGCTATTGTGTTGCGACACCCGATACGAGCGCCTACGAAGATTGGCTTGAGGCTGCATGGTGGCCTTTCTTGAAGGAGGAGCTTCGCGATTTCTCAGCGCAGACAATAGAGGATGAGAACGTCCTTACTCATATCCGAAGCGTATCGAGGACACCAATTCGGGTGACGCAGCCCTACCCTGCGCATCTACACATCAATCTTCTGCCTGAGATGCAGAATGGCGGTCATGGGTCGTCCCTGCTGGCACATCAACTGCGTGCGTTGATGATGTCTGGAGTAAAAGGCGTCCATTTAGGTGTGAACCAGCACAACGAAAAAGTCGTAGCATTTTACGCTAAATTCGGCTTTGTCGAAATCGACCGGACACCTTCGATCCTGATGGCAAAGCGGCTTACTGAATGAAATCCTTCAGCGCGCCGGCATCCCGAAGCTCGCCTTTCTAGATCTGCGCCTTGTGTTGTCACTTGTAAAAATTTCGGTGAGCGAAGATTCCGCATCATCGACTTTATATGGCGAATTAGGGCACCGCAGCCCATTGGCGCATACTAAATCTAGATGACGCCGGCGGTTTAATATTGTCAGATTATCGTCGCTTGACCGAGTCTTGACGCTTAAGGCCACTCCCCGCATCACTTTAACACGCGCAACGAGGAAAGCTAAAAGGACATTGCCAAAGAAAAAGGACAAGGCTGCTACGGCTGGAAAATCATTGCTTCAACAGCTTGCAGGGATGCCCGAAAAGCTGTTCAGCAAGGCGTTCGAAGTCCAATATGGCGCTTTGTGCTACCGAAAACCCGACGATCGTGACATCGAAATTCTCCTTGTCACATCGCGAGGAACCGGCCGCTGGATCATCCCCAAGGGTTGGCCGATGAATAAGAAGAAGCCGCATGAAGCAGCTCTTATCGAGGCTTTCGAAGAAGCTGGCGTGGTCGGACGCGTACGCAAAAAGCCGGTCGGTCGATACACTTACCTCAAGTGGCTCGATACTGGTCGCGTGGCACCATGTGTGGTGGATGTCTTCCAGATCGAAGTTACAAGAACGGCGCAGAAATACAAGGAAACGGGTCAGCGCAAAGTTGCCTGGTTCTCACGAGATGAGGCCGCTCGGCTTGTGAGAGAAGTCGAGCTCAAATCGTTGATAGTGACCTTTCGACCTGGGGAGTAGATGGTGCGCCACAATGTTTGCAAGAACAAGCAGGCTAAATCAAACATCTAGTTCGCTCCGATAGCGACGCACCCGATGTATGCGACGACATGCACGCGAGTGCATTGCAAGGCCTTACTCAACCGAGTACAGGTTCGTTTTCGCACGAGGGAATGAGTACCTGGATGGCCAAGAGCTTTGTGACGTCAATCGATGTTGCGCAGAGGGCGGGTGTTTCCCGTTCGGCTGTTTCAAGGACGTTCACTCCTGGCGCGAGTGTTTCGCCGGATGTGCGCCAACGCGTGATGAAGGCTGCAGAAGAACTCGGCTACAGGGTAAATCGCCTGGCGCAGACCCTGAATACATCGAGCTCCAATTTGGTTGGAGTTGTGGGCGCAAATTTGTCCTCTCCGTTTATCGCAAAGCAACTGGATATGCTGAGCCTTGGCCTTTTGCGACGAGGTCAACAGTGTTTGCTCCTCAATGCCGCCGATGCGCGTAGCAACATCGCGCCTCTGATCGAACTGATCTTTGAATTTCGGGCGCGTGCGATTGTCGTGCTTTCTGGCGAACCTCCAGCCTCTATTGTCGACGAGTGCCTTGCAAATGGTGTCAAGCTCATCGTCATCAATCGCAATGCCAACCGGCCCGACCTCGATGTCATTCTAAGCGATGACATCCTGGGTTCTCGGCTTGCCGCCGATCGGCTCATCGCAGCACGATGCAGCAAAGTCGCCGTCGTTTGCAGCGGCAGCCTCACTCCAACTCAGGTCCGGCGAGCCACGGCTTTTGAAGAGACAATCATTGAGCACGGAGGAGAAGTCGTCCGGTGGAGCGTCGGTCCGACCGCATACGAAACAGGCATAGCGGCCGCCAAGGCCTTACTGAGCGACACACAAATCGACGGGGCGTTCTGCGTGACGGACCTTATGGCGCTCGGATTCCTTGATTCAGCGAGAAAAGACTTCAATCGCTCGGTTCCAGATGACCTTTCGGTGATCGGCTTCGACAACATTCCACAAGCCGCATGGATTTCCTATAACCTCACGACGATTGGCCAATCATTCTCTGTCCTGACCGACGCCGTTCTTGGTGCACTTGATCATGACGATGGCCATGTCTCGACGCAAATAGTGCCCGTAGAGCTTATAGAGCGCGGCACCGTCCGTTCCTGATTAGCGAAAACCTTTCCAGTGAACGAATCTGGGGTTGCCATGCTTGCACACGTGTGCAACATTGAACACGTGTGCAAGGGAGAAGACTATGCCTGATAGCGAAGTTCCACGGAGCGACATCCAAGAACGCGCTGAACTGTGCCACGCGGTCATCCGCTCGGCAGGTGCATTGGCGCTTGAAGGTTTCAAGCAGGTGTCGAAGGGCGGTTTCACGATGAAAGGCCCTCAGGATTTTCTGACCGAGACCGATGCAGCCTCTGAAGATCACATCCGGAGCGCGATCTTGGCGGCTTATCCCAACGATGGCTTTTTCGGCGAAGAAGGCGGTGGTGAAATACGCGACCGCGTCTGGGTTGTCGACCCGATCGACGGTACCGCAAACTTTGCGAGGGGTATCCCCCATTTCTGTATTTCCATCGGCTACATCGAGAATGGCGTGACCCAGTTTGGCGCCATCTTTAACCCGGCCCTTGATGAACTCCATTTCGCAATGCTGGGTCAAGGGGCGACGCGCAACGGAACTTCGATCGCGACCGCTTCAACGACACGGTTCGATACCGCTTCAGTGGAGCTCGGCTGGTCGACGCGGATTCCGAACGCGACATATCTCAAAGTTGCTGAAGCCCTCCTTTCGAAGGGTGCGAATGTTCGCCGTTCCGGCTCTGGAGCGCTTGGCCTCGCCTATGTGGCCGACGGAAGATCGGACGCCTACGTCGAATTACACATGAATTCCTGGGATTGTGTACCCGGTCTGCTGATCGTCGCGGAGGCTGGCGGGGCTGTCTGCCCATTCACGGAGCTTGGCTCTTTGCGTCATGGAGGCCCCGTACTCGCATCCGCTGCGGGCCTCGCATCCGGAATCAGCGAAGCTGCGAACGTCCCACTGACGTCTGGGAAGACTGTTCTCAGCCCGGACAACGAGGGAACCCGAGTACAGGTCGCCTGAGGTCTTTGGCGAGACGAAAAATTGGAAGTGGCGTGCGGCCTGGAGAGCCGTTTGGGAGGACATTATGACGACTCTAGCGGAAATCGAGACGACGCGGCAAAGTGGACGAGCAGGACGATTGTCGCGACGTGTCGGCCAATTTCTCTCAGCCCCTGACCGCCTCATCGCCCTTATCATGGCAATTATCCTCTGCCTGCTTGTTATCGTCCCCTTGTTCCAGTTGATCCGGGAAACGGTCACAGTCCAACCTTACGATGCCGTCTACCTCCCCGGTCGCGCAGTTGGTGAATTGACCTCTTTCCACTACGAGCGCGTATTCACCGGTCGTATGTCCTGGGCGCTATTCTACAAGCCGTTCATGAACTCCCTGATCACAGCGTTCGGAGCAACAGCAATCTGCCTCGCGCTTGGCGCACTGCTTGCCTGGGTGGTTGTACGCACGAACGTTCCTTATCGCGAGTTCGTCAACACAGCTGTCGTTTTGCCATACATGCTCCCATCATGGGTCATGGCGCTTGCCTGGGTAACGTTTTTCAAGAACGACCGTGTGGCAGGCGCTTCCGGCGTTTTCGCTTACCTTTTTGGTGTTCAGCCGCCGGACTGGATCGCGTTCGGCAGCCTCCCCATAATTATCTGCCTTTCGCTGCACTACTACGTCTATGGCTTCCTGATCATCTCTGGCTCACTCTCGACGGTGGACAGCCAGCTCGAGGAAGCCGGTGCCATTGCCGGCATGTCGCGGTTTCGCCAGTTCGTCTCGATTACGGTTCCGCTCGTTGTGCCAGCCGTCGGCTCCGCCGTCGTCATGACATTTATAAGGGTCATCGGATCGTTCGGCACGCCGGCCGTTCTGGGAATGCCTATCCGCTATTTTGTTTTACCCACGCAAATCTACGCCGCCATCGGATCGCGCAATGTGGGTGACGGCTATTTGCTGGCACTGGTTCTGGTGTTGCTCGCCGTGCTCTTCATCTGGATTAACCAGCGCATGATCGGCGTTCGCAAAAGCTTCGTCACGATGTCAGGCAAGGGTTTCCGACGCAGAGAGATCGACCTGGGCCGTGCCCGCTGGCTGGTGTTCGCGTTGGTCATGCTCCTCATGTGCATCACCGTCGTTATGCCACTCGGCTTGCTCGTGCTCCAGTCATTGTCTCGAACGGCCGGAAACTACGATCTATCGAACCTGACACTACACTACTGGATCGGTGACCGCGGCGGCGTAAATGCTCTCTATGCCGGCGTGTTCAAAAACCCGCAGATACTGAATGCCGCTTGGAACAGCCTGCGACTGGCATTCTTCACGGCGTTGGCAACGGCTGTTCTTGGTTTTCTCATTGGCTACGTCGTCGTTCGCAACCGGGGTACGCTCTCGTCTCGGGCGCTCGAGATGGCGGCATTCCTGCCCTACATTTTTCCAGCGGTAGCGTTTGGCGCCATCTATATCGGCATGTTCTCCCAGTCCTTAGGGCCAATCCCTGCGCTCTATGGCACGTTTGCATTGCTCGTGCTGATCGCGACGGTGAAGAACCTACCATACACCTCGCGTACCGGCATTGCCGCGATGCTCCAGATTGACAAATCGCTCGAAGAATCGGCACGCGTCCAGGGCATTGGCTGGTTCAGCCGCATTCGGAAAATTGTAGCTCCGCTCGCCGCTTCAGGACTCGTTTCAGGTATGCTGCTGAGTTTCATCGGAACGATGCGAGAGCTGTCGCTCATCATTCTACTGGTCACGCCATCAACAGCAGTTCTAGCCAGCGTCATCTACACCTACCAAACGGATGACGTACCCCAGCTGATCGGGGCAGCCACCTTGCTTCTCGTCGCACTGGTTGTTGGCTGCAACCTGCTGTTCAGGCTCGTTTTTCGAAATACGAAGATGGGATTTGCTTGAGGAGGCAACCCGAAAGAGGAGGAAGACTATGCAGACTTTAATGAAGGGCGCAGCAATCGCCACCTTGGGCTGGATGATAGGCTCTGCGGCGTTGGCGCAGGACGCGTTCGAGACATGGATTAAAACATCAGAACTGGGAGCCAACCAGCCTCCGGAAGAGAACTGGGACGAGATCACCCGCAAGGCGAATGAAGAAGGTGAAGTGACGATCTACTCATCGTCATCCAGCGTCAGCGCACTCGCCGAAGACTTCATGAAGCTCTACCCGAAGATCAAGGTAAACGCCTATGATCTTGGTTCGGAGAAGACGATTGAAAAGGTTGTCCGAGAACAACAAGCGGGCATCTTCAACGTCGATGTGGTGAACACTGCGGGCACGGCTCAAATGATCTTCGACCTTCTCCCCAACAAACGTATCGTCAATTATGTACCGCGGTACCTGACAGACAAGATCCCGGAGGAGCTTCGTGAACCACTCCTGACGCAGGTCATCGAAGCGACCGTCCTGATGTACAATGCCGACGCTTATAAGGACGGTCCGCCTGTCAAGAATGTCTGGCAATTGACAGAACCAGATTGGAAAAAGCGCTTCGCAATGAAGAGCCCCCTAGGATCGCTCACATCACTGGCATTGCTTGCTTCAATCGTGGAACACTCCGATAGCTTTGCGAAGGCCTACGAGACGTATGCGGGCAAGCCAATCGAGCTGTCGGATGGTATCGAAAACGCCGGCTACGAGTTCTTGCATCGCCTCCTGAAGAACGATCTCGTTATTTACGATTCCGGTTCTAAGCTCGCGACTGCTTCGGGACTCAAAGGGCAAAATAACCCGCCCATTACGTTCTCCAGCATGCACTACATAAACAAAAATGGCAGCGACGATTACGCCAACGCTATCCTCTACGATATCGATCCTGCAGGTGTGTTCGCCTATTCGACTTATACATCGATAGCCGGGCAGGCTCCGCATCCCAATGCCGCGAAACTTTTTATCGCGTTCCAGATGGGTTCGAAGGACCTTACGCCAGACACCAAGGTTGAAAAACCTTACCGTGAGGGTGAGAGCCTGAAATTGCTTCAAGGCATGGCCGCCTATTTCAAGGTCGGCACGTTCTCGCCTCGCACAGACGTGCCGCTACCCAAGGGTGGAGAGAAGTGGCCGGAGGCAAAGAAGATCTTCGGATCCGCCGAGTTCCAGCGTGACAACGTTGCTGCGGTCAACGACTTCTGGGTCGTTGAGACGAGCCAGTAAGAACCTTGCTCAGCCGACCGGCGCACCAGCGCATGCCGGTCGGTGCTTACGATCTCCGGAGGAAGTCATGAACGAAGTATCTCTCAAAGGCATCACCAAATCCTATGGTGCACACCTCGCCATTCCGCCGCTTGACCTGGATATTCCCAAGGGGAAATTCGTCACTCTTCTGGGTCCGTCGGGCTGCGGCAAGACGACGACGCTCAGGATTATCGCCGGGCTCGAACAGCCCTCGGATGGGGAACTTACATTGTCCGGAAAGTCGGTATTTTCTGGTCGCAACAGCCATTTCGTACCACCGGAAAAACGCGGTCTTGGTTTCATTTTCCAGAGCTACGCTCTATGGCCTAATATGAAGGTTGATCGCAACATCACGCTCGCTCTACAGCAGGCGCGAAAGCCGAAGGACGAAATCCAGGAGCGGCTCGGCGAAGCGCTCAAGAAAGTACAGCTCGAGGGGTATCAGGATCGGTTTCCCTCGGAACTGTCGGGAGGCCAACAGCAACGCGTAGCGGTCGCTCGATTGATCGCCGCTAGAAATTCAATTCTGTTGATGGACGAGCCGCTTTCCAATCTCGATGCGGTGCTACGCACGGAAATGCGCACGGAACTGAAGCGGTTGTCCCGAGACCTCGGTGCGACGACGATCTACGTCACCCACGACCAGGTCGAAGCCCTGACCATGTCTGACATCATCGTCGTGATGAAGGATGGCGTGATTCAGCAGATGGGCAGCCCCTATGAGATCTACCACCAGCCAAGCAACCTGTTCGTCGCTGAGTTCATCGGTGATCCGCGCATCAACCTGTTTGACGCGACTTTGGAACAGCGCGACAGCCGTAGCGTCCTGCACATCGGTGAAATCGAGATAAACCTGCCGCACGCCCTGCCGCAGTCCTCAGGACCGATTCGACTTGCGATCCGGCCGGAGCGGCTTACGCTTCATGATGCACCTATCGCGAATAGTTTGCCCGCAGAGGTCGATGTCGTTCAACCAACCGGATCGCAGACGATCCTGTCCCTCACATCGCAAGGCAATGCGGTGACTGTGCTTATTCCTCGGTTCGTTGAGCGCTGGCCAAGCCGAAAGGTCTGGCTTGAACTGGACGCCGAGCACATCATGATCTTCGATAGTCGATCGGGGCAGCTTCTACAGACCACAGGCGGCCCAATCCGACAAGAGAATGCTGCTTAGCTCTTGCCGCGCTGGCTGCTCGCTTATGTCACCTATGCGCCGCCCAGCTTCGAGGCTTCTATAATAGAGATTGGCGCTGTCTTTCATTGCGCCTGAAAATGGATCGAGTGCTGCATATGGATGCACCCTTTTACGAACGACCGCCCATCAGCCTGATTACGCAAGGGCTCGGACCGCATGATTCCAAGCTGTACATCGGCGGTCTGGAAGGCGCGCGAGACCTTGGGCTTCTGAAAGCTCACGGTATCGGCATAGTCGTCAACTGCGCCGTCAATCTGGATATCAACTTCGTACGAGACCCTGCCAATGCTGAGGACGGGGAGCTTAGTGCAACAGGCTACGCTCCTATCCGCTATTACAAGGTCGGAATGATCGATGGCGGTGGCAGCCCGGACACAATGATGGTGGGCGGATATTATATTCTCCATGGCGCGCTGCATCAGACCATGCCCAAGCGTGCGACCTATCCATTCGAAGATGGAGGAAATGTCCTGGTCAATTGTCGCAGCGGTCGCAGTCGCTCGGTATCACTTGTGGGTCTCTACATCCACAAACAGCAACCCGACCGTTTTCCAACTCTCGAGGCGGCGATCGCCCATGTCAGGGAAAAGCGCCTCTTGCGACCGGACGAATGGTTCGAGGCGCCCAAACCCATGCTTTATAATGCTGCTCGTCTCGCATCAGACTGGATTGATATGATCGAAAAAACCAAATTGCGTGAAGCAATTGCATAGTCATACCCCTGTCGCCGTCATCGCTGATGCACACTATCATGACCTCGAAGGCAGTTTCGGGCAGCAGGAACCTGTGTCCGGTGACGGGCTGACAGCCAGAAGCTGGTCAGAGACACGCTGCTCTACGCGTGTGTTTAACGAAAGCTTCGCGGCTTTTCCGGCTGCTCTTGATGCGATCGCCGGTCGTGGCATCAGACATGTCGTCCTTCTCGGCGACTATAGTGATGACGGACAGAAAGCAACGGTACAGGCGGTTGCCTCCCTCTTGAAATGTTATGCTGAGACGTTTTCGCTCTCCTTTTATGTCTTACCGGGCAACCACGACGGCTATGCGCTGAGGGGTCGACACCAGACGAAGCAATTCCTGACCCCGGATGGGGACGCCGTCGTTATCACCAGCGATCCCAATATTAAGCCTTCAAATGTCGTGGCGCTTTGCTCAGAGACAATGTACTGCGCCGGCTACCCCGATGCACTGGAACCTCTCGTAGAGCATGGTCTGACGCGCCAGGCGGATTACCTTCACTGGGAAACACCTTTTGGGACGTCTGACACGTTCGAGGACCGGCAATACCGATTAGCGTCCGCTGACGGGACGAACGAGGCGTTGTTGATAGATGCTTCCTATCTCGTTGAACCAGAAGATGGCCTTTGGCTTTTGATGATCGACGCCAACGTGTACCAACCGTCAGACAGAGCGACTGGCATTGATCTGGAAAGCGACTTTATTGACAGTACTGATGCAGGCTGGAATGCCGTCGTCAAGCAACGCCCTTATTTGATTTCGTGGATTGCAGACGTTCACCGGCGTGCGGGCGCTCTGGGGAAAACGCTTTTATGCTTTTCGCATTATCCCGTCGTGGACGTGTTCGCAGACAATCTGGCGAGTGAACAAGCCCTTTTCGGACAAACGAACGTCGCCAACCGCACTCCGCAGGACGGCGTGGCTACTGCTCTCATGCAGGCCGGCATGACACAGCACTTTAGCGGCCATATCCACGTCAACGGATCGACCAGGCGAACCGTCGGCAACACGACCTTGACCAACGTTGCTGTCCCTTCCCTGGTCGCGTTTCCGCCTGCATTCCGGATCGTGCACGGATCGACCAACGCAACCAATATCGAGACCATCAGTCTGGGCAACCTGCCGATTGATCGTCGTCTAACGCGTCTCTACGATCGCGAGTGCGAACGGAAGGGAGAGCCCAACCATTCTGCGTTTAGCGCGAAATCATACGGTGACTTCCTCTACGCTCACCAGGAAGCGCTCGTCACTCATCGGTTTTTCCCCCGTGAATGGCCCAGAGACATGGTTGAGATTTTTTCCGGTTCAACACTTGGTCGTCTGCTCACGCAGCTTGACCTGCCTTCATCTGTGCTGGTCAAAATTGCGCAGTCCGCTGGTGTTGATCCGCAGAGCGCCGCGTCATTATCGTTGCTGCGTTTCGTCACCGATTGGTACGCGTTGCGCCGGGCGCAGGAACTTGCCCTTCCCTTTATTCGCGCGGAAAACCTGTCGATTTATAAGGCGCTGGTCGTTCACCAAAAGGAATTTTCAGGTTCATCCGACCCGAAAAAAAATGCTTCGGCCGCATCCTTTATCAAGACATTTCTAACTGTGCTGAAGGTGTCATTGGAGCGGGCACGCGCATAGTCGACTAGGAATAGGATCGTAACGGCAGCAAATAGGAGAAAGACTTGAGTTCCACGGTCGTCATGATCAATTTGCTGGGTGCTGTCGCGTTGCTGCTCTTCGGGCTCGCGCAAGTCAAAGACGGTGTATCTCAAGCATTCGGTGCAAAACTCAAAATCGGTCTAGCGACCGGGACCAGCAGCGGACCGCGCTCTTTTTTCTCCGGATTGATTGCAACGATTGCTCTGCAAAGTTCGACAGCCACCGCGCTCATGACCGCGTCGTTTGTTGAACGAGAACTGATTAAACCGCGGATGGCTCAAATCGTTCTCCTTGGAGCCAATGTGGGAACTGCCATTACCGCCTGGATCGTCGCGGCGGGACTGGAATGGCTTTCCCCTCTGGCTGTTTTAGTCGGTGTGATACTCCTTCGTGGCTCATCATCTGCGCGTCAGGGCGGCGGTAAAGCGCTTGTCGGTATTGGGCTGATGTTGCTCTCGCTCCATCTTTTGAGTGCAGCCACGGAACCCATGCGCAGTTCCCCGGCCCTCATGGCTTTCGTCGCTTTGTTGGACAATGCTTGGCCGGTCGCTCTCATTTTTTCAGCGATGATTGCGTTTGTGTCGTCCTCGAGCCTGGCGGCGGTCGTGTTAATCCTTTCGCTCGCGTCAGCCGGCGTGCTGTCCACCGGCCTCATCATTGTCCTGGTACTCGGAGCCAATCTCGGTGGCGCTGTTCCTCCCGTGCTGGCATCTTTGTCGGGTCCCGCTTCGGTCAAGCGTGTCACGCTCGGCAACCTCATCGTCAGAGGCGCTGGTTGCGTGCTGGTCCTCCCACTCGCAGACTATGGCGCTGGGTTGTTGACCATATTGCCATTGACGCCAGCCAAGCTTCCCGTCGACGCTCATCTCGCGTTCAACGTGTTTCTGGCCGCCTTGGCGTGGCCCTTTTCGCGCGCGGTCTCGGGGATCGTGAAGTCCTTAATCGCCGACGATGCAGCCGCAGAGTTCGGTCCGAAGTACCTCGATGAACAAGAACTCTCGACACCGGTCGTCGCGCTCGCCAGCGCCACTCGTGAAGTGCTGGGTATCGGCGACCTGGTAGAGCGCATGTTAGTAAGAACTGCAGATTCGTTCGACCGCTACAATCCATCACGTTTACAAGAGGTCTCGCTTCTTGAAGGACGGGTCGACCTACTGCAACAAGAGGTAAAGCTGTATCTCTCAAAGCTTGGACGTGCTGGCTTGAACATGGAAGATGGTGGGCGTTCGGCGGCCATCATCGATTATGCAATCAACCTCGAGCATATCGGCGACATCCTGGAAAAGAGCTTGGTACCGGAAATTGCCAAGAAAGGAACGCAGGGTCTCCAGTTCTCGGAGGAGGGACACGCGGAGGTCAAAACGCTCTTCGAACTGACACAGGAAAATATACGTATTGCCCAGACAATTTTTGTCACGAGGGACTTTAACCTTGCACGTCGAATGATGGAGCTGAAGGTGGAAGTTCGTAAAATGGAAAAGCAGTCGGCAGCCAAGCATCTCGCCCGTCTGCGCGATGGTCGCGCCGACAGCATGCGAACGAGCTCATTGCACCTGGATATCCTGCGCGACCTAAAGCGTATCAACGCTCACATCGTGGCTACCGCGCATCCGATCCTAGATGAGAGTGGGCTGTTGATAGAAAGTCGCCTTCGCTCTGCCAGCTAGCTTTGAGCGGTCGAGACCACCATGAGTTGTTAAAGCAGTCGGAGTATGTTGAACGGCCACTTGCAAGCGCTGCGTACTCGGCGCCTGCTGCTCGCGAAGCCGTTGGGCGAACATTGCCGAAATCCACCTTCTTTCTGAGTCGCAACAGCGCACGCTCCCTATGCGTTCCTTTTAGTCGGACTAAACGCTATCTTCGCTTAAACACCACAGAATGCAGATTCTCGGTAACATCTCAGGATACTACGTCTCGCTTCTGCGTCTGTGCTTCGAAACACCTCTAAGCAAGTTGTGCCATCGACTGCGCCGGGGGTGTGGCGTTGGCACCAGGCCCTACCAAACCGCCCATTAGAAACATCGCGAAGGAAATGCTCCATCCTGATCACTCCCTGTGGAAGGAGGAGATTCAACTCTCAGTGTTGGGGTCGACTGGTAAATAGATCATGCCATGTTGCGGCGCGCTGAACGCGACGGCCCGAACCCATCCGCCTGAGATCATTGACGAATTTTCTCCGGGAAGACTCTACATCTGACGTCACCGATTGCGCCGGTAGATATTATTATTCGCTCCGCTGTCAGCCCAGTCCCGACCGTTTTCGCGGCGCCAGTCGCAAATCCCTGCATAGGGGTGCGATATGTCGTTTTCACCGTTGCCGCATGAGCGGTTATGGCCCACGCCCGCAGAATACCCAGTCCCGCGGTAGCCGCGATCGTCTACGCAACCGCTTAGAATGCCGACAGACAATATGCAAATCACCGCGCTGAAAATCGTCATAACTTTATCTCCAAGTGAAAGAGATTAACCACCTTTGCCTTTCCCAGTTCCATCTTTGCCAATCGGTAAACCTCAGAATACTGGAATGCCAGTCACCGAAAATCTACACCCAAGGAAAGGGCCATATGCGGCCGCCGAAATGCGGGGACACCAATGGCAGTGGGTTCAGGGCGTATTCGGTTCACGCTTCAAGGCTGCTTCAGCAACACCAGCTCTTTTCAAAATCACGAGAACCGCGTTCTTGCTTTGCCAACCGCTCAACAAGACAGACACCCAAGCTATTCTCGGCCCACCCTCTAATGAGCAGTTGGATATATTCCCGACATAAAACGCAAGTCGGATTGCTTAGTCGTCACTTGCGTTTTTTGGACGCAGGATCTTTTGGCGCAAACTCTGAGTGCGTGAAAGATCAACAACATTATCGAGGTCCAGCGCTGGCCGACCTGCAAACAGGCGCTCAAATTCCGCTTTGGCCTCAAGAAAAAAGGCAATTTTCAAGAAATTTTAAAGGGAAAATTTGACGGTTTCTTCAGCTAACCTCAGAGACCCGTAGGAAGCTTTAAATCCTGCAACCGAACGCACTGGGTCGATTCATACTCGATCCGTCGACGTTTTACTCCGTCCGCCTTATCAGTTTTTCTCCACACGAGACGGTGGCTGTCTCATCGAACTTCTACTGAGGCTGTGGTTGCGCGGATCTCACGATCCCAACATAACCCGGAAAAACTTGAAGTTCAGCCTGATAGGCGATATTGCGGTAACCTCGTGATCAACATACGAGGACATCATGGCAACCGGCACAGTTAAATTTTTCGCACAGGATAAGGGCTTTGGCTTCATCACACCAGACAACGGCGGCCCAGACGTCTTCGTTCACATCTCCGCGGTCAGCTTCGGCGGCGCTCTGACCGACGGTCAGAAGGTTAGCTACGAGGTCGGCCAGGATCGCAAGACCGGCAAGTCGAAGGCCGAAAACGTTACTGTTCTGTGAAAGAGAAATGGCCCCGTCAACCTTGTCGGGGCCACCCGTTCCTGGTCGATTGGTGCCTAATCCAACCGCTCCACGCGGTTAGTAATTGCGTGTATGCCGCCGGAGCACTTATCGTAGCACCAAAGGCCAGCAGCGCTCCTGCGCACGACGCTGTTCTAGGCTCGTTGCAAAATTCGTTTTAGTTAAGCACCGACTGCCGTCGCTAGCCTTCTTCATTAGCTGTATCAGCAACGAACGCGCCACGCTCTAGCGTGGGCTTGGGCACGCCAGTCGTTGGATCCTTTCACGTTTGATGCTCAAGCTCGGCGTCGATTTCAGCGCCAACCATCAAATAACGACTGAAATCTACACCCGGAAGATCAGAACGATCAGGACACCGAGAGTGCCGTAGAAGCGCCAACCTGACTTCTTGCCATCCGCGCGTCAAAGTAGAACGAGCGACGCCAGCGACATAATGAGTGCCGGGAACATCACGACCGTACCGAGCTTCAGAAATTTCCAGCTACTGATATCGAGACCCTCACGACGAAGGGCCGACAGCCACAGGATCGTCGCCAGTGAGCCTGTGACCGAAAGGTTGGGGCCGAGATCAACGCCAATCAAAATCGCACCTGCGACCTTGTCCGAGACGTGCGCTGCCTGAACCACACTTCCGGCGAGCAAGCCGGCTGGCAGATTGTTGACGAGATTACAGATGACAGCGACAAACGTTCCGGCCACGCCAACGGCATAACCATCAGACACCGAAGCCAAAGACACCAATTGATTGGCCAGAATGGTCGTCACACCCGTGCGGTCAAGCGCTTCGACGATGACAAACAACCCTGCCACCAACGGGAGGACGCTCCAGCTGATACCCTTGATCGTCTCTACGGGGTTCCGCCGTGTCAGCAAAAGAACGAGGATAGTCGTGATCATCCCGGCAACGAAGGTAGGAACGCCGAGGTCAGCATGCAGGGCAGATGCAACGATCAGGACAATCGCGGTGATCATGATGCCCCATCCTGCAAGGCCGGCGCTACGGCTAAGGACTGGTCGGTGCGCAGCGGCAGCGAGGCTCTCTTCCGACAAGGCACGCCTTTGCGTCCAATAGAGGCATATGAATGTTACGATGATGGAAACGACCGATGGCAGCAAGAACGTTGCCAACCAGCGCGACAGAGGCGGCATTTCGCCGCCAGCGAAGACCACGAGATTGGCAGGATTGGAGATCGGCAACACAAAGCTCGCAGCATTGGCAATAAAGGCGCAGATCAAGAGGTAAGGCATCGGATCGCGAACCCGGCTCGCACGGCAGGCTGCATAGACGGCTGGCGTCAGCACGACCGCAGTGGCGTCGTTCGAAAGAAACACCGTCACGACAAGGCCGACCATATAGACGAGCGCAAAGAGGCGCTTGGGCGAACCCTTGGCATAGGACGTCGCAATCGCAGCAATCCAATCGAAAAGGCCCTCTTTGCGAGCCAACTCGGACAAAAGCATCATGCCGATCAGGAAGAGATAGACGTCAATCCCTTTAGCAACACCTGCGAGCGCATCGGCAGGCCCAATCAGTTGGAAAAGGAGAAGGAGAACAGCACCAACTACCGCCCAAACGGCCTCCGGCCAACGGAACGGCCTGGTGATCACACCAGCCGCTGTCAGCCCCGCGATACCCCATACGATCGCATTCTGAGTCAAAGGATTCGTCCTTGATATTAGTGAGGCGCAACTGCCAAATAGTGCGAGAATCTGGATCTTCCAGCCGACCCCGATACATCACATCTTCATCATCAGCAACAGGTTCCGCCGACTGCGAGAACAGCCGAAACCCTTCATTAGGCTTGCCTTGAAAACGCGTTCGGTTCAAAAGCAATCTACAACATGATACCGAGCAGGCGCTTTGAACCGCGCTGGATCCTAAAGCCACGAGTCACATCGCCACATAGCGCAATTGGTAATAAGGTTCCGATTTCGCTGATGAACGGCTCATTGGCCCCCCCACCGACCTGGGCCAAAACCCCGTAAAATTTCAGCTCACGCTGGCCCAAAATCGGAGAGCACCTTACTGTGCCCAAGCGGGTGAGAGCAGTAGCGCTATAGGCTCAGCCTTCCACATCAAATGCTCCAGGTCGAGGCCCGGGAAGACATCCTCCCCTACCCAATCCACATTTCAGCCATCACGGGGCCGGCTGCCATAAGCAATCAGAAAAGAATCGCTGCCTGCTTATCGTCATGATGGCAGCGCGCTTCGTCGGCAGATCGACGCTTTTGATATGGGAAAAGCCAGACTTCTGCAGATTTCTCAGTTGCCGCTCATGGTCACTGCTCGGCTCCTGGACGATGCGCTCGGTGCGCGGATCATCAAGAAACATGTAATGTAGAAGCGAAGGCAGCCAGGCCGTGAACCAATCGCGACCACGGCATGCCTCGTCACCCACGATCACGTGGCAACCACGGTCGTAGTCGCCCGCGTCGCAGAAGGTGCCGACAACATCTTCCTTTGCCCAGTAAACCTCGAAATATGAAAATGCTCTGCCATCGAAGCGGCCTATCAGCGGCATGATATGCGCGTCGGCGAACATGCCATTCAGATATCGCCTGTGCTTGTCTTCATCTCCTGCTTCGTGCCAGAACTCGTCCACCCGAGGGCTGTTCATCCAGCGATGCACATCTGGCAGGTCGTTCAAGGTCGCCACATCCAGAGAGAGGACGCCGCCGAGCCAAGGGATGAAACGGGCATAAACCGTTCCCACCGGTTTTGGCGCACGCAAGGGGTGAGACACCCTGCCGTCGTAGACATCGCGACGAGGGAAAGAGCCGTAAGCAGGCGCACTCCAGAGACCTGTGGTCTGCCAGAACATTTCTGCCGACACGGCAGGCTGGTCGGAGTTGGACAGCAGGTGCATGTAAAGCCCGTGGGCCGTGAACTCCTCTTCCAGCTCCGCCCAACGATCGCCAGACAGGGTCAAAGATCGAAGGGCTGGTAACGTGGAAAACAAGTATTCGAACGCTGCGGAGGCAAGACGCCAGCGACCTGCCGGCAAGGTGGACAGGTTGGCAAACTCAATCTTGCCACCAGCGCCCTCCGTGAAAAAACGGAAGGCCGCCGTTATCCCATCAGAACCAGAAATCAGGAGCTGCGCGCCTTGGCGACGAACTTCGACGGGACCGCTTCGATGGAGATTAAAGGCGCGATAGAGGTCTGGCGCAAACCTTCCGGCCAGTTGGTAGGGTGCGGCAGCGGTGATCATTTCCTGCCGCATATCGCCCTGATGATCCATCAGAAAACTTTCGTCAGCGAAATGGCGAACGTGCGTCCGCGCCCCTTATAATCGAACACGGCCTGATTTGCCAAAGCCCCGTAAAGAGCGTTGGCGCGTGCGCCCCAAATGGTCGTGTATTCCTTGTCGAACAGGTTCATCACACCGAACCGCAAAGTCGTGTCCTGCGCTTCAAAACGATAGGCACCGGTCAGATCAAAAAGCGTGTAGCCATCAATCTTGCGGTTATCATCATCACTGAGGTTGAAAACATGTTGTCCGGCAAGCTTGACGTTGAAGTTATCCTTCGTCCAGCCGACGTATCCGCCGAGTTTGGAAACACTGGCCGTGCCGATGCTTTCCTTTTCCCAGCCGCCATCTGACTTGATCTCGGACTTCACCCAATGCGCCGAGCTGCCGACATCGAAACCATAGTCCAGCTTTGCGCTGGCGCTCGCCTCAATGCCATAGACGCGTCGTTCACGATCAACGACATCCACGGCCAGAGTTGTACGGTCCAATTCGATAGACCGGTCGGAGAGCGAATAATAGGCCGCCGTCTCGAAGCTGTATGTATCGTCATTGAAGCGGTAGCCGAGTTCAAAGGAATTCGTCTTGATCGCCTGAAGTGCGGAGTCCGCGACATTAACGCTGTTCAGAAGAACGTAACGCCCACCGACAAGGCTGTAGTTTCCGACCCCATAATATTTTGCCGGGTCGGGAAGCTCGAAACCCTGGCTGAAATTGGCATAGACTTGCTGGGTGTCGGTCAGTTCATATGTCACGCCTGCATTAAACAGGGCAGCATCATAGCTGACGTCGCCGCCAGGGATGCTGTCGATAGAGGATCCGACTCCGTTCAGAACGGCAACCTGCTGCGCCGCACCGGCAAAGCTCGAAACTTCGGTTGTGACATATTGATAACGTACACCACCGTTGACCGTCAGTCGGTCCGTCGCCTCATAGGATCCCTGAATGAAGCCGGCTAGGGTAGAGACATCGATATCGGGATAGAGGCCGGTAATGCCACGCGTCTTGAAGTCCATTGCCCCCGTTGTGGCGACAGTCAGAAAATCGAAGACATTTTGCTTGGACGTAAGAGAATCTCGGTCTGCATCGATGCCATAGGTAACTTTCAATCCGTCCAGTGGCTCCGAAATCATCGACGCCTTCAAGCTGTAATAATCAGTGTCTTGGGAGCTACCGCCGAAGTAAACGAAGGGTGAGACAATCGCACTACCTGGGAATGGATGAAAGCGAATTTCCTCTCTGCGGAAGCTGCCCTGCAGAAGGAGTTCCTGCCCCAGAAAATCATCGTCGGTGTAGGTCGCGTTCACCATGGTGCGGCGTGTGCGAGGATTGAAATCCGACCGGTAGCCATCGCGGGTTTCGACCAAATTTGGATCTCTTATACCCGCGAGTCCAGCTCCGAGATAAAGTCCAAAAGGAGAGTCCTGCGCACTGTCGTAGAATTGGCCCGATAACTCGAAGCGCCTGTTGTCATCGATCTGCACGCCGACAGATCCCATAAAATCGATGCGCTTGTTGAAGGCGGTCGAGGTCTGGGTGATATCAGGCGTCAGCATCGTGCCGGACCCATCGTAAAAGGCTCCGGTCTGGTTTCCGGCAATAGCGAAACGTGCGTCCCAGTTTTCGCTGTTATAGGTAACGGCGCCCGCACCATTGCGGTCAATGTCGCGGGTGCGGCCAAAGCCGCTGCCAAGGCCAGCTGTTACTTCGCCATGCAAACCTTCCGGCGCATCCTTGCCCTTCTTCGTTATGATATTGATAACACCACCTGTGGCATTGCCGCCGTAGATGGCTGTTGCGCCGGACAAAACCTCGACGCGCTCGATGTTGAACGGATCGATGGAATCAAACTGACGGCTGAGCCCGCGCGCCGAGTTCATCGAAACACCATCGATGAGAATAAGTGCCGTGCGTCCCCGCAAATTCTGGCCGTAAGCCGTGCGCGCGCCTTCGCTGGCCGGATCGAAGCTGGGAACTTTCTCAGCAAGAATCTGCTGAAGCGACTTGCCGGACCGGGCTTCGGCCTCGATGGCCTCCGCATCAACGACATAGATCGTTCGCGCTGTTCGAGATATCTCCTGGGGTATACGGCTGCCGGTTATCACAATCGGCTCAAGCACGGTCGGGCCACTGCTGGACTGCGCGTTCTGTGCCTGCGCGACGTTATTGCCACCTACCGCAACGGCGATAGTCATAAGACTAACGCCGACATTCCATTTTCCGATCATGTCGCCCCCAATGCGCAAAAAATCTCCCGGTTCGCCCAACCGGTAAATACAAGACTATTTTTATCATGTTTTATGCGCTAGGAAGCGGCTGGGCTTGGATGATGACGAACCCGACTTGGATAGAAGCGAACATCAACAGAAAACAAAGGTTTGATTTTTCATGGAAGTGATCCGACCCTTGAAACTTGGAACCCTGTCCCTGCCTGATTCAGAAAGCAGGCTCATGTGCCGAACGATCCTTCTGGATATGCTGGGAGAAGCAACGATCAGCGTTGAGGACGGTGATCTGTCGGGCGTGACCGGCCTCGTCTGGAAACATAAAAACCTGTCGCTAGCCACCGTCTATATGCCGAGAACGTCGCTGCGACTGACAGCGCACGGCGTCGGTACGCCAGATATTGTGATACTGAGGGCAGCAGACGGGCCGCTGCTGGTCCATCATCGAAAGCAGAGCTTCGAGATGGCGCCGCGCGACGTGATCCTTATTCCCTCCGACACGATGTCGGAAATCGTTCTGCCCGAGGGCGGGCGCCTCGACTGCGCCCATCTTCCTCACGCCGCTATCACGCTTGCACGAGAGTCCGTCGAGCAGATTTTGTTGCAGCCTTTTTCAGCGGAGTGCCTGCCGTTGCAGCTCCTCACCAACTATGCGGGTTACCTGTTGCGTCAGGAACATCAGGACAAAGAGCATGCCAGCATGATGGTGGCGCACTTTTACTCCTTGCTTCCCGTGCTGGCGCAATACGTCGCCAAAGGTACCCCTTCAGCGGTCTTGCAAAGTCGTCTTGAGGCGATCAAGGCGATGATCGAGGAACACCTAGCCGATGGCTCGTTTTCCATCGCCGATGTGGCACAGGCTGAAGGGATTACACCGCGGGCGATCCAGAAGCTTTTCAGCCGGGCGGGAACAACCTTTTCACGCTACGTTCTGGAAAGGCGCCTAGTGCTGGCCAAGAACCTTATTCTTGCCAACCACGCCGCAACGCCGATCAGCCAGATCGTTTACAGCGTCGGCTTCAACGATCTGTCCTATTTCAACCGCACATTCCGCAGCCGCTACGGTATACGCCCGACGGATTTGCGCCGAATGTCGGCGCAAATCCCTTGATCATTGCCGATGCAAATGATCAGTGGAGATGGCGCGGCTTCTCAAGCCGCATCTCTCTTTCGGTCGAAGTGGACGAGAGGATTGTCGACCATGCCCTGGAAATCCGGTACCGGTCGCTCGTCATCGTCAGCATAACCGTGCGTGAATAGCCGCACGCGGTTAAGGCAAAGGCGGGGATATTCGTCCGCGAAAAGATCGAAGATCGCAAATCGCTCAGCCATGTCGGGAAAGCGAGCCTGATAGCGTCGAATGCTCTCCCCTGCCAAAGCCCAGAAAGCGGCCTCAGACACGCCCGACCGCTTGTCAAGCAGCACGGACATGTAACGGAAAACGCAAATGAACAGCGTCGTCTGGATGAAGTGCATCAGGAAATCTGCAGGCAGGCGCAACAACACATCCTTAACCTCTTCTGGTAGGCTTTCGCTCTCCGGGAAATTGAGGTCGCAGACGATCACATCATCGATGAAGTCGCGCAGCGCCAACCGCACCGGTAAACCGTCTTTCAGGATCACCGTCGCATTCTGCCCGTGGGCGGAAAAGGCCAGCCCATGACGTGCGAGAAGGTGATAGACGGGAGGCAGGACGACATCGAAGAAACGCGCCAGCCAACCTTCGACGCTGACACCTGCTTTTTCCGCCAGCGCCTGCACCACGGGCTTGCCATCGCTACCGGCATGCATAAATGCAGCAAGCGGCATGCCGGTTTCGCCGGGCTTCAGATGTCCTCCGAGGCTATCGCGCCACAGGCATCCAAGCATCTCGTTGAACTGGTATGGCGCACCTGCAATTGTGGAGAATTGTGGATGCTCATAGTGCATGCCCGCTCGCTCTCCCAGAAGGGCCAACTCGCACTCGTTCGAAAGGAAGGTGTCACTTTCTACAAGTTCGTCCAGCCAGCCGGTGAACGGCGCCGCCGTGAGCGCCCGCTTACCGGGAATGCCGCGATACACTGCGGTGTTCAGGATCGTCATGCACAGTTTCAGCGTCGACTTTGAAGGTTTGCTGACATTGGAGAGGGTGCGGACAGATTGCTGTGGAAGATACAGGTCTTCGCCCTCACCCAGGAAGACGATATGCCCTGAAGAAATGTCGGCGGCAAAGTGCGGCGCAATCATGTGGTCCCACTGCCAGGGGTGAACGGGCATGATGTGGTGTGTTTCAGCAGAGCAGCCAGCGGAATTCAGCTTGCCGACAAATGACGTATAGAGCCGCTCGCCAAGAGCCTCGGTGACCAGTCGTTCATTCGTCAGTCCCGCTTCACCAACAAACGACGCCCGCTCGCAACTGACCCCGATCCAGACAATCTTCAATGCTGATCGATTTTCCGGAGTGTAGGCGAGGTAATCCGTGTAACCAAGGCCGATACGCCCTTTACTCACCGTGACCCACGGGTGCCCGGTCATCTCGCCTTCCATTTGGATATCGTCGAGTTCGGCAAGCTCCGCACCGGTTTTGTCAGCTCTCGCGGCGGTGTGAGCATCTGAGACAAGAGTGTTGCCAAGTTCCCGGATGAAGTGCGCAACTGTCATCGGCTTGACGCCAAGCGCCGGCAGGATTTCCGCGCAGAAGGCCAGCGGATCGTGAACCGGCGTGCTGACGTGGTCGACGTGCCTGACGATACTCTCAGGCTCGACCGAGAGATTATCAAATACGTATTTCCTGGCCCTGAAACTGTACGACGCCGTCGAAAAGTCGATCCGGTAATGGCCCGGCTTTTCTGACGTTACCGGGAAAACACGCTCATAGGCGAACTCTTCGATCACCTTTGCCAGCAGCCGGCGGGACGTCTCTTTCCAGAGGGCTGGCGCAAAGGCGGGCTCATAAAGCTTTTCAGACGGCGCGGGCATAGACATCTCCTGCGAATGTTGAGGACGGGGCGTGGTCTTGCGGAATTCCGAAATCCTGGAAGGCAGATCGCGCATTGACCCGGTAGTATTCTGTTTTAAGCAACTGATTGATGATGACAGCGTTGCGGAAAGCACCAAGACCAAGGTCTGGCGCCCCGACGCCGTGATGGAAGGTTTCGGCATTTTGCACGAAGATCGCGCCCGCCCCGCCGTAGCGACGTCTCGCGCGGAAGTCTGCGTCAACGATCAAATCGCCACGCTCGCACGTTTCCAGTATCTGCTCCTTCAACGTGTCGAGCCATTGTGGCCACGCATGGCGATAGCCCGTAGCTGAGATCACCGCGTCAGCCTCGACGGTGCTTTGCTGACCAGAGAGATTGTGGTGTAAGCCGATTTTCAGTCCGCCGGTAAACCCGCTTGATTGGATATCGGTCACGTCGCAGTTGGGCGCCAATGTCAGCCCCGGGTCACGACCGCCGATTGATCGCTCGTAAAGCAGATCGAAGATGTCCCCGATCGTCGAAAAACTGATCCCCTTGTAGAGCAATCCCTGATCGGCGACGGTCTGCCGCCGTTTCTCGCGCGGCAGCTTGTGGAATTCGCGCATATAATCGGGCGTGAAGTATTCCAAACCGAGTTTTGAATATTCCATTGGGAAGAAGCCCGCGGAGCGCGTGATCCAGCGAATGGATGCACCTGCCGCCACCTTTTGTGGCGTCAATTCGCTGAAGAGCGCCAATACACATTCAGCTGCACTCTGGCCGGACCCTATAACCGTGACACGACGGGCTTTCGTCAATTCCGCCCTCCGCTTGGCAAATTCAGCGGAATGGAAAACCGGTGCGTTGGTTTGCAGGCACTGCCATTTCGGCAGGTAGGGCGACGTTCCGATCCCTACCGCAATATTCCGGCTGCGATAGCTGCGTGTGGCGCCGCTTGCAGAGGAGGTTTTGGTCACGAAAGTGTCGGTCGCAGCATCGTGCTCCACATCCACGACGCTTTCGCCGAACCGGCAGCTATCGAGCTGCTGCGAGGCCCAACGGCAATAATCGTCATACTCCTGTCGGGGGATCAGGAAATTCTCATAGAAGTAGAATTTGTAGAGACGGTCATGAGCAGCCAGATAATTGAGGAAGCTCAGGCGATGCGTCGGGTCAGCCATTGAAACGAGGTCAGCAAGAAACGGCACCTGCAGCGTCGTTCCCGGCAAGATCAGGCCCTCATGCCAACGGAAACCAGGTTTACGCTCCAGGAAGGCCGCTGACACCTGGGGGTGGGAGGACAGAAGGGAGGCGAGGCCAAGATTGAACGGTCCGATACCGATTCCGGCAAGATCGAGTGTGGTCATGGTCAAAGTCCAAATTGTTCGATGAAGCGCTGTCGATGGCAGAACATCAATTTCGCGCGTTTGTCCGGCAGGTCGATTTCCCCCTGCTCCTCAAAGGCGCAGACCGGCGCATAACGCAGCAGACGGCGCGCCTCGACACTCGGTTCACCCACCACCTTTTCCGTGGCGGGGTCATCGAGGAAAAGGAAGCGGGTAAACGCCCTTATCACCGCCGGAGCGATTCCTCTGCCAAAGAACGACGGCTCCCCCACCAGCATATGCCAGCCGCGATCCTTGTCGGCGGCGGGATAATGGCGGCCGAGAATATCGTCCTTCGCCCAATAGGCCTCCCAGTAGCTCATGGGCGCACCATCGATGAAACCGATATATGGATCCTGATGCGGGTCAGCCAGATTGGCGTCGATATAGGCAGCGATATGCTCTTTCGGCTTTGCCATCTTCCATTGCGGTACGACATGGGGCTGGTTCATCCAGCGCCACAGGAGATCGAGGTCTCGCCCCTTGTCCAGCAGCCGGAAACTGATTGTCTTGCCGATGTCCGGATCATAACGGGAATAGGCAAAACCGGCGCCAATGGTCAGGTTATCCATGGGCTTGGGCCCGCGCGCTCTGGAACAAGGGATTGTCGATTTGAAGATAAACCGATTGCGTCTCCAGCGGACCGACCAACTCATCCATCTGCGCCAGTCGCGTCTTGAGGTTAGCCTTGCACCGTAGAACGGGTGCGAGCACCTTTTCGACCAAACGCGATTGCCCGCCCTCCTCTGCGTTGAGTTTGATGAGTGCTGCCCGCAGCTGCGAAATCAACACCTCTTCCGCTATCAGACCCTCCCGGCCCAACGCGCCGATCATCCCAAGAATAGAATTGATGAAGGCGTAATAGAGGATTCGCTCATCCACTGGCTCTTCGCCGAAAACGGATTCGCTTCGGATTCCGATCCCCGGGATCGCTTCATTCAACGCCGGATGACCGCGCTCGTGGTGGAAGAAGCCCTGGTTGTCACGATAGAAGGCGGCGACCGGATAACCATCAGCGAGTTCGATCAGGATATTCTGCTGGTGCGCCTCCATTGCAATGCCGTGCCGCAGATAGAGAGCAAATACTGGGGTCATCAACACTGTTAGGAACCTTGAGAACCAGTCTGCGGCCACGGCGTCGAGCGAGCGTCCCTCTATGTCGGCCTGCCTCCTGATCAACGCCCCTAGCCTGCTGCCACGCTCCGGCAGATGCTCGCAGAGGGAAGCCAGAAGCGTGACATTGCGATCGGCGTCAGGGCCATAAAAGGGGTTCTCGCGCATTGTTACGGAAAGACCGTCAATCACGTTACCATTGACCGCAACACCCATATAGGCCGGGTCTGGCATGAGGTTCAGGCCGGCATATTGCTGTTCAAGGTTGTGCCATAGATGACTTGCCCGGAAGCGATACATGTCATCGCCCCGCAAAAGTTCGCGGGCGAGATTGATGCGAACGGAATTCGTGATGCCGATACCGAGCGAGAGCTTCAGCATAAAGGGTGCATCTGGCTGGTAAAGCGTACGCACAGAGGATGTGGGAAACCAGGGCTTGCCTACCTCTCCGCAATCCACGATTTTCCCGGCGGCAACCAAGCTCGCAACATCCGCCTGCTTCAGCATGACGTCCGCCTGCCAAGGGTGTACCGGCAGGAAGGCGAAGTCGCTGTCGGGGAGGCCCTTGCGAAGGGTATCCAAGCTTTCGCTTTCCACGGCATCAAGCCACTGCTCGGCAGCGGGAGAACCTTCCGAGTGGCCCGTGTGATAGACCTCGCGCGAAACGGCGAACCAGCGCAGCGGGAAGCTTGCGGCAAATTCCGGCGAGTACCGTTTGCCCTCTTCTTCCGTCATGCCCTCCCGACTTTTTGGGCAAGGGTGTATACCATGACCTGCAATCAGCCCTTGCTCCGCTTCAATGAATGAAACTTTCTCGCCAACCAGCGTCGCAAGATCGTTCTCGCGGGCCCGAAGGGCCGCCTCGACCAAGAGACGGCTCGAATGAGCACGGGCTTGCAGGTCCTTGCGGCCATCTTCGGACGCTGTTGCCTCAATGCGCTGGATGATGATGTCGATCGCACTTTCCGGGCTGACCGTGTTGGTACCGGCTACATCGCTCAGCACCAAGGGCTCACCGAAAAGATGATGCCCGGTTGCGGACCGATACAGCACCGGCACTCTCAGGCTGCCGCCATTTTCGGGGAAATTCAGCGTCAGTTTTTGCTTGGCTGCATCGTGCCCCCACGCACATAACTCCGCATATTCGCGGGCCACGCAATTGAGCAGCGATCGAAGTGCAAGCGTTGCAGCTTTACGAGCGTACATGGTCGTTCTCCAGTTGACGCGCCATCTCTCCAACCGCGTCCAGCACACGGTCAATGACGTCGGGTGTGGAATGGGGGTTGAGAAGCGTCAGTTTAAAGTGGAGCCGTCCGCCAAGGACGGTGGTTGCTAGAGCGGCAATACCGCTTCGGAAAAGTTCTGCGCGAATGGCGAGCGTCAGTTCGTCAGATCGTTGTGGCCCCTGTGGCGAAACATAACGAAACAGGACGGTCGACAACTCCGGAAGTTGAGCGAGATGCAGGTAATCACGCTTGTGCACAGCCCCAGCCGCCGCCCTAGCGTTATCGAGCGTCTTGGAGATCAGTGCGTCGAGGCCATCACGGCCGATTGAGCGCAACGTCATCAGCACCTTCAGCGCATCACTGCGTCGCGTCGTCTGGATCGACGATTCCACGTAGTTGGGTACATCGCCGAAGATCGAAACTTCCGGATTGAGGTAATCCGCCTTCATCGCAAGCGGTGAGAAGTGTCTACGATCACGAAGAAGCAAAGCGCCACAGCTGATCGGCTGGAACAGCATCTTGTGAAAATCAAGGGCTATAGAATCTGCCCGCTCTATTCCAAGCAGACGGTGACGATGCTTTGAAAACAACAGGCCGCCCCCATAGGCCGCATCCACATGCAGCCACACTCCGTGCATCTTCGCCAGATCGGCCATGCCCGCCAGTGGATCGATGGCGCCAAGGTCCGTCGTGCCAGCGGTTGCCACTATCGCAACCGTCGGCCGACCCTTCGCCAACGCGTCAACGATTGCGCCTTGCAAGTCAGGCACGGACATGCGGCCCGCGTCATCCGTTGCAATTGTCACGACCGCGTCTTTGGCGAAACCGAGGAGAGACGCACTTTTCTGGATACTGAAATGCGACTGTTCCGAGGTAAAGATGACGCCGTTGCCCCGCACCGCCAGCCCCTGTCTCTCTGCAGCAAGGTAAAGGGCCGTCATATTCGACTGACTGCCGCCACTGGTGAAACTACCGCTCGCCGTGTCCGGCATTCCGGTCAAGCCTGTCAGCCATGAGAGCACCCGTTCCTCGACCAACGTCGCGAACGGTGACTGGTCCCAGGAATCGAGCGACTGGTTGGTCGCGGAAATCAGCACTTCCGCTGCAAGCGCCGGTACAGCCACCGGGCAATGAAGATGCGCCATGGTCGCGGGATTGCCAACGTCCAGCGCATGCCGCACCGCAGGAACGCCGATTTCCTCCAGCGCTGCGAAGACGCCGGTTCCCTGCTCCGGGCAGACATCAAGCGTCGCCAGGAAGCCGCGCATCGCATCAGAATCGACACCAGAGTGAATTTCGGTCCGGACCGCGTTTTCGTTAATCATCGCCACCGCAGCCATCATCGCCTGACGATAAGCCGCACGTGCTGCGCCCCCCGGGCCAAGGATCGCAGCGGACAAGGCGTCGTCCGCCATCTCGACCTGCTTGCTATGCAACAAGGTGACATTCATGCCGCGTTGCGTCCAAGGCGCAGGAAGGCGTCGGAGAGGATGTTGGAGGCCTGATCGATCTGTGCGTCGGAAATCGTCAAGGGAGGGAGCAACCTCAAAACGCTGCCATAACGACCGCCGGTTTCCAGGATCAAACCTTCGCGGAATGCGCTGCTCTGGATCGCTTTGGCAATATCGCCGCCATGGGGTGGATGGCCGAAGCTGTCCCCTTTGCGGGTGGGGTCGATTACCTCCACGCCAAGCATCAGGCCTTCTCCACGGACCTCGCCAATATAGGACGTATGGCTCTGGATGCGCTCCAGATTTGCCCGCAGCCTGCGGCCTGCAATCGCTGCGCGTTCGACGAGCCCATCGCGCTTGATGATTTCTAGGGTTTTTGATCCGGCTGCCATGGCCAGCTGATTGCCTCGGAATGTACCGGCATGTGCACCTGGCTTCCACACATCGAGCCCTTCGCGATAAATCATGACCGACATCGGCAGACCACCGCCAATCGCCTTTGAAAGGACGATGACATCGGGCACGATGCCCGCTTTCTGGAAGGCGTAGAATGTCCCGGTGCGCCCGACGCCGCTCTGTACTTCGTCAAGAATGAGCGGAATGCCGAGTTCGCTCGTCACAGTGCGGATCTTGCGCAGCCATTCGGCAGGTGCAGGAATAACGCCGCCTTCGCCCTGAACCGCCTCGAGAATAACCGCCGCAGGAAGATTTATACCACCTTCGGGGTCGCGTAGCGCCTTTTCGAAGTAGTCTGCCGCGAGCGTCGCGGTCTCATCGCCGCCACGTCCGAAGGGGCATCGATAGGCATAGGGGTAGGGAAAGAAGTGCGTTCCCGGTACCAGTTGGCCGATGGCGGCCTTTGGTCCGAGCGATCCCATCAAAGACAGCGACCCTTGAGACATACCGTGATAGGCGCCGCGAAACGCTATAACGTCCGTGCGCCCCGTGGCGGTCTTGGCAAGTTTGATCGCCGCCTCCACCGCATCCGTTCCGCTCGGTGAGCAGAACTGGATTTTCGCCTGTTCTCGAAGGCCGGAGGGCAAGGTATCGAAAATATCGGAAACGAACTTGTCTTTGATAGGGGTCACAAGATCGAGTGTGTGTAACGGCAGGCCAGAGGCCAGCACATCCTGGAGGCTGGCAATGACTTCAGGATGGTTGTGTCCAAGCGCGAGGGTCCCGGCACCGGCGAGGCAATCGAGATAGGTGCGTCCTTCCACATCAGTGACAAGGCACCCTGAGGCTGATTTCAGCGCAAGAGGAAACCGTCTCGGATAGCTGCGTGCGTTGGATTCACGACGTGCCTGACGCTTGAGGTAAAAATCGTTATCGTGCCGTGGGAACGGGTCCATTATATCAACTCCAATGGAATTGTTGTGGATTCGCGTCCGTATCAGGCACCTGCCGTGACAGGTGCCCTCGGACAGCGCCCAATCCTTCGAAGGAACCAGACCGATAGTCCCATTCCCGCAAGCGACAACACCGTTGCCGTCGAAAATAGAGCCGAGTAACCCACGCGGTCGGCGATAAAGCCAGCTGCAGACGCCCCCGCCATGTAAACGATCAGCTCGGCACAGGTGAGAATGGTGAAATCCGTTCCCGGTTGATCATCCGATGAGTTCTTCATGAAGAAGGAATAAATGGCCACCAGCTCCATGTAACGGATCAGCGTCTGGAATGCCGAGGCCGACATTGCGACCCACATACCGGGCCACATGCCGAATGCGTTCAGGGCGAAGGCGAGGAAGCAAAGGCTTCTGAGGCCGCCAAGCAGGATAAGTGTTGTTGTCAGGCCAAACTTGCGGATGATGAAAGCAGCGATCGCTACACCAATCAGGCCCGCAGTGGCTGCCGCTCCACCGGAAAGGTAACCGATCCAGTCTGTCGGAACCTTGCTGTCAACCAGATAGGTGCCTTCCATACCGCGAACGAGACCTTCACTCGCCCGGTATGTCAGGGCAAAACCAAGGATCAACCAGGCATTGGGGCGACGAAAGAACCCGGCTAGGCTGGCGCGCTTTGTCTCTTTTGCCGTGGGCGCTTCGGGCTGCATCGCCATGGCGGCCAGCAGCGGCAATAACGATAGCGCGGCGACCAGCAGGATCATCGTGCGCCATCCCGCAACATGAAAGACGACGAGCGCCGCCGTGCCGCCGATGATAACTCCGAGCGCAACAGCCCCCGCCTGGACGGCGTTACCCATCGAGCGGTTCCGATCCGTCAGCCGTCTGACAGCGTAACCGTCCGTTGCAATGTCCTGCACGGAAGACACAAGCGTAATCGATATGCAGATCGCGAACAGGACGGCAGCGTCGCTCGGCTCCACCAGCGCCATCGAAGCAATCCCCGCGCTGACGAGCAGCTGTGTTGGGACCACCCAGCCGCGGCGATGGCCGAGCTTAGGAAACGGAGACCACCGATCTACCAAAGGCGCAACCGCAAATTTCAAGATAAGCGGCAACATCAACAGCGAGAACAGCCCGATAGCTGTGCGCGATGCCCCGCTTTCACGCATGATCGGGGGCAATGCCACGAGAAGCAGATAGGTCGGTATCCCCTGAGCAAGGTAAAGCCCTCCCAGCACAACCATTAACCGCCGCTCGAAAGCAGAGGTCGGGGTAGCGTCACCGGAGATCGCGTCGTCGATTTGGGCCATGCAAGAACCGCATTGATGAGCCAGGAACACCGCAGACCGTTGAAGTTTTTCAGCGTCTCAAACGCCGGTTTGTTCCGAAGCATTTAAACAGGAGTATTTTTATCATCTTTATATCATCTTCAAGGACATGCTTGGATATGAACGAACCTGTTTAGGACAATTGCGAACAGGTTTCGACGCGTCAGAACTGAAGCTGGCAGTTCAACAACAATTGCGTCTATGGACAGATTTGCGTCCACCGTCAGGCTCTTATCTCGATTGCGTGAAGTCTTGTTCCACTAGTTTCTAGAGCACGATATCCCGCTTCGAACCGGACCTAAAGGAGAATGCGGTCGCCCACTCTCGCGAATTGGAGATTGCTGCCAAATCGAGAACTTGATACTGAGACACAAGTTTTATCCTGGAGCACAACCAGCAGCGGATGGAAAACAGATTCGAAGATTTCTTTGGCATGGGCGTAGTGCGTTTTCGTTACTGCGAATCCGGCGTCATGGTCTCAGTACTCAGGCGAGTGCGGATCGTTTTCTGTTGTTACAAGAAGCTGCTTGACCTCTTCGCCGCGCCGATCGGAGGACCTTATTTTCTCTGGTTGCTGGGACGAAAGGAAACATTTTCCTGATGGCAGACCGTTGTGTACCGTCAAAGGCCACCACATGGTCGTCGACTCCCGACACGAGGGAAGCATTCCTTCAGCGCGCGCTTGATGCGCAGGCGGCATATCTTCCTGAGGTCCGCGCAGAGATCGGACCGGAAAGTGCCGAATGGATCAACGCCCAAACATTTTTCTCCGACCACACAGCCATCGAGGAGTTTATCCTTTTCGAACAATCGCGATATCGAGGCGTCGATCTCAAGACCGCCGGGGCGCTACTGATGAACGACTACAGCTACATATTGGCCGCTGCAACCGTTCCGCTATTTACCGGTTTCGGCCTTATTCCCGACCTCTCACCCACATCCGTCGGACTTTGTTTCTATACGACCGAAAAATTGCATGAAGGAAAGATGCACCGAGCTCGACGTGCTCACGTTCACTTCGTCAAATCGCTCTTTTGGTACGGTCAATTGGACGATGACATTGATGGCGAGAGGTTAAGAACCGAGCTTGAAAAGCATTTTCGTCCCGTTGTCGAGCAGATCCACACGAAGACGGGGCTTTCACGTGCCGCACTTTGGCGCTTAGCGGGCGACGCGATCGCCTACATCTTTCTGGACACGGGACGCCGGTTTGAAATCGTCGAAACGGCCAAGGCCGCAGCGATGCGCATTCTCAAAGTTTCTGGCTCGCCGTTGGCCAATCGCGAGCTTCATTACTTCGAGCTGGCAGAATTCGACCAACATCAACAGGAGGTTCGCGAAACTTTCCTGCAGCGCGGTGGCTGCTGCCGATTTTATCAGGTGGAAGGCGGCGCATATTGTTCTACCTGTGTCTTGAAAACTCCCGCAGACCGAGACGATGAACTTCGTCGCGCCTTCCGCAACCAACTTGGCATTGCCTAATCGATCCATTGCACCACCCGTCACGACGCCAGCGACCACCACCAACCCGGCCTTCCACGAATTTTCTTGCGCCCACCGCATCGGATCACTCACTAGCGAAGCTGGCTCCTTTGCCGGTGAAGCAGCAGTCAGCTGGGCCGGCGCGCTTTCCCTCTCAGCCTAAGCAATCGCTAACGCAGCACAGATGACGCTAGAGATCACTGCACACCACAGTCCCATCCTGCTTCCTAATAGGCTGCAAATCCCAAACCTTTAACTCCGCTTTTGCCGCGGTGACCTGCCACTGAGAATTTTCATCCAGAATGAATTAGAGTCCTGTCCATTGAGGACGGACGCATGAAGAAGCAGAGATTTACGGAAGAGCAGATTATTGCAGTGCTGAAGGAGCAAGAAGCGGAGGCTAGAGCCGTCGACCTGTGCCGGAAGCACGGGATTTCTGATGCAACATTTTACAACTGGAAAGCCAAATACGGTGGGATGGAGGTCTCTGAGGCAAAACGTCTGAAGGCGCTCGAAGAAGAGAATGCCAAACTGAAGAAGCTGCTGGCCGAACAGATGTTGGATGTGGCTGCACTTCGCGAGCTTCTTTCAAAAAAATGGTAGGGCCTGCCGCCGAGCGTGACGCCGTCGCGCATCTGAAGTCCGTCATGCGCCTTTTGGAACGGCGGGCCTGCCAGATCATATCCGCTGACCGAAAGACGATACGCTATCGGTCCTGCCGCGCGCCGGAAGTCGAACTGTGGACGAGGCTGCGCGATCTCGCCAACGAGCGACGACGCTTCGGATATCGGCGACTGTTCATCCTGCTTCGGCGGGAGGGAGAGCCGTCCGGCGTCAACCGAATCTACCGGCTATACCGAGAGGAAGGCCTGTCGGTCCGCAAGCGAAAGGCCCGACGACGTGCGGTCGGCACACGCGCTCCGATCCGGTCGAGGCGAAGGCCAATGCCCGCTGGTCACTGGATTTCGTCTACGACCAGTTCGCCTGTGGCAGGCGCTTCCGCGTGCTCAATGTCATGGACGACGTCACACGCGAATGCCTCGCCGCAATCCCGGACACATCGATCTCCGGCCGTCGTGTTGCTCGCGAACTAATGATGCTGATCGAACGACGCGGTAAGCCCGGCATGATCGTCTCCGATCACGGCACGGAGTTCACGTCGAACGCAATCCTGGCCTGGTCGAAAGATCACAAGGTCGAATGGCACTACATTGCGCCCGGAAAACCGATGCAGAATGGTTACGTCGAATCCTTCAACGGCCGCATGCGTGACGAACTCTTGAACGAAAGCCTGTTCTTTGGCCTCGATCATGCCCGTAGCGCCATCGACGAATGGACCAACGACTATAATCATTTCCGGCCACACTCATCGCTCGGATATCAAACCCCGGCAGACTATGCCGAGCTCATCGCCGCAACCGGCTCCAACGCTGCGCAAGATGAAGGCTACAAGTTTCCGCCGGTTGCTCAAACAGCGCCATTTGGCGTATCCAAAACCACCGAGGCTTTAATCGCCGCCGGATGAAAATTCAGTGGCAGGTCACCAGGGGCGTGAATACTTTCTGATGTTCCAACAACTCATAACCGAGCTCATACCCTTATCCCTTTTCTCTACAGTTTTTTTAACCCTTTAGTTGCGACTGCAAGCTTTTACCTTCAGCGTGCTTTCAATAGTGAGGCGGGGTCAGCCACGTGACAAGACCATCGCCGACCGCAAACCACTCATTATACTGCCCGCTGATACTAGAAACAGCTCTTCATAGCCAGTGTCAGCATTGGTATGCTCTGAGCCGAATGTAAGGGAGAACGTTCTTGCTGACCTCGCTAAAGCGATCGCAAGGCATCCATACGCAGCACCAACATCACCGAACTGCAACGCAGGAAAAACGGGTAGCAGGTCACTCTTCAAGCAGGCAGAGTTCAGGCGGTGAATAGCAAAAGACAATTCGGTGGCGCGGTAGCGACTGTTGTTCCAATCGGCGATCCAGGCACTGATCGACATTTCTCTACGCCCGCTAAAGGCGAGATCTGTCGCCACGAATGCTGCCTCGCTTAACGCATTGAAGACACTGTCAGCCTCTTGGTACTCTCTGACAGGCTCCACCCTATGTCCCGCACCCACAACCTTCAAAGATGGGGTGACCTCGGTCTCTCTCCTGAATAAAAGGATGCCAGCTGCTTCACCTGGAATGAAGCCAAATTGATTTTGTTGGTTGAAGAGGCGTCTCTGATCATTGAGCCGGTTCAGCCGCTGCCGATCATTATAGCTGTCCACTGCCGCAATCAAAACGACATTATCGCGCTCCTTTGACGGCTCCATGAGGCAATCCGCAACTGCAGATCCTACCCCGGCGTGGCCGGCGGCCCTTATCACCGTTTCTGAGATGACAATACCTAACCTGTTAGATAGGCTATCGCTCATGTCATTTATCAGGTTGCGACCGACAACTGCAAGTGAGGCCTTATCGAGCCCGCTCGACTCGTCGACTTCCGGAAGGATGAGGATCAACTTTGCTCCTCGGCCACTTAAAGCTGACAACGGTTCATCGCGAAAGGCCAAGCGCGCAATTAGATCAGCAGTTGCCTCATGAAGCAACTCACGCAAACGGTATGCAAGTTTGCCGATCCTGTCTTTTTGCCTGAAAGCGCAGAGTTGCGGTTGAAAATCGCTGCCAATAAACGTTTCATACCGAAAGAGGGCAGATTTCTCTTCCTCCAGTGAGGCATGTGTCGCATCGACGCCCGCGCCTAAAGCGGACGAGAGACCACATTCAAGAACCGTAAACATAGACGTCAACCGTCGCTCTCATCGCTAATGACCAGACGGTTGATGTCACCGGCAGAGATGACGTTCAGAAATTCCACAACCCCGTATTTTTGTTCATGATAGTCTCCAAGAAGCAGTTGGATCTCATCGCCACACTTACGTTCGAATATTTCAGCTTCGTTATCTCGAATTTGTTGGTCAAGCTTATCCATGGACGTAAATACGCCGCTGTCGACCAAACGGAGAAAATAGTCCTCAATTTTTTCAAGGTCTTGGGATGGAAGTAACTTATCGACTGGCGATGTAATAATCAGTCTATCCAATTTCACACCGCCGTTGTCCATAAAGTCCTCATTCATCGCTCCTTGCAGCGGCGCGTAAGCAGGGAAGATTATCCCTTCCTCGGCATAGGTTAGGACATCTGGAGTGACCACCATCCGCTGATCAGCGCGATCCATCTCGGATATGACCAAAGAGGCTACGGTCTCGCGAAAGGCCTTGGGTTTGGGCAACGCGTCTATATCGTCTCTGAGCAGGCTCTTGAGAGATTCATATGTCTCAAGATTCGTATGATGAAGATTGACGACCAACCGGACCGTGGCCACCAGCGCGTTATAGTGCAGGCCATTGCCTACAACATCGACGGTCATATGACTATCTGCGTTCCACTCCAGCGTCACCTTCGCCGTTTCGCGGGTGGGGAAATAATCCCAGCAGAAAAAACCCAACTGAAAAGCGTCCTGCAACTCTGCAAAAGCCTCTTCGATCGTATCCTGCCGCTCGATGTCAGGAAACATTCCCGCGCAATAATGCACATTGATCCGGAACGTTCGGAGATAGAGCGGCAGGGAGCCCGATTGTACGATTATTTCTTTGATGGCGCTGGACATAGATACTCTCAGTTCTGGGGAGCGCGGCTTAATCAAAACGTGTCAGATAGGCTTCTACCTTATCCTTCTGTTCCGGCGTGCCGGTGCCACCGAACGCGAATGCTTCCAAAGCGCCATGTGGCATGCGAATAGGAGCAAGATAACGTGCTACTGCCTTATAGGCTCCGATATCTTCACCCATATTTAGGTCACCCCAGATCGGGCGATCGCCAGCGGTTATGCAAAGAACGCCGCCGGATTTTTCCACTTGTACATCCAGCGTTTTGTTTAACTCCGAGTGATCGGGGAGACGATCCCAGAACTCGATGCCCACAAACGTGCGCCAGCCGATATCGCAGATGCCCGGTCGCTCTCCTGGCTTCCATCGATAAGCTGAGCCTTCCTTGCGGAGGCCGTCCATGAGCATATCTGGCGTGACATCGATCGCGGCTCTATATCTAGCTGTCGTGCCGCCCATCATAAACTGCAAGCTACTTTTGTAAGGAGGCAGAAAAAAGCCCATCCCCATGACACCGCTGATCACCGGCGCCTTGATGAGCTGCTCTGTCACGAAATTCGCAAAATCCATCGCAGCGTTATTGTCTTCAGGTATAGCAATCTCGAGAAAGTTGAAATAACTTCGCTGCTCAACTCCGAAAAACGGAAGGGCTGGCTCCTTAAAACTATCGAGAGCGTAGCCGTACCGTCTGAGGCCCTCGCCATATTCTGTACTCTGATTTTCGAAAAACGAACGACCGTCTTCAATGATCTTGAGGTTCGTCCACCGAATCTTACCTGTATATCCCGTGAAATTGTAGGAAGAAACATTGGCTCTCTCACCGAAAAGCGCCTCGAATTTTGCGTAGATCGAAGCCAGTATCTTTCGATTGCGATCGGCATGTATGTCACCATCGATGATCGCGATGATGCGAAAAGCCGGCACGGCAATCGGCTCTCCTTCATAAAGAATGAAATCAGGCATCAAGGCCTCCAATTACGTTTACTAGCTGGAAGGCACAACCAAGCCGCCCTTCTTGTCGCACCGGCAGGTGTCATTGTCGATTTTTTTAGGTGACCTGCCCGAAGCACGCCGATAGGCTTGCTCTTGCTGCTGCTTCCTCTGCCATTCATCCTGGTAACCCGTCTCAGGATCGTCAAACTTATAGTCATAGACTTCGATCAGATCACCGTCCTTACCCTGAATACCAACGTCGGGGACCACTTTGATAGCCTTGTCTATGACCGTTTGCGACTGCTGAATCATGTCGTAAATTTCATAGCCAGTGTAAGCGAGGTCTGCGGCATCCACTATCGTGGAGAGCACATTGAGGCCGGGCACAAGCTTCATCCAGGCTTTACCGGCCATCTTCATACCCTTCTCGACGATTCTCCTTTTTACTAGTTTGTCGATCTGCCGCTTTATAGCGGCCTTCATAGCGGACTGATCATAGATCTTTCTGGCTCCGTCAAAAATTTTGTCTGCTGAACCGAAAAATGTCTTCTCGGCATGTCCAACAGCGCCGGGAAATTTTCTGGCGATGGCCTTCGACAGGCGGCTGTCCCCGCTTTTGAGCGCGTCGGCTGTTCGCTCTTTGGCCAAGGTCGAAGGACGCTTGCAACTGCCGCCTTTTTTTTTGCACTCGTGCCATTCATCGCGAACCTGACAGAAAATCCTGCAAAGCTCCTTCACCAGTTCTTCCAACTGGGCAGGTGGCTCGTAGTGTCCGCCGGCGCCGGATATGCAGTTCTTGTTGTTCATAAACAGCTTGTCCGATAAACGGCATATGTTCCTGCCTTCGGCATAGACATTCGGCGAATAGGTGATCCAAGTGGATTCGTGCATATTTGTACCGGACATCACCCCTTTTTGGGTGCCCGGCTCGTCGCCGTAACCAGGAGTATGTGCAGACCCCTTGACTGCCACCGAATGCCCGCCATCGGCAAAAACCGTCCGCGTTCCACGAATAAGGTCTTTAGAAAAAGAGATGATTGAGTAGGGAACAGGGACAGGGCCGGAGGGAGTTAAGCAAACATCTGGAGTCGAGTTCTTCTCATACCCGCCGGTGCCCTTATGCGACATTGTTAGCCCATTAGTGGAGACAGTGTTGGGCATCGTCAAACCTCCATGCCAAGACCGTCGAAGCAGTCCATATCGTCCGGCCGCACGCGGAAACCAGAATGGCCACGCAGTACAAGTTCACTGCGCTCGACCAGCACATCGTTGGTAGCGCTTAGTAGAGGCATAGCGCCGCAATAGGCTAAGGTTAGCAAACCCTCATCCGGAAAAAGATGGATAGTTTGCAGCGTCATGGACGTCTCCTGCCAACGGTGCTTGAAACGCGTTGTCAGCTCGAACTGCAACGTCGGCATTTCGGTCGTGAAATGCCTTAGAGACGCATCGCCGCCGTCCGGCAGCACATTAGTGAGTGTGATCGTCTGACCCACGGGCGGCGTTTTATCGAGTTGCTGGTCTGCAGGCACACATTGCCAGTAGTCTTCCTGAAGGTCGTCGGGTAGCAGCGGCGATTTTCTCCGCATCCAATTTTCGTCGTAGGTGCCTGAATATTGCGCCCGTTGTGGCCAGGATTTCGGGATAGCGGAAAAAGCTGCCGGCTTTGCACGGTCGTTCCATTTGGTGAGGGGGGAAGCCCCCGGCGCGTAAAGGCGCGGAAGCGCCTTTCCTCTTGCGGCGGCTTCGGACACCCAGTAACCAAGACCCAATGGGTTCTCCGCAAATTCCTGCGAACGGCCGGCTTCGCTGTCCGCGTCGGTGCCGCCGAAAGCATTGCTAAAGCCAAGAAAGACTGGCGCGTCGTCGTCATCCTGCAATAGCTCCGCCGTTCTTCCAAAGCGGATCATAGCGGGCTGGACGGAAAGGGACTTGGACCAAGATCCGATAGAGGCTGAAACCTCGAACGCATCGTTTCTGGATGTCGAAGCCGGGCGGTAGGCGTGGCCGGTCAAAAGGAAATCGGGCCTTGCTTTGGGAAGACCGATATCAGTATCAGCCATCAACTCACTTGTGCCGACTTCGGCGCGGTAGACAGGGGCACGAAAAAGATCGATTTGCTTGCGCTCGAACAGGCACGACCGTCCGTGGCGCATGCGAAAAGTTCCTTTTGCCCAGACGAACCAGTAGCTGCGGCCTTCCTTGTCGCGGTCAAAGCCCGCGAAAGCGGCAAATGGCGTTCGGTTGGCAAGCGTCCACATCGAGCCCATCCTCTTGGTTTCAATTGAGTTCGACCACCGCACCTTTCAGAGCCGTGCGTCCCAGCGCCTCAATGGACACATCGTCCCCTAGTATACGGATGCGGCCATCTGGATAGAGCCGTAGTTCCGAACGACCGCATTTCAGGCAAAGGGGCTTCTCAGACACCGTGCTTACTGTCGACGTTACACCCTGTGAGAAGGCCCGGGCAATTGTGTCGATGGTCACATGACCGATCAACAGCACTTGGCCAGTCGCCAGCTCCATACCGATCGCCAAGCATCCCACAGCATCCTGAGCAAATGGATTTCCTGCCATCACTCGGCCGGGATCGATGCCAGCGACGGTTGGCACGCCTGCGGCCGAAACGTCAAGGATCAGATGGAGGCCGAACCGATCCAGACCGGAGGCGGCCTCGATCGGTTGAAGACCCGACGAGAGATCAGCAGAGATATCGTGCTTCATGATGATGTTGCTCCCCTGGTTAGCGAAAAAGATAGCGTTTCGCCTTAAGAAGGTGTTTCAGATTGTGCCGCCGAAGAAACGGTTGAACACTATGAAATACACGACGACAGCTGCGAAAAGCAGGAATGCCGGCCCGCCCTTGAGTTCAAAGCCTGCATCAGTTGTTCCCCCAAAAGGATGGCAATGATGTATCCAATAACTATGAAAGAGGTCAGAAAATCTAGAATGAAGGCGAGGACGGCCCTCCATGTAGAGACTTGTTTGTCTTCCATAGTGCTCATGGGTTACTCCTGATTCCACTCTGCGCGTCGCAGTAAGCTGGCGACCGGATCAACGTCCAACCGCTCGCAGGTCAAACTCCTGCTCGATCTCCTTGTATGTTTGCCCTAGTGAGATTTTCGCCGCCGAATATGCGGAAACCCCCGTTACCCATCCCTTGAAGATAATCTGCTGGGCATCCTTGTCGAAGGAAGCGATGTTCCTGCGCGCGTCGTAGGTGTTCAGTCCCAGAACCGAGATAGAAGACGGCGTCGCGTTTTTCTGGACATAAATCTCGGTCACGAAATGCCCGCCGCTCTTCGTGTCCCATCCTCGCGCATAGGAATGTGCAAGGGCTTCGCCCGATTGGCTTTTGATGGTTTCCATGTCCGCGTCCCCAACAAATGAGGCCTGCGCACTGTCATCTATCTGCTTAGTAAAGGTGGATATCATATCCATGGCGATTTCTGTGCCTTTCGCCAAATCCACCGGGCGGATATGGACGACGATATTGGGATATTCCTCGCCACCTAAAGAGAGATTGTAATCAGACGTTCCCTCCGGCTTGTTGCTGCTATCGACTATTTTCAGGTCCCAGCCACGCGGGTAGAGGAAAACCTCCCCGGATTTAGCAGTTTCTTGCTTCAGGCTTTTAATGGCTTCGCTGTCGTTCTCCATCTGGATGCCGCCAAAAAAGCGCGACAGAGCATCCTCGAAGCGAGGATAATCCCCATAGTCGAAAGTTGCCTGAATGATTAGAACCTCGCGTCCATGACTGATAGCTGCGAGCCGGGCCATACGACCATAGCCAGTTCCCTCCTTAAACTCGCTTGCCGCGAGTAAACCAAATACGCTGTTCGTCCTGGTCGTGTCCTGGAGAATCCGATTATAGCCGTTTAGGGCTAGGAAGCCGTATCCAGCAGTTTTTGCATCGGCGAAAGAGGCAAACTGAATGCGCTGCACCTCGATCATCAGCTTGTCTCGGTTTTCCGGATCGTAGATACGCGCGATCACGCCCTCTTTAGAGGGTGAAGGCTCTGTCCAAATATGCAAGCTGTCATCCAAGATGGTTGAGAAACTGAATCCGGTCTCACCGAGATCAATTTTTTTTCGTGAGAACTTGCCTGAGATTTCGGTGGTCGTTGCAAGAATTCTCTCTGTAGAATAGGTCTGGGCCATCGCCACCTCGGAGAGGAAAAAGTTGGAAAGCATGGACATCCCGATTGTAAGAAGTGCGTTTCGGCATACTTTACCGATGTCCTGCGGGTTAGATTTTCCTTTTAGCATCACTAAGCCTATTTTGTCGGAGATTGCACGCCAAGACCAAGCTTTGCTCCGGCACTAGGTCCAAGTGCCGCTTTTGCTTTAGCCCTAAAACCCGTTTTGCCGTCATCGAGGGTGCCTAGTTCGGCTTCTGCCGTCGCTGAGGCGCCAATTCCCGCCTCTCCTCCAAGCTCAATGAAGACGCCCCAATCCCAGCTTTTATCGATCTCCCCAAGCCGCGCATCCCACTCCGCCCATTCGGCAATGCCGTTGAAGGCATGGACGACGAAATTGCCTGCACGATACGGTGTAACCGATACTCCCAATCCGCCTTTCACCTGCGCGAGGGTCAGATCCACGCCGACCTTGCCCTGGGCTGTTACAGTTGGTGAGCCATTATATGCGCCAAGCTTTACGCCCGCTTCGGCAATTGCTTCCCCTTTCATAACATCGACGCCGCCGTTAGCATTTACCAGTCCATCTTTATTGAGTGTGCCACTCATTTCTAGAAGGCTGGCAGACGCCGATGCTCCCGCTTTCGCGGTGATATTTGTATTACCCCCTGCCCAATCGTCGGAAATCGCTACGCCGGCTGACGATTTGGTCGTTCTGTTGAGAAAACCTGTCTTGCCCTGAGCAAAGCCATCCTTGTCCTCAGAAGAAAAATATGACTTTTCATCATATTTCTGCTCGACACTTGCACCCATCTCGTACTTTCCTTTGATGGGTTTTCCGGTTTCCTTGTATGTCGAGGTGTGCCCTTGCTTACTCCCCCTGGACCCGTCGGCCCATCTCGTATTAGACCTTTCGTAAGCCTCTTCAGATTCAACCTTGGATTTCGCGGTTGCGGCGACTTCTGGATCGCTCTGATTATCTTGGTCCTTTCCGTTTTCTTCCTTTATGAGCTCGTTGGCAGGACGATGCTCCGCTTCCGCGGCGACCTTATGGGGGTCGCCGTTTGCCTCGGTATAAGATGCATCCGTCGCAAAACCATCGCTGGACAGAAGCGTGTTCTGATGCGGCTGTGGCGTTTGCCCGCCAACCAGCGGACTGACGGCGCCGTGTGGGTTAGGAGGGAATTGCCAAGGATTGTATGAGACAGGCTCGTAGCCGGGTAGGAAGGGAGGCCGGACATTTTGCGAGGATGGAGCCGGACAGAACCCTTCCAAATCTTTGCGAACAACTTGTCGTAGCGCATGCTCCTGCCTTGAGCTCCGTAAAGGCAGAGGCGGTAGAATAGGCGCAAAGTTGGGATTGCCACGCCACGCCTCAAGATTTTTCGCCTGCGGTTGGGACTTGTCGCTCATGGCGATTAATTCTCATCGATTCGGTCGGCCTTGAACCGAATACGCTTGGCCTTAATCGTCACGTCACCTTCCTTCGACATCGTGATCAGCACATTTTCACCGACACGAATATTGAACTGCTCGCCAACATTAATATTGTGAATCCTTCCGATATCGGCATCGTAACGTCCACGCACAATCAAACTCATCTTCTTCCCAACGGTGGTCTGAAAAAGATTTCCGACGATTATTGATTTCGCGACGCCCACGATTTCAGAGCTGCCACCATGGACGATCTCTGATTTGTTCTTCTCAATAAACATTTGATAGTTGCCTTTGGCGAAGTTGAACGGATCGGGAATCCGCATCTTCTGCATGAAGTCTGAGAAATTGCCGAACATGTTCATCGTGCGAGAAAGAAGATATTCGGTCAGTTTGTTCTGTCCCACCGCAATCGACACGTTGCCAGCGACCACCTGCTCATAGTCGCCACCAACAAAGCCCGTCTTGTCATTTGCCACATGCTGATGGCGATCGTGTTCCACCCGCTCGCGGGTGTCGTTCAGCACGTGGACATCATGATCCTTTTGCGCATGCAGAAAAAGCTGCTCCTTGCCTGCCTCGTCCTCGAAGGACAGTTCGTTAAAGCCGGTGCCTTTATGGGTATTAGAGCGCAGCACCATGCGCGTTTTGTTAGCGGGAAGCTCGTAAGGGACGCCATTTGCGGGGTTGGGGACGACACCGGTGACCAGTGGTCGATCCGGATCGCCATCGACGAAGGCAACCATCACCTCCATGCCTATACGAGGGATAGTCTGTCCGCCCCAAGCGGAACCTGCCCAGCTCTGTGCCACCCGCACCCAGCAGGTATCGGTGCCATCCTTCTTGGCCTTGCGGTCCCATGGGAACCACAGCTTGATGCGGCCATATTGGTCCGGGTGGATTTCCTCTCCCGCCGGGCCTGCAACGATCGCTACCTGTGTCCCCTCGATCCGTGGGCGCTTGGTCTGTCGATGCGGAGTCAGCGGCACGCGCGACGGGATGGCCTCAAAGCTGTTGCGGTATTCGGGCTCGTTGCCGTTTGTCTCATAGGATCGATCAACGATGGTGTGGGTCGCCTTGATGATCACATGCTCTTCATACTCATGCTCGGGATGGGCTACCTCGTAAGGCGTAAAGCGCCGTCCGGCTTCGAGGATGCGGGAAGTAGATGCGCCGAAGACGCGGTCGTGGTCGGCTTCGATGGCCTGGGTTCGAAGCTTCTGAGCGCGTTCTGCTTCTGCTACCGTCTTGATGCGGGAGGGATACTCGTAAAGCTCGCGCTTGGTCGCATCCGGCATCTGCACCAAAGATGGCGTCATGGTGCCTGGCACCATCGAAGGTGTCTCGAAGTTCCAGTCGGCCCCTGCCCGCTGGCCCGGCACGTAGGAGAAGCGGCGCGCCCAGTCATTGATGTGGTTGCGATCCGACGAGCCCTGCGCCAGCCTCACCCTGCCTTCACCTTGAGCGGAAGGAGATGGCCCAAGCCAACCATTGGCGCTATCGGCCACATGCAACTTGTGGGAGCTATCCTCATGGCTGAACCAGTAAAACAGCCCGTCCTCCTCGAAGCGGCGCAGGAGGTAATCGAGGTCCGTTTCGTTCCATTGAACGCTGTAATGCTGCGGTGGCGGCGGTGTGATGATGCCGGATGTGTCGGGTGCAGGAATGCCGTGTTCGGAAAACAGCGTCTCGGCAATTTCAACCACCGTCTTGTCCATCCAGATACGGCAGTCGGAGCGGCGCGAGAGCAGCCACATTTGCGGGCGGATGGTCATGGCGTAGGAGCGAAGGCCGCGAGTGATGGGCGGGCCTTCATGCAGCTCCGTCACCAGACCGTTGAATGGTCGGCGCACTCCGCTTCCTTCTTCGCCATCGCCCTGTTGCACCTCCACAGAGACATCGACCAGACGGCCGATCAGTTCCTCGGGCTTGACTGCTTCCTTCTTGGCGCGGACGCTGAGGTTGATCTCGAAGAGTTGCGATACGCCTTCCTGGATCACCATGCGCTCGGGGAGAAGCTGGTCTTCACCCAGCGGGGACTTGACCTTCAGAACGCGGCTCGCCTGGATAAAATCAGACGATGAGGGCTGGTCGGTCATGGTCTCTCTCCGCGATCAATCAAATGAGAAGCGACACGCATGGACTGTGGCTTTCACTATGACCTGTTGTGAAGCAAAGCGGCTCAACCCTGCTTCCAATACCTGGAACTGCCTGTTCGCCATCGAACGAGCTCACACAATTTGCTCAAACACCGCGTTAGCGTCCGTCAACGACGTTCCCCTACGAGATATGCGTATTTGAATTTCGTCGCGTTGTTTGGAATGGCATCCGCTTTGGGCCCAAACATCACGTCCGAGGTGAGAACGGTCCCAATCTCATTTGCCGTGGGCGCGGTGCCAAGAAGATATATATCCCTCGACAAGAACATCTGATTGCCGAACGAGTTTGCAACAGCATAGTTTACTTGAAGGGCGAATGCGCTGTGCCCATGCTGAAGGAGAGCCTGGCTAATCTTTGCTTCATTGGCCCGTATCCATTTCCGCAACCACACGGAAATCGCACCCTCGTTCAGAGCAGCTGCAGCCTGGCTGAAGACGGCAGCAGCAGCCCCACCAACTGCGGCTCGCTGATTAAATTGTCTAGGGCCGTCTGGGAGGCTCATATAGGAGAGATCTGGTCCCCTACCCATTTTTTGAGGGGCTACGACCTCATCTTGCCGAACCGGCCGGACAATAAAATAATCTGTAGAAACGGAAAAATTGGGCATTCAAGACGCCTCCCTTGTGAACGGTACAACCGATATACGCGGCTCCATCAGCGCTTCAGCGCTATTGGTCCGCAGAGCACGAATGGGGGTGATCCGGCGCCCTGTGAAAGGGCACCGGATCAGTTTCCTCAGGCGGCCTTGGTCGTTGCCAGATCGTAAGATGCGATCATTGGAGACTGCGGCGAGTTGTTTTCGTCTGCAGGCGTATACTTCACCTCGATCTTCGTGAAGTTCAGCTTGATCGTCTCGACGGGACGGTCACCGCTGGAATCGACCGAATAGCTGGCGATCAGCGTATTGGTAAGGAGATACTGAATATAGGTATTGCCGGGATCCCCAGTCGTTACCAAATGAATGGTAGCAGTTTTACCCTGGCGGCCAGCGCATGCTTCCTGAAACAGCTTGGTGGAGGAGGAGTCGCTGACCTTCGTGAGAATGACTTCCGAAATGGTCGGCTCGGATGCTTCACGGTTTGCTGCAGAGCCCGCAGCGGTGTTCATGTTTCGCGTCACATTCCAGTGGATGGCTTCGATGTCCATCCACTTGCGATGTTCCTGATGAGTCGCATCACCCTGAATACCGTCCAACTGCAGATAAATTGGCATGCTGTAAGCTCCTGTTTGAAACGACCTCTTGCTCCGAGGCCCTGTTACCTTTCAACCTGACGCCGCACACGCTGGGTTGCCCCTTTGGATGCGACAACTTCATCCACCCCGGCAGCATCTGCCGAAGCGAAATCGCCCGTTTCCCCAGCCGCTTCGGCATGAACGCCGAACCGCGTACCGTCAAAATCGACAGTGACCATGCCTACCTTTTCACCGGCAACAACCCTCTCAAGGAAGAAGCTGGAAAGGGGTGGCAGGAGGTCCTTGCCCATCATGATTTCGATTGCGCGTGCTCCGATGTCGCTGGAGCCCGCCTTATTGACCAATGCCGCCCGCGCCGTTTCGGAGAGCGACAACTCCGCGCCGTAGGTCGCCCTCACGCGATCGCGGATTTTTTCGATCTGAATGTCGACAATCCTTGAGAGCTGTTCGGCTCCCAAGGGCATGAATGGCAGAATGATCGTGCGACCAAGGAAGGCTGGCTTGAACTGCTTTGTCAGTTCCGGCATCAGCAGCGCTTCTAGGGCCTCGCCTTCGGGCATCGTCTCAGGATCCGCAGCAAGCGCCGACAACAATTCCGATCCGGTATTGGCGGTCAAAACGATTGTCGTGTTCTTGAAATCCACATCGCGGCCTTCGCCGTCTCGAAGAACACCTTTGTCGAAGACCTGGTAGAAGATATCCTGAACACCCGCATGCGCCTTGTCGATTTCGTCGAGCAGAAGAACGCCAAAAGGACGACGTCTCACGGCCTCTGTCAGCACACCTCCCTCACCATATCCCACATAACCGGGAGGCGAGCCGAGGAGCAGCGAGACTTTGTGCTCCTCTTTGAACTCAGACATGTTGATGGTCGTGAGGTGGTTGCTGCCGCCGTAGAGGAAATCGGCCAGTGACAAAGCTGTCTCCGTCTTGCCCGTACCCGACATGCCGACCAGGAAGAAAACCGCGGGGGGACGTCGTGGATCGGATAATCCTGCGCGCGCAGCACGCATGGCGTCGGCAATTCTATTGATTGCCGCGTCTTGTCCAATGACCCGCTGCTTCATCCGATCATCGAGTGTTCGCGCACTTTCGATCTGGTCTGCAAGCAGCTTGCCAAGCGGAATGCCGGTCCAACGCGATACCACCGATGCTATGACCTCACGGTCGACCACGGTGGGGACAAGTTTATCGGCCTCAGACTTCGAAGAGGCAAGCCTTAGAGGCGCGACGTTCGACTGGCTCAGCTTCTCATCTGTTTCTTCCGATGCAAGGAGTTCCCGCATTTCAAGATCATAGCGCGCCTGCAATTCGTCGATTTGCTGGCCGACAGAAGCGATCGTCTCCTCTATGGCTACCACACGCGCAGCCAATTCATGACTGGCTGGTTCACGCTTCAGCCAATCCAGCTCAATCATGAGAAGGCTTTGCTCGCTTGTCAGGGCGCGCAGCTTCTCCGGCAAGGTTTGCCGGGCGAGAGAAACCGCCGCTGCAGCCGTATCCAGCAGGCTGACCGCCTTGTCGGGAAGCTGACGCGCAGGCAGATACCGCGCTGAGAGCTGCACCGCCGCAACGATCGCATCGTCTCGAACAATCACGCCATGATGTTTGACGAAGGTGTCCGCCACGCCTCTCAACATGCGGATGGCTGTCGCTTCATCCGGCTCGCGAACATGCACGGGTTGGAAACGCCGGGTCAAGGCGGCGTCTTTCTCGAAATACTTCTTGAATTCGCTCCACGTAGTAGCGGCAATCGTTCTCACCTCTCCACGCGCAAGCGCGGGCTTGAGAATATTGGCTGCATCGCCTTGTCCTGCAGCACCGCCGGCGCCAATGAGCCCATGCGCTTCGTCGATGAATAAGATGATGGGCTCAACCGATTTCTTAACCGCGTCGATCACGCCGTGCAGCCGACGCTCAAATTCGCCTTTGACGCCCGCCCCTGCCTGAAGGAGCGAAAGATCAAGCGTCAGTAGCCTGACGTTCTTCAGCTTTTCGGGGACATTGCCGGAAACGATCTCAAGTGCGAGGGCTTCCGCCACAGCCGTCTTTCCAACGCCCGCCTCGCCAACAAGGATGGGATTGTTCTGCCTGCGCCGCGTGAGGATATCCACAATCTGGCGCAGCTCGTCATCCCGCCCGATGACCGGATCAATCCGGCCACCGCGTGCGTCAGCGGTCATGTCCTGGGTATAGAGACGCAGGAACTCGTTCTGCTCGGCAGAGCGCACCTTACCGTCCTCAAGCAGTTCTGCCTTGCCTGTGTGAGCGTCATCCTCGGCACTCCGCAGTCTCTGAAGAGCGTTGCGATCCATGCATTTTAAAGATGGCAAAGTGGACCGAACGAGGGTTCTAAGCGATTCCTCCTCGTCGAGCGCCAAAAGAAGATCGGCCAGCACGACGTGCTTGCGGCCAGCCTCAAGCGACGCTAGCAGCCAAGCTTCTCGACCCGCTGCGAGCACGTTCTGCGACAACGAGAGATCCTCTCCATTGCCGACAACGGCGTCCTCAAGGCTACGATCGATCTCCGCCAGAAGACGCTGACGCGGAATGCTCAACTCGTCGAGGACACCAACAAACTTCTCAGATTCTACAACCGATTTCAGCCAATGAGGAACGTCGACGTAACGGTGACCCATCCTCACTGCAACCGAAGCAGCAGCTTCCAAGGCTACGCGCAGCTCAGGCTCAAGCGCTCCGATGAGGCGATTGAGATCGATATGCGACATGCAAGTGCCTCCTGCCCTTGGTCAATCCACAACGTTGCGTAGTACAATTAAGATGATGAAACCGGCTTGTCTAGCCAGAAGTTGATTTTTTTATTTCGCAGCTTAAAACGTAGATGCCGCAATTTAGACACATTTTGAAGAAGTCTGTCTAAAGTCTGATTGATGAATATCCTTACGTTACGGAAGATGGCGTCATAAAACTATTACATTTACTAGAGGAAAAACTGCATTTGGACGCGACATCGGACATAGGTACTCTAGAGTTTTCGGTAGATTGCGAAGAGAATATTCGCGTCAATGCGAGAACTCGTGAACTATATTACAAGATAAAGGACGAAAGAAACCAAGCGCGTGCAGAAGAACGCACTGTATCGCCTCATGAGGTTTTGAAAATCTCCAGTAACTGGGAAAACGTAAACAATCTTGGATTGCAGATTATATATTCGGAAAGCCTCGATGTTGAAATCTTGGCCTGGCTGATGGAAGCAAAGCTGAGGCTCGGGGGCTTCGCTGGTTTGCGTCAGGTTTACGAGATATGCGAGCATATTTTTCACAACCATTGGGAAAATATTTATTCGATCGACGACGATAGCGAGGAAGACAAGTTTGCTCCCTTTGCCGGATTGAACGGTATCGGGAGCGACGGCTCACTCGTCCAACCGTTGCGGCTCACGTCCCTCGTTCCGGGAAAAAAGTTTGGCGAAAACAGCCTGTGGGACTTCCAGCTTGCTCAGCGACCAAATGAAACGGCGCTCAAAGAAGAGCTTTATCGGGCGGCCACGGAGGCAGGGAGCGCCGCGATGACGGCCCATCTCGCGGAGGTGAATGGCTGCCTTTCGATCTTCGACCGGTTGATGCGGCTTTTGACGGAGCGTTGCGGTCAGTACGCGCCGCCAAGCTCTAATATCCGCAATGTGCTGATCGAGGCGGCAGCCGCTATCCGTGCTCTTGGTGGCCGCGATGCAGATCAGACCCAAATCGACGGGACGGAGCCCGCGGCAATCAACGACGACGCATCCACCCCCATCGCAACACGCCCCTCGCCTTCTCTCAACCCAGAGGGCATTGGGTCTCGCGATGAGGCGTTTGAAACTCTTCTTCTGGTTGCGCGTTATTTCCGTCGAACTGAACCGCATTCACCAATTTCGTTGGCAATCGAGACATTGGTTCGCAGGGGGCGCATGGATTTTTCAGAACTGCTCGCCGAACTTCTTCCCGAAGCTCAGGCCCGCAATGCTGTTCTTACCGCAGCAGGCATCAAGCCTGGCGGTGAGAGCAATGGGAACCAATGAACCGGGTACAGATGCTGTGCTCTTCTCAATCAACCATGCGGATACGCATGAAGGAGGTCTAGATGGCAAGTGTTCATGAAAAGCTGGAGCGAGTTCGTAAGCCGCGCGTCCACATCAAATATGAGGTGGAAACGGAAGGCGCCATGGTGGTCAAGGAGTTGCCCTTCGTCGTGGGTGTCCTTGGCGACTTTTCGGGCAATCCCACTCAGCCACTCAAACCTTTTGGCGAGCGCAAGTTCGTCCAGGTCGATCGGGATAATTTTGACGAAGTGATGCGTCGCATGACGCCTGGCCTGAATATCTCGGTCCCCAACACATTGGAGAAGGATGGTAGCGACATTCAGGTCAATCTGAAGTTCGAAAGCATGGAAGACTTCGAACCCGGCTCCATTGTTGAACAGGTGCCGGCACTAAAGGCGCTTCTGGATGCCAGAAACGAACTTCGCGATCTCCTGTCAAAGGCCGATCGCTCCGAAGATCTTGAGCGCATGCTGGAAGACATCCTGCAGAACAAGACAGACCTGGCAAAGCTGGTTTCGGAACTGAAGGAAAAGAACGGTGCTGCTGAGTAATCGCGCGCCATCAGAATTTTCGAACAGCCCCACGACCGGGGATTTGAACGGTTCAAGCGGCGGCACCGGCCGCAAGTGGAAGGATTGAGATATGAGCGCCGAAAGCCTGCTGAAAAACGAAACACAGGCCACAACCGCCGAAGACCACGGACTGCTGTCCAAAGTCGTTGCTGCCACCAGGCAAACCGAACCGGACCGCGCGCAAAATCTGCTGCGCACACTGACCGACCAAGCCTTGAAGGGAATGGTCAAATACGACCGCAATCTCACGGTCACGCTAAATCACGCGATTGCCGAACTCGACAAAACAATTTCGGAGCAATTAGCGGCCATCATGCAGGCACCGGAATTCGCCAAACTGGAGGGCACTTGGCGCGGGCTGAACTACCTCGTCAAGAATTCCGAGACGAGCGTAAATCTCAAGATCCGCGTGATGAATGCCGGTAAACGGGAAATCTCCCGGGACCTGGAAAAGGCAGTGGAGTTCGATCAGTCCCGCCTCTTCAAATCGATCTATGAAGACGAGTTCGGTACGCCGGGCGGCGAGCCGATCGGCGCCCTCATCGGCGACTACGAGTTTGACAACTCCTTTGATGATGTCCAAACGCTTCAAGGTGTGTCCGCCATTGCGGCTGCGGCGTTCGCACCTTTCATCTCGGCAGCAAGCCCGCGAATGTTCGGCTTCGAGGATTATCGCGATCTCGCGCGTCCACGTGATCTCGAAAAGATTTTCGACACTGTGGAATATGCAAAATGGCGCAGCTTCCGTGAAAGCGACGATTCTCGCTTCGTGACGCTCGCCCTGCCCCGCGTGCTGGCGCGCATGCCCTATGGCCCAAAGACTAACCCAGTTGACGAGTTTAACTACGACGAAACAAGAGGAGCGCCGAATGGCGACCTGAAACACGACGAATATTGCTGGATGAATGCCGCTTACGTCATGGGGACCAAGCTGACCGATGCCTTTGCCAAGCATGGCTGGTGCACGGCGATCCGCGGTGCGGAAAATGGCGGCAAGGTTGAAAATCTGCCCATGCATGTGTTCTCCAGTGATGACGGCGATCTGGACCTCAAATGCCCGACCGAAGTCGGCATTACCGACCGTCGCGATGCCGAACTCGGCAAGCTCGGCTTTTTGCCGCTCTGCCACTACAAGAACACCGATTATGCCGTGTTCTTTGGCGCCCAGACGGCCCATAAGCCGAAGCTTTACGACCGGCCGGAGGCAACTGCCAATGCCGCCGTGTCGGCTCGCCTGCCCTATATCATGGCGACCTCTCGTTTCGCCCATTATCTCAAGGTCATGGGTCGCGACAAGATCGGCTCCTTCATGGAAGCTTCCGATTGTGAAGTCTGGCTCAATCGCTGGATTTCCAATTACGTCAATGCCAACGAGCAGGCGGGCGAGGAGAGCCGTGCCAAATATCCGCTGCGTGAGGCAAAGGTGACCGTTCAGGAAGTTCCAGGCAAACCGGGTGCCTATAACGCGGTGGCGTGGATGCGCCCATGGTTGCAGATGGAAGAACTCACGACCTCGCTTCGCATGGTCGCCCGCATTCCGTCCAAGAACTGAACCAGGCTGGACATATGCCTGCCATATGTCCACAGCATTCCTCGGAGCGTTGCTCATGGCGCCAAGGTCCTTCACGGACACCCGCAGTCTGGTCGATCAGCTCATCGCCTTCATTGACGAGGCGCTGAACGAGCAGGTCAATGCGATTTTGCACCATCGCGAGTTCCAAGCGATGGAAGCCAGATGGCGCGGGCTTGCCATGATCGTGCGTGAGGCATCGCGCAGCGATGAGGTAAAGGTCAAGCTGTTGAATGCCAGCTGGAGGGAGCTTGCCCGCAATCTCGAAAAAGCAACCGACTTCGACCAGAGCCAATTGTTCGAGATCGTCTACAACCGGGAATTCGGCATGCCGGGTGGCGAGCCGATCGGCCTGTTGATCGGAGATTACGCCTTCTCGCCGGATACCAGGGACGGTGTCGACTGCGTGACGGCCCTTTCGCAGATCGGCATGGTCGCAGCCGCTGCCTTCTGCCCCTTCATCGCCGCCGCTTCTCCCGAAGCCGTCGGATTGCAGGATTTCTCAGAGATGAGCAGGGTCCATGATTTTTCCTGGCTTCGACAGGAAAAATCCCGGCTGAGATGGAACGCGCTGCGCGCCCGTGACGACTCCCGCTTCATCGGCCTCGTCGCCCCGCGCATTCTGTTGCGATCGCCCTATCGGCCTTTTTCGCGACGCCGCAGCGATCCCTTCCCGTTCCAGGAACAAATCGCCGAGGACGGCACGACACTTCTGTGGGGCAATCCAGCCTTCGCCTTCGGCACGGTCGTCGTGCGAAACTTCATCGATAGCGGCTGGTTTGCCGACATACGTGGTGTCACGCAGGACACGGTTGATGGAGGAATGCTATCCCCCTACCAACTGCCACCGCTCGACTTCGGGCTGGAAAGCAATGGGCTCTCCGCGCAGCCACCGGTCGAGGTGCAACTGTCGACGGGCCAAGAGCAGCAATTTTCCGATCTCGGACTCGTCCCGATCTCCACCACGTATTTGTCCAGCGTGGCAATCTTCAATGCCAACCAATCGCTGCATGCGCCAGGGCATTACTCAAGCGAAAGCGCGCGACAGAACGCCCGTATTGCCGCCATGCTGCAATATGTGCTCTGTGCCTCCCGCTTCTCGCATTATCTCAAAGTCATCATGCGTGACGATATCGGTCAACTTAGCGACGCAACCGCGATCGAACGCAAACTCGAAACCTGGCTGTCATCCTACACGCTCGGGAACGATGATGCTGAGGTGGCGCTGAGAACACGTTACCCACTTCGCTCGGCTGGCATCAGCGTCTTCGAGATCCCCGGCAAACCCGGAAGTTTCTCCTGTACCGTGCGTATCCAGCCGCACTTCCAGCTGGATGATGTTTCCACCAGCTTCCATCTGATCGCCGAGACAGCGGTACCGTCTGCGTCCCCGTCGTGGACACCGGCCGAGCCTAAGAGGATCTCCGCATGACATTGCGCGCCGACATTTCCGATCTTCTTGACGAGAACCAGGTCGCGACCGCCCTTGAACTCGCGAGGGATCAGGTCAAATCGTCACCGTCCGACAAGGAGGCCAGACACCTCTACATCGATCTTTTAATTCTGGTCCGCGATTACGAAAAGGCCGACGCGCAGTGTAACCTGGCTGCGACCTTCTCGCCGCAGGACAGTGTCGGATTTTCGCTGTTGCGCCAGCAGTTGCGCGCCATGGCGGCGCGGGACGCGTGGTTCGAAAACGCCGCCGTACCGGAATTCCCTGGCGGACCAAGTGAACTCGATCAACTGGCGATTAAGGCGAATATCGCCGCACGTGAGAGCAACATTATCGAAGCCGCTGACGCATTGAGCGAGCTGGATGAGAAACGAGGCGACGTATCGATCGTCGTCAATGGCAAAAAGGCCAGTGATATCCGTGACCTTGACGATCGTGTTCCGCATGCACTTGAAGTTCTGACCAATGGCGGCAGGTATCTGTGGATCGGGTTTGACCGCATTGAAACTCTCACGATCGGGCCGATGACGCGTCCGCGCGACCTCGCTTATCGCGATGGCGAGCTGACGCTCAAGGATGGCGCCGTGGCATCGGTGCTTTTGCCCGCGATCTATCACGGGGCGGACAAGGCGGCTGTTCTGCTGCTTGGCCGAGAGACACGCTGGGACGAGGAAAGCAGCCCACTTGTCACGGGTGAGGGTCAGAGATGCCTGTTGATCGGCGACGACCTCGTACCATTCCACGAAATCACAAGAATTTCCGCGGCACCCCAGGCAAGTGAAAGGAAATCCGCGCGTGGTTGATCCGCTGGAGCAATATCGGCCGAAGCAGAGAACCCTATCCCGCTCCGTGCTGGACAGGCTGCTGGACGATGCGCCCGACATGGAGGCCGATCCTCTTGTCAGCCTCTCGGATCAAGTCAGGGAGATGCGTGAAGTGATACGCCGCGACCTTGAGGCACTTCTCAACACCCGCCGAAGTCCCTCGGGCCCACCGGGCGCGCTTAAAGAACTTAATGATGCGCTGGTTTCCTATGGCATGGACGGCGTCTTGTCGGCGAATCTTGTGACGGATGCGTCCAAGGATAAGCTTGCGCAAAGCATCGAGCGTCGCATTTCCATGTTCGAGACCCGCCTCTCCGATGTACGGGTTACGATCCTGAAGAACCGTATGGAGGGCGAGCGCGCCTTGCGCATGAGGATTCAGGCAACGTTTCGGCTGCATGAGGGGATGCCTCCAATCAGCTTTGAATCGAAAATCGATCCATCGACACAGCGTTTCCTCGTGGAGACCACCAATGGCTGATGGTTTTCTCGATAAATACAATGATGAGCTTTATGCGCTGAGAAAGCGAGCATCACGCTTTGCGGCGGCCTTTCCCAAAATCGCCGGACGGCTCCGCATGACGGGAGATGTCGCCGACGATCCTCATGTCGAGCGCTTGATCCAAAGCTTTGCCTATTCCGCCGCGCGCGTGCGCCAAAAGCTGGATGATGAATTTCCTGAGCTTTCCGACAGTCTGCTCGAAACGCTTTACCCCCATTATTTGGCGCCCCTGCCGTCCATGAGCGTCGTGCAGTTCGAGCCAGGCGCTACACTTGCGACGGTTCAGAGGCTCGCGCGCCATAGTGAGATTCTGGCAGAGCCCATTAATGGCGAAAGCTGCCGCTTCCGCACCACGCAGGATGTTGAAATCACGCCTCTTGCCATCTCTGGAGCAACGCTTTCCGGCCAACCCATCGATGCGCCGTTTTCAACCGCGTCGGCAGGTGCAGCGAGCTGCTTGCGGATCTCACTACGTACCACCTCTCCGAGGCCCTCTACATTTCAGGAAATGGGGCTCGCGAAGCTACAACTGTTCATTTCCTCGGCCTGGCAACAAGCGACAGCACTCTATGAATTGCTCGCCAATAATTGCGTCGGAATGGCGCTGGCACGCCATGCGGAGGATCCGCAGGCGGTTTTCCTTCCTGCGAACAATCTAAAACCTTCCGGCTTTGCGCGCGACCAAGCCATGCTGCCCTATCCTCCAAACAGCTTTGATGGTTACCGTCTCCTCACGGAATTCTTTGCGCTACCGCAAAAGTTCCTGTTCATAGACATTGACGGGCTCGACTGCTGGTCCAGTGGCGACTGCGAGCTCTACATCTATTTGAAGACCGCAGATGCTAGGCTTGAACGCATGGTCTCAGCCAAGGATCTGGTGCTGAACGCATCGCCAGTCATCAATCTCTTTCAGCAAAACTGCGAGCCTTTGAGCCTAGACGGGACGAGGACGGAGTATCGCCTCTTGCCGGACGCGCGCCGTCAGCGCACGCGCGAAATCTACTCGGTCGAGAATGTCCAACTCACAACCCGCGACGGGCAGGTCGAGAAGACATCACCGTTCTTTGGCCGTACGCAGAAAAGCAACGGTTCGAATGTCTTCTGGCAAACCTACCGCCGCTTCGATGAGGATGATGCTTCTTCCGACACCGATATTGCCTTTGTCGACGAGAAGCGAGGACCGCTAGGGCCAATCGATATTGTCGCCAGTGTCGATACGCTGTGCATCAACCGCGAGCTGCCGAGCCAGTTGCCCTTCGGCGGCGGACACCCCTACTTGCAACTCTCTGCCGGTAACGAGGCAGTTCAATCGATCCACGCGCTGATGCCGCCGACACCCGCCATCCGCATGAACGAGCGGACCGCTCGCGAATGGCGCCTGATCTCTCACCTCCTGCTGAACCATCTCTCTCTGTTCGACAATGGTGGCGCGCCGCTGAAAGACATTCTGTCGCTTTATGCCTTTCGGGATTCGCCCGAAACCCGTCAGCTGGTCGATTCAATTTCCAACGTCGAGGCGCAAAATTCCCACGCGCGACTTGGTTCTGCTATGGTGCCCGGAACGGATGTGACGGTAGAGTTCGATCCATCGCTGATCGACAGGGCAGCAGCCTATGTCTTTGCCAATGTTCTCAACCATTTCTTTGGCCTCTATACCTCCATCAACAGCTTTACGCGCCTGACCGTGACCATGCGTGGCCATTCCGAGCCGATTGCCCGATGGCCTGCCCGCGCGGCAGATCGCCCGCTGCTTTAGGAGAGCCCATGCAAACCCAAGCAGAAAGCCTCAAACAAAAACAGGAAGCGCTCCTCAGCCGCGATCCCGGTCGTTTCGATCCACCCACGGCGTTTCGTGTGGCACAGCACATCGCCGGCGCCGAGAAACTGACTGTCGGCGCGCACGGCGGGACGAGCCCTATCACGGCTTTCGTCGGTGGCTTCCGCAAAAAGGGTGCGGATGCGGACCTTCGCTCCGCACTTGCTCCTATCGTCGGACCGCTCGGCTCATTGCCTCCGGCCTATAACGAACTCCTTCAGCGAGAAGAGCGCAATCGCTCCAAGGCGCTTGCGAGCTTCTTCAACCTGTTTGCTACCCGTTTCAGTGAACTCTTTGTTTCTGCCACGGAAAAATACCGGCTGGCACGCGGACTTCGCTGGTCGAACAATCACAAAGCAAATGCATTTCGCAGGACGCTATTGTCCCTGACTGGCTTCGGCACAATGGGTACTGCGCAAAAAGCTGGCGTGAAGCAGGATGTGCTGCTTCGCTTCAGCGGCCTGCTTGCCAACCGCACCAGAAATGCAACGGGGCTGACCTCGATGCTTTGTGAGTTCACGGGGCTACCCGTTAAGGTCAAACAGTTCCGGCGCCGGTGGGTATCGATTCCAAGCCATGAGCAGAGCCAGTTGGGCCAGCACGGCGGGCTCCTTTTGGGGCAGAACACGACAGCCGGAAGCAGCATTGAGGACTTTGCCGGCGGTTTCCGGATCGTCATCGGGCCGGTCGGCTACGCCGATTATCTGGCGCTATCGCCCGGCTCCCACCGTCTGTCGGAAATCTTCGCGTTGACGCGACTTTTCACCGGCAGCGCACTCGAATTCGATGTGCAGGTGATCCTGAGAAAAGAAGATATCCCCTTCTGTCAGCTCGGCCATTCAGATACGCCCGCACGGCTTGGCTGGAATAGCTGGGCGCGCATAGCACCTGCGGACAAAGACAGCGCGGATGCGATCGTGACCGAACGCGAGGGTATTGCGCTCGATCGTTTGGGGGCTAAAGCATGAAACTGGTGCTGAAGGAAAAGCAACCGGATGGCCGCTTTCAGCCGTCGCGCTGGAGCTTCGAACACGGCAAGCGCATGCTTGGCCGATCCAACGAATGCGACTGGCAAATCGTTGATGGTGAACGGCGCGTCTCCAAGCTTCACTGCACCCTGATGCGCGAGGGGCAGCGCTTCTCCATCATCGATCAGAGCGCGAATGGCACTATGGTCGATGGTCGATTGCTGCTCGAAGGCCAATCGGCGCCCTTGAACAACGGCTCGCGGATCGATATCGGCAGCCAAACCTTCGAAGTCGCAATTATGGGCGAACCGGACATGGATTTCGGCGATCCTGACCAGGCGTTGAGGGTCAGCGACGAACAATTGACGATCTCCGCCATTCTTTCCGATATCGCGCCGGCGGGGCGCTCGGCCAGCGGAGTGCTTGGTAACGCTATCGCCAATGACGACTGGCAGGATGACATCAATTACAATGTCCCCAAAAAGGGGAAATCGATCTCCCGCAATGTGGAGATCGGCTGGAGCGGGCCGCCCTCGTCTACGGGCATTGGAGCCATCCTGCCGGACGATTGGAATGAAGCGCCGGCGGAAAGCAGCAGGCACGAGCATACGGATGCTCTGAACACTCCGGTCAAGGTCTCACGGCCCGTCAGCCAAGAGGGTGACGACTTCGACACCATTTTTACCGAGCCTGATCAGGTGCTCGGTGCCGAACCTGTGGAATCCGTTGCCCTACCGTCAGACAGCGGTCTCACTGAACTCATCTCACAACTGGAGAAGGCGTGTGCAGACAGCCTCGCAGCCCTCGGCATTGAGGATGAGCTGGATGGCCATGTGGAACATACCAGTGTGGCTGCACGGCTCGAGACACTGGTGCGACAACAGAGACTTCTTTCAATCTCACTCGACAATCTGATGCGTGTCTCCACGCAAAGGCTGGAACCGAGATTGTTGGAGGCGAAAGCCGATCTCGGCAACGATCTACGCTCAAAGATCGAGCGCAAAGACTGGCGAGGCATACTTTCCGGACCAGACTATTGGGCCTTCTACAAAAAGCAATTCGAAGAAAACGGACGCCAGTTGTCGGTCCGGCAATTCCTACAGCGCGCCGCGCTTGGAGAGGCCATGGAGCTGGACGATACGACGAGCAAAAAATCACAGTATCAGGGGATGAGCAAGCAAGATGAGGCATGAGAATCGCGTTGCCTGGAGCGAAGGAATGTTCCTTCGCGTTCAACATTTCCAGCAGTCCGATCGCTGGACCGAGCGATTGGTGCGCAACACGACGCGCAACCTTTCAGCCTATCCTTGGGGCATCGCGGAAGTCGGCGTGGACCGCAGCGCGCTTGCGATCGGCCAGTTCGCGCTTTCGAATATTCGAGGGATACTACCTGACGGCACACCATTCGAAGCTCCGGGCGATACCGACCTTCCTCCTCCCCTGGAATTGGACGAGACGGTCAAGAACGCCACCCTCTATCTGGCGCTTCCGGCCCGCCGACCCGGTAAGGCCGATATGTCATCGATTCCGAGGCCTGAGACCAACAGTGTTCGTTTCGTCGCCTCGAGCTACGAGGCGACGGACGCCAATGTGGATACCGATTTCGTCGCGCCGATCGATGTCGGTCGCCTTAGCCTGAAATTCCTGAAGACCGGCGACGATGTCTCCGGCTATGATCTGATAGGACTGGCGCGCGTCATCGAAGTGCGATCCGATCGTGCCGTCATTCTTGATCCCGATTTTATCCCGCCTAGCCTCAATTGCGCAGCGTCATCCCGCCTGAATGAGTTGATGACGGAGCTTCTCGGCATCGTTCGCCATCGCGCCCAGGCAATCTCCGAACGCATCGGCGACCCGACGATCCGTGGCACGGCGGAAGTCGGCGATTATTTTCTACTGCAAATCCTGAATCGCGCCGATCCGCTGCTGGCCCATCTTGCGGCTAACGCCACGCGTATGCATCCGATCCGCTTCTATGAAGAGTGCCTCCAGCTCGCCGGCGAGCTTGCCACCTTCACAACGGAGAAGAAGCGCGCCACGGATTTTCTGCCCTACCGCCATGACGATCTGAAAGCCAGTTTTGCCGCTGTCTTCGATGACCTGCGAGCATCGCTCTCTGCGGTACTCGAACAGGCCGCCGTCGCAATCGAGCTCGTCGAGCGTCGCCATGGCGTACGGGTCGGAACGATCCACGACCGCGGGCTTCTCCGCGATGCAGGCTTCGTGCTTGCGGTGCGGGCCGACATGCCAGCCGAAGACATTCGCCGCCGGCTGCCAGCGCAGATCAAGGTCGGGCCGGTCGAGCGGATCTCGGAGCTGGTCAATGTTGCGCTGCCGGGTATTCCAGTGCGCTCGCTGCCGGTCCTGCCACGCCAGCTCCCTTATCGCTCCGGTACCATCTATTTCGAAATCGATACCAAGGCACCCTTGTGGAAACAACTCGAGACATCCGGCGCAATCGCTCTGCATCTGGCAGGCGATTTCCCCGGACTTGAGATGGAAATGTGGGCGTTACGCGAATGAGTGACCAAAAGTCCTCCTCATGGCAGGATCTGCCGACGGTGGTGGAAATTACCGAGGAAAGCCGTCAACGCAACCAGAATTCCCGCAATATGGCGGCGTTGCTTGACGACATCATCGAGCCCACCGACCCGGCCGAGCGACCGCACGGCGAAAAGGGCGCGTTGCCGATCGATTCTCTGCTGTCGAACTTCCGTTTCGGCGGAGAGGAGGTGCCGACGCTGGTGCAATCTGCCGCGCCGCTGCTCAACCTTGCCCACGTGCTTCGTTTCAGCGATGTGCAGCCGGATCCGGACCATCTACGCCGCGCTTGCCTCGAAGCCATTACGCGCTATGAACGCGACCTTGCGTCCGCTCGGATCAGCCCTGAACGTGCCAGAGCCGCCCACTATGTCGTCTGCGCCACTGTGGACGACGTGATCCTCAGCAAGCCCTGGGGTGTCAGGGCTGGTTGGGCGCGCTCAGGCCTCGTCTCAACCTTCCACAACGACGTGACGGGCGGCGATCGGGTCTTCGATATTCTGGATCATTTCCATCAGTCGCCTGGCGCCAACAAGGACCTGCTGCTGCTGATCTATCTGTGCCTTTCGCTTGCATTCGAAGGACGCACCCGTGTTTCTCCCAAAGGCGCACTGGAACTCGCCCGCATCCGTGACAGTCTCTATAAGACACTGATCGGCCAATATGGCGTGTTCGAACGCGAACTTTCCCCCCACTGGCAGGGCGTGGAAGCCCGGCATACGCCCTTGAAAACCATGTCGGCGCTGTGGACCTTGCTTTCGCTTTTGGCACTCGCCTTTGCACTTGGCTATCTCTTCTTCACGCTGTCACTCAACGACGCCTCCGATGCGACATTCGAACGCCTCGCCAAGCTGCCGCCAACCCAAACACCGAGCGTGCTGATTGCAGCACCGGCTGCCCCGCCCGAACCGCCTCAAGCTAAGGAGGAAGCACCGAAGGTCGCCGAAGCACCGCCAGTGATAAAACCGCCTGAGCCAACTCGGCTTCAAAAGCTGATGGAGTTCCTCGAGCCGGAAGTCCAGCAGAAGCTGGTGACGCTGGCCGAAGTGAACGGACGTCTGAGAGTTCGCATCAACAATTCCGGCCTCTTCGAGACGGGCAGCGCCGAGGTTAGCCCGAAGTTCCGCGATCTAATCCAGCGCATCGGAGGGGCATTGTCGGCCGAGAAATTCCGCGCCGTGGTCATCGGCTACACGGATAATGTGCCAATCAAAACCGTTCAGTTCCCGTCCAACTGGCACCTATCCGAAGCGCGCGCAAAAGCCGTCGGCGATCTTCTTGCCCAATTTACCGGCCCGGAAGCAATCCTGACCGAGGGACGCGCAGACAGCGATCCGATCGCGGACAACAATACGTCCGAGGGACGGGAGATGAACCGCCGCACTGAAATCATGGTGCTGACCAATCCAGACGAGAAACTGAGCGACGCCGGCATTCTCTCGCCAACCATCACCACGACACCGGGACAGCAGCCAGGAGCCCAGCAATGAATCCGCTGAGTTACTTTTATACAATCCGGGCTTATGTCGAGAGCTACGCCTCGCTCGTCGGGCGTCGCTTCATCTCGCTTCTGTGGGCCATCGCCCTTTGTGTCGTCATCTGGTTCTACGGCTATCTTGTTGCCTTTGGAAATTTCAAACCGTTCGGCACGACGCAGGCGCGGCTTATTGCCATCGGCGTCATTCTCCTCGTCTGGGTCGTATATATCACCATTGCCCTGTTGCGCGCCCGCAAACAGGACAAGGAACTGATCGACAGCCTTGAGCAGGAGGCGCTGGCCAATCGCAACGCAGAAGTGGGCGAAATCCAGACGCGGCTAAAGGAAGCGCTGGCGCTTCTGCGCCGCATCACCAAAAAGCGCTTCGGCTATATCTACGATCTCCCTTGGTATGTGATCTTTGGTGCTCCGGGCTCAGGCAAGACCACGGCACTGACAAATTCCGGCCTGCAATTTCCCTTGGGTGACGCAATTGGAGAAAACGCGGTCCGGGGCGTTGGCGGAACGCGAAACTGCAATTGGTGGTTCTCCGACGAAGCGATCCTGATCGATACCGCCGGTCGCTATACGACGCAGGATGATCTGGATGGGTCCTCAAAAGCCGGCTGGGAGGGGTTCCTCAATCTGCTTCGTCGCTACCGCCGTTCGCAGCCGATCAACGGCGCATTGGTGACGCTATCGATCCACGATCTTCTGACCCGCGATCCGGAAGAACAGCGGCAGGAACTTCGTTCGCTGCGCCAGCGCCTGTCCGAGCTCGACGAATATCTCCATGCGCGCGTCCCTGTTTATCTCGTGCTGACCAAGGCCGACCTTCTGGATGGTTTCGTCGAATTCTTCGATGGCTTCAACAAGACTGACCGCCAGCAGGTATGGGGCACGACCTTCAAGCTGGACGAGAGCTATACGTCCCAGTCTCTGCCCCAACGCTTCCTGGAAGAATTCGAGCTTCTTCAACAGCGTGTGGATGCCATGCTCATCGAGAGGCTGCAGCAGGAGCAGAATACAGAGATCCGCGGGCGCATCTTCCGCTTCCCGGCAGAACTTGCCAAGTTGAAGGATCGCTTGCACGAGGCATTGACTGAACTTTGTGCCAGTTCCCCCCTCATCGAGCCACCGCTTCTGCGCGGCGTCTATTTTGCCTCGGGCACTCAAGAAGAGACGGACATTGCAACGACGCGGACGCGACGAAGCTACTTCCTCTCACGCCTGTTCAAGGATGTCATCTTCCCGGAAGCAGCGCTTGTCATGCGCGACAAGCGCCTGTCGGGGCGCCAGCATTTGGTTCGGCGTCTGGCCTATGGTGCAGCAGCAATTGTCGCCGCGATCGTCTTTACCGGTTGGATCAGTACCTATTACTCAAACACCCAGGCGCTTGCCGAAGCGGATCAGAGGCTCGACACCTATGAACGGCTGGTGCAGGGCATTCCGGTGCGGGATGTGTCCGACGCGGATTTTCTGCGCATCATGCCCGCTTTGGACAATCTGCGGGATGCCAGCTCTGGCTTTTCCAAGGACCGTCTGTGGAATATCAGCTTTGGCCTCGATCAGAAGGACAAGATCGCCGGACGCCAGAGGGATGCCTATCAACGCGCCCTCAACGCCCTTCTTCTGCCTCGCATGATCGTGCAATTGCAGAAGCAGTTGGAGGACGAGAAGGATGTTACGCGAACGTTCAATTCGCTGAAACTGTACGGCATGCTGGGCGGGATTGGCGGTCTGGATCGCGATTTTATGACGGTGCAGGCTGAAGACATGTTTGCTTCTCTTTATCCTGGCGACGGGAGAGCGGCAGCGCGCGCCTCCCTTAATGACCATGCCCGCGCCCTCGCCAATGGGAATCTCGCTCCCATCGAACTCGATGCCCGATTGATTGCGAAGGCACGTGAGACGATCAAGGACCAGGGCGTCAGCGCACGTGCTTACGACATCCTCGCAGGCTTGCCGCAAGCGCGGGCTCTGCCGGAGTGGACACCAGCCGCAGCTTTCGGACCGCTCGGAGAGCGCGCCTTCGAGCGCCGCAGCAAGACACCCATGGTGGACGGCATCGAAGGTCTTTTCACGGCGGATGGCTATCGCAATGTGGTAATCCCGCAAGTAGCCTATGCCTCGCGCGTGGCACTCTCCGAAGCCTGGGTTCGAGGCTCGGATGACGCAGTGCGTGGCGCGACTGTGGAACAGGTGGCTGAGGCCGCATTGCAGATCTACTTCGACCGCTTTGAAAAGCGCTGGGCGGATGTGCTCTCGGACATCCGGGTGAAGCCATCGCAAACGCTGGGTGATGCCGTCGAGACCACGCGGATTTTGGCAAACGACCGGAATATCGTCGTGGAGGCAGCCAAGTCCATTGCCGATGCAACCGATCTACGGCCGAATGCCGGCGCGAACCTTACCACGCTCGCCTCCACTGCCGATGGCGACGCAACGGCGACGATCCTTTCCGCGACGGTCAATGCCGTCGATCCATATGCGCGGCTGCGCGATATGCTGGCTGAAAAATCTGCGGCCTCGGTAGCGGACGCACAGTCTGCAGAGAACAAGACAGCTGGTACTCCATCCGAACAACTTCTCGCCAATCTGAAGACACTCAACGAACAGCTGGCACGCTCTTCCACCACCTCGGACGAGGTGGCGAAGGTCTTCGATGTTGACAGTCAATTGACCAAGTCCAATCAGGACCTGCTGCAACAGGCGCGGCAACTGCCTGCCCCGCTGGACGTCTGGATCGCTGGCATTGCGGCAGATGTGGGATCACTTGCGGTGAAATCCGCACGCAGCCGCATCGCCGATCTTTGGGCTTCGGACTCTGCGTCGCTGTGCTCGTCGGTCGTTGCCGGACGATACCCATTTGACCGGGCATCCTCGAGAGATGTGGCGATGGCGGACTTTACCAGGCTTTTCGGACCAAAGGGTGTCTTCCAGACTTTCTTCAAGCAGCGGATGGAGCCCTTTGTCGACAAGACGACGGCGCCGTGGAGCTGGAAGGGCACCTTTGGCTCGGCGGGGATTCCAAGTGAAGCCATCGCCCAGTTCGAAAATGCCGACAAAATTTCTCGGGCATTTTTCCCGAATGGCAGCGAGGTGCCGGTCGTTTCGATCAATGTGAAGCCGGTCTCGCTCAGCGAGCAGTCCAGTGCTGTCATGCTGGAAATTGAAGGGGAACGGGTGGTTTATTACCACGGTCCAATCCAGGCAAAATCGATCCACTGGCCTTCCCAGGAGAATTCCGCCAACCTGTCTCGCATCGCATTTCAGCCAGGCGGCTGGCAGCAGGCGAAGACCGAAAATGGCGATTGGTCTCCCTTCCGGCTGTTCGATGATGCGACTATCGAGGCCCAGACGGGCGACATCCTCCGGGCGCGCTTCGAAAATGACGGGCAGACCGCGGAATTCGACATTCAGTTCGGATCTGTCCTTAACCCCTTCAGGTTGGATGCGCTGTCGCAATTTTCCTGCCCGACGCAATTTTGACCAGAGGTGAGAAGACCAATCAAGGAGAGGAACTTCATGCGCAATGACGGCAACAACCGAAGACAGATCACGCCTGGCTGATGACTAAGCCAGATCCAAAGCCGGCCGTTGCGGCGTCGGACAGCGACCGTATCGGCTTTTTCGGCAAAGTACCAAGCCACGGAGATTTCATTTCCGAGGGCCTGGACCGTGAGTTCATAACAAGACTGGATGAGTGGCTAAGAGCTGGCATGCACGCATGCGCCGACCAATACGGTGCGCGTTGGTCCTCCGTTTTTTCCAACGCGCCGCCGACGCGATTCATCTCCGAAATCGGCGTGTGGGGCGATGCCGCCTATGTCGGCGTCTTGCTACCGAGCCGGGACCGCGTCGGTCGAAGATATCCGCTGGTGGTTCTGGCGCAACTTACCAGATTTCGACTGCACCCAAGAACGCTTTATCTCGACGAAACCTGGTTCATGGCTGCAGAGGCTCTGGCTGAAACCTCGATGTCCGAGGATTTCGACATGAACCGCTTCACCACAGCGATCAAGCGGCTTCGCCTCCCCAAACCCAAGGAGGACGATGATGCTCCAGTTCCGACGCACAACCGCGACAAACCGACGAGCCTCTGGTGGCAGATCGATGCGGAAACCCGCCGCCCGAAGGGCGTGAAGCTAGACGGCAGGCCCGGCACGGCAGATTTCATCAAGCTTTTCCAGGATAACAAGCTTCCGCCAGAGCCTGCCCCTCGCTCCGAAAAGTCGCAGCAAGTGGGCGCGGCCAAGTCCCCGACACTTGCGCCCAAAGCGCCGGTCGCTCTCCCGCTTGCAGCGAAACCTGTTACGTCGACCTCGATCATCTACAGCTATGCGACGCATGCCGGAACGAAACTGTCGGCCAACGCGGACTCGCTCTTCGTATCCAGTCAACCTCCGCTCTTTGCCATCGCGGACGGCATAGGAGAAAACCACGCGGCAGCCGAAGCAGCCCGGCTCACCGTAAACCTTCTTGCCGATGTGACGGCAGGCAGCGAGCATAGCGTCGATCCACAGACGATCAGAGGGAAACTCGGTACTGTCAACAGTCTCCTTCTGTCCCGACAGGTCGGCGAAGGCGCTTTGCGTCCGGGAGCAAGCGTCGTTGCGGCATCGATCTTCAATCAGACGATCACCGTCTTGTGGTCGGGCGATGCGCGAGCCTATCTTTTGAGGGATGGAACCATGCATCCGCTGACACGCGACCACGTGATTGTCGGAATGAAAAGAACTTTGGCGCAATATATCGGGCACTCGCAGCAATTCCGGCCCGACATTATTCGGGAAAACTGGGGGTGGAGCGACAGGTTGCTGCTCTGCAGTTTTCCGCTCGTCCAGCAACTGAAGGAACGCGTCGTCGCTGAACTTCTCTCCGAAACGAAGATCGAGGACTGCGCCGAAGCGCTCATACAGGAAGCGCTGATCGAGACCGCAAGAGACAATATCAGCGCCATCGTGATTGGGCACGACCGTGGGCCGAGATAGAAGCAATGATCAGGGCCTGGTCGCGCAGCGTTATGCCGATCTCTGGCGCGCCATTCAGCAGGGGAACGAAGGCCTGCGCCCACCCCAGGATGCATTGGAATTGCTCGACCAAATCCGCAACGCGCTCGACCGAAACGCATCCACGATCTACGCGCAAAACTTCGGCCGGGTCGCGAACACCTTCCTTGTCGAGACGGTCACCTTCACGAGCGAACGCACAGAAGTCCTGCATCTGCGCCATATCGATCTCGGCACGTCGCACGCGCTCAAGACGCTGCGACCAACTTGTCGCGACGACATTGTTACTGCACAATCTCTGCGTCGAGAGGCAGAAATGGGACTGCGTTTCAGGCATCCCAACATCCTCGAGACATCAGCCTTGTTACGTCTAGAGGACGGCAGACCGGGATTAGTGATGCCATGGCGTCCGCTCACGCTTGCTTCTCTATCACAAGAGCAACTGCTCGAGGAACGAGAAGCCTCAACGATCGTGAGAAGCGTTCTCCTTGCACTCGACACGATACATCGAGAGGGGCTTGTTCACTGCGACGTGGCACCGAACAACATTTTCCTGCATGGAGACGATTTCGAACAGTCGCTGCTTGGAGACTTCGGCATCGCCATTCCGATAGGATCCAAGCATCGAGATATCGGCATAAAGCGCGCGGGATCGCCAGAATTCTCCGCCCCCGAGCAGTTGCAAGGGGAGGAAGCCCATCCCTCTCACGATATCTATGCCATTGGAAAGCTGGCCGAAAAGCTCGCAAGCAAAATAAATGCGCCGAGGTCAATCTGGAGCGAATTGATAAAGCAATGCTGCCAGTTGCGTCCAGAAGACCGACCGCAAAGCGCTCGGGAGATTCTGGACATGATATCAGGCTAAAAGTCGGCGCTGTCGCCTTCCAGCTGGTTAGCCTGACCTGCTCAGTTCGCGCTTCCCGGCTGGGGCGCTGCTGCTGTCGGTACGCTCTTCTGGAACACCGTCAACAGCTTGGCGGCATCAACAAGCGGCGCGTTGCTGGCATAGAGAACATCACCCTTCTGCATCTGGAACATCTGCATCAGCGCAATGCTGGAAGCGTCACGCATGTTCACACGGTAAATCACAGGGCGTTTCTGCGTTAAAATTTCGGCACGTTCCTTGGACGCAGTCGGACCGACCGAGCGGAGCGGCACCTCTTCGGTCCGGAAGACATAGACATTGCGCGAGTCGGCGCGATCGTCAAGAAGACCGCCTGCACGACCAACCGCCTGGGCAAGCGTCAACTTGCCGGTTTCAAATTGAAATTCGCCCGCACTCTTGAACGCGCCAAGTGCCGTAAAACTGGATGCGTCCCCGTCAATCATGATTTGATCGTCAGGCGACAAACGAACATTCTGTCGATCTTCACGCATCACCCGATCAAGGGTTGCGCTTGCTCTCTGCTGACCGCGAACGATCGTCACCGTCGCAGTCCCCGGCGCCACTGCCGGGCCACCCGCTTGGCTGATCGCATCGAGAACCCGTTCCTGTCGCGCCGTCAAAGCGATCTTGCCTGGTGTCTTGACCGCCCCGCTGACCATCACAGCACTTGTCGGCTTGTCGACGACTGTCACGACCGCCTGCGGATTAACGGCAGATCCCTTCAATCCTGCAACAACCTGGTTCTGCAGTCCCTCTGGCGTGGAGTCGATCACCCTCTGTCTACCCACGAATGGCAGATTGACGTTGCCGCTTTGGTCTACGGTGAATCGACCAAGGTTGAGCGTCTTGCTCTGCGTGGACGAGAAAAGACCATCTTCGCCCGTATCGAGCACGGTGATATCGACGACGTCTCCGCGCCGCAGACGCTGAGCGTTGTATCCTGTGTTCCGCAATGCTGCGAGACCGGGGCCAGCAGAGTAAGACATGATACTCGCGTTCGATGTCGAAGCAGGAGCATTCGCAAGATCGATGACCGCAATTTTCTCGTTGGTATTCGGGAGAGTTGCTGACCTAATGTTTCCTGCAGTGGGACCATCAGACGGTCTTGCACAAGCACTCAGCAAGGCCAAAAGAAGCACAGGAACGATCTTCTTCATCCATAATCCCCAACACAGAATCAGCTGCACGCAGGAATAGCATCAACGAATGAACCCGCAATAACTTTAAAGCCAAAAATTGAAAAATGCCGCTCAATCTCCGCTTTTATGTGTCGAACACGCAACCTCCGGGTCATGCAATAACGGCGCCAGTTCTGCAAGCACTCCGTCCACGGCCCGCCCCAGTTCGTCCAGCCTCGCCAGTAATAGTTTCCTTTGTCTTCCCGATACCTGATCCGTTGCTCGATCGGCTTATCACCTTCGTGCCTTCGGGGACGCTGTTCTCCTGGGGCCGTATTTCCATCGCGCCGGGCCAGTCCGACAGATGACGATGATGCTATCATGAGCATGATGGAGAAGAGCAGCAAAGAAGCCCGTGGCATCGAGCACCCGACCTTCACGCAGCGCGCTAACCAAAAATGGAGGCGACCAAGCCGATCGTAGGGCTACTTGTGTCCCGACGCGTCCATGTTGATAGCGAAGTGAACGCCCATGCAACCAAGCCTCTTTTCTGCTACAAATCATCCATGGCACTTATTACCCTTGCTGTATCCGGCTATCGTTCACTTCGCAGTCTTGTCCTTCCGCTCGAACGATTGAATGTGGTAACGGGCGCAAACGGAAGCGGAAAGTCGAGCCTATATCGTTCACTACGTCTGCTTGCGGACGTTGCGCAGGGTCAAGCAATTGCTTCCCTCGCCGCGGAGGGTGGTCTGCGATCGACCATGTGGGCAGGAGGATCAGGCTACTCGGTCGCAATGCGCTCAGGGCGGTCACCTATGCAGGGCAACATCGGCGCCGGTCCCGTTTCACTTCGTCTTGGATTTGCGTCCGAGGACTACGGCTATGCAATCGATCTGGGTCTTCCTATCCCCGGTCCCGGCGCCAGCCGGGAGGACGTGTCGCTGTTCGGGCACGATCCGGTCGTAAAGGCGGAAGCTGTCTGGGTCGGCGAGAGGCTGTCGAGGCACAATGCCATCGCCCGGAGGAGCAATGCCTCTGTTCTGGTGCAGGACAGAAATGGTCGCCTGCGGCCTGTCGTCACTGACCTCGCGCCTTTTGAGAGCATGATGATGCGCGCCGCTGACCCGACCGATGCGGTCGAACTACTTCTTCTTCGCGAACGCATGCGGGCTTGGCGCTTTTACGACCACTTCCGGATTGATCGAGACGCTCCGGCGCGCAGTCCTCGGATCGGAACGCGCACGGTCGCGCTCGCGTCCGATGGTGCGGACCTGGCGCCAGCCATTCAGACAGTGCGGGAGATCGGCAATGGACCGGCGTTCGACGAAGCGATCGAGGACGCCTTCGCTGGGTCGTCCGTCGAAATCGGTGCTGCCGACGGTCTGTTTCGTCTGTCTATGCGTCAACGCGGGCTTCTCCGCCCTCTCGATGCCTCAGAACTTTCGGACGGAACCTTGCGTTATATCGCACTGGCAACAGCCCTTCACACGCCGCGCCCCCCAGAACTGATGGTATTGAACGAGCCAGAAGGCAGCCTGCATCCGAGCTTGTTGGAACCACTTGCACGCATGATTGCATCGGCCAGCGAGCGCAGTCAGGTCATCGTCGTGAGCCATGCCAAGTCCCTGGTTGATGCGCTCTCCCACCATGGGGCGCAGATGCTGGCACTGGAGAAGGAAAACGGCGAAACGATCGTTGGGAACGTCGAGCCCCCAGCATGGACGTGGCCGGACCGTTGATCTGCATGCACTTCTCCCACGGGCGAGAAAAATCAGAAGCAACCTTCACGTAACTCTTCAGAAAAATTACTTTAAGCGTCTGTGATCATATGGGAAATTTCTGATATCGCTTTTTGGCACGCAGATGCCCCTCCTCCATTCGCAGGGCTGCAACCCTTGCAATGACGTCGTCTGGCGGAACCGGTGGCGAAGAGAAGGCGAAAGAGCGATAAACGCTGGGCCTTCTTGCTCATGTGTTGGAAGATGACGAAAAAGGCTGGTCGCACTGAGTGCAGACCAGCCTTCGTGGTTGGAGTGACGAGATTACTCTTCGTCGTAGTCGCTTGCGGCGGCATTCACCGAGTCTTCGGCAAGTTCCGTGAGGCTAGCGTCAGCGGCTTTTTCCTGCGCAAGGATGTCATCAATGTGCTGCTTGGCCTCATCCATGCCAAGCGCGTCTGCGAAGGCGCGCATCGAACCATAGCGGGTAATCTCGTAGTGCTCGATCGCCTGACAGCTGAAGATGATTGCTGCGTCTGCGGCAACACTCGAGCCAAAATCCTCCAAGAGGCTTTCACTCTCTTCCAGAATTCCGTCGATAGCGTCGCACTTTTCAGCCTTAGCGCGCTTGCCCAGGAGCTCAAAAATTGCCTCAAGCTTCTCAATCTGACCGGCAGTTTCTTCGCGATGAGACGTCAGTGCTTGCACCAGCTCAGGGTGATCCGCTGCCTTAATCATCTTTGGCAAAGACTTGTAGATCTTTTTCTCAGCGTAATAAATGTCGCCGAGCGCGTGCTCGAAAAGGTCAGAAAGACTTTTGTCGTCCTTGGCGGAGACGCTCGTCGCTTTCTTGGCGGCAGACTTGCTTGCCACAGCCTGTGCACGCTTCTTGCGCGCGTCTGAGCTCGCAGCAGCACTTTTGGTCCCAGAGGCGCGCGCGGTCTTTTTAGCGGCGGTTCTCGAAGACTTATTTTCCTTGCTAGATTTTTCGGCTGTCGCCATCTCGTTCTCTCCCTTTAGAGCCTTATAATAGGCGTGGGAGAACAAAAGCGATCGGGCGATGTTCCGAGAACGACGAAGTTAATTTCTCACCATACGAAATCAATTTAGGGAGAATTTCAACGGCCGACAATCATGCGGCTCAACGCGTGCCGTTAGACCCAGCCAAGGAGTTCAAGTTTATTTCGTGGATCTGTCGAAATGAAGTCGGAGATAGATGGGGTGGGCAGATAATACCATCCGCCCACCCTGCGAAATCAGGCAAGAAACTCGATCAGGTCTTGGTTCAAGCGGTCAGGTACTGTCGCAAACAGGCCGTGTGGTTCTCCGTCATACTCGATGAGTTTTGCTCCGGCGATACCATTCGCAGCGGCCCGACCCGTTGGATCGATAGGAACTGTCTTGTCACCCGTACCGTGGATCACGAGCGTGGGGATTGTAAATGCTGCAAAATCGGGACGGAAGTCGGTCTTGGCAAAGGCGTCAACGCAATCGATTGTGGCCTTCGGGCTTGCCATCACTCCGAGAACGAAAGACCAGTCCAGGACTCCCTGGCTGACCGGGCTGGTCACCAGGCCGACACCATAAAAGGTCTTGGCAAAGCTTTGCAGGAAGTCGAACCTGTCTTTGCGAATGTCTTTTTTCATGCCTTCAAACACGCTGGCATCGACACCGTCAGGGTTGCTTTCGTCCTTCAGAAGATAGCCGGCAACGGACGCAACGAGGACGGCTTTCGACACTTTCGACGCGCCATGGCGAGAGAGATAACGGGCTATTTCGCCGCCACCCATGGAAAAGCCTACAAGGCTGACGTTTTGGAGTTCAAGGCCATCGATGACGGCCGCGAGGTCGTCGGCGAAGGTGTCGTATGTGTAGCCGCTCGCGGGATGTCCCGACTGGCCAAAACCACGACGATCATAGGTGATGACACGAAAGCCCGATTCCAAAAGGGCAACGGTCTGGTATTCGAACATATCGCCGGTTAGCGGCCAACCGTGGATGAGGATTACCGGGCGACCTTGGCCCATATCCTTGACGTGCAGTTTAGTCCCATCTTTTGCTTCGATGAATGCCATTTGGTAACTCCCTTAATGGTGCACCGGTAAAGTCTGGCATGCAAATAGGGTTCCCTCGCTGCACCAAGTGAACACCATATAAGGGAGGTTTAGGAATGATCCCCGCGGTTACGTTTGCAGCCGCTCTGATCTGAAAGGCGAAGACGACGGCTCTCAAGCGTTTCTATCTAGAAACCCCTGCGAAAGGGACTGATGGAAACAAAGCGCGGACATCGCCTCTTGCGATTTCGCCCGTCACGCTTTGGCGGTCATGGCGCTGGGTCGTGCGCCGTCCGTCACCTTGCGATAGACGAGAAGTGTCGCCACCAGACCGCAGCCGCCTGCAAAGGCAAGCCAATAACCCGGTGCTGCCTTATCGCCAGTCTCCTCAATGAGGTAGGTGGCGATGGCTGGCGTAAAGCCCCCGAAGATCGCGGTTGCCAGCGAATAGGCCAGCGAGAAGCCCGCTGTCCGCACGATCGGCGGCACGATCTCCGTTAGCGCAACCACCATGGCGCCGTTGTAGCTGGCATAAAGGAAGCTGAGCCAGAGTTCGGCGATCAGCATGCGTTCGAAGCTCGGTGCGGCTACGAGCCAGGCGATCACCGGATAAGCTGTCACCAGCGCGAGCGCCGAAAAGACCACGAGGACAGGCTTTCGACCGATCCGATCAGAAACGGAGCCCATGACCGGCAGCCAGAAAAAATTCGACAAGGCCACGCAGAACGTTACGAGAAGACTGTCGGTTTCCGAGAGCTTCAGGACGGTCTTACCGAAGGTCGGCGTGTAAACGGTGATGGCATAGAAGGACACCGTCGTCATAACGACCATCAGCATACCGAGCAGGACAATCCCCCAGTTGGCCGCCAGCGTTTGGTATACCTGCGTCATTGTGGGGCGATGTTGACGGGCCGCAAACTCCTGCGTCTCTTCAAGCGATCGCCGAACATAGAACAGGAACGGAACGATGCCGCAGCCAATGAAGAAGGGTATCCGCCAACCCCATTCCGACATTGTGCTCTGCGGCATCAAAGAGTTCAACGCGTAGCCCAGCAGGGCCGCGACCATGATGGCAACCTGCTGACTGCCCGACTGCCAGGATACGTAGAAGCCTTTTTTGCCGGGCGTTGCCATCTCCGAAAGATAGACTGAGACTCCACCGAGCTCCACGCCCGCCGAGAAGCCCTGCAGCAGGCGGCCTATGAGAACGAGAAGCGGTGCGAAGAGACCTATGGTCTGGACACCGGGCACGAAGGCGATGAGCACGGTGCCGAGCGCCATGATGCACAGCGTGACGATAAGGCCCTGGCGGCGGCCGATCTTATCGATATAGGCGCCGAGAAAGATCGCACCGAGCGGTCGCATCAGGAAACCTGCACCGAAGGTCATGAAGGTCAGCATCAGTGATGCAACTTCATTGTTCGACGGGAAAAAGGTCTTGGCAATATTGCTGGCATAGATGCCGACGAGGAAAAAGTCGAACATCTCGAGGAAATTGCCGCTTGTTACGCGCAATACGGTGCCGACGCGGGATGAGCGTGAAGTTGCTGTCATATTTTTCTCCCTTTGCATGAGACTCACCCCGTCTGGGGTCCTCCGGTCTTCATGCGAACGGCCGTGCGTCAGTCGTAATAGTCCACGTCGCTTGGCGACGGCGGGGCTACGACCTAGAGCTTGACCATACTGATGTCTAACCGCTTACATCGGAATTCCTGTCACCATCCTGTCACGGCGCCCAGGCGGCAAGAAATTGTCTTGTCCCACACCCGTCCTCCATGCTTGATCTAGGCCGAAGCAGATTATGACCAGGGAGGAAGGCATGCGGGTCCTCATTGTGGAGGATGACCCGTCATTGGCGCGCGGGATCGTTTCGGCGCTCGTGGGCGCCGGCTACGCGGTCGATCGTGTCAGCAATGGCCGAGACGGGCTCGCTGCGGCCCTTGAGGAAGACTATGCGCTCGTCGTACTCGACCTCGGCTTGCCGGAAATGGACGGGCTCACGGTGCTGAAGGCACTGCGGCAAGCTGGCTCGTCAACGCCCGTGATGATCCTGACGGCGCGCGACGCTATCCCCGACCGGGTCGCCGGGCTTGATGTTGGAGCAGACGACTATCTTACCAAACCTTTCGCGCTCGAGGAATTCGAGGCACGTGTTCGCTCGCTAGTCCGACGCGGCCAAAATCAGCCGAGCCCGATCCTCAGTTGCGGAGCGCTTTCGATCGATCGCAATTCCAACACGGTAACGCTGGCGGGACGCACGCTCTTCCTGCGTCCACGAGAATATTCGGTCCTCGTCCTTCTTCTCAGCCGCGCTGGGCAGGTGGTGCAGAAGGAGCGCCTTGCCTCGGCGATTTCGAACTTCGACGATGCACTCACGCCTAACGCTGTGGAGCTGCATCTCGGCCGCCTGCGCAAGAAGCTTGAGCCACACGGCCCCAACATCCGTACAATCCGCGGGGTCGGCTATATTCTTGAGGTTGAGTGAATGAATGCGAGCGCGACGCCGTCCATTCGTCGGCGCCTTCTGCAAAACATGGTGCTGCCGGTTGCGGTGCTGGCGATCGTGTTTGGCATCGGTGGCGCCTTTTTGATCCACAGCGTTGTCAGCCTGACGCAGGATCGGCTGCTCGATGCAGCACTCGTCTCCATCATCGACCGCGCAACCGCGCAGGGTCCGGCGCATCTCGACAACACGCTGGTACAGGGCGCTATCGAGATCTTGCGCGACGATGCGAATGATACATTTGCCTATTGTATTTCAGATGGCGGCGGCTTTCAGCGCGGCGATCGGGATCTTTGCGCACTGGACACGGGAACCGCACCACTCGACCGAATTGTGCATGTGCCGGCCGATCTGGATAACAACCAAGTGCGCGTTGCGATAACGCGCCGCATCATTGAAGGGTTTGGGCAACCCCTCACCTTCAGAATGGCAGAGACCCTCAACAGCCGGCTCAATATGGAAGCGCGGATGCTGGTGGTCCTCGTCCTTTTCGAGGCCGTCCTCCTCAGTGCTGCTGCCATTCTCTCATACACGGCCATTCTGCGCGGGCTTCTACCGCTCACCGAGATCAGTCAGGAGCTTTTGGGGCGGGCTTCACCCGGCGCTGTCCCCTTTGCCCGCATCGATACCGCGCGGGTGCCGGAAGAGGCTGTGGATCTCGTTTCAGCGATCAATACATTGATGGAGCGCCTCGATGAAACGATTGCCGGCGTGCGCGATTTTACTGCCGATGCCTCCCATCAGTTGCGCTCGCCACTAGGGGGCATCAAGCTGCATCTGGAACTTCTGCAACGGCAGGCCGCGGGCCAGGACAATCTTCTCGCAACACTGAGCGAAGCGCAGAACGGCGTCACCCGCCTGCAACGCATGCTTCAGCAATTGATCGTGCTAGCGCGCGTCGATGCCAAGAGCGACACGGTCGATCTCGATCAGCGCGTCGACCTCAGCCTACTTGCGGCCGACGTCCTGGCAGAGCAAGCGCCTGAAGCTCTCAACCGCAATATCGATATCGTGCTTGAGGCACCCGAGGATCCCATCAACGTCACGGGAAATCCACTTCTTATAAAGGAAATCATCGCCAACCTTGTCGATAATGCGATTGCCCATAGCGCAGACGGCGATTGTGTCACTGTGCGCGCAATAGCGGAGGCGGCGACGGGAACAATCGCAGTTGAGGATGAAGGGCCGGGTATTCCCGAGGAAGAGCGTAGTCGTGTCTTCCAACGCTTCTACCAGATTGCCCGTGGCAACGCGAAGCCGGGTTCAGGTCTTGGTCTTGCAATCGCGCGTCGTATCGCCGACCTCCACGGCGGCTTGATCACTCTCAGCGACACCCCTTCAGGCCGCGGCTTGAGCGCCCGGCTCAGCCTGCGGCTCTCTCAAACGAAGTCGCCGGACTGACTACGAGCCTATAATGGCGAGGAACAGCACATCGGCCATCTCGCCGGATCTAGAATGCCACCTCTGAGTATCCGGGCTGACATAACCTGCGTTCTGTCACCCAAGATATGTTGATAGTTCTCCTCATAATTTGTTGACGGGCCTGATTTTTGTGTCCAGAAGTGACGTCTTATCCAGTTCTTAGAATTTGGCGACAGGCTGAAAGGCGTGTGCGGTGACATATCTTCACGCAATGCAAACCGAAATCCAAGGCATCCATGCCGTTTCACCTCCAAGGTGGCGTTCACTGGATGGCATCGTCGGTGTGCACTGGGAGGCTGAAGGTCACGCGGGCGCAAGTGGATATTACCTTTCGCCAGACCCCCGCATCATGCTGTTCTTCAAGGAAGTCAGCAGCCATATCCGCGTTTCCGATCAATCGTCTCGCTTCGATCGTTTCGAACGGGGATTGGCGTCCGCGGTTTATGTACCTGCCGGCGTGCCGTTATGGACGAAGTTTACGCGGCGTCATCGTTTTTCGCACCTTGATTTACACCTGCACCAGGATCGCCTGATGCGTTACATCGCTCCAATCGTCGGGTCTTCTGCTGCTCGTGCCGTCTCAAAAAGACCGGTTGAGCTCAAAGAGGCCGGACCCTTGATCAGTCTTGCCAATCTGGTTGTCGATGAACTGGACGAGAACGCCAGACACCCGGCATTTGCAGAAAATTTGGTCGGCAGCATCGTAACAGGCCTCCTCGATCTCCATGCGGCTGACGAGGAAAAGACTGCTGCAAGCGGGCGCCTGACTCAAGCTCAACTGAACCGGCTTTCAACCTACTTTGCGAATTGCGGTGGTCGACGTCTAACCGTGCGAGAAATGGCGGATGTCGTCGGCCTGTCCGAAAGTTGGTTCGCCACCGTCTTCAAGCAAACCACTGAGATGACTCCGCTGCAGTGGCAGTTGTCACGCCGTATCGATCTTGCCAGACACATGCTGAGCGACACCAGCGTGAGCATCGCGGATATCAGCGCGCAGCTTGGTTTCTCAGATCAGGCGCATCTGACCAAGGTCTTTCGCAGTCTCACTGGCGAAACACCGGCCGCGTGGCGACGTAAACACCCTTCAGAGTGAGAAGTCCCGGTGGCTTTCACCGGGACTATGACTGCCTACCAGGTCTGACGGAGCGTCGCGTAGATGGTGCGTCCGGGATTGTAGTAGAGTGCACCGCCGTCGTTGTTCGCAATGTGCTTCTCATCGAAGACATTGTTAACATTCAGCTGGAAGCTGGTGTTTTCCCGAATATTGTAAGAGAACGAAGCGTCGAAGACCACCGCTCCCTTCGATTTGCGCGTGTTGAGGTTGTCGAAGTAGTAGGCGCCGGTGAACCGCGCTCCAGCTCCGAAGGTCATGTCACCGCGCTCGCCGCTTCCTTCCAAGGTGTAGGTGCTCCAAAGAGATGCCATATGCTCCGGCACCTGGGCAAACCTCTTGCCGTTATAGGTTGCGCCAGTGTCCACAATCTTTGAGTCGATGTAGGAGTAGGCACCGATCAAGTTGACGTTGGACGTGAGCTCGAGTTTTCCTTCGAGATCGAAGCCCCGGTGGCGGACTTCTTTCACGGTATTCGGCAGGTAAACAGGAGCCTCGTAGGTGGTGATGTTTTCCAGCGTCAGATCATAAATGGAAGCCGTAATGAGGGCCGGCATTGAATCCGGCCGATATTTGATCCCAGCCTCATATTGCTTGCCATAGGTCGGTTCTTTTCCAGAAGTTGGCGGTGCCACCGATTCTGCGTAGCTGACATAGGCAGCGAGTTCGTCCGTCAACTTGTAGCTCAGGCCGAGGCGCTTGCTGAGTTCGCTGTAGGAGCCACTCGCGGTTGTTCCGATGTTAAGGTTCTTATCCTCGAGATCCAGCCAGTCATTGCGTAGCCCGAGGCTTGCGGTAAGGCGGTCGTTGAAAACCAGGTCCTGCTGCAGGTAGATCCCGCCATTGACCTGATCCTTTTTCGAGCTGCTGAACGGCGCGAGCGGACCGGGCCCGCCTGCAAAAACGGGATTTGCAAAATCAATCTGTGGTGCAGCAGTATAATAGTTGGCGCCTCGAGAATTGAAGTTGCTGTAATCGGCCCCGACCAAGGTGCGGCTTTCAACCTGTTCAAATTCGGTTTCGTAAAGGAAATGGGCATCTGTAATGAAATGCTCAGCCGAACCATCGCTACCAAAGTAGTTGCGATCGACGAGCGTATTAGCAGGATCGCCTGCACCCACCCCATCATAGATGTAGGTGTAGCCAAAGCCGTTTCTCGACTTGCTGTAGCGCGTGTTGGAGCCGAACGACAGACCATTGCCGAAATCGTGCTCCAACATGACGGAGTAGGTGTTCCGGTTCGTCGTGTCGTAGTTGTAGGACGGCTCGCCGAAGAAGCGGTCGCGGTTGAAGTCGGTGAAGAGTGGGTGACCGCCACTGCTTGGCGTACCATCACGATCCAGATGGTCGAACACGAAGGTCAGTGAGGTCGCGTCGGTCGGCCGCCATGTCAGGCCACCTTGGACGAAGTTCTCATCATTGTTCGAGAAGTCGAACTCGCCATCCGAACGCTCGAATTTTCCCGTCAGGCGATAGGACAGCGTATCGTCTTCGGTCAGGTTGTCACCAAAATCAAAGCCCGCCTCCTTGTGTGCGTAAGAGCCCGTGGTGCCGTATATTTCGCCGAAGCGCTCACTACGCGGCTTCTTGGTCACATAGTTGATTGCACCACCGGGATCCGAAACGCCAAAGCCTGTGGAATTGGCACCCTTCAGCACTTCCACCCGCTCAAAGCCATAGGGTTCTTCCTTCACGCCGGTCCAGGTGCGACCTACCATCAGGCCATCGCGATATGTGAAGGGCGTAAAGCCGCGAATCTTGACGTAGTCGTAGCGCTCGTCCGAGCCATAGTAATCGGTGGTTACGCCAGCGGTATATTGCACCACCTGTTCGATGCTATCGGCCTTGCGCTGTTCGATTTCCTTCGAGGTCACTACCGAGACAGTCGCAGGCGTGGTGAAGATTTCGCCCGGCATCTTGCCGACGGCACTTGATCGTTCCGCGACAATTGACTTGGAGTCATTGTCCGACTGGCCACTTCCCTGGATGGTAATTGTCTCCAGCACTGTCGCATCGCCGTTCGTCTCCTGCGCCAATGCGAATGCCGGCAGCAATGCGATGACTGCCGTGCAGCCAAGAAGGGTTGCGGTGCGATATCGCAGGAGGGCTTGTGTCTTGCTGTGGGAGGGAATGGCGCTGATCATGCTTTCATCCAGTTATTGGCGTTCCGATACTCCGCCAATGACCTAGTCATCGTCTGGAGCCGACCGACATCGCGCCACCCGCACATGGGATGCGAAGGAAGGCTGGTGCCGGTCAAACGCCCTTTAACTGGATAAATTAAATCCAGTATTGTATATATCTCTCTTTTGTAAAATCCCCCGGAAAATCAAGCCTGGTGACGCAACTGGAGGCCCAAATTGCTTGACCTTCCGACTTTAAGCTGAGACTGACGGTCAACTTAATGAGAAAGGAACAGGACCATGCGGATCAAACTTCATCAACTCGCGCCGCTTGCAGCCCTGCTCCTCAGCATGAGCGCACTACAGACCGCGGCAGATGACGCGGCTGGCTTTCCGCTCGACATCAAACATGCGCTTGGCACGACGACGATCGCGAAAAAACCAATCCGCATCGCAACGGTTGCCTGGGCCAATCACGAAGTTCCGCTTGCGCTGGGGATTGTCCCCGTCGGCATGGCGGCGGCCAATTTTGGTGACGACGACGGTGACGGTCTGCTGCCCTGGGTTTCGGAGCGCCTTAAAGAGCTCAATGGCAATCCGCCGCGCTTGTTCGATGAAGGTGACGGCATCGATTTCGAGGCGGTGGCCGAAACGCAACCAGATGTCATTCTCGCCGCCTATTCCGGCTTGAACAGAAACGACTACGCGACCCTGAGCCAGATCGCGCCGGTGGTTGCCTATCCCCAGGCGCCGTGGTCTACCGATTGGCGCGAGACCATCCGTTTCGATAGCGCCGGTCTGGGGATGGCCACAGAAGGCGAGACACTTATCTCGGACATCGAGAAGAAGATCGCAGCAGAGGTTGCAAAATATCCGGAGTTGAAGGGCAAGTCTGCGATGTTCGTGACACATCTCGACGCTACCGATCTCAGCATTGTCAACTTCTACACATCACAGGATACACGGGTTCGCTTCTTCAAGGATCTGGGTCTCTCCATGCCCAAAAGCGTGGCTCAGGCATCGTCCAATGGCAGCTTTGCTGGCTCAATCAGTGCAGAGCAGATCGACATGTTTGACGACGTCGATATCGTCGTCACCTACGGCAATCAACAACTTGTCGAGGCAATGAAGGCCAATCCTCTTCTCGCGCGCATGCCGGCAGTCAGACACGATGCCATCGTGACTTTGGGTCGCGATCCGGTCGGCACAGCAGCCAACCCCACCCCTCTTTCGATCACCTGGGTCCTGCCTACCTATGTGGCCAAGCTGGCGGAAGCGGCGAGAAAAACGGAATGAATGCCCGCCGTATGCTGCATTTGATTCAGCAGCCGACGCCTACCCTGCCAAGTCGCACCAACCTCCTATGTCTCGTCGCGGTTCTCGTGGTCGCGACCATTGTGGCCATCCTTTCTCTTATGGTAGGGACGCGTGATGTAGCGCCGTTCGAGGTGTTGGCTGCGATTGCGGGGGACACGTCCACTCTGGATCGGGCAGCCGTGGCGACGCGAATACCGCGAACGGTGCTGGCGCTGATTGCCGGGGCGTCTCTCGGATTGGCCGGAGCCGTGATGCAGGGCATCACACGCAATCCCCTGGCCGATCCCGGTATTCTGGGAATCAATACGGGCGCTTCTCTTGCTGTTGTCGTCGGGGTGGCCTGGTTTGGAATAAGCTCCGCTCACAGTTTCATATGGCTGGCAATTTTCGGGGCGGCAGCAACCTCCGTCTTCGTCTATACGATCGGCTCAATGGGGCGCGGAGGCGCCACGCCTTTGAAACTGGCTTTGGCGGGCACGGCAACAGCCATCGCCTTTTCTTCGCTCGTCATCGCCATCGTTCTGCCGCGGGCAGATATCGCAGGTGGAATCCGTTCCTGGCAAATCGGCGGCGTTGGCGGGGCGACTTTTGAGCGCATGGAACCGGTTTATGGCTTTCTGATCATTGGCTTCATGCTTTGCCTGCTCTCCGCCAGAAAGCTGAACGTGCTAGCCCTCGGGGAGGAACTTGCTGCCGGGCTCGGAGAAAACGTTGCCGTCGCGCGGATTATCGCGACAGTCGGCGCAGTGATACTATGCGGCGCGGCAACCGCCGTGTGCGGGCCCATAGGTTTTGTCGGTCTGGTGGTTCCACATGTCTGCCGGCTTCTGGTCGGTGTGGATTACCGCTGGCTCCTTCCATTCTCCGCACTAGGCGGCGCGATCCTTCTGACAGTGAGCGATATTGTCGGTCGCCTGGCCGCGCGCCCGTCTGAACTGGAAGTGGGCGTTGTGACCGCTTTGGTGGGTGCGCCGTTCTTTATCTTCATCGTCCGTCGACAGAAGGTGAAGCAACTATGATTTATGCGTCCACCCACCCGACTGCTGGTGGATCGATCAGAGAGAGCCGGAACCGCCACCTTCGACGTCGCCACGTGCTGCTTGCCATTATGGCGCTGGCCATCCTTGCCGGATTTTGCTGCTCCCTCACCTTCGGCCAAACATATGTCCCTTTTTCGGATGTCATCCGCATCCTTGCGGGCGAAACCGTGCCGGGCGCAGGCTTCACTGTCGGCCAGCTGCGGCTGCCGCGCGCAGTGCTTGGTCTGGTCGCAGGTATGAGTTTCGGGTTGGGCGGAGCGGCATTTCAAACCCTCTTGCGTAATCCGCTCGCAAGCCCCGACATCATCGGCATCACGTCTGGCGCCAGTGCAGCGGCTGTCTTCTCCATCGTTATTCTCGGCATAGGCGGTCCTGCCGCCTCCGTCTTTGCTGTGGTGGCAGGCCTCGCAGTGGCACTGCTTGTCCATGGCCTTTCCTATCGCAACGGCGTCTCGGGGGCTCGGCTCATTCTTGTTGGCATCGGTGTTTCTGCCATGCTTGAGAGCATGATCGTCTATATCCTCTCACGCGCGCCTGCCTTCAGTCTTCAGGAGGCCATGCGATGGCTTACCGGAAGCCTGAATGGCGCAAAGCTCGAAATGGCAGGTCCCCTGCTTCTCGCCCTTCTCATTTTTGGCAGCGTTCTTCTGGTTAAGGCACGTGATCTTGAGGTGATGCGAACCGGTGAAGACACAGCCACCGCACTTGGCGTCAACGTCTCATCAACCCGCCTTCTGGTGATCGTTTCCGCCGTGGGACTGATTGCAACAGCCACTGCCATAACAGGACCGATCGCCTTTGTTGCCTTTCTCGCAGGTCCGATTGCCGCTGGCATATTTGGACGCCGCCATTCGATCCTCCTTCCCGCCGGACTGGTTGGCGCAGCGCTGGTTCTGGCAGGTGACTTTGTCGGGCAATTTCTTTTGCCCAGCCGATATCCTGTTGGTGTCGTGACTGGCGCACTCGGGGCGCCCTACCTCATCATCCTGATCATTCGAAGCAACCGCCAAGGAGCTGCCTCATGACTGATCCCCGCCTCGAGGCCGCAAACTTGTCCGCCGGCTATGGTGAGAAGCAGATATTGAAGGGTCTGGACCTGGCTATTCCTTCCCGCCAGATAACTGCCGTTGTTGGGGCAAACGCCTGCGGGAAGTCCACGCTGCTCAAGGCCCTTTCGCGCCTCATCGCGCCGCAACAGGGCGAGGTACTTCTCGACGGGCGTGCCATCCACCGGCTGCCAACGAAAGAGCTTGCACAGCGGCTAGGGCTTTTGCCGCAATCACCCATTACACCCGAAGGCATTACGGTCATGGATCTGGTCAGCCGGGGACGGCATCCCCATCATGGTCTTTTCGCGTCCTGGACCAAAGATGACGACCGCGCCGTCGCCGATGCGCTGGTGGCAACGCAAACCCTGGAACTGGCAGACCGACCCGTCGATGAATTGTCTGGCGGCCAAAGGCAGCGAGTCTGGATTGCGATGGCACTCGCGCAGCAGACCGAAGTGCTGCTGCTGGATGAGCCGACCACATTTCTGGATGTGAGCCATCAGATCGATGTCCTCGACCTCTTGACCGACCTGAACCGGACGCGCGGCACGACCATCGTGATGGTCCTTCACGATCTCAACCTCGCTGCGCGTTACGCGGACCACCTTGTCGCCATGCTGGAAGGGCGGCCTTTCGTGGCAGGCCCGCCCCAAACTGTGCTGACGCAGGATCTGGTTCGAAACGTCTTCGGACTGGAGAGCCAGATCCTTCTCGATCCGACATCAGGCCGGCCGATGATGCTCCCGATCGGTCGCCATCATATGCAAGCCCGTCACGTTCCATTTATGCAGGCAAGATCATGAACACACTACACCCCTCAACCCTTTCTGGTGTCGCCTACCCCGCTGACGTCAATGCAATGCTTGCTGAGATCTGCGAGCACTTCGTTGAGCACTCTGACGTTGTTGTATCGGAGCAAGGTGCATCGCTCAGATCTGAGGATTGGGCGATCGATGTAACCACCGCCGATGAGCGGTTGATGATCGAAATTCGAACAGAGAACGACCAAATGCTCGCGGCAACACGCACGATGTTTGCCGAGCACCTGTTCTATTTCGCCGGCGATGAACCGTTCACTCTTGAATGGTCAATACCAGCGCCAAAGGTTCGCCCACCCGGCTTTCACGAGGCAACGGTTGCCGGTTCCCAGATTGTTACGCCGCGCATGCGGAGGGTCATTCTGGCGGTAGACGATGTAACCCCGTTTGTCGGTGGCGACATGCATGTGCGTGTGCTCGTTCCGCCCGTCGGCCGGGTACCGGTTTGGCCAAAGCTGCAGGAAAACGGCCGCATTGGCTGGCCAGAAGGCGAAGACGAACTTCTTGTGCGCGTCTATACGATACGTTCGGTGGATCAAGAGGCCAACCACGTCAGCATCGACTTTCTCCAGCATCCGAAGCCTGGCGTTGCTACCCCCGGCGCCGACTTTGCGCGAGACGTAGAAGCTGGGCAACGGGTGGCGCTGATGGGTCCGGGAGGTGGCAGTTTGCCGTCAGCGAAGTCTATCCTCTTTTCTGGCGATGAAACCGCCTTGCCAGCAATCGCAAGGATGGTGGAGGAAGCACCGGTTGGTACCACGATAAAGGCGATCATCGAAGTCGAGGATGCCGGGGAAGAGCAAGCGATCAGCCACGGTGAACCAGTTTCAGTCGAATGGCTGCATCGGTCTACCTATCAGCAAGAAGGCAGCGGAAGCCTTGTCGAGCGATTGAAAGCGGAAATAGATCAAACCTCGCGGGAGACATTCGTTTGGTTTGCCGGCGAGAAATCGGATGTTCGAACTATCAAGCGCTATCTTGCTGAGAAGGACCGTGACCGGAAGCAGCAATACGTTGCGTGGTACTGGCGCAACGAGGATTGACGGCGATATCGAACGAAAAGATGCTGCGCCCGTCACGCTCACGCGTAAAGCCCGTTTGGGGCAACGCCACGGGCCTAACATCCAGGTCTGCTAAAACGTAAGAAATCCGCCGTGATATGATAGCCGTAATCCAGTGGCGATGTTACAAATGCCCGGAAAAGCATCGGAAATTGGACGCGTTATGCCCTGGCTCCTTCCTGAGGATGGTATCGACCCTTACCGGACGAGAGTGATTGTTTTTGGAGTGGCCCGACGCTTGAAAACCTATCGCTTCGGCACCCATGGCAAAACGCAATTGCTCGTCAGCAACAATGCGGGGTGTTCAAACCGAGAGTCCGGGCGATGAAGATTTTGGTTGCAGAAGACGATGAGACGATGGCGGGCTATATCCGCAAAGGTCTCATCGAACAGGGGTTCTCGGTCGATTGGGTGAGCGACGGTCGCGAAGCGCTGACCTATTGCCTCTACAACAGCTGCGATCTTGCAATCGTCGACAGGATGATGCCTGGCCTCGACGGGCTTTCTGTGGTCAAGGCGCTCAGAGCGTCAAAAAGTTCGCTGCCGGTCATTTTTTTGACTGCGGTCTCCGACCTCGAAGACAAGGTAGAGGGGCTGATGGCAGGCGGTGACGACTACATCGTCAAACCGTTTCACTTTTCTGAGCTTCTCGCCCGCATTCACGCCCTGTCTCGGCGTCCGAAAGAGAACAGCCAGAAGACGGAGCTCATTTGCCACGATCTCAAGCTTGACCTTCTCAAACGCGTTGCGGTTCGCCAGGGGCAAGTCATCGATCTGCAAAACAAGGAATTCGCACTGCTCGAACTCCTGATGGAAGCGGAGGGCCGGGTCGTGAGCAAGACGATGATCCTGGAAAAAATCTGGGATTTTTCCTTCGATCCGGGAACGACGGTCGTGGAGACCCATATCAGTAAGCTGCGCCAGAAGATCGACAAGCCCTTCGATACAGCGTTGATCCAAACCGTCCGCAACATGGGATACCGGATACGTGCGCCTCACTGATCTTATGTCCGGTAGTTCCTTTCGGACCTCAGCCAAGGTCGCGATAGGCGTTCTTGTTCTCATGAGCCTTGGCGGGACGCTCTTCATCGGGTCGGTGACCAAGACCCTGCGCGATGCCACCGAGCAGCAGACCCTGGAGGAGGCTGTCCTTCTGAGCGACGTCTACTCCGCGGAGGGACGCGACGGCTTGGTGAAGGCAATCGGAACGCTGAGCAACCTTGTCAGCAGCCAGGACCGCATCTCCGCAGTCTATGATAAAAACGGGGTCAACCTGGCAGGTGCCAATCTCACCATGCCGGACTTCATCGGTGTCCGCGACACCACGCTTCAATCCCTCTCGACCCGAGGGAGCGAAGGCCATTTTGTGGTATCGGTCCAGAAGTTTAACGATGCAACGCTTGTGGTCGGCCGAAATCTCAAGGCCGTGGACGAGATGCGCGTTTACATGATTGCCGGCCTCGTGGTCATGACCTTGCTGTTGACCTTCGGAACATTGGTTCTGGGTCTGTTGGCAAGCGGTAAGAGTTTTTCGAAACTAAGGTTGATCGAAGGCGTTCTGGGGCGCGTTGCAAGCGGCGAATCGGATGCGCGCGTACCGATCGTAGAGAGAAAGGATCAGATCGACCGCATCTCCATTCAGATCAACGCCAACCTTGATGTGCTCTCACGACTGATGGCGAGCATGCGCGCGACAACGACTGCGATCGCCCACGATCTGAAAACCCCGCTCGCCCGCGTCGGGCTCCTGCTGAACGATGCGCTCGACGCAATCGAGGCCGGCCGCGATCCGCACCCGCAAGTCGAGCGCGCACTCAACGAGACCGGGTCGCTTAACGAGATCATCGACACAATTCTGCGCATCACCCGCATCCGCGCCGGTTCGCCGCGCAGGGACATGCAGTTGAACGACCTTCGCGGTCTCGTCGAGAATACGCTCGAATTCTTCGCACCGCTCGCACAGGAGAACGGGCAAACCCTCGAATTCCAGGTCGGGGAAACCGAAGAATACCTGCTTTTGTGCGACAAGAGCATGGTGCAGCAGATGCTCGCCAACATTGTTGGAAATGCCATCGTGCATGGAGGCTCCGGCATTTCGATCCGGGTTCGCCTTCAGGACAGGCCTGAGACGGTCGACCTCATCGTTGAGGACACCGGCGGCGGCATCCCCGCCGGTCAACGCAACGAGGTCTTCGACCTGTTCAAACGGCTCGACAGCGCCCGCAGCAAGCCGGGCAGCGGTCTCGGCCTTGCGCTCGTCAAGGCGGTCGCCGATCACCATCAAGCCGTCATCACGCTTTCCGCGACCGATCCCGCCTGCGCTGATAAACCGGGCTTGCGCGTCACCGTCTCGTTCCCCAAGCGCCAACTTCAACAATAATTATAGAACGCGGCAAGCTGCCTCAAACTGCGTCGCCTAGTGTCTTAGCTGTTCATCGACTTCGGGAAATGAACCGTGAAAGCAAGAGCCGACTCGGGCCGTCCATGCTGGAAGAACTGCTCCCTCTTCAGCATATCCCGCGGAGATTGCACTGCAAGTCTACGTCGCCAAAGTGGCGAACGGACGCCTTGTAGCTGCCCCTCGCCGATTTCTTGCTTCCATCGACGTCTTGACCCTGAAACCGCGGCGCCTCGGCAAAAAGCCAGGCCCGATTGCGAGGCACTCTGATGACCATGAATACACTTCGAACCGCAGCCCGCTCGAACAACGCCCTTGTCGATGCGCTCCGCGACCAAATGAACAAACGTATTGTCGGCCAGGAGACGTTCATCGACAGTTTGCTTCTCGGCCTGTTCGGTGATGGACATATTCTGCTGGAAGGCGCACCGGGCCTTGCCAAGACAAAGGCCGTCAACACCTTGGCGGAGCTTATCGAAGGCGAGCCGTGCCGTGTCCAGTTTACCCCGGACCTGCTTCCCAGCGACCTGACGGGAACCGAGATATATCGCCCGGAAAAGGGAACCTTCGAATTCCATCCCGGTCCTCTGTTTCACAACCTGATCCTTGCCGACGAGATCAACCGCGCACCCGCCAAGGTGCAGTCGGCACTCCTGGAAGCCATGGCCGAACGCCAGGTCACCGTTGCCAGTAAGACCTACCGTCTACCGCAACTCTTTATGGTGATGGCAACCCAGAACCCGATTGAACAGGAAGGCACCTACCCGCTACCGGAAGCTCAGCTCGACCGTTTCATGCTGCATGTCAAGATCGACTTTCCCTCTCCTGAAGCCGAACGAGAGGTCCTGCGGATCGTACGCGGCGAGGCCATGGCCGAAACTGTGAAGTCTACCTTCCGGGTGTCTCAACGGGAAATCTTCGAGGCCCGGCAGGCGGCTTTGAAAACCCATGTCTCGGATGCGCTGACCGACTACATCATTCAACTGATCCAGGCGACCCGTCGTCCCCAGATGTACGGCGCCGACCTTGCGCATCAGATTTCCTATGGCGCTTCGCCCCGCTCGACCATCGCTCTCGACCGTTGCGCGCGCGTGCACGCCTGGATGAACGGTCAGGATTTCGCCACTCCGTCCGACGTGCAGGCGGTCCTGCATGACGTACTGCGTCACCGAATCATCTTGAGCTTTGAGGCCGAAGCGGAAGGCAAAACCGCCGACGCCTTCATCAATGCCCTGATCGACAGGGTTCCTGTTGCTTGAACAGTCGGGAGACCGTCATGACAGACCAAGACCTCAAAGGCATTGTTGCGACCCTGCCCGAACTTGTTCGGGTGCGGCCACAGCGCGGCTTGACCGGCTTTGCACCATCCGGTCGCGTCGCGACCCATCAATGGGGTGCCAACCGCTCCGTTTATCGCGGCCGCGGTATGGAATTTGCCGAAAGCCGTCTGTACCAGCCGGGCGACGACGTAAAGTCCATCGACTGGCGGGTCACTGCTCGCACGGGCCAAACCCACACAAAGCTCTTCCAGGAGGAGCGGGAAAGGCCAATCGTCATTCTGACCGACATGCGCGCGATGATGCAGTTCGGCACCAGAAACCGATTCAAATCCAATCTGGCAGCCGAAGGGGCTGCCATGATGGCCTGGACCGGACATGACGGCGGCGATCGTGTCGGCGGACTTGTGATGACGCGCGACGGTCTGCGGGACTTTCCCGCGGCCAGAACGCGGCGCTCGGTGCTTGGATTTCTGGAAGCGCTGTCGGAGGAAACCCGACTCGAGCGGCCTTTGGGCACGGAGGCGACGCTGGCGAACGCCTTGCGCCGTCTGCGTCACCGCAATCGGCCAGGAACTCTGGCTTTCGTTATCAGCGACTTCTCCGATTTTGGTGACGAAGCGGAGACCGAGCTCCGGCATCTGGCGGTGAATGCTCATGTGACCAACATCCACGTCAGCGATCCCTTCGATGCCGCTCTACCACCGCGCGGCGGACGCCTTACCGATGGCGAACATGCCTTGGCCGTCTCGGCGCTTGGCGGACGTAAACTCGAACGCTACGCGCATGAATTCGAGGCGCGCAAAGAGCGGCTGGAGACCGTCAGCCGGCACCACGGCATGGTGTGCCATTTCCTGCAGACACCGGATGATCCCTCCTGGATCCTCCATCCGCATCTCAACCGGGGTATGGCAGCATGAGCACGCAACTCACTCCACAAATGCAGGCTGAGCTTGCCCAGCTTCGCGACATTCATCTGCCTCAGCCAATCGGCTGGTGGCCGCTTGCGCCGGGTTGGTGGGCCCTCATCGCCCTTGTCTGCATCCTTAGCGTGGTCGCCCTCGTCTGGAGCCTGATGCGCCGCAAGAGCGCTCGTTTTCTGGCACTTCGCGAGCTTGAGGCGATCAAGCCTGACAAGCCGGACGAATTTCTTACGCAGATCTCTTCCCTGCTGCGACGGGTTGCCCGCCGCCGCTCGGCCGGGGCCGATGTTTTGACCGGCGAGGCGTGGAGCGCGTTTTTGATGGAAGGCAAATACGGAATGAGCAGCAACAGTGCGACGCTTCTGGCCACCGGTCCCTACGGTCCGCCGGCCAATGAGAATTTCGAACCGGAGGCGCTGCGCGCCGAGACCGCCACCTGGATCAGGAGGAACGGATGATTACCTTTTTCTGGGCATTTGCCTTTCTACTGCTGCCGCTGCCCTTCGTGCTGCGCTATTTCCTCAAACCCGCTGACAAGGGATTGGGCGGTGCATTGAAAGTGCCGTTCTTTGCCAGCCTGTCGCGGGACCTGGGAGGTCGGGCAGACCGCACCTCGACATCGTGGTGGAAGCTCGCTGCTGCTTCGCTTGTCTGGTTGCTGATGGTGACGGCGCTCGCCCGTCCGGCCTATGTCGGACCGGAAGTGCCGCTACCTGCCGAAGGACGCGACATCATGATGGCTATCGACCTTTCCGGTTCCATGGCCGAGCAGGATTTCGCCGTCGGCGGCAGGCCCACCACCCGCCTCAACGTGGTCAAGGATGCGGCTGATGCTTTCATTAAAAGCCGCAAGGGTGACCGCGTTGGCCTGGTTCTCTTTTCGGATCGCGCCTATCTGCAAGCGCCTCTAACATTTGATCGGGAGGCCGTCCGCAAGCTTCTCGATGAGGCCCAGGTCGGGCTGACCGGTCAGCAGACGGCAATTGGTGACGCCATCGCGGTGTCCTTGAACCGTCTGAAGGACAGACCTGCCGAAGGACGTGTTCTCGTTCTCCTGACGGACGGCGCGAACAACAGAGGCGAAATGGACCCAATCCGGGCAGCCGAGCTCGCCAAGAAACTGGGAATCCGTATCTACACGATCGGCGTTGGCGGAGCTCCGATGGCCGTCGACACCGCGATGGGTCGCCAGATGGTCACATCTTCTGACCTTGACGAAGGCGCCCTGCGCAAGATCGCGGACCTGACCGGCGGCCAATATTTCCGGGCGACGGACGTCAACGGCCTGGCTCAGGTCTACCGGTCCATCGACAAGCTTGAGCCGATCGGCGCCGACCCGGTGCATGTGCGCCCCGAAATCGCCCTCTATTTCTGGCCGGCCGGTCTCGCTCTCCTCATCGCCGCCCTTTCCGTGCTGATCGCTACGGTTCCGGCCTTCATCACAAACCGCCCTTTGTACAAGGGTCCCGTAGACAAGGAAGCCTGACATGGAAACCAATCTGTTCCACTTCATGCGCCCGGAATGGTTCTGGGCATTGATCCCGGCGGGCGTTCTTCTGTGGCTCGTCATGCGGTCCCGCAAGAGCGCCACCGGCGGCAACTGGGGCAAATATGTCGATGCGCACCTGCTCCGTTACTTGGCCATGAGCGGCGCAACAGCCCGCGCATCGCGCTTCCTGCCATCGGTGGCAGCGGCCATGCTGGTTGTCCTGGTCACGGCGCTCGCAGGGCCGACCTGGCAGAAGGCTGAGGTTCCCTCCTTTACCGGTGGAGAGCCCGTGGTTGCGGTTCTCAGCCTGGCGCAATCAATGAATTCAGACGATTTGTCGCCGAGTCGTTTGCGCAGTGCGGTCCACAAGTTGCGCGACGTCCTCGCCCGTACAGAAGGCGATGAGCGCGCACTGGTCATCTATTCGGACATCCCCTTCGTCGCCGCACCTCTGACAAGCGACAACAAAGTGATTTCTCAGATGATCCCCGACCTTTCCACCAAACTGATGCCCGTACTGGGCGACAGGCCGGATCTTGCTGTCTCGGAGGCGGTCTCCGTCTTGAAGGGAGCGAAAGCAACGCGGGGTAAAATCGTGCTGCTCGCCGATAATGCCGGTGATGCGGCAGCAACTGAAAAGGCAGCAGCCGATGCACGCAAAGCCGGTTATACCGTCTCGGTTCTCGGCGTCGGCACAGAAAAGGGAGCCACGTTACAGACGGCAGGCGGTCAGGCCATTACCGATCGCTCCGGCGAGAAAGTAACGACGTCGCTTGATGCGGAAGCTCTTGGTGCAGTCGCCAAGGCAGGTGGTGGTGTCTACTCTAGCGTGACCGCAAACAGCACCGATTTGGACCGCATCCTGCCGAAGACCGAAAAGGCTGAAGCCGCGGGCAAAGCTCAGGACTTTAAAGCCGACAGCTGGGTCGACATGGGCTACTGGCTCCTGATCCTGCCGGTCCTGCTTCTGCCCTTTGCCTTCCGGCGCGGCCTGGTCTTCGCCATCGGACTGATCGTATGCCTGAATTTCGTGCCCGGCCTTTCGACACGGCAGGCCCATGCAGGGACTTGGCAGGACCTATGGTCAACCTCCGACCAGCAAGGCAAGAAGGCTTTCGCATCAGGAGATTTCAACACGGCATCTGGCAAGTTCGAGACACCCTCCTGGCGTGGCACTGCAGCCTACCGCGCGGGTGACTACGCGGCAGCGGCTCAGGACTTTTCCGAGAGTGCTTACAATCGCGGCAATGCGCTTGCGAAATCCGGCCAGCTGAAGGAGGCGCTTGGCGCATATGACCAGGCGCTGGCTGCCAACCCTCATGATGCGGACACGAAGCACAATCGTGATCTCGTCCAGAAGCTGATCGACGATCAGAAAAAGCAGGAACAGGAGAAAAACAAGCAGCAGCAGCAATCTGGCCAAGGCGACAAAAAGGACCAACAGCAACAGTCTGGTGGCAGTGGTCAAAAGCAGGATCAGCAGCAATCTCAGGGTCAGTCCGGCCAGCAGGATCAAAAAGATCAGCAGTCCGGTTCGCAAGGCCAGCAGCAGCAACAGAGCGCAGGTGGCCAACAGGACCAGAAGCAGGCTTCGGAGAATTCCCAGCAACAAAACGGCGGACAATCCGGCCAGAACAATAAAAAGGACCAACAGCAGCAGGCCGGTGGTTCCGGCAATAAGGACCAGCAACAGCAATCCGCTAGCAACGGTCAAAAGCAGGATCAGCAGCAATCTCAGGGTCAGTCCGGAAAGCAGGACCAGCAGCAGGCCTCTGAAACGTCGCAGAAACAGAAAGACGGACAATCCGGCCAATCGGGCGATCAACAGCAGTCTGCCGCTCAGCCGGGTCAGGAAAACAGCTCGCAGGAAGGCGCCAACCAGCAAAGCGCGTCGAAAGGTGAACAACCCAAAGACCAGGCATCGGCCGATGCATCAAAACCCTCCGATCAGGCAAAAGCCGGCCAGTCTCCAAAGGCTGAAGCAGAAAAGGCCAAGGATCAAAACGCGGGTGCTGGCCAGCAACAAATGCAGGATGCCTCTGCGACCGAGCCGAAGGGTAAGGACAGTGGCAGCGAGCAGGCAGGCCAGCAGCAAGACAAGACCGGTCCCGAGGGGCTCGCCCAGGCGGACCAGGCCGCACAGGAGGCTGCCAAGGCCCGTCAGCAGGCAAGCGCTTCCGGCAACCAAAGCGGACAAGCCGGCAAGGAAAGTGAAAACCCTCTTTCGAAAATGCTGTCCAGTGTCCTGGAAGGCAATGGCACCGACAAGGGCGGCGAGCGGGTAAAGGCCTCCGTACCCGGGGCTCCGGTCGTCGATCAGGCAGTCGAGCAACAGTTGCGCGAAGTTCCTGACGATCCGTCCGGCCTGCTGCGTGCCCGTATTCGTCAACACTACGCCCAGCTTCGGTCTGGCTCCAACTAAGAGGAAGCAGAACTATGAATTTCAATAGCCTCAAGACCACAGTCAGCGCTGCTGCTCTTTCGATTGCGCTTGCCGTTCCTGCCTTCGCCGCAGGGCTATCCGCCCGCGTGGACAGCGGCACGGTGGCGCAAGGCGACACGTTTCAGCTGACGCTGACGACCAACGGCCAGGCGGATGCAAGCCCGGACCTTTCGCCTCTGCAGAAGGATTTTGAAGTCCTGGGCACATCGCAGTCCTCGTCGACGCAAATCATCAACGGAAAGCGGTCCCAAAGCGAAAGCTGGATCGTGTCCCTGTCACCGAAGTCGATGGGCACACTGGAAATTCCCGCAATAACCGCGGGAAGCCTGAGCAGCTCACCAGTCGCTATCAAGGTGGTGGATGCGGGCTCCATGCCCAAAGCCACCGGCACCTCGGCAATCGACCTTTCCGCAAGCCTCAAGGACGGCAGCCCCTTCCTGTTTCAGGAAACACCGCTGACCGTGCGGATCGAGACCAGCGCGCCGATAAAGAGCGCCGAACTCGTTGCACCGCAATCAAGCGCATTCGAACTCGTTCAACGCGGAGAAGACAGGGTGAGCCAGGCCACCCGGAATGGGCAGACGGTGAACGTCATCGAGCGCACCTATATGCTCAAGCCCCAGGAAAAGGGTGCAATCGAAATTCCCCCCTTCGTCCTGCGCGGCTCGGTCGCGGACCCTTCAGCGCGGGGCCGCGATCCCTTCGCAGACTTCCAGGGCTTCCCGGGCTTCCCCTCGTCCATGTTCAACGACATGTTCGACAGCGGAAAACCGTTTGCCGTCCGCTCCGAACCGATCAAACTGACGGTACGCGCAGATCCCAACGCCGCCTCCGGGCAGCACCAGTGGTTCCTGCCCGCCAAGAACGTCAAGCTGACCGCCAAATGGTCTCCCGAACACCCGGTCTTCAGGGAAGGAGAAGCGGTAACCCGGCGCGTGAGCCTGCTGGCGCTTGGTGCGAGCACAGTTCAGCTTCCCGACCTGTCCTTCGAAAACACGGATGGCGCGCGCATTTATCTTGATGACACGCAGACGGGCGAGGATCAAACGGCTGACGGCACCGTGGCTAGAAAGGATTTTCTCGTATCCGTCGTGCCAACCCGTGGTGGTGAGATAAGGCTACCGGAGATCAAGGTGAACTGGACCGACAGTGTCTCGGGAGAAGCAAAGACGGCCACTCTGCCAAGCGAGGTCATTAAGGCCGAGGGAACGATACCACCTGCCAACCAAACCGCGGTGGCGCAAAAAGCCGCACCTGCCTCTCCGGTCAAGCCGCAAGGACATCCGGAAAGCACCGAGGTCTTGCCCGCCTATATGATTGCAGGACTGGGGGCCGCCGCGATTCTGGCGGCACTCGGCGGCGTTGCCCTTTATTTCAGACGAAAGCAGCACGCCAATGAAAGTCTCCGACAGCCCGTCGCGGCCAATACGTCCAAGCAGGAAGAGCGTCCGGACACGTCTTCCGACCGTCGCAAGCAACTGGCTTTGGCGATCAGCAAGGGGAAATCCGGCGATCTGCGTGGATCCTACGGCTGTGTTCTCGCCTGGCGCCGGCTGGCCGGTGGTGACCCTGCCATGACGGATGCAGCCAGAGAGGCAATTGCCGCTTTGGAAAAAGCCGCCTTCGCGCCTGTGGCAGAAGCAGCAGAGGCGAAAACCCACGATTGGCTTAACGTCCTTGCAAGGGAAGACCGCAAGATCGGCAATACGCAGGGCAAGACCTTGTCGAAGCTACCGTCGCTCTATCCGGCCTGAGGCATGACGACCGGGCCCCGCCGGGAACGGCGAGCCCCAGGTGGTATGCAATAGCGGAGCATTGCATCCTATAGCATCGGCGCGAGAACCGAACTCGATCTTCGGATAAGCACGATGCGTAGATTGAAAGAGTTGGAGCGCCGTACGTCCAGAAGGATGCACGTCGCTCCAAGAGTTTCGAGAACAGGCCAAAGTGCTAAAACGTCGCGCTCCGGGATGATGACCCCGCCACCGAACAACTTCGAGAGGAAGCTGAGCCGGGGCCGCTCCAGTCGAGATGTATCGGTAGACGGATGATCAAGGAGAGGCTTTAACCGAAGCTAGCTTGCTGGAGGGTATTGTGATCAGCATCACACACACGATTTCGTCCCCCGGTTTTAGCCAGGTACAGAGCCCGGTCGGCTTGACGACAAACTTCTGACAGCCCCGCCCGTTGACGAGATGCCCTCGCGATCCCGACGCTGATGGTCACTTTGATATCCGAGGCAATCGCTGGAAAATGCAAGTCCGCAACCGTCTTTCGAATTCGCTCTGCGTGGAGTTTGGCGTCACCAACCTCTGCTGGAAGGAAAACAACAAACTCTTCGCCGCCTTGGCGTGCCAGCAAAGCTGAAGACGGCGTGGTCGACTGGATCGCTTGGGCCATCATGACGAGAACCTGATCACCCGCAGCATGCCCAAAATGATCGTTCAATTGCTTAAAGTGATCTATGTCGAGAAAGAGGATGGCGTCCCCTTCCTGAAGGCTGCTCGGCACGATCTCGCCAAACGCACGACGGTTATAGAGACCCGTCAGTGGATCGCGATTGGCCAACTGTCTGATCTCGGTCTGCTGACGCTCGCTGATAAAAATCACGATCGAAACTGCTAAGACGAATTTGGAAATGATCATCAGAGAAAATCCGTCGACCACTCCCAGTATCGGGAATGTGTTGAAGCAGAACTCGATGGCCATCGTTAACGAGAGAAGACTGGTAGCCGCAAGCGTCCCTGCAACCAACTTTCGGATAGGCAGCGGTTCACGAAGAGCATCGCGCATGACGACCACTGCCGTCGCAGCAAATGCCAGAAATCCCAAGGACGTAAAGGTTACGGCCCGGTAGGTATTATTCAAATGAAATTGCGTGACGAGACCTGCAAACAGGATCCCAAGCATAGGCACGAAGACAAGCCAGGGATGGAATTTCCGTTTCGGCTTGCTGACGAGAACAAAGGCTGCACTCAGCAGGCAATACCCGAGAACGGCACAGGCTATATTTATGAGGCTGAGAACGCCATAGAGAGCCGGATGAAGCTCAGCATATCCCGCAAGCGTAGGGCCTGCTGCCAGTATTAAAAAGCTTACAGCGAGCAGTCCAACGCCTCGTTCCCCAGAGAAGCTTAGTCGCAAGTATCCTAGGGTCACGGCACCCGCGATATAAGACGTCTTCTGGAGGAAGAACAGTCGGAAGATCTAGTTCGGTAGCCATTCAACACCACAATTTTATCTTGCAGCACTCCTACTCAAGATTGCTTAATCTTTTGCGAAAGCCTTGGAGCGTGGGAATTCGACGCATTCAGCGAGGCAGTGAGGCTTGAAGCAGGTCGCGCAAAAGTGGTCACCGGCTTTGCGATAACGACATGCGAAAGAATAAGGCCTGAATCTAAAGGAGCTGGTCTGAAAGATCGCGACGCGCTTTCGACGAACCGGGAACGCTGCCCCGAAGGTCACCAGCAACACCAAAATGCGATAAGGGTCTGCTGTCCGCCCACTACAACCGTTTCAAGGCGGATCAAAACGAACCGAGTGCATCGTTGCTCATGCGACGAGCGGATTGACTTTCCTTTCGCGCGTCCGCCCAACGCGTTTCGTGACGCGTACCGCAACAGCATCTCCGTCCGAAAGCGCGCCACGGACAGCGTGAGTAATGCCGGTCGCAACGAAGTCGGCGTCGATGTCCTCTGCCGCTAGCGGACTTTCTCTGTCACCATCGGTCGCTGGCATGACGATCCCTACCCGCAAAGATGGCTTCTGACGTTTGAGACGGCGTACAGCTTGGCGGGCATGAGCCCTCGACCCTGCGTTCAGAAATGCGATGACGACGGTGTCGATCCCTGAGAGGGGAAGCAGGTTTATGGTCGTACCGCTGACCATGGAATGCTCGGCTTGGGAAACCGTCGCCCCCTGGATAGCAAGAGCTTGCGCAATCATCGAAGCGGCAGCGTCGTCCATCGCGCCCCTGCCGCCAATGCAGAGGACCGATTTCCTCTTGGTTTCCGTCGTTGCGGGATTCTCAGTTGCCTCGACCTGTGCAGCCTCGTCTGGCACTGACACATCGCGTTCGGCCTCTTCCTCGATGGCTATCTCAGCCAGATTGCCGATCAGTGTCTGGGTCGTGGACGCAAACAGGGCAATCTGCGCTTCCGTCATCACACCCCGCTGGCGATCCAACTCACCGAGTTTGAGAGCCGGAAATCCGACTTGCTCGTAGTAATCGAGGAGGTATTCGTCTTCGAGGAAATCTTCGGCGTTATCGGTCGCCTCGTTTGGGTCTCCCGCAAGAAGTCTCTGATAGAGCTTCTCCTGTGGCTGCAGGACGGGCTCGTTCCCCAGAAGAACGTCGAGGAAGCTGAACTGTGGGACATGCCGCCCGAGCACGACGAGGCAGACGGTAAGAGGAGTGGATAGCATCAACCCGACTGGTCCCCAGAGCCATGACCAAAAGATCGCTGAAACGATGATCGCGAGTGGGGAGAGACCGGTATGGCTACCATAAAGCCAAGGCTCGACGACGTTGTTGCTGACGAGTTCCGTTATGATGAAAAGTGCTGCCACCCATGCGACGAGAGACCATCCGGGCGCAATCGCCAGCGCCAGGAACAGCGGGAGGATCATGCCGATCACCGGGCCGATATAGGGAACGAACCGCAGAACGAGCGTTAGCAGTCCCCAGAGGATAGCGTTCGGAATGCCGAGCACCCACAGTCCGATCGCGATGGGAAGGGCATAAAGCGCGTTTACGACAAGCTGCATCAGGAGGTATTTGCCAACCCGCTTTCCCGCGTCCTGCAGCGCTGCCGTTGTCCGGTGCAGATCGCCGAGCCCGACGAGACGGATGAACCGATCGCGCAACTCCTCACGCTCCAGCAGCATGAAGATGACGAGGACGATGACCAGACCAGCTGTCGCAAACGGGCTGATGAGCGGCAGGATAAAGTTGCCGAGCGTTTGCACCGGATTGGAGCGCGTAATGATTTCAACGGGCATCGGTTCGCGTTTGGACGTTTGTACCGCGGCGCCCTCCTTGCTCTCCTCGGCATTGTCCTGCATTTCCAAGCCGATGCGTTCAACGACTTTGCTGATATGTTCGAGCACGCCGCTGCCGGACCCAGCCTGGCTCAGTGCCTGTACCTTCGCGACGATATTGCGCTGATAGGTCGGAACGTTGTCCGCCAGATTGGCCACCTGTCCCGCGACGATGAAGCCGAAAGCCGCAATCACCAGGAAGGCGCTTGCCACCGCCATGAGGACGGCGGCGATCTTCGGGACGCGACGCTTGCGCAGAAAGCTAACGATCGGAGCAAGCGTGAAAGTCAGCAGCAGGGCAAGCGCGAGGGGAATGAACACATCCTGCCCGACATACAGAATGACCGCGACGCCGATCAGCACAACGATTGTCCGACCAGAAAGGGTTGGCACCTTGAGAGCACCCGATCCACTCGAGATTGCCCCTCCTGCGATTGCGTTTCTCTCGATACCGCTCACAAATTCCCCCACGCGCTGAAAGTATTGCCGTGATTTCCGGCCAGCATGTAAATGCATCAGCGACGAAACTGATCGGGCGATGGAGAAATAAATTACAGCCAGAGTAAAACCACGTTTTCATACCGTCTCTAGAGCGGAGGTTGCTGGCATTCGCGACACCAGAGTTCGCGTTGATGAAGCCTTCGGGCGGGACGGCAGTCAGCCTGGCAAGTTTGATTTTTCGACTGAACGAACTGCCAGCGAACTCACCCTTGCGCAAAGAGGGTCCCGTCTCGATATAAAGTTCGCCCCGCTCCACGCGTCTCCTCTTCAGTCCACGGGATCGACTTCATGCAAAAATCGCTTCACCTGACCGCCTTCATGCGTCCCGTCAGCCTTCATACCGGCGCCTGGCGCTATCCTGGGGCTTGGGCGGATACCAACTTTAACTTCAGCCATCTGAAGTCCTTCGCGCAGGCATTGGAGGGAGCGAAGTTCGATGCCTTCTTCATGGCGGATCATCTAGCAGTGCTCAACATGTCTGTGGAAGCCTTGAGGCGTAGCCACACGGTAACGTCTTTCGAGCCGTTCACCCTCTTATCTGCATTGGCAGCCGTGACGGACAGGATCGGTCTTGCGGCAACCGCCTCGACGACCTTCGACGAGCCCTACCATGTTGCGCGCCGGTTCGCCTCTCTGGACCATATCAGTGGCGGACGCGCCGCATGGAACATCGTCACGACCTCCAACCCCGACGCCGCTCGCAATTTTGGCCTCTCCGATCATGTGGAGCATGGCGAACGATACAAGCGTGCCCGCGAATTTTTCGATGTTGTCACAGGACTGTGGGACAGTTTTGCCGACGACGCGATGATCCGCGATCAGGAAACCGGCATCTTCTTCGATCCGGACAAGATGCATGTGCTGGATCACGAAGGAGAAGAATTCAGCGTGCGCGGCCCGCTCAACATTGCCCGACCGGTCCAGGGCTGGCCGGTCATCGTCCAGGCGGGCCAGTCGGAACCCGGCAAGCAACTAGCGGCGGAAACGGCCGAAGTCGTCTTCGCAGCACCCCGTGATTTTGAGACCGCCAAGGCGCTCTATGCCGACATCAAGGGCCGCATGCCGACCGTTGGTCGCGACCCCGCGCATTTGAAAATTCTTCCCGCCGCAATGATCGTGATCGGCGACAGCGTGGAAGACGCAAAAGCTAAACGTGCCAGGCTCGATAGCCTTGTGCATTACGAAAGCGCGATCGCCTCCCTCTCCATCGCGCTTGGCCACGATGCTTCCGGCTTCGATCCCGACGCCCCTCTGCCTGAAATCCCTGAAACCAATGCCAGTAAGAGCGGACGTGCGCAGATGCTGCGGCTTGCCGAGCAGGAAAAACTGACAGTGCGGCAACTGGCACAACGCTACGGCGGCTATGCGGGACTGGCCTTCATCGGCACACCGAAGACGATTGCCGACGAGATGGAAACATGGCTTGCTGAAGAGGCGGCGGACGGTTTTACCTGCGTCTTCCCCGTTCTGCCGCAAGGCTTGCAGGATGTGACGGAGAAGTTGGTGCCGGAATTGCAACGGCGCGGTCTGTTCCGTACCGACTACGAAGGCACGACCTTGCGCGAGCACCTTGGCTTGCCACGACCAGCCAATCGCTTTTTTGCCTGATCTCCGGCCCGCGTTCGGACAGCCTTTTCGTGAGGGCTCCCTCGTGGAACAAGCGGGCAACGAAGACAGTCGGCTCATTCAATGTCGTGCTTGCCAGCGCGATGAAAGCCTGTCAACTCATGGGCGCTACGGTTGATGAGGTGAACTGTGTTCCTTTCCAGATCTTCGATGCATCGGCATCTGGAAAGAGCAGCCGCAGGTGACCGATGATTTGCCCAGCGCGCGGATCTGAAAGACGGTAGAGAACCGCTTTCGCCTGTCTCGCGCCCACGATAATACCAGCGTCCCTCAACTCGCCAATCTGCTGCGACAGGGTCGGTTGATGCACGTCAAGAATGTCTTCCAGTTCACCGACGGTGCGCGCGCCTTCCATCAAGACACATAGGATGGACAGGCGTACCGGGTTGGACATGGCTTTCAAAAAATCGGAGGCCGCACCGATCGCGCGGCATTTCACCTTCGGTGGGTGCGGTCTACGTTCAGTCCTATGGCTGGACTCTTGCATGCTCACTCTCCTCGCTCCCAATCTTAGAAAAATTTTCCGTTCGCCCCTCTGGGAAGAGGGTTGAATTCCTCGCGCCCTTCACTCTATCATTATATAAATTTGTATAAAGAAGATCAATAAGGGGACGCATTTTGGTTTTCAGGATCGGTCACCATCCGAATAACCTCCATCTCACCTTGGCCTCTCGCTGGCCGGGCGCATTTTCAACCATGAAACCGGAGTTCGTCGCCTATGCTGAAGGCCGGGAGACCGGCGCGCGGCTGGCAAGGAGTGAGTTCGACATCAGTGGCACCGGGTCGACGCCGCCGATCCTCGCCAAAGCATCCGGGCTTCCTGTCGTCTATGCGGCTGCATCTGCGCCACGGCCGACGAATGGTGCGATCCTCATCTCGAAAACCAGCGACATCAATGCGGTCGCGGATTTGAAAGGCAAGCCGATCGCCCTCGTCGATGGCTCCTTCTTGAGCTATCTTCTGGCTAAGCAACTCGAAGAGATCGGACTACGCCTGACGGACACCATTCGCCAGGATATGTCGCCCGGTGAATCTCTTGCGGCGTTGCGCGATAACGCCGTCGCGGCTTGGGTTGCGATGACCCCGCATCTGGAGCAGGTTCTCGTCAGCGGCGAATTTACCGTTCTTGCGCGATGCGGGACCCTTATTCCCAATCGCTCAACCTTCTGGACGATCAAAAATCGCGGACTGACCGAGACAACCCTAGAGGACTTCACTGGCGAGTTGAAACGTCTCGGCAGAGAGATCGCCAACGATCCGGAAAAGGCCGCGGAGCTTCTGTCCGCCTCTGGCGAAGAGGCTGAACGGCGCGCATGGACCCGCGTGGTTTCCGAGCGGAACTGGCAGGTGGATGGAGCCGACCAGGCGCTGCTGCGCGAACAGCAGGAAGAGGCCGACACACTCTTTCACCACGGCGACCTTGATACGAAACTGACTATCTATCCGGTGGATAAGGGAGATCTCTGACATGAACGTGCTCTGGTACATGTGCGCGCCCGATGGCGCTTATCCCTGGAAGCCGGAAGGCTCCCGCACTATCGACTATGGCTATTACAAGCAGCTCGCACAGGCCTATGACCATCTGGGCTTTACCGGTGCTCTATTCGCCACGGGTGCGCATGACGTTTGGCCGCTCGCCAGTGCCCTCCTGCCCTACACAGAGCGAATGAAGTTCCTCGTCGCATTTCATCCCGGCCTGATCGCGCCCACCCTTCTTGCAAAGATGGCTGCGACATTTCAGGAGTTTTCGAACGGCCGGTTGATGCTCAATGTCGTCTCCGGCGATGCCAAGATGCTGGGTGCCTATGGCATGATGCTGCCGCATGACGAGCGCTATGCGATGGCTGATGAGTATCTTGCCATCTGGCACCGGCTGATGGCGGGTGAGAGCGTCACTCACAAAGGCAAGTATTTCCAGACGGAAGGGGCCAAGCTGGCACTGCCAGCAGGCGCCTCCATCCAGCCGCCGCCGCTCTGGTTTGGCGGGTCTTCGGACAGCGCCATGGACGTCGCAGCCAAGCACGTCGAAACCTATCTTTCCTGGGGCGAGACACCCGAGCAGATGGGGGAGAAGGTTCAACGGGTCAAGGCAAAGGCTGCCGAGTACGGACGAGAGCTCAACTACGGGATCCGCCTCTACGTCATCGTCCGCAAAACCGATGAAAAGGCCTGGGAGGCCGCGGCCGACCTCTACGATGAGATGGACGACGCGGCGATCGCGGCAAACCAACGTTTCGTCTCCAACACGGACTCGGTCGGCCAGCAGCGTATGAGCGCCATGCATGGCGGCATCAAGCCTGCCAATCTGCGCGATCTGGAGATTGCCCCCAACCTGTGGGCAGGTGTGGGCCTCGTTCGTCCAGGTCCAGGCACGGCCATTGTCGGTTCTCCCGACACAGTGATCCGCACGCTCGAAGCCTACCAGAAAATCGGCGTCGATACCTTCATTCTATCGGGCATGCCCCTGCTTGAAGAGGCCTATCGCTTCGGCGAACTGGTACTACCGCGCCTTCCCGTGGCGCGCGTGACACCGGAACGCAAGCATTTCACATGGTCCACCCTGTTCGACCGGGACCTCAGCGGAAAGCCTGCCAATGTCTGACACAATGGCATCAGCGCAAGACAAGCGGCAACGGGCCGACCAATCCGCCAGGCCGAGGAATGCAGACGGCCGGCTGTGGACGATCGGCGCCCGTATCGCATCTCCGATTGCGCTCATCGTCATATGGCAAGTTGCCAGCACCGTCGGTCTGTTGTCCCCGCGCATACTTGCAGCCCCAAGCGATATCGTCGCGACGGCGGTTCGTCTGATCGAGTCCGGAGAACTTATCACAGGGATTGCTGTTTCTTTTTTGCGCGTCGTGGCCGGGTTTTCGATCGCGGTCTTCGTCGGCATCACGCTTGCGCTTATTTCCGGCCTCTCACGGCTCGGTGAAGCTGTCATCGATCCGCCGATCCAGATGTTGAAAGCCATGCCGTTCCTCGGCCTTCTTCCGCTTTTCATTCTCTGGTTCGGTATCGGCGAAGCGCCCAAGATCGGTCTTGTTGCCTTTGGCGCAATCTTTCCGATCTATCTGACGTTACATGGCGGCATCCGCGGCATCGACAGGAAGCTCATAGAAGCGGGCCAAACACTCGATCTCGGCACCGCTGGCATTATCCGCCACATCATCATTCCAGGCGCGCTGCCGTCGCTTCTGGTCGGCATCCGCTACGGGCTGAGCGTCGCCTGGCTCAGCCTTGTGGTCGGCGAGCAGATCAATGCCTCGAGCGGCCTCGGCTACATCATCACCTATGCACGCGATTTCCTGCAAACCGACGTCATCGTCGTCTGCCTGCTGGTTTACGCGATGATGGGTCTTTTGACGGATGGACTGGTGCGGATGATCGAAGCTTATGCACTACGCTGGCGCCCGCAGGTGATCGCATGAGCAATCTTGTCGACATCAGACAGCTTCATCGCTCCTTTGGCGGACCGGCCATCCTGGACGGCATCGACCTGACGATCGCGCCGGGTGAATTCGTTGCGCTTCTGGGTCGCAGTGGATCGGGAAAATCGACGCTGCTGCGGGTGCTATCAGGCCTTGACGCCGCTCCTGCAGAAAAACTGGAGATTCCCTCGAGGCGTTCGGTGGTGTTTCAGGAGCCTCGATTTCTTCCGTGGAAAAGCGTCATGGATAATGTCGCGCTCGGCGTGAAGACGCCGCACTCCCGTTCGCGCGCCAGCCAGGCATTGGCGGATGTCGCGCTGTCTCACCGGCAAGATGCATGGCCTCTCACCTTGTCGGGAGGCGAAGCACAGCGGGCAGCGCTGGCGCGTGCCTTGGTGCGCGAGCCCGCTCTTCTTCTTCTCGATGAACCCTTCGCGGCCCTTGATGCGCTGACCAGATTGCGCATGCACGATCTGGTTTTTGAACTGTGGCGCAAGCACAAGCCCGCCGTGTTGCTCGTCACCCATGATGTATGGGAAGCCGTCGCGCTTGCCGATCGCATTCTTGTTCTCGATCAGGGGCGTATCGCGCGCGAAATCCGCATCGATGCTCCCCATCCTCGGCGCCGAAGCGATCCTCAACTGACGCTTGTCGAAACAGAGCTCCTGCAAGAGCTAGGCGTCGAACCGTCCCATGCCTGAAGCCAAACCTCACTCCCTAGCCGAAGCGGCAGACTGGATATTATGATGTTTACCAAGCGAAAGTTGTTATCCGCCCTCGTTGTAGCGGCGTCGGTGACGGGCCTTATCCCTGCGGCTCAGGCAGCAGACCAAACGATCCGCATCGGCTGGCTTCGCGGGCCGAACGATATTACCTTGGCCAAGTCGCGCGGCACCTTGGAAAAAGCGCTCGCCGAAAAGGGCATTAAAGTAGAATGGGCTGGCCCCTTCCCCGCAGCAGCTCCCGCTTTCGAAGCGCTCAACGCTGGCAGCATCGACATCACGGCAGGCAGCTCGACATCGGCGATTGCTGCCTTGTCGGCTAAAATTCCGCTGGTCATTTTCGCCTACCAGAAAATGTCTCCGGGTGCTGAAGGCATCGTGGTGAAAAAGGACTCCGGCATCGCCTCGATCAAGGATCTTGCCGGCAAGAAGGTCGCCGTCAATCGGGGTGGCACCGGTGAATATCTCCTGATGCAGGGCCTGCAGACAAATGGTGTCGACCCGAAAAGCGTCGAGCGTGTGTATTTGAGCCCAAGCGATAGCGGGCCGAGCTTCACCCAGGGTCACGTCGATGCCTGGGCGACATGGGACCCATTCCTGACCATCGCGGAAACCGCCTATGATGGGAAGGTGGTTGCCGATGGGGCGGCGATCAAGTCGGACAATGCCGTCGTTCTGGTTGCCAGCAAGGAGTTTGCCACGTCGAAGGCAGACCAACTTCAACTCGTCTTCGATGTTATCAAGTCCGAGAACGCCTGGGCGGTCGCCAATAAGGAAGAAGCTGGCGCGGTGTGGGTCAAGGAGATGAATGTCCCGAGCAATCTCGCGGAAAAAATCGGCGAGAACAACGCCGTGCCCACGACGTCCGTAACCGATGCGGACGTCAAACAGATTGGAGCCGTCGCTGAATGGTATGCCAAAAGCGGCATCATTCCAGCACTTCCGAATGTCAAGGACAGCGTCATTTCTCTCAAATGACGGCCGGCGGTAAGTGAGCCGCGTCTGTCGCGGCTCTTTCCATGAAATCCCAAATTCCGGGCGACCACCTTCAGGCGTGACGCATCAGTCAGCAAAACCCGTCATCAGCTTGTCCAAGGTGATGGGGAGATCGCGAACGCGAATCCCTGTAGCGTTGTAAACCGCATTCGCAACGGCTGCACCAACCCCGGTTATACCAATTTCACCGATACCGCGCGCGCCCATCGGCGCTTGCGGGTCGGGCTTGTTGGTGTAGAGGATTTCGATTGCCGGGACGTCCATCTGCACTGGCACGTGGTAATCCGCTAGCGATGCGTTCACGACGCGCCCGGTCCGCTCATCGAAGTTGGTTTCTTCGGTTAGCGCGAGACCAATGCCCATGATGATGCCACCCTTGAACTGGCTGGTTGCCATTTTGTGATTGAGAATCTGCCCTGCGTCGAACGAACCCAGGAAGCGGGACACGCGGGCCTCGCCTGTCACCTCACTCACACGCACCTCGCAGAACTGCGCGCCATAAGAGTGCATCGAAAAGGCCTGCATTTCTGCAGGCGCGGGTGCTTCCGCCTCGCAAACGACGTCTTCTCTCCCCGCTCTTTGAAGGATCGATCGATAGCTTTCGAACCGGCTGCTGTCACTGATATGCGCCAGCCCACCATCTCTGGTCTCGACATCCGCAAGCGAAAGGCCAGCAAGGGGAGAGTCGTTGCCGGCGAGTTTGATCAACTCTTCGACAAAGACTTCGGTCGCCGCGATGATGGCGCCGCCGATGGATGCAGTTTGCGTCGAGCCCCCGGCGATCACGCCCCTTGGCAGTCGGCTGTCGCCATATTCAAAAGTGACGTGATCGAGGGTGAGACCCAAGCGGGCAGCAAGATGCTGGACCTGAGCGGTGGCCGTTCCCATGCCCATGTCATGGACAGCAGTCGAAACCGTAACATGGCCGTCCGCCGTCAGCCTGATCCGCGCCGCACCACCAGGAAAACGATGGTAAGGATAGGTCGCGGTCGCGCATCCCATGCCGATGAGCCACTCGCCTTCGCGTCTTTGACGCGGCGTCTGGCTTCTTTTACTCCAACCGAACTGCTCCGCGCCCTTCTCATAGGCTTCAATGAGATAGCGGGAAGAGAATGGCTTGCCAGTCGTTGGATCCGTCTCCGGTTCGATCCGCCGACGCAATTCGATGGGATCAAGCCCCAGTTTTTCCGCGAGTTCATCGAGGGCACATTCAAGCGCGAACGTGCCGACGGACTCTCCCGGCGCACGCATGAACGTGTTCACCAGCATGTCCAGGTCTGCCACATCCTGTCCGATCCTGAAGTTTCTGGCGCCATAGAGATGGCGAGCAGGAAACGTAAATTGCTCCGGACAGGAATTATGCGGCGTCATCGCAGCAGTACCGGTGTGGATCAGCGCATCAAGCGTACCGTCGCGCCTTGCACCCAATGCCACGCGCTGTTCAGTCACCGTGCGTCCGCCGACGATGCGGAACACACCCTCGCGCGAAAGGACGATGCGCACAGGCCGCCCTGCAAGTTTCGCTGCCGCGCAAGCCAGGATCTGATGATCCCACAAGCACTTACCGCCAAAGCCCCCACCAACGTAAGGCGAGGTCACATGAACCTTGCTGATATCGAGGCCGAAAATATCCGCCAATTGTCCCGTGGTCAGGTCAAGCAACTGGCTGGCATCGTGGACGCGCAGTTCGTCATCGTTCCAGACAACCGTCGCCCCATGCAACTCAATGGCGTTGTGGTTATGGCGTGGTGTTCGGTAGACGAGATCGACCTTGACGTCTGCATTTGCCAATGCAGCCTCGGCGTCGCCGATTTCGACAAAAGGGGGCTGACCGAGCAGGTTTTCGAGTTGCCTTGGCGATTTTTTTGTTTCTTCGAAGGACAGGACCGCGGGCATCAGTTCGTACTTTGCCTCAATCAGCGATGCAGCGTAATCCGCCTGCTCCTGTGTCTCGGCAAGCACCAAAGCAATCGGCTGACCGTTCCAATGGATTTCGTCGTTTTGCATCACAGGAAGATCGCTCGCCCCGGCGGCTGTCGGAGATGACATCATCAGCGAGGGTGCCTTCATCCTCGGTGCATTCTTATAGGTCATGACGAGAATGACGCCGGGTGCGGCTTCGGCCGCACTGACATGCAATTCGATGATGCGACCGCGCGCAACAGTGCTGAATGCAAGGGCTGCGTAGCTGATGTTATCGTAGGGAAATTCCGCCGCAAAGCGCGTTTTTCCCTGGACCTTCATTGGGCCTTCGATGCGCGATACGGACTGCCCAAGCGATCCATGTTTTCGCAAAAGCGGGTCACTGGTAACCGCGGGTTGCCAGCGACCTTGTCTAGCTGCATCAGGTAGGATTTTGGTGTCGGAGCTCATGCGTTCTCTCCCTTCAATTCTTCAAGAACCGCAACGATGGTCCGCTTTGCCAACTCGATCTTGAAAGCGTTGTCTCGCAAGCCAATCGCGTCAGCGAGTTCCGCTTCGGCGGCGGCACGGAACGTATCGGCGGTAGCCCTTTGACCTTTCAAAATCGCTTCGGCTTTAAGCGCCCGCCAAGGCTTGTGTGCCACGCCGCCAAGAGCCAGCCTGACATCCTGCACTTCGCCAGCTCCGTTGACATCGAGGGCAGCGGCAACGGAGACGAGAGCGAAAGCGTAGCTCGCGCGATCCCTTACCTTTCGATAGGTGGATCGATAGCCAAAAGACAGCGGAGGAATTTCCACCGCGGTGATGAGCTCATCCGGATGCAACTCTGTTTCGATCTCCGGCGTCTCGCCGGGCAAACGGTGAAGATCCTGCAGGCGCAGTTTGCGCGTGCCTGTCGGCCCTTGGAGATGGACCACCGCATCTAGGGCGACAAGTGCGACACACATGTCCGAAGGATGCGTCGCGACGCAGCTTTTCGATGCGCCGAGGATCGCATGGTAGCGATTGAACCCTTCCAGGGCATCACAGCCGGAATTCGGTTGGCGCTTATTACATCTGGCGGCATTGTCATAGAAATACCGGCACCGGGTGCGCTGAAGAATGTTGCCGCCCACCGTTGCAACATTTCGGATTTGCGCGCTTGCACCCGCCAAAATAGCGCGGGAAAGGGCCGGAAATTGCGACCGCACTGCCGGGTGCGTGGCGAGCGCCGTGTTCTTTACTCCGGCGCCAACCAGAAGGCTGCCATCTGCCCGCAATTCGATCGTGTTCGAAAGCTGCGTAACATCAATCAGCGCTTCTGGTCTCTCGACCGTCTCACGCATGAGATCGACAAGGTTGGTACCGCCGCCCAAATATTTGGTTTTTGGGCCGGCCTCTTTGAGCGCGACGGCCAATACACCGTCCGTTGGCTGGTGATAGGAGAAAATATTCATGCCGGTGCCCTCTCGCTGACTTTGACCGACCTCTGCTCGAGCAGCGTTTCCGAAATGGCTTCGACAATGCCGTTATAGGCGCCGCATCGACAGAGATTGCCGCTCATGCGCTCGCGAATTTCGGTTTCGTCGAGGGTGATGTGGTCGCTTGCAAGATCGGCAGTGACGACGCTTGGGATATTTCGTTCAATTTCGCCCACCATGCCAACGGCGGAACAGAGCTGTCCGGGTGTGCAATATCCGCATTGAAACCCGTCATGCTCTATAAAGGCTTTTTGCAATGGATGAAGGCTGCCATTCGCAGCAAGGCCCTCCACGGTGGTAATGTTGCGGCCTTGATACTGGACGGCCAGCGCGAGACAGGAGTTGATCCGCTCACCGTCCACTAGAACGGTGCATGCCCCGCATGCCCCCTGATCGCAGCCTTTCTTGGTGCCGGTCAAATGAAGATAGTTACGCATGAGATCGAGCAGCGAGGTGCGGATATCCGCCTCGACCTCCACTGCCGTTCCATTGATGTTAAATCGCATTGCAGATCTCCTCATCGTAAGGTCCGCGATGAACGCGTCTCCACGGCCTGTGTGAAACTTCTCATCCTGTTTCGTCGTGGCGTTCCGTCGAACCGATAGATGCGACGGTTTGTGCCCTTGCATTAGTTGTGCGTCGAAAGGGATTGCCGGGTGGCGGCGATGTCGGCGATGACAGAAAGGGCCAGGGACTGCGCGTCTCTTGCTCCATCGAAAATGCCGATCGGGGCCTTGATCCGCGCGATGACCTCAGCCGAATGGCCACCTCGCAGCAATTGCTCTACTCGTTTCTGATGCGTGCGCGAACTGCCGAGAGCGCCTATGTAAAAGGGCGATGCAGCGAGCGCAGCCTCAAGAACAGGTATTTCTCGATCCAGGTCATGCTGCAGAAGTGCAACCGCACTGTGTGAATCAATCAGCGCGCGGTCGGGCGGAAGGCTGGCCGCATCGTCAAAGAAAATGACGTCGTATCCCGCGGCTTTTGCGACACTGGCCGCGGTTTCGACCTCGAGCGTATGCCCCGATAAAATCAGGCGCACTGAAGGCCGGTAACAGGTGACAAAGGCATCCCCATCCCAACCGGTCCGACAGCGCTCTGTGGTGACCGAAAGTTGTTCATGGCGCGGTACGTAGCGAAGCCATGCGCTTTGGCGGCCATGGACGAGGCTGATGGTGGAACGAAGCGGCTCGATGTTTTTGACAATGTGGATGGCAACCGTAATGCCCCCTCCGCAGGGGAAAACGATATCGAAGACGCGCGACCCCTCACCCAGCATGAAGAAGCGATCATGTCCGCTTCTTATGGTCTCCAGGGCCTCAGCGGCGATGGCAGCTTCCGTGCAGCCCCCTGAAACATAGCCGCAATAACGACCGTCGTCAGCGACCGCCATGTGCGCGCCGAGCGCGCGCGAAGAGCCGCCACGGATGTCCACCAGGGTACATAATGCGACCTGGAGCCCCGCCTCCTTGTTCTCAATAGCAAAGGTGAGGATGTCATAGGCCGCATCGGTTGAAAAAGCCTTCTGCGTTGGCGGCGACGCAGAAATGTCAGCGTGAAGAGGCAACCAACGACCCGCATCATCGTTGCTTTTCACGGTAATAGCCGATTGCGTCATGAGAGCCTCCGGAATCGTGACATGAAATGGATGGGTGACAGCGAAGTTCCTATGGAGCTCTTTGGGTCATAGTCGCCCGCCATCGTCATTCTCGGCATGACATTCGTCTCTTGGTTGGTTTAAAGAAACGAAGGGCGCACCGCTAAACGGAGGCGCCTCCGTTTAAACTAGTGACTTGCGATCATTCGTCAAGCAATTTCTTATGGAAGGGCTCTTTCGTGCCCAAGCAACGAGCGCCATCGGTTGAATCGTCGCCACTGCGTGCCGATGCTAAGCGGAACCGCGCCAAGCTGATAGAAACTGCAGCACTGGCGTTTACGGAACAGGGCGCGGCTGCGTCTCTGGAAGATATAGCGAGGCGTGCGGGCGTCGGGATCGGCACTCTCTATCGGCATTTCCCAAGCCGCGAGCATTTGGTGGAAAGCGTCTATCGCCGGGAACTGGAACTACTGGCAACATCCGCTCGCGCGTTGATGCAGGAAGAAGAACCTGCAAAAGCGGTTGAAGAATGGATGAACAGATTTGTCAGCTACATGGCGGCAAAACGGGGCATGGCCAGCAGCCTGAAACTGCTGTTTACATCGAATTCCGCGCTGTTTGCCGACGGCACCAGGCTCTTGCATATGGCATTTGGAGAACTGCTGGACAACGCCGTCAAGGCCGATGCCGTCAAGGCAGATATCGAGGCAGCAGACGTGCTCAACGCGCTTTTTGGTATCTACTCTATCCCGGAAGGTCCGGATTGGCGTAATCGTGCGCACAGGATCGTACGGCTGGTCATGGATGGGTTGCGGCGCTAGCGTCGCCTAGCTCAAATTGAACGTGCTGTGATACTTCGATAGTCGCCGTTCTAACGAGTGTCGCGCTGCACTCTCGAGTCGTCGCAATTTGCCAATTGATGTGGCGTTTCACAAAAGTTACTCTGCCCACTGATATCACTTGATTTTCTTCGACATCTTCACTTGCCGTATTGGTCGCTGCTGGCGCCTTAAGGCGTTTCAGCCCTTCGCACCGGCAAGATCGGTGACCGGCACCGGATTGGCTAATCTGGCGTCCTTCATCGACGTACTCCGGGCATCGCCCACGTGGCGCGAAGGTCGCAACAACGACGAAACAACCGGGCGGCACATAACGGAGCCGACGTAAGGTCCGCTGGCAGCATCAGGCCTTACTGCTCTCTTGCCGCTCACGTGGCTGGCTGCTCCGGGTTCCACAACAGGACCGTGCTCGTGCTCTCATACGCCATACCGTTCGGATAACTGATCGCCTCGAACTGCAAGCCCCAGGGCGCCTGAAAATATAGGATTGATTGGCCGGCGATCGGGCCGTCTTGAATAGGGAGGGGGCCCAGCCGGGTCTCAACGCCCATCTCGTCCAGATAGGCCTTCGCAGCGGCGATATCGCGCACATAGAAAGCGATATGAAACGCACCTATGTCACTGTTCTTCTGCTTCAAATCCCGTTGGTCGGGTGCGGAGTATTCGAAGAGTTCGAGGTTTGAACCGTTGCCGCAGCGGATCATGGCGGCACGTTCGATACGCGCGCGCGGATGAACGCCAAGCGCCTCGGTCATGAAACTCCCTTCCGGATCGCCGATAGGGCCGAAGGTGAGCACATGGATGCACCCGAGCACCCGGTCGAAGAAGTCGATGGCCTCATCGAGGTTCGGTACCGTAAGCCCGGTGTGGTCGTGGCCGACGAGGCCTGGAAGGCCTTTTTCGGTGGAAGCTGTCATGACACGTCTCCGATCAGGCTGCGGTCTTGTTCTGCGCGTTTAGATGCGGCTCTCACGCGGCGGGCTCAAGCGCAGGTGGCGGCCGTGTCAGCCAGCCGTCATCGATCTCGGGAAGCGGGATGGCGTCAAGCAACAGGCGCGTATAGGGCGTCTTGGGGGCATCAAACACAGGTCCACATCTCCCCTCCTCCACCACTTCGCCAAACCGCATCACGGTAACGCGGTCGCATATTGCACGGATGACCGACAGGTCATGGCTGATGAAGGCCATGGCGAGACCCATCTCCTGCGATAGCTCTTTCAGCAGATTCAACACCTGCGCCTGCGTCGAGACGTCAAGACCGGACACGACCTCATCGGCAAGCACGAAATCTGGTTTCATCAGAACGGCGCGCGCAATGCCGACGCGCTGACGCTGACCACCGGACAACTCATGCGGTGCACGTTCCAGCATCACGGCAGGCAGTGACACGCGGTCAAGAATGGCACGCACCTGACGCTCGGCGTCGCGGCGGTCGCTCGCAAGACCATGCAGGAAAAGCGGCTCCGTGAGGATACGACGAATGGTATGACGCGGATTGAGAGATGCCATCGGATCCTGGAAGATCATCTGCATACGCCGGCGCAAGGGCCGCATAGCCTCAGGCGACAAGACGGTGATGTCCTGCCCATCGAAACGAATGGTACCGGCCGAGACAGGGACCAGTTTCAGCAGCGCACGGCCAAGCGTCGTCTTGCCCGAGCCAGACTCCCCGACAATGCCAACTGTCTCCCCACGCCTGATCGACACATCGACGCCGTGAAGGACACGAACGCCGGTGCGGCCACGACCAAAAAGCCCCTTGCTCGCGCCGTAAGTGACTTCAATGCCCTTTGCTTCAAAGAGAAGATCGCTCATTTCACACTCGCCTCTCGGCGATGCCGATTTCAGCGCGCAATTGGCGGAACACAGCTTCGGGCACGGGCTCAAGCCCTGCATCTGGTCGATCGTAGCGTGGGCCAGCAGCGATCAATGCGCTGGTGTAGGCATGCTTTGGTGCCATCAGCAGATCGCGGGTCTTGCCATCTTCGATCACCTTGCCTGCGTAGAGAAGTGTCACGCTGTCACAGATCTTTGCCACGACACCGAGGTCATGGGTCACGAAGATCACCGCGGTTCCATGGGCTTCCTGCATACGACGGATGAGGCGCAGGATTTCCTTTTGTACGGTGACGTCAAGCGCGGTCGTCGGCTCGTCGGCGACAACGAGCTTGGGATTCAACGCAAAGGCCGATGCGATCAGAATACGCTGGCGCATGCCCCCGGACAGTTCATGCGGATAGGCGTTCAGCACCCGCTTTGGATCACGGATCTGTACTTCGTCGAGAAGTTGAAGTGCACGCTGATGGGCATCCGTCTTGCCCATACCAAGCCTCAGCCTTAGCCCGTCGGTCAACTGCGCCTCGATCCGCCGCGCCGGGTTGAGTGCCGTTTGCGGGTCCTGCGGGATCAGCGTGATGTCGCGACCCATGATATCAGCGAGTTCGCGGCGGGGCATGGAAAGGAGGTCACGCCCCTCGAAACGGATGAAGCCGCCGGTAATCTTGACGGTGGACGGCAAAATGCCGAGCAGCGCTTTGGCGATGGTGGATTTCCCGGCGCCCGATTCACCCACGAGACCGCGCACCTCCCCCTTTTCCAGGGTGAGCGAAACGTCGCGAAGGACCGGCGCGCCGGCGTCACGCGTGGAGATGGCACTGAGGCCTTGAATAGCAATAAGCGACTGGGTCATCGGCGCATCACCGGATCGAGCGCCGTGCGCAGACCGTTGCCGAGTTGATTGAAGGCGAGAACGGTGACGAAGAGCGCGAGGAGAGGAAAGACGAACACCCACCATCCCTGGTGGATCATCTGGCGACCTTGGGCGATCATACCGCCCCATGTCGGGATGTCCGAAGAAAGCGACAGGCCGACGAAAGAAAGGATCGCTTCGACGATGACGGCAATGCCCATTTCAAGGCTGACAAGAGCAATGAGGACGGGCGCCACGTTCGGCAAAATCTCACGCCATAAAATATGGCTGCGGGAAAAACCGATCGTCTGAGCGGCCATCACATAATCAAGGCGTGCCTGCGCCATCGTCTCGGCCCGCACAACACGACAGAAGCGCGTCCAGTCGATGATGACGATCGCGGCGATGACCGAGTGAAGGCCTGAGCCCATGACCGCTACCAGCAGTACGGAAAGAAGCACCGGCGGGAAGGCCATCCAGATATCGACAAGGCGTGAGATGACGCGATCCGCCCACCCGCCATACCAACCGGCGGCGAGGCCAAGCAGCGTTCCTATGATGGCAGACAGGCTGGCGGCAACGAATGCAACGGTCAGCGCTATCCGTGATCCGTAGAGCACACGGGAAAGAACGTCACGGCCAAGGTCATCGGTGCCGAGATAGTAGCCGGGCTCTGCCCCCGGATAGTTTGCGGGTGGCATGTTGCCCAACATCAGATCCTGCTCAAGCGGGTCTTTCGGTGCGATGTAGGGCGCGAAAAGCGCGATGAGCAACAGGATGAGGAGGAAGCCGCCGGCGATCACCACCCGCGGTTCACGCAAAAGCGGTTTGATGGTCTTCATCGGCAGACTCCGGAAACGGAAAGCTGTGTCCACGGTGGTTGCGGTCTTTGACATCTCACCCATGAGCGGCGCTCCTCGGGTTCAGCCATGCCGCGATGAGATCGACCAGGATATTCACCAGAATGAAGATCGCGCCGAAGGTCAGCACGATGCCCTGGATCAGCGGCAGATCGCGGTTGATGACCGCGTCGATCGCCATGTTGCCAAGGCCCGGATAGGAAAAGATGCGCTCCACGATGACCGTGCCGCCAATCATGAAGGTGAACTGAACGCCTGTAAGCGTCAGCGTTGGCCCGACGGCATTGCGCAGTGCCTCCTGAAGCACCAGCCGAAGTGGCGACATCCCTTTCAGCCGCGCCAGCAGCACGTAATCTTGCACCATGGCTTCCGCGAGCGCTTCCTTCAGCGTGCGCACGACAATGGCTGCCAAGGGTAGGCCGAGCGCCAGCATGGGCATCACCATGTGGGCAAGGATGTCAGCGAAAGCCGGGAATTTGAACGTAACCAGGCTCTCGATCAGGTAGAAATCCGTGTGGAAGTCCGTCGTCAGCCCCGGATCGATACGCCCGGACAACGGGAAGACTGGCCAAAACACACCAAGTAAGAGGACAAGCGCCAGCGCCCAGACGAAATCTGGTACGGCAAGAAACAGCCCGTTGATAAAATCCAGCGCAGGATCGAGCTTTGTGCCGCGCGCGAGTGCGCCGAGAACCGCAATCATGCCACCGGTGAGAACCCCGAAAACAAGCGCGGCAAAGGCGAGTTCGAGCGTCGCCGGCAAGCGGCCACCGATCAGTTCCAGGACATCGCGGCGTTGCGAGATCGACGTGCCGAAATCACCCTTCAAGACATCGCCGAACCAGATGGCGAATTGCTGCGCCAGACCGAGATCGAGCCCGTAATGGGCGCGCAGCGCTGCAATGTCGGCGGGCGTCGCACTCGGCGAAATCATCATGGCGACCGGGTCGCCCGGCACGATGCGCAGCAGACAGAAAACGATGACGGCGACGCCCATGAGCGTCAGCACCGCCATTACGAGACGATTGAGAAGATCGGAAACGGTCATGATCAAACCTTCCTGTTGCCGTCAGCGTCGGCGGCTGCCAGACGCGCGGTCCTGCGAACAGGGGCGAGCAGCGCCACGACGAACGCGACGCAACGCTGCTCTATCTCGTCAGGCCTTGGAGACCAGCGTCGGCTGAAGCGCGCTCGAAACATTCGGCGTCACCTTCAGCGAAGACTTGAAAACGATGGGCTGCACATATTGCAAAAGCGGAATGACGTAACCTTGCTCGGCAATATACGTGTCGGCTGCCTTCCAACCGGCGATACGCTTGGCCTCGTCCTTCTCGCCCCAAAGCGGGCCAATGAGGGCGTCGACATCGTCACTTTTCCAGGCCGAGTGCGGCGACTTGGAGAACATGGCGAAGCCGGTCGATGTCGTGGGGTCGCCGATCGCGTTGCCCCAATTGTAGAAAGCCGCAGGCGCGAGCTTGTGACCGGCGCGCAGCTCAAAGTGCTTCGCCACCTCGTAGACTTCGATCTCGGCCTCGATGCCAACCCTGCGCCACATGCCGACGATTGCCTGGATCATCTCGTAATCCTTGGGCTTGAGACCGCGTGTCGTCTGGATCTTGAACTTGACCGGTTTGTCCTTGGAATAACCGGAAGCCTTGAGAAGCTCGGCAGCCTTCTGCGGGTCGTAGCCGACCTTGATCGAAGCGTCATAGGCTTCGTATTCCGGAGCTTCCAATGTGTCGATCGGAACGCCGTAGCCACGCAGGAGCTTTTTGACAATACCGGCCTTGTCGATGGCGTGATGAGCCGCCAGTCGAACATTCTTGTCCAGCATGGGTTCGACATTGGTGATGAAGATCATGCCGATATCCGAGATCGGCGATGAGACGCCGGCGAGGCCCTTCTTCGCCTTCAGTCGGTCGAATTCCTCATAAGGAATTTCGAGCGTGACATCGGAAGAACCGGATTCAATTTCGGCGACACGGCTCGTCGGATCGGTGACGAATTTGAAAATGACGGTTTCGAAGGCGGGCTTGCCGCCCCAGTAGTTTGGGTTGGCCTTGAGGCGCAGGAAGGAGTTGCCCTCATAGGCGTCGAACATGTAGGGGCCTGTGCCGACAGGCTTCTTTTCAAAGCCTTCCGCACCGACCTTTTCGTAATAGGCCTTGGGCAGCACATAGCCAGTCAGGAAGGCCATCCACTTGAAAATCGTCGGATCGAAGTTGAGAACGTCGGCGGTGATCCGCTTGCCTTCGACCTTGTAGTTGCCGATGCTGGCCCAGACGCTCGCGACAGGATTGCCGCTGTCTGGCTTGCCGGCGCGGGTCAGCGACCAGACGATATCTTCTGGGGTGAAGTCCGAGCCGTCATGCCACTTCACACCTTCGCGCACATCCATCCAGACCTTGGTCTTATCGTCGTTCCAGCCCCAGTCGGTCAACAACCCAGGCTCGAAGGAAAGATCCGGCTTCTGGCCGATATATTGATCGTAAATCGAGCGATAGATCGCCTGGATTGCCGGGTTCACGCCCGATAGCCCTACCGTCCCGTCGAAGGATGGCAGGTTGGAATTGAAGGCAATCGTCAGATTATTCGTTTCTGCGGCCTGAACCGAAATTCGTCCGGCAAGAATGCCGGTCAGAACAGTAGCCGCACCTAGTCCCAGTACGCCACGACGCGTCATGTCAGTCATTTTGGACTCCTAAAGTTCCCCTTGAAGGACTTCCGGTGTTTCCCGGATTTGTTATTGTTTTAAACTTAAAATTAAAATCCCGATTTTGACAAGAGCCGGACCAGCCATTTTCGAAAATAATATGAAAGAGAATATTTCATGAAATTGCCCGACGGGTAGCATTCGTCGCGTTTTCGTTGGTATTTCTTGAGTTATCGTTCATCAAGGGCCCGGAAGATAGGGTAATCAGCGGCAAAAACATCGATCCGATCAAGAGAGATCGAGACGTTCCAAACCCAATTTATTTTAAGCTTGATGCATTATCGAGAAAATGTATGCATACAGAAATAAAAGCAAAACACTGGTGGAACGAGATGGCTGAATTCGATGCGGTGGTTCTGGGCGCGGGTCACAACGGGCTGGCAGCAGCGGTTCATCTGGCCGCGAAAGGCTGGAAGGTCGCAGTGGTCGAGGCAAAAACGAGTGCCGGTGGTGCGGTCAAGACCCAGGAATTGATTGAACCCGGCTTCCGTCACGATCTGGCAGCGATGAACCTTTCCATGTTCGCTGGTTCCGCTTTTCATCAAACCTATGCTCAAGAGCTTGCAGCGCACGGCCTGAAATTCGTCCCCGCCTCGAAGTGCTTTGCCAGCGTCTTTCCAGACGGAACCCATCTCGGCATCGGAACCGACCTTTCCATCAACAAGGCAGCGATCGCTGCCCTTTCGGAGAAAGATGCCGAGAGCTTCGCCGCCATGTCGGATGATTTTGGTGCCAAGGCTCCCCATCTCTTCGGTCTATTGGGCGCTCCCATGCCATCGTTTCAAAGCGCCAAGACTGTCTGGAAGGCGTGGCGAGCCGGCGGCATTCCCCTACTCACCGACCTTCTCCGCCTGCTCCTGTCGTCACCACGCGACTTTCTCGATCGCCATTTTGATAATGAGAAGCTAAAGGTGACCATGGCGACCTGGGGCCTGCATCTCGATTTCCCCCCGGACGCTTCCGGCGGCGCGCTCTTTCCCTATCTGGAGACCATGGCTGATCAGGCCTTCGGCATGGTGATCGGTGAAGGTGGCGCGGATACCATCATCAAGGCGATGGTAAGCCTGTTGGAGAGCAAACGCGGCGAGGTTTTCCTCAATTCTCCCGCCACCTCCGTAGACGTTTTCAGTGGCACTAAGAAAATCGTGACGCTGGCAGACGGACGCAGACTGACGGCAAAGCGCGCCATCATCTCCAACATTCACCCCAAGCTTCTCTTCGACGGTATCGTGAAGAACAGCCAGCTGCCTTCGAAATTTGTCGAAGGCATCAAGTCCTACCGCTCCGGACCCGGCGCAATGATGATCCATCTGACGCTGGACGGCTTGCCGGATTGGATAGCCTCTCCGGACCTGAAATCCTATGCCTATGTCCACATCGCGCCCACTCTCTCGATGATGACGAAAGTCTATGACGACGCGATCTCCGGTCTCCTGCCTCAAGAGCCGGCGCTTGTCGTCGGTCAGCCAACAGCGCTTGATCCAACCCGTGCGCCCGATGGCAAGCATGTCCTCTGGGTGCAGGTGCGTGTGCTGCCGGCCGAGATAAAGGGCGACGCTGCAGGCGAGATTGCTGCTGGAGACTGGGCGTCGGTAAAAGACGCCTATGCCGAGCGTGTCATCTCGATCATAGAGAATTATGCGCCGGGTTTCCGTTCAAAAATCCGCGGGACGTCTGTCTGGTCGCCACTCGATCTGCAAGCGGAAAATCCCAATCTCATCGGTGGTGATAGCCTGTCCGGGTCGCATCATCTCGACCAGAACTTCCTGTTTCGCCCCGTTGCAGGCTATTCGCGCTACAAGAGCCCCGTCGGCGGCCTCTACATGTGTGGGGCCGCGACCTGGCCGGGTGCGGGAACGGGCGCTGGCTCTGGCTTTATGCTGGCGAAGATGCTTGCCGGATAACTGGTGACGCCGGCTGAAGCGGCGGTTCAAGTCCGCAGAACGCTCAACACTGGCGCCAATTTGCTAGACGAATAGCTTTTTTTGCGAGCATCTCCGCCGACGCGGGATGCTGATCCTCGTCAATTCTTGAGGAGGCCACCCGCTGATCGAACGGCGTCTGGTGTGTCGACATCAATGAGCGCGGCATGACCAAGATCGACCAACCGTGTCTCCACTCCCGCATCCTGCAAAATCACCTTCGCCCCCTCGTCGCCTTCCAGCTGCTTTAATCTTTCGAAGAGGGTAGCCGGGATCACAACCGGATGCCCGGCTTTGCCTTTGCTTGCTCCGCGGACGACTTGACGACCGTCCAACGCACGGAAAGTGGCTATAAGCTGATCAATATGCTGTTCGGTGATCCTCGGCATATCGGCAAGCATGACGAGTGCGCCTGCGCAGCCGTTCAAACTTTGATGTCTGAAACCGCAGCCAAGCGATGTTCCCATGCCGGATGAGAAACGGTCATTGAACACGACCGACAGAGGAAGGTCGTCAATCACGCGTTCGATTTCGGTCGATCGGTGTCCCGTCACGACAAGTACGGACGACAGCCCCGAGCGAAGCATTGACTCGGCGGACCTGCGAACCAGCGGCACCCCATCAAACTCCGCCAGAAGCTTGTGATGGCCGCTCGTTATCCTGCTCGATTGACCCGCCGCGAGGAGTACTCCAGCAATCCTCATCACGCGTGAACTCTCCGATCCCATAATGCCATCGCGAGGGCACCGGTCCCTGTCCCCCACGATAGAGATGCATGGTTTCGGCTCCTCACGAAGGGAAAACTTCCAATCTTGCGGCAGCTACATCCGCCAACACAGAGAGTGCCAGCGACGCTGCATCGCGTGTCGGGCCGAAGAGACCGATCGGCGCGCGGATACGATCAATGTTCTCTGAGGAAACGCCTGCTCCGCGCAACAACTCAGTGCGCCGTCTATGCGTGCGGGTGCTGCCGAGCGCACCGATGTAGAAGGCAGGAGACGTCAAGGCGCGGTCCAGGACAGCCGCCTCTAGATCAAGATCGTGATGAAGAAGCACCACAGCCGTGAACCTATCGATTTCAATCGCGTTGGGGTCCTTTGAAGAGGACAGCAGCTGCACTTGGTAGCCGGAGGCGTGTGCCAGACGCGAAACTGCATCGGCTTCCGCCGTCTGACCGGAAATCACCACACATGTCTGAGGACGATAGACCGATACAAATGACCCTTCGTACCAGCCGGAACGGGGTGGAACAGTTTTACTGTGTGTCAGCGCCTGTGATTTTGGGTCTTGGGTTAAGGCGACGGTTTGACGGTCCGCAAGTTGATCGAGAACTATCTCTAGTGCTTCCGTTGCGCGAAGCACGTGGATCGCGATCGTTACACCGCCCCCACACGGAAGAACAATGTCAAAAAACGGCGAGCCTTCGCCGTACTTTACAACGCGGTCGCGCCCCTCCTCCATGGCTTTCAAGGCTTCGGCCGCAACCGCAGCCTCAATGCAGCCACCAGACAGGTATCCGCAATAATGCCCGTCAGATGAAACGGCGAGATGCGCACCAAGGGAGCGTGCTGCTCCGCCTCGGATTTCAACCAGCGTCGCGAGAGCGGCTCCACCGCCATCCAGGGCGTTCAAAGCAAAGCGAAGTATCTCCGCTGGATAGTCGGAGTTGTTCACCCTTACGGGCACTGGCAGTGCAGCGGAAACTGAATTGCTCACGTCATTCCCTCAAAATGGACCGGTGGCCAAAAGGCCACCGGTGTTCGATCATGCAAGTTCAGGCAACTTGTCGATGAGCTTGTCCAAGGTGACCGGGTAATTGCGAACTCGGATCCCTGTCGCGTTATAGACAGCGTTGGCGATAGCCGCGGAGACCCCGCAAAGACCGAGTTCGCCAATACCCTTTGCTTTCATCGGCGATGAATACGGGTCGGTTTCATCCATGAAGATCACCTCCTGATGCGGAATGTCGGCATGGACCGGCACCTCGTAACCGGCGAGATCGTGATTGACGAAGAAACCGTGCCGCGTGTCGACCGCAAGCTCCTCGGAAAGAGCGCCGCCAGCACCCATCGTCATCGCGCCTATCACCTGGCTGCGTGCGGTGATGGGGTTCAAGATTCGCCCGGCGGCACAGACAGCCAACATGCGCCGGATCCGCGTCTCGCCAGTTGCAACATCAACGCCGACCTCGACGAAGTGGCCGCCGAATGTCGACTGTTGATGTGTCTTTGTCAGGTCGCCCCACTCCATCAAGTCTTCACCGACAAGCCCACCTTCGCCAGCGGCTTCTGCAAGCGCGACGGTGCGATTACCTGAACGCACCTTACCGTCCTCAAAGACGACATCAGACGAGTTGAATCCAAGCTTGCTGGCGACAGCGTCGCGGAGTTTGACGCAGGCAGCATAAACACCAGACGTAGCGGAATTCGCACCGAACTGTCCACCTGAGCCGGCCGAGATAGGGAAATTCGAATCCCCCAATCGGACGACGACATTGTCTATCGAAACACCCATCATCTCCGCCGCAGTTTGAGCGATGATCGTGTAGCTGCCGGTGCCGATATCGGTCATATCGGTCTCGACGGTTACCACGCCATCGCTGCCGAGTTTCACCTTTGCACCGGACGGCATGACGAGATTGTTGCGGAAGGCTGCGGCAACGCCCATCCCAACCATCCAGTTGCCTTCCCGGCGCTCAGCAGGACCGGTGCGCTTGTCCCACCCGAACGTCTCCGCGCCACGCCTCAGACACCCGATAAGGTCGCGGTAAGAGAAGGGTCGATCAGGATTCTCGGGATCGACTTGGGTGTCGTTCTTGATCCGAAACTCTATCGGATCCATCCCCAGCTTTTCTGCCATCTCATCGACCGCGATCTCCAACGCCATCAGGCCGGGGGCCTCGCCGGGCGCCCGCATAGCATTGCCTTCTGGTAGGTCGAGCGTTGCCAGCTTCATCGCGGTCATCCGGTTTGCCCCACCATAGAGCAACCGCGTTTGCATGACTGCCACTTCCGGCTGGCCATCAGGCAGATCGCCGGACCAGCTTTCATGCGCGATCGCGGTAATCTTGCCGTCTCGTTCAGTGCCGATCCGGATACGCTGAATGGTGGCGGGCCGATGGGTGGTGTTGTTCGGCATCATAGGTCGAGGAAGCGTGACCTTTACCGGACGCCCCACGGACTTTGCCGCAATGGCTGCGAGGACGGCATCCGCTCTGAGGAAGAGCTTTCCGCCAAAACCACCACCAATGTAGGGCGAAACGACGCGAACGTTCTCCTTGTCGACGCCAAGCGTCGTCGCAAGGTCGCCACGCCACCAGTCGATCATCTGGCTCGAGGTCCATACCGTGACCTTATCTCCTTCCCACGCACCGATCGAAGCATGGGGCTCCATCATCGCATGAGACTGGTCAGGCGTTGTATATTCGGCATCCAGCGTCACGGGCGCGTCTGCAAAAGCAGCGTCGAAGTCACCAGCCGCGCTTTCCGGCTCTGTCTTCGGATCGGGGGTCTCGGCATTACCCATTTCTGCCCGCAGATCGAAGCGGCCCTTCGCGGGCGCGTAATCGACGCGAACGAGGGACGCAGCAGCGCGCGCCTGCTCGAAACTCTCGGCCACAACGATCGCGATCGCCTGGTGATAGTGCTGGATCTCGCTTCCGCCAAAGAGTTTGGCGGTGTTGTACTCGCCTTTCTCGAGGTCTCCGACATCGAGCGTGGTGATGACATCCAGAACACCCGGTGCGCTTTTCGCAGATGATGTGTCGATGGAGGTCACATGTCCTTTGGCGATCGCTGAACCAACCGGATATCCATAGGCATAAGCAACACCTGGTTCATGCCACTCATAGGCATAGGTCGCCTGGCCCGTCGTCTTCAACTGACCATCGATACGGTGGATCGGCTTACCGACGACTTTCAACTGATCGATCGGGTTTGTGGTCGCTGGCTTTTCAAACTTCATCGCTTAAACCCCCGCCTCTTCAAGAACTGCGCCGATTGTTCTTTCGACGAGGTCAATCTTGAATGCATTCTCATTCGTCGGACGTGCGCCGGCCATCAGTGCCGCGGACATGGCCCGGGCACCATTTGCCAGTTCACTTTCAGCGTCTTCGACGCGCCATGGCTTGTGAGCTACACCGCCAACCGCAACTTTGCCGGAACCATCGGGTTTGATGACAGCCGCGACCGATACGAGCGCGAAAGCGTAGGACGCGCGGTCGCGCACTTTGCGATAGATTTGCTTGCCGCCCTCAGGCTTCGGCAAGACAACGCTGGTGATGAGTTCGCCCGGGCGAAGTTCCGTTTCGATGTGCGGGGTGTCACCCGGCAGTCGATAGAATTCTCCAAGTGGTATCGAGCGTTCGGTTCCATCCGCTGCCACCGTCTCGACCTTTGCGTCCAGAGCGCGCAGCGCAACAGCCATGTCACTCGGATGCGTAGCGATACAGGCATCGCTCACTCCGATCACGCCAAGCTGGCGGGTGTATCCTCCGATGGCGGAACAGCCACTGCCCGGCTGTCGCTTGTTGCACGCCTGGTTAGGGTCGTAGAAGTAGGGACAGCGCGTGCGCTGCAGAAGATTGCCTGCCGTCGTCGCCTTGTTTCTCAGCTGGCCAGAGGCACCGGCTACAAGTGCGCGTGACAGGAGTGGATAGTCGCGGCGCACCGTTTCATCCGCAGCCAGATCGGTGTTTCTGACGAGAGCACCGATTCTCAAGCCACCATCGGATGTTGCCTCTACTTGGTCGAGGCCGAGCCCATTGACGTCGATAAGGTGGGATGGCCGCTCGATTTCAAGCTTCATCAAGTCCAGGAGATTGGTGCCACCGGCAATAAATTTTGCGTCGTCATGCTGAGCAGCAGCCTCCGCTGCGCCTCTGATCGACGTGGCTCGCTCGTAGGAAAACTCTCTCATGCGCTTACTCCCGCAACATCTTCAATGGCCTCGAGAATGTTGGAGTAGGCGCCGCACCGACAGAGATTTCCGCTCATGCGCTCGCTTACTTCTGAGGGAGAGAGCGCGGCAGGCTTCGTCAGATCACCTGTCACATGGCTTGGAATATTCGCCTTTATCTCTTCCAGAACGGCGACGGCGGAACAGATCTGCCCCGGCGTACAGTAGCCACACTGGAAACCATCGTGCTTGATGAACGCCGCCTGCATCGGATGCAGATTGTCGGGCTCACCAAGACCTTCAATGGTGGTGATTTCATCACCTTCATGCATGACCGCAAGCGTCAAACAGGCGTTGATGCGACGACCATTGACCATGACAGTGCATGCACCGCACTGGCCATGGTCGCATCCCTTTTTGGTTCCGGTGAGATGCAGGTGCTCCCTTAGAGCGTCAAGGAGGGTGGTACGGTTATCGAGTGTCAAGCTTTCCGCTTTACCGTTGACCTCGAACGATACTTCAGTTGTGCTGTGCAAGGCTCTATCCTTCATGTCTGCGGCACAACAAAGTTGCGCCTCCCACCGCTATCGGTGCAGCCAACGGGACAAGCCATTGTCGACGTTAAAGTTCCAATCTGGATGTTGTTTTACTAAAGTAGCCGGTCTTCAGGGGAGGCTTGCTGACGGATTTTTTCGCGCCCCGATCCAAGTCTTTTAAAGCCTCATCCGCTGTCGTCGGGCCATGACGTGCAGGATCAAAAAGATGCGCAGCAAGAGCCGCAATGGGTGGTCAACTCGCCCTGGCTAGGAACGAGGTCCTCATTCGGTCGCCGGATCATCAATACGCAGAGCCGAGGCTATTTCGTCGGACGAAACTTTCAACGACTGACGCCTGACAGCTTCGACGGATATGGCTGGAATCTCAAGATGGGTGGCGACTTTCCTGTAGGCCGTAAAACTGAGGCCTTCAATGAGTTCTTCGTCGACAACCAAGCGATACGTTCCAGCGTCGAGTGGCGCTACCAGGCTTTCAAGGTTGAATGGATGTCGAAATGTAATCAGGCGAACGGTCGTTCTCTCTGTCACTGGCAATCCCCTTGTTGATGACTACGCCCGGGAAGAGCCCGAGCCACGGTCTGGCGTTCCAGCACGAACATAGGCCATAGCACCGCCCTCATTCTCCCATGACTGTTCCTCCGCCTCGATGGGTGCCAATCGAAGTTTCGTGAGCGTGCGAACGAAATGCCTCATGCCAGCCGGCAAGCCCTGAATGGCGTATTTGGCAAGCGACGTATGGTATGCCGGATTATTGGGAACGGCTTTCCCCAAGTTCCGCTTAAGTTGGGCGGATAGAACGCTCGGTGAGGTTTCTCCAGCGACGAACATGTTCATCACGAAAAAAGCAGCCCTGTTATATTGACGATAATCGCTTCTCAAGAGGTAAGCGTCATATCCAGCTGCCGCCAGCGCTGATTGAATGACAACCATATCACGCGGAGAAACGGCATTCGAGATTGGATCGGAAGACATGATGTCCTCCTTTGGTTGGGGCGAGGGAATCCGACCCTCAAAACAGCAGCGCCCGTGCGAAGGCTACCGACGATCCACAATGCGCCCGAACAGGAGTGTACGCAACCTTTAATACTGATTTTTTGATCGTTGACGTTAAGCGCGAAAATGGGATTGGCGCGTAACCCGAAGCGATGAGGCAGCGGATACCGTCTCGATTGGCAATAATCTGTGGGCGACCATCTCGGCTCCATATTTGATTGTTTTGTCGTCTCTGGAACTGCTTTGGATCAATATGCGATCCGCGCCGGCATTGGATTTGAGTTCTAATTGCAACCAGCAGGACGCGCTTCACCTGACTCCCAGCTTGACAACGCTTGCGCGTTGACCGTCTCGGGAAGGTAATCCCAAGACGGCCGGTTCGTTGCCAAGGAGATGCTTAAAGCGTGTCGCAATCTTTCAGATTCGCGCCTCACGCTTTAAGTTTTGCGGCACGTTCTTATGGCAAAGCCGCTACGACTTTTGCTTGGACCACGTTTTAGAACTCGTCCCAGCCAGGTTCGACTGCCTGTCTCGCCTGCCCGCCGACAGCCCCTGCTATCTTCGTCACCATTCTGCGAGCAGGGGAAGCCACCGGCCGATCATTTGGTGTGGCGAGAGCGACCTGCTTTTGGTTTTTTGGGGCGGAACGATTTCCAAGTTGGAAGCCCTCGACAAGACCACGAAGGCGGGCAGTTTCTTGCGCAAGGGTCGCGCCTGCGGCATTCGTCTCCTCCACCATTGCAGCGTTCTGCTGCGTTACCTGATCCATCTGATTGACGGCGGAGTTGACTTCAGAAAGTCCGACGGCCTGCTCTTTTGCGGAGCTTGCGATCGCTTCCATATGCTGGTTCACCGCCGTGATGTTCTCGTGGATGGTTCGCAAGGACTCTCCCGTTTCGCTGACAAGCTTGACGCCGGTGCTCACCTCTTCGCTGGAATTGCGGATCAGGCCCTTGATCTCTTTGGCAGCCTGGGCAGAGCGTTGTGCAAGTTCACGTACCTCCTGTGCAACCACCGCAAATCCCTTGCCAGCTTCACCTGCGCGGGCTGCCTCGACGCCGGCATTCAGTGCCAGAAGGTTCGTCTGGAACGCGATTTCATCAATCACACCGATGATGTTCGATATCTGATTGGAGGAACTTTCGATGCGCGACATGGCAGCCACCGCATCCGCAACCACATGGCCGGAGCGCGTGGCATTGTCACTGGCCGTGATCGCAGCCTGTCTTGCGTCATCTGCACGCCGTGAAGCGTTATTCACGTTGACTGTAATTTCGTCCAGTGCCGCAGCCGTCTCCTCGAGTGACGCGGCCTGCTGCTCGGTACGACGGGAGAGGTCTTCCGCGCTTTGACTGATTTCGCGCGTGCCCACGTCGATCTGGTCTGTTGAATGGGCGACGGCACTCAATGTATTGCGCATCTGGCTGAGCGCGTCGTTCATCGTGCGCCGCAATTCCTCGAAGTCGGGCGCGAAGGGTTCATCAATGCTGAAGGAAAGGTCGCCTTGTGCCAGTTTTGTCAGCGCTGCACCAATGGTGTTGACGGCGTGCACGCGCTGCGTGACGTCGGTCGCGAATTTGACCACCTTGACCACTTTGCCCTTGGCATCAAGGATCGGATTATAGGCGGCGTTGATCACGACCAGCTTGCCGTTTTTGCCGTAGCGCGTGAATTCCGCGGATTGAACCTCGCCTCGACGCAGCGCCGCCCAGAATTCCGCATACTCGCGGGACTGAGCATAGGTTGGCTCCACCAACATTTTGTGGTTGCGGCCCTTAATCTCGTCCAATCGGTAACCGAGTGCGTTCAGAAAGTTCTCATTGGCGGTCACGATGTCGCCGTCAGTGGAAAACTCGATAATCGCCTGGGAACGACTGACGGCCTCCATTTGCGCCGTGTAGTCCATGTTTTGGAGCCGCTCTTTGGCATTCGCCCATTCGACAGCAAAGCCAGTGGTCTTTCCATTCGCGCGCAATGGCGTCACGATCAGATCGAAGGCACGATGTCCAACCCAGATCGTCGCCCGATGCTGGCCTTGAAGCTGAGCCAGCATGTTGCGCTGGTGGGAGGGATTCTTGTGAAAGATGTCGATATTGCTCCCGATGAGCTTTTCGAAATCAAACCGCGGCAATTCTTTTTTCAGGTCGGTCTCAGCTTCTTTCAGAAGCTCCTGCACGGCCTTGTTCATGTAACGAATGTTGAGACCGGCATCGGCGATCATGATGTTCGCCGTGATCTGATCCAAGGAATTGGTCTGCATATGGGTGGTGTTGGAGTAACCGAACATGCTGGTGTGCCTTCTAGCGGTTGTCAGAGCGGGGCGTGAAGCCTCCGGTCCTCTGGTGTTCTTTCTTGTCTGAAAATTCGGGGTATGTGTGCGCAGGTGCGGACCCGTGGTCTTCCCAGGGCGGCACGCGCTGTCGACGACAGTATAAAACCCTGTCTCTCAAACGTTTTGCGATTGGTTGTTTAGATTGCTTCCGGCTTTATTCGGAATAGGTTCTTCAAGCCGTCAACGCGCCACGCAGAGGGGGCCCGGTTTTACTGGCAGAGGCGGAGCAGAGGCGGAAGGCTGCCAATCGGTCTTGCCCCCGCGAGAACGTGAGCGGAATACTCATCAAGAAGAGATGAAGCACCTGACGGATCGACAAGCTCGTAAGGGCATCATGGAACTGTAACCAGTGGGGTTTCGCTTGATGGCAGTCTGGCCGACGTGCACCGTTCGAAAAATCGGCGACCAACAACAATGACGAGCCAAGGGCGAGCACGCCCGCAAGGTTTAGAGCCAGAAATAGCTCATCGATATGGTAGCCGTCATTTGCCCTGATAAGGGTGTCGAGCGCCTCACCGCCGAAGACGACGGCGCATCCAGAAATCGTCAACATGACGATCACCCGAAGAAGAGACATTACATGGCATCGAACATGAACAGACCGCATGACACCCCCGACACGCTCGGCTTCATGCCGCTGCAGGCTCCTAGATTTAAGCCCCTTAAATGCGACGAAGTAACCGGCCTCGATCCATCGCAACTCTGTGAAGCGCGATCCGGGCGATGAGCGATAAGAGCGCGGAGTTGCAGCTAAATCAGTTGGTTACCTCTCGGGGTGGGCGTGACCCGGCCCCTTCTCATGACTCCAAATTTAGGGGCGAAAGATGAAAAAAATGTTAATTCGAATATTCTCCACAAATCATTTGCTCGCTAATAGAGCAATACACACGCAATTTGAACTATAGTCTAAATTTTCAAGCACTCATTATGCGACATCGGCACGAATTTTACAATTTAAAGGATGGAAATATGAGATCTCACTCTATGAGACCACGTCGGATCGCCTCAGCGATCGCATGACTGCGGTTCTTGGCGCTAAGTTTACGGGTTGCGGCTTTGATGTAGCTATTTACCGTATCCGTCGTGAAGAGACATACTTTAGCAATCTCTTCACTGGTCTTGCCGCGACTTGCCCATCTTAGGCAATCAAGCTCACCGTCCGTCAGCTTCATCTCCTGAGCCGCAAACCTCTCCATGATCGGCCTTGTGATAATACTATGAAGCGTCCCGACAATTTCCTGTAAGAACTCAATTTCCTCGGTGGTGAATGGGGTCGCGCGGGAGAAGGTCACGGCTCCAAACACCTTTGTGCCTCGCCTCATCGGAAAGAGGGTGCGGTTAAACACACCAAAGCTTTGCGCAAGATAGAGGACGCGTGGCGGCGGCGGATTTTCCGCATAGATCTCTTCTTCGATGACAACACGCGCCGCCGTTGAAGAAGCCTTGACGAATGGGTCTATGGCCAGCAACCCGTCACCATAATATGCGTCCAAATATGCAGGAGGCACGTCCGTATCGATGGAATGACCGGTTCCAAATCGATAGCCATCAAGATCCAAACCGGACACTGCAAAGAAATCGAAGGGCACGGCTTGTCGGAGCCGCTCAACAAATGGGTGGTAGGGCAAATGCCGACGCACCGGGAGAGAGCTCAGGTCAACGGCCTCGTCGAACGACAATGTCAGGGCAAGCGTTCGAGAAAAGGGCATAAGGTGCTCCGGCTTTGATCCCAAATTTCGAGACCAAAATCAATTAGACGTAAATCGACCACCTCACTCTACAAGTGATCAGGCCGACTATGCACAGCAGTGGGTGCCGCCTCAACCGATAAATGACGGCACGATTTCAATACGATACTCATGACGACACCGATGCGAGCTCTTGCACTGCTTTGTACAACCAGTGCGGTGGGAGCCAGGGCATCTCCCAATCGCAGTGGCGATCGGCGTGCCGCTGACAGGGTGGGTCACAGCGTGATTGCTCCGCTTGAACTTCCTGCAGCCATCGATGCAATCATGAGAGCACCAGCGTTTACATTTTTGCTTAAAATGGTCACGTCGATCCCGTCAAAGCCCTTGCACTCTGAAAGATCGCTACGGTCCTCAGCACTGTCTCAAAGAGCCAACCCGCTTACCCTATCAAAAACATGAACCCGTTCGTGATTGATATTGGCCGCAAACATCGAATTCGTTCTGACCACTTGTTCGCCATCGACCACCGCCGTCACCTGATGTCCGGCAAGATCGAAAACCACATGGGTCTGCGCACCCGTCGGCTCGACCAGCAATGTCTTGCCGGAGACTATCACGTCGCCTTCGCCTCCCATGGCAAAATGCTCGGGACGTAGTCCAATGGTGACCGATTGCCCGCGCTTGACTTTGCGATCGGCGGCAATGCGAATGGCCGTGCCGTCATCCAGCCGCGCTGCCGGCGCGCCGTCGTCACCATCGACGATGCATTCGATCAGGTTCATGGCAGGCGAGCCAATGAAGGCGGCGACAAAGAGATTGGCGGGCTTCTTGTAAAGCTCGAGCGGCGTTCCCTGCTGCTCAATGCGCCCCTGATTGAGGACGACGACGCGGTCTGCGAGCGTCATGGCTTCGATCTGATCATGCGTCACATAGATCGACGTCGTGCCGACCTTCTGGTGCAGCGTTTTGATTTCGCTGCGCATCTGCACGCGCAGCTTCGCGTCAAGGTTGGACAACGGTTCGTCGAAAAGAAAGACCGCCGGGTTGCGCACGACAGCGCGCCCCATCGCCACGCGCTGGCGCTGACCACCGGAAAGCTGCGAGGGTTTGCGATCCAGCAGGTTGGCAAGGTCCAGCATCCGCGCGGCCTCGGTGACGCGCTCCTCGATCACCGCTTTTGGCTGACCGGCGATCTTCAGATTGAAACCCATATTTTCGGCGACCGTCATATGCGGATAAAGTGCATAGGACTGAAACACCATGGCGATGTTGCGCTCCCTCGGCGTCATCTCGTTGACGATCTTGCCGCCAATCAGCACGTCGCCATCGGTAATTTCCTCAAGCCCGGCAATCATGCGCAGCAGCGTGGACTTGCCGCATCCGGAGGGCCCAACGAGCGCGATGAATTCGCCATCGGAGATCTCCAGCGAAATGCCGTGAATGACGCCAAGCGAGCCGTAGGATTTGCGAATATCTTTCAGTTCTACAGATGCCATTGTCTTCTCCCCTCAGGACTTGACGGCGCCGGCCGTCAGGCCTGCGATGATGTGTTTTTGCGCTAAGAAGAACACGATGATGGTCGGCAGGATCGTCATGGTGATGAAGGCCAGCACCAGTTGCCACTCGGTACCGAACTCACCGCGATAGACCATGATGCCGAGCGGCCATGGGTATTTGGATTCGGAATTGAGCATAATGAGCGGCAGGATGTAGCTGTTCCAGCTGCCGACGAAGGAGACGATCCCGACTGTTGCGATGATCGGCCGCGAAAGCGGCATGGAGATATGCCAGAAAAATTTCAGGTAACCGCAGCCGTCGACGAAGGCTGCCTGAAAAAGTTCGTCCGGCAAATTCTTGAAATAGTTGCGGAAGAGCAGGATGCTCATTCCTAGGCCAAAGGCCACCTGCGGCAGTACCACGCCCCAATAGGTGTCCAGCAGCCCCAGATCGCGGATGCGAATGAAGAGCGGAAGGATTGCGGTCGCGGCCGGAAACATCAGTCCCAACAGGAAATAATTGAGCAGAAAGTTGGACCCGAAGAACTTGACATGCGCGAAGGTGAAGGCCGCCATCGCCGAGACGACGAGCGTCAGGAACACGGTGAGAACGGCAATGACGAGCGAGTTGAAAATCTGCAGCCAGTAGCGTTTTCCAAAAAGGATATCGCCATAGTTTGCCCACTGCCACTCGGCTGGGAGACCGAAGGGATTGACGCGCAGATCGCCGAGCGTCTTGAAGCCTCCAAGCGCCGTCGTTAGCAGCGGAATCAGTACTATGGCGGCAATCAGGGTCAGCGACACATAGAGGTAGATCCTCGTCTGGACGCTGACGCGAACGGATGTGGATGTGTCAGTCATGGCGCATGAAAATCCTTTTGTAACCGAAGGCAAGCGTGACGCAGATGATGAACAGCACCACCCCGACAGCGCTTCCAAGCCCGACCTGCATGCGCATGACGCCGTATGTGTAAAGGAACGTCACCATGGTCTGGGTGGAATTGGAGGGACCACCGCCCGTCAGCGGCATGATCATGTCGAAGAGCTGCAATGAGCCGATCACGGCAAAGAAGATCGAAAGCCGGACCGTCGAGCCGAGCATCGGCAGCGTGACGTGGCGGAACTTCTGCCAGCCTGAGGCCCCATCGATTTCGGCCGCCTCCAGCACGTTCTTATCCACCGACTGCAGGCCGGCAATGAACAACATCATGTGGAAGCCGAAATACTTCCAGACGATGACAGCAAGCACCGCATAGATCGCAACATCCTTATCCGCCAGCACATAGGGATTGGCGAACCCGAAGAAGTTCGAAATGGCGGCAAAGAGCCCATAGTCGCCGTCATAGACAAAGCGCCAGATAAGACCGGCTGCGACATCTGCCAGAACATAGGGCAGGAAGAAGACGAGACGAAACGCCACGACGCCCGGAATGCGATGGGCCAACATCGTCGCAAGCCAGATTGCCAGCGGGATCTGTATGCAGATCGAAATGACGATGATGAGCGCATTGTTGATCAGCGCCTGCGAGAACGCAGCATTGCCAAACAGGACCTGAAAATTCTTAAGCCCGATAAACTCGCTCGGCGTGCCATAGCCGTTCCAACGGTAGAGGCTGTACCAGGCCGCCTCCCCCATCGGCAGGATCACGAAGAGGGTGAACAACAACAGCGCCGGGGGCAGGAAAATCAACAAAGTCAGCGCGCGATCATGCGCAACGGAGCTTTGCTTCCGCTTCGATTTTACGACCGGGCTTGCCAGCGCAGGCGCCGCGTTCATGGAAATATTGGTCATCTTATCCGCTTTCGTATTCACGCAATGGCGATGGGCGCCGCACCAGGCGGCACCCACCGTTCAGGCGGGATCAGCGAAGCTCGAAAGCATCCTGGATCTGCTGCGCGCCCTCTTCAGGTGTCATTTGACCGGAGACGATTTCGACGGAGATGTCGTTGACGACGCGGCCAACAGCGGCACCGAGCGTCTGGTCGAAGAAGTTTTGATGCCACGTGGACGCCGCAAGTTGCTTGGCGGAATCGGCCATCAGCGGATCTTTCACCGATTCACTCGCACCGACTGCGACGGGTAAGATCATGCCGGCTGCCGCGAGCTTCTTCTCGTTGTCGGCATTGGTGAGGAAGGTGGCGAAATCGATTGCTTCCTTCGAAGCATTCTTCGTCACCGCCCATCCATTCAGACCGCCAAGCGTGTCAGTGGCTTTGCCCGCACCGCCCTCGACCATCGGAAAAGCGAAGCGACCGAGATTGTCGGAGGAAAGACCCTTGCCGTCACCTGCATTCTTGCGCTGGTTGGCTTCGGTATTGTCGAAACCAAGGATCATCGCCGCCTTGCCGTCGCCAAAAACACCGAGCGCTTGCGGCCAGGTAGCCCCGAGATAGCCTGGCTGGAACGGTTCGAGTTTACCGAATTCTGCAAGCTGCTCGCCAGCCTTGATGATCGTCGGGTCCATAAAGCCTTCGCCCTCGCCCTTGCTCGCGGCATCGAAGACCGCCTGGCCTCCATTGCGCATGACGAGATAGCTCCAGTAGAAATGGATCGGCCACTTCTCCCCGCCACCACCGGCAATCGGCACAATCCCGGCGTCCTTGATCTTCTTTACCGCGGCGCCAAGATCGTCCCACGTCTTGATGTCTTCCGCCTTGACGCCGGCCTTGGAAAACAGCTGCTTGTTGTAGAAGAAGCTGACGAGGCTGACGCGGTAAGGCACAGCCCACACTTTGCCGTCGAAGGACAAGCCATCAATGGCAGCCGGGTTATAGGCGTTTCGAATCTTGCCACCATCAGCATCGAAGATTTCGGTCAGATCCTTCAGAGTGCCTGTCTTGGACTGCTCCTCAAGCACGCCGCCGCCCCAGCTGTAAAAGAAGTCGGGGACGTCATTGGACTGCAAAAGGGTGGGGAGCTTGGCCTTGAAGGCTTCGTTTTCCAGAAACTGCAGCTGAATGTCGACATCGGGGTGTTTCGTCTCGTAATCCTTGGCAATCTCTTCCCACACTGCCACGGATTTCGGATCGAGTTCGACGTGCATCCACTTGACGACAGTTGCGGCAGAAGCGCTTGCTGCGCCGAGCATGAATGTAATGGCTGTGGTGGAGGCAAGCGTGATCAGCTTGCCGCCCAGGCTTGCGCCCGCGTGCATAAACGTCATGATGATGATCCTCCCGGGGACTTCCTCACATTTATTCCCCAATCCGAATTAATTCATATAAGAATCCACTAACTGTCAAGGCGTAACTACTATTTTCCGCAACGCAGCTTGACATGGCGACGCATATTCGGGCTATTTAATCCGCGATCCGATATTAATCGGACATCCTGAATTGCTCTGCTCAAGCTCGTTGCGACTGGACCCATGAAGACTGCCGACCCCGAACTGATGCGTGCAATCAATCGCTTGAACGTCCTCGACACGATCCGTCGTCACGGCCCCATTTCGCGGGTGGAGATCAGTGAAAGGACGCAGCTTTCGACGACCACAGTCTCCGCGATAACGGCATCGTTACTGGATGACGGCCTCATTCTGTCGCGCCACCTGGGCGATATACGAACGGAGGGCGCGCGCGGCCGTCCCCGCGTAATGCTGGAACTCAATCCGGATGCTGCCAGGGTGGTTGGGGCCAAAATCGCGGCCAACCGTATGGTCTTCGTCGTCACTGATTTCTGCGGCAACGTCCTGTCGTCCCTCTCGCTGCCAATTCGGATCGATCGCCAGCCGATCGGTGTGATTGCAGATCTGATCGAAGACGGTGTGCGTCGATGCGTCGTCGATGCAGGGCTTTCCCTCGAAGATGTCGACAGGGTCTGCCTCGGTCTACCGGGAGTGATTGAACACCGCACCGGCAAGATCCGCTCCAGCCCAGTGCTACGCGAAGTCAACATCGATTTTGCCGGCGAGATGACGGCCCGCTTTGGAACGCCCACCATTATTGAAAGCGATGCGCATGCCGTGACGCTGGGCCACCACTGGTTCGGCAAGGCGCGCGATCTTGAGGACATGGTGCTGATCTCGCTGGAGCAGACGCTAGGCTTAGGCGTGCTGCACAGAAATGATCTGTTCCGCGGCGCCGGTGGTCTCAGCCATAATCTCGGCGATCTCGTGCTTGTCGCGAGCCCGGAAGGTACCGTTCGGCTGGCAAGCCAGGCCGGCGAAAATGCAATCCTTGCGTCGCGGCCCGCTGACGGACGTTTCGCCGAAGCAATTCGGCTTGGTCGGGGCATTCAACATGCCCAAGCGCTGGTGCTGGCGCAGGACAATGATCTCATCGCCGCTGCCCAACGGGCAGGTGCCGCAATAGGTCTGACGCTCGCCAATATCGTGACCCTGTTTGCTCCGCCGCGCGTCATCTTCGTTGGCTCCAGCCTCGATCTCGGTGCCCCGTTCATCGACAGCATCAGGAGCGCCTACGAAATTTCCGTGCCGCCATCCCTACAAGGCGTGGCAGAACTGGTCTTTGACAACTCCAGCGACGAGCTCTGGGCACAGGGTGCTGCGGCTGTCGCGCTGTACGAACTTTACGAATCGCCTTGGAACACCACGGGCCCAGCTCTCTGAGGAGTGAGCGGGCGCAAGCATGATGGGAGAGTAGAATATGCAAAAGGTCGGCATCGGCATCATTGGATGCGGCAATATCTCGGGCGCTTACTTGAAGGCGATGGCATCCTTCCCGATCCTCGACATCAAGGGTGTCGCGGATATGAACGCGGAGATGGCCAAAGCAAAGGCCGAGGAATTTAACGTCGCCGCGCGAAGCGTCGACGATTTGCTGGGGGATCCGGCGATCGAGATCATCGTCAACCTGACGATCCCCAAGGCGCATGTCGAGGTGGGCTTGAGGGCACTGGACGCCGGCAAGCACACCTATTCGGAGAAACCGCTTGGCATTAACTTTGCCGAGGGCAAACGGCTTGCGGAAGCGGCGAAAGCGAAGAAGCTACGCATCGGTGCGGCACCGGACACGTTCCTGGGCGGCGGTCATCAAACCGCGCGGACCCTCATCGATCAAGGCGTTCTTGGCACGCCAGTCGGCGGAACGGCGACATTCATGTGCCCGGGACACGAACGCTGGCACCCTAACCCCGCCTTCTACTACGAAGTCGGCGGCGGACCGATGCTGGACATGGGACCCTATTACATTACCGACCTCGTCAACCTCTTTGGACCCGTCGCCAAGGTGGCAGGCTTTGCCTTTTCGCCACGTAGCGAGCGCCTGATCACCAGCGAGCCTCGCAACGGCGAGAAAATCCCGGTCCATGTGGCGACCCATGTCGCAGGCGCGCTGGCATTTCAGAACGGCGCGATCGTTCAGGTCGGCATGAGTTTTGACGTGGCTGGACACAAGCATGTCCCGCTCGAACTCTACGGCACGGAAGGGACCCTGCTGGTACCCGATCCCAACCACTTTGGTGGCGAAGTCCAGCTTCTGAAAAAAGGGGGCGAGTTCGAAATCCAGGAACTGTCGTCGCCCTACGCGGATGGCAACTACCGATCGATCGGCGTCGCGGACATGGCCCATGCTATCCGCTCTAATCGTCAGCACCGAGCCAATGGCGATCTGGCGCTGCACGTTCTTGAAGTCATGGAAGCGTTTCAAACCGCATCGGACACGGGCACAACCGTGTCCATCACCACCGTCGTCGACCGCCCGGCCCCGCTAGCCGAGTCACTCGTCGATGACCGGATCGGTCAATAATTCTGAGGAGGAATAAAATGCGTGAAGCACTGATAGTATGGGGCGGCTGGAGCGGCCACGAACCCGAGGAATGCTCGGTCATCATCAAGGATCTTCTCGAAGAGGAAGGCTTCAAGGTCTATGTCGAGCATAGCACCGAGGCCTTTGCCGATCCCTCTGTCCACGATCTCAGCCTCGTCGTACCGATCGTCACCATGTCCAAGATCGAAAAGGAAGAGATCAAGAATCTTGCGACCGCCGTCGAGAACGGTGTCGGCATCGCCGGATATCATGGCGGCGCCGGCGACAGCTTTCGCGAGTGCGTTGAGTATCAGTTCATGATCGGCGGACAATGGGTTGCCCACCCCGGCAACATCATCGACTACACCGTCAACATCACCAAGCCGGAAGACCCGATCATGGCCGGCATCACCGATTTCCCCTACACGTCCGAGCAATACTACATGCATGTCGACCCTTCGAACGAGGTTCTCGCGACGACAACCTTTACCGGCGATCACGCCTGGTGGATCAACGGAGTCGTAATGCCGGTCGCCTGGAAGCGCAACTACGGGAAAGGCCGTGTCTTCTATTCATCACTCGGTCACCAGGCAAAGGAATTCGCCGTACCGCAGATGCGGGAGATTTTCCGCCGCGGCGCCAACTGGGCCGCGCGCTGAAGGCGTTATAATCCTGACCTGATGCAAAGCCGCGTGTATCTGCACGCGGCTTTGCACAATAGCTACCGAAATGGAATTCAACTGATAGAGACCGGCTCAACAGCTTGTTTGGCTGTGAGCGTTTCAACCAAATGGTCTGCCAGTCGCATACTGAGTGCGACTGCGGGCATGGTCGGGTTTGCGTGCCCGCCCGTGGGGAAAACACAACTTCCCGCAATGAAAAGATTGCTGACGCCGTGAACCTTGCAGTCACGATCGACAACGCCCTCATCGGGCGAGGCGCTCATCCGCGTCAAGCCGATCTGGTGAAAGCCGTCATAGGCCTGATCACGAAGTGCTTGCAGGCGGGCGGATGCCGGGTGCAGGTAATCGAGCCTTCCCATCCCTCTTTCTTTCAGCCATCGATCGAGAACAGCATGCGACCTTTCTATCGATACGAGGTCCTCATTCCGCACGCGATAATCGATCGCAACCGCTGCCACTTGATCCTCCTGCGTCGACGGCGATGGCATGACGGTGCTGGACATGTCGGGGGCCTGTTCGGCATGATAGCGCAGCAAATAGCGTCGAGCGGGGTTGACGATCGGCACTCTCCGATCGTGGCGCCGCAGCAATTGGCCGATGGTGCGGCGAATATCCTTCAAGACTGACGCAGAGGGGACGAGATTACGAAGATGATCCCGGTATCGACGACCTCTTCGAAGCCGCGAGCCAGCAGCTTTACCATTGGCAAAAAAACGGTAGAGACCCGTCAGTTGAAGGGCGAGAAACACCGCGGAAAGTCCAGCCGAATGGTGGAGGGCATTCGAGATGGAGATCGTGTCGAGCCAGAAGACGCAATTGAGTAAGCCGAGGCGCTGTTGTGCATCACCTGAAAGCTGGAAACGGCGCCGAAAAATGCCTCCCCCTTTGGTCGCTTGAAATGACAGTGCATCGACGCCGACGTCGTCTTCTAGTTCCACAATGGCGATGTAACCCGTCAGATGTCCTTGGTAATAGCGCCCAAGTGCAGGGGAAAGAACCCCGGGATGCGCCTTGTGCAATTGGTGGAGCAATCGCACGTTCCCGATGCCACCGGCGGCTAGCACCAGCCTTTGAACGGGAATTCGCAAAGTCCCCGCCTTGCCTTGAAGGTGCAGTTGAGTGACGGCGTGGTCAGAATTGAGCTCGATCGAGCTGAGAACCGTGTCTGGGACAAAATGGATCAGCTTGGATTGATCGATACGGTCGCGGTACTGCCGGCCGAGGTTGGGCTGAGAACTCCACCACTCTATGGCGTCGAGGCGAACCTCATCGGAATCGCCGTTTATTTTCTCATCACCTAAATCGATGTCGGCGACATTCAAAAACTTTAGCGCGTCTCCGTAGTAGCGACTTACCTCCCTATGGGAGATCGGCCATCCGGAGTTTGGAACGTGTGGGCGCCGAAGAAAATCGATGTCGTCAAAGGCGACGCATCGCCCTCCCCATAGCGATGATGTGCCGCCCAGCCCACTCGCCGTTGCAGACATCAATGGAGCGTGATGTTGATTTGCGACACTGACGTGGCGTCCTGCATCGCCGTTCTCACCCGCCTCAACCAGGAGAACGCAGATACCCTGCTCTTCCAACCTGCACGCAAGAGCAAGGCCAACCGGACCAGCCCCGACGATGCAGACCTGAAACGGTATCGATGTCGCGTTGAGCGCGTCTTGAATCATGGCTTCTCATTTCTGCAAACCATGAACACTAAAAGGCGATCCTGCAGTGGTTACAACGACCAGATCTTGTCCTTCACTTTATATTCGGGAACTGCCTAAAAACGGGTGCCCGATCCGTCGCCTGGGGTTGATGGAACCGGCAAGCACACGCCCGAAATCCGTCTCAACGCAAAGTCCCTCCCAAACCTGTTAAGCGCGCGTCTATAAAAAAGTCCCGGTAAAAAAACGCACCTTCCAGCTGCACCGCAAAGGAGTACCAAGGCGGCGGGATCTACAGGGAAGCATCTGATAAAGGAGAGAAATTTGACAAAACTGATGAGATTTTTTGTTTGTCTGGCGTTCACCATGGTCCTGGCCCCAGCTGCTTGGGCGCAATCTGGAGAAGAGGATCACGGTGCTGCCGTCGAGAAAATGAATGCCTATGTCGGCTTCATGAACCGCGCGATCCGTGCGTCGGACTCGCTTTCCCGATACGAAAGCTGGGTAAACATGAAGAAGGGTCCGACCGGTAAGGAGCGCATCATTTACGGGCTTTACGCACCTTATGACGTTCGCACCGAAATTGCCAAAGCGGAAGAGGCAACAGGCGCAGAGCCAAAGATGCCTGATCTCGACGCAGCCATGATGCGATTCATCGCCGTCTATAAGGAGCTCGCGCCGGTTCTGGAAAAGGCCAGCAAGTATTACGACCGCTCGGACTACAAGAGCGACAAGATGCAGGGCGGCAAGGAATTTCACGCTCAGATCATCAAGTTTGCGGATGAATTTTCAACGGCAAGAACCGAGGCCGACACGCTTCTAGCCAAGGAGAAGCGTCAAATCGACTTGCAGGAATTGGCAGCGCTGGAGAAGGCCGAGGGCAAGAAATCACGCTGGCAGGTGCGTAACATCATGATCAAGGCGCAGGCCGTCATGGAGACATTGCCGAGCGGCAATGAGACAAAAGTCGACCTCGGCGACTATGACGCGTCGCTCAAGGACTATGCCGAAGCCGTCAAGGTGTTCGATGACTACGCGACTGAACATCCCGGCTCGTTCCACGTCTTCGAATCCAGCCCAGGAACGCTTCTCAGCAAGCTGCGGGACTTTCAGGAAAAACTACAGAAGGCCAAGGGCGATGCTCGTAAAGCCGCAAATGATCTGGAGTGGATTTACAACGACTACAATATGATGGTTTCAACCTCTCAGAGCGCCACTACGTTCTCAAATGATTGATCTATCCTATTGTGCAAATAGGATTTTCGGCGCGGCGGCCTTAGAACGCCGCGCGTCATCTTAGACGCATCAGAACCGTATGATGTCCTTTTTGCCCACACAACGTGCAATTCAAGGTCAGTCCAGATTTCGGCTCCGATGAAGCGAGGCTGCCAAGGTCAGAGGAAGCTGCATCCACCGGAGGGCCGAGCCTATTGATCTGTATTCACGCGGTTACCGTTGCTGTCAAAGACGTGGAGCCTGGCTTCCGGCAAGCCAACGCTGATCGAAGCCCCAGGCTGCAACAGTTCACGGTCGGAAGAAAACAGCTTGAAGGGAAGCCCGTGTACTGTGAGGTGCAGGATAATACCCAGGCCTGTCGGCTCGACGAGCTCCACCTTGGCATCGACACCACCCGTTTCTGGTGAGACAACAACATGCTCTGGACGGATACCGAGGGTCATGACCTCGCCGTCTTTAAGCGGGATCGTTCGGCCTAGGGGAAGCTGGCTACCGTCTGGCAAGGACATTGCGCTTCCATACGGCTTCTGAACACAACGGCCTTCAAGAAAGTTCATTCCTGGCGAGCCGATAAACCCGGCGACAAAGAGATTGGCCGGACGATCGTAAAGATCGAGCGGCGCGCCGATCTGCTGCACATATCCAGCATTCATGGCGACGATGCGCGAGGCGAGCGTCATCGCCTCGATCTGGTCATGGGTGACATAGACGGAAGTGGCGCGTAGATCGGCATGCATCCGCTTGATTTCCGCACGCATCTGCTCGCGCAGCCGCGCATCGAGGTTGGACAAGGGTTCGTCAAAGAGAAAGGCTTTGGGTTGGCGCACAATGGCGCGGCCCATGGCAACGCGTTGACGCTGGCCTCCGGACAGCGCCTTCGGGCGCCTTGCAAGATAGGGATCGAGGCCGAGCTTACTCGATGCTGACGAAACGGCCGCGGCAATTGCCTCCTTGGGGCTACGACGAAGCCGCAGGCTGTAGCTCATATTGTCGGCGACGCTCATATGCGGGTAGAGCGCATAGGACTGAAACACCATGGCGATGTCACGGTCCTTGGGCTTGAGATTGTTGACGAGTTGCCCATCGATGGAGAGCGTGCCCGAGGTGATTTCCTCCAGACCAGCGATCATACGCAGCAGGGTGGATTTGCCGCAACCGGAGGGGCCGACGAGAACGACGAACTCGCCATCGGCAATGGAAAGATCGACACCGTGCAGGACAGGATGATCCCCATAGGACTTGGCGACGCGGTTCAGCTCGATGGAAGCCATGGATTTATCCTTTCACTGCACCGGCCGTCAGGCCCTGTACGAGGTATCTTTGGATCAGCAGGAAGAAGAGGCATGCGGGAATGAGCGCCAGGACGCCCGCTGCCATCATCTGCCCGAAATCGACGGAGAATTTCGACACGAATGTCAGGAGGCCGACCGGGAACGTCGCGCTCTGATTTCCAGAGATCAGCATCAGCGCAAAGAGAAGCTCGCTCCAGGCCGCGGTGAAGACGAAGCCAAGCGTCGCGGCAATTCCCGGAAGCGTCAGAGGCAGGATGATCTGGCGGAAGGCGGTAAAGCGGCTTGCGCCGTCGATCATGGCGGCCTCCTCCAGATCCTTCGGAATGCCGTCGAAGAAAGACTGCATGAGGAACGTCGCGAAAGGCACGTTGAACGCGGTGTAGACGATGACGAGGCCGGTCAGGCTGTTGGTCAGGCCGAGCGGCGACAGCATCTTGAAGATCGGTGCCACCAGCATGACCAGTGGGAACATCTGGGTGATGAGCATCAGGGCGATGATCCAGTACTTCCCGCGGAACTGGAAGCGTGAAAGCGCATAGCCGGAGAGTGACGACAGCACAGTAACGGCAAAAGCCGTTGATCCCGCCACGATGACGCTGTTCTTGAAGAACGTCGGAAAAGCGCTGTTTTCGATGACGAAGCGATAGTGGTCGAAGGTTGCGCGCGACGGCCATAGCCGCACACCCTCGCTATAGAGCAAGTCGTTCGGCGTCACCGAAACCTTGAGCAGCCAGAACAAGGGAAAGAGCGCGAATGCGATGTAGACGAGGATCGCCAGGCGGTGCGCGACTGTCAGAAAAATTCGGCCGGTCACGGATCAATCCTTCTCGATGAGGCGCTGGCGCATGATGACGATCAGCATGGAATAGGCGAGCAGAAGCACGAGCAGAACCAGCGCGATCGCCGAGGCATAGCCAAAGTCTAGCCGCTTGAAGGCCTGGGTGAAAATATAGCTTGCAACGATTTGCGTGCGGTCAGCCGGACCACCATTCGTCATAACGATGATGAGATCGGCGAAGTTGGCAATCCAGACGGTACGCAGTAGAACGGTGATGGCGATCGTCGGCGCCAGGAACGGCAGGGTGATTGAGGTGAAGCGCTGAAGCGGGCTCGCTCCATCGATAGAGGCCGCCTCGTAAAGATCGCGCGGAATGGCCTGCAAGGCGGCCAATAGAGTGATGGCGAAGAAGGGTATGCCCCACCAGACATTGGCAATGATCGGTCCCCACATGGCAAGATGCGGATCGGCCAGAATGTTGTTCGGTGCCGAGAGCATGCCAAGCGATGTCATCCAGTATGGCAGCGGCCCGATCACCGGGTTGAACAACCAAGCCCAGTTGAGGCCGGCCAGAAAGGTTGGAACAGCCCATGGAAGAAAGACCAAGGCCTGGGCGATACCGCGACCGGCAAAGGGCTTGTCGAGCAGCAGGGCAAGCACAAGGCCGAAGAAGAATTGCAGGAACACCGACGCGCCCGTCCACCACAGCGTGTTCTTGAGAGCGCGGTAGAAGGCGGCATCCTGAGACAGTGTCTTGAAATGCTCGAGGCCGATGAAGCCGCCGGAAAACGGATTGAGCAACTGGACGTCGCGGAATGCGTAGGAAAGCCCGAGCACCAGCGGCACCATCATCACCGTGACGATGAGAACGAGGACTGGCGCGCTATAAAGCCATGGCTCAGCCGAGGTGGCCAGCCTTCGCAACACAGGTTTGCGCGACATCGCAGGTGCGGCGCTTGAAAATGACGACATCAATTGCTCCTCAGCGTAACGAAGTGTGGGCCGGAGGCCACGCGCTGATCTCAACTTCACGGCACGTCGCACAAAGGTGTTCGAGAACTTTGCGGTAACGACATGCGACAAAACAACGGCTTAAAGCGCGCTGATCAACAAGCTCGCTAAGCGCTTCAAAGCTCGTGGCAGCAGGAAGGTGGCGCATCTGGAAAGATACGCCACCGATTTCCATCACTTGGACTGAAGGAACTTCTGCTGCGCCTTCGTCATGTAGTCCGCCCACTGCTTGGCCAGGTCTTCGGGTGTGATGTCACCCAGAAGAGCTTCCTGGGACGTCTTGATCACGAGCGAATCCTTGAAGAACGCAAACTCCTGAAGGTAGGTCGGCATGGTTGTCGGCACGGCATTCTTGTCGGCCAGTTCCTCGAACCATCCCTTGAACTGCTCGCTTGCATAGAAGGGGTCCTTCTCGGCGGAGGTGTGAACTGGAAGAGCACCGGTCTTCTTGTTCCACTCGATATTGCCTTCAGGTCCTTCCAGCGTTTCGATCAGCTTCCAGGAGAGATCCTTGTCCTTCGAAGACGCCATCATCGACCAGCCGGCGAAACCGATGGTCGGAAAGGTCTTTCCATCCGGTCCCTTCGGCATGGTCATGACGCCGAAATCTTCGCTTTTCATGCGCTGGGCGATGGCGATCAAAGCGTCCGGATCCTGATCGAGGAAGGCGCAGGTGCCGGAATAGAAGCCAGCGACGATTTCGTTGAAGCCCCAGTTGACGCTGTCCTTCGGCGCGTAGCCGTTCTTATAGAGATCGACGACGTAGGTGAGGCCCTTGACCCAGCCGGGGCTGTCGAATGTCGACTTGCCGTCCTTGGTGAAAAACTCATTGGAGCCGGCCATGGATGCGCCGAACATCACCCAGCCGTTCAGACCCCCGGCGCCGCCACGAAGGCAATAGCCATACTTGCCGGGAATGGCGGAAATCTTCTTCGACGCGTCGGCGAATTCGTCCAGCGTCTTTGGCAGTTCCTTCACGCCGGCCTGCTCAAGCAGCTTTTTGTTGTAGAACATCGCGCGCAGGTAGAAGCCGTAGGGCAGCATGTAGGCGGTGTTCTTCACATCGCGGCCAAGCTCCAATGCGCGCGGCGTCAGATCCGACGTGTACTGCCACTTTGCCAGATAGGGCTCCAGGCTCTCGAGCATGCCGTTATTGGCGTAAAGCGACAGCCAGGTGTCAGGCATTTCCATTACGTCTGGAACATCGCCAGCCGATACCATGGTGGCAAACTTCTGGAAGGCCTCGTTCCACGGAAGCGATATGATTTCCACCTTCGTACCGGGATTGGCGGCCTCGAATTTGCCGACGAGGCTTTTTAGCGTCTCGGTACGCTCGGGGCTGGTGATGACCTCCACCAGTTTCAGGGTCGTGTCGGCAAGTGCCGTCCCGGTCATCATGGCGGTAAAGAATGCTGCTGCTACCAGTTTTTTCATGTCGTTCTCCCTTTTTGTTGTCGTCACGATGCGTCAGGCTGCGGTAGATGCCGCTCTGATGGCTGGTTCAAGATCATTCCAGAGAGCTTCAGTACCCTCCAGGCCCACATGCAGGCGCACGGAGCGCGGGCTGATGCCGAATGTGTGGGCGGAATTCGGTTGCGCCTTCTGCTCAAGCACCACCTCCCCTGGGACGATGAGGCTTTCATGTCCTCCCCAGGAAACGCCTAGTTTGAAAAGCTGAAGCTGGTCGGCGAACGCTCTTACATCCACACCTTCTCGGAAGATGAAGGAGAAAAGACCGGACGTGCCGTTCAGCCCAGGCGGAAGACGGTTTGCGAGTCCCGGATGGCAAACAGCCTCCACGACGTCTAGCGCCTGCAAACGCGATGCGATCGCAAGCGCCGATTCCTGATGCGCCTTCATGCGGATGGGAAGCGTGCGCAGCCCGCGGATCAACAGCCATGCGTCGAAGGGCGACATCTTGCCGCCAAGATAGGGGTAAGCTTCTGTGCGGATACGGTCGATCATCGCCTTGGAACCGGCAACGACGCCCGAAACAACGTCGCTGTGACCACCGAGATATTTCGAAGCCGAATGCACCACCATATCGACGCCAAGCGCCAGGGGCGTCTGGAAAATCGGGCTGGCCCAGGAATTGTCGATGACTGAAATTGCACCGTGTCGCTTGGCAATGGCCGCCAAAGCACCGACATCATGCGCCTCCATCACCCAGCTTGTCGGGCTCTCCATGTAAAACAGCTTGGCGCCGGGCATCGCCTTCTCAACTGCGGCCTCATCGCGACCGTCGACATAGGTCACCTCAATCTTCATCCGCTTCATCAGGGTACCAAACAGACGGAAGGCATCCGGGTAGACGTGGCGCACCGCGACGATACGATCGCCGGGAGAAACGAAGGACAGTACGGTGGACGAAATCGCTGCCATGCCACTGGCAAAACCGAGTGCGTCTTCAGCACCTTCGAGCTTCGCCAGCATCTCTTCAAACATGCGAACGGTCGGGTTTAGCCCGCGTGTGTAAACAGGACGGCTCTTTTCGCCACGATAGGTCGCGACCATTTCGTCATAGCTTGAGAAGGTGAAGAGCGATGTCTGCACCAGCGGTGGGACCACGGCTTCGAAAGCGTGCGTTTCGTCATGCGCGACAATGAGCGATGCTGCATCAAAAAAATCAGAGCCTTGGCTCATTTGGACATGCCCTTAATATCTTCCTCGACGATCGCGAGGATTTTCAATGTTTCCTGCCGCGCCGCCGACGTGTCGCCAGCCACAATCGCGTTGAACAGGGTGCGGTGAAATGGAAAGGAGCGAGAGGCGAAATCGGGCCTGTCGAACGGCTTGGACCAGAAGCGCTCGAAGCCTTCGCGCATCTGCTCGAGCAATTGCTTGAACAGCGAATTGTGAGTGGCGTCGTAAATCGAGAGGTGAAAGGCAAGGTCGGCCTTGCCGGACGTACCCTCGGCCAGATGAACGCGCTCCATCTCTTCCAGCCGAAGACGCATCGTTTCGATATCGTCCTCGGTGCGGCGGCGAGCCGCCGCCATCGACGCTTCAACCTCGATCCCACGGCGCACTTCCAGCGTCATCAAAAGCGCGTCTCGCAGGCTCTGCGCCTCAATGGAAATCGGCATATGGACCGTCGCGGTAGAAATCGGCTTCAAAAGATAATTGCCGCTGCCCTTGCGGGAATCGATAATGCCAAGCGCCTGGAACTTGCGGATCACTTCACGGATGGTGGAACGTCCAACGCCAAGCGCTGACATCAACTCGCGCTCTGCAGGCAGTCGGCTCCCCGGTTTCAGATCAGCCCGTTCAACAAACTCGACGAGCGCGCCCTCGACCTGCCGTACTCGGTCTATGGCCGGTAGTTGCGTCATCGCATGCTTTTCGAGTGTCTGATCCATTTGCCCCCGCAATGTCATCACCGTCAAATTGGTCTGACATCTTACCGATTAACATAATCTTCATTTTTAGAACCCGTCAAGCTGGGTGTCCAAGTTTTTAAGCGGCTCCGAAAATTGCAGAGCGCCCGGCCTGAAAGGTGAAACGGCGATGCCGATCAGATCATCGGCAAAGCTTCGCCCATTCCATCGTGGCTTAGGACTGTGCACGATACGCGAAAGAGGAGACGTTCCGTAGGTCCACAGATTTAGAGCCTAATCCAGTCAACGAGGACGCTTACTTACCAGGCTGATCTTTCAACTCTATCCAGGCCGGTGCATGGTCGCTACTGTGACCCCACGCTCGAACATGCCTGTCGACATCAGCTGCGATAAGGTTGCAAGCAGCTTCCGGACTGAGCAGGAAGTGGTCGATCCTGAGCCCGGCATTTCGGCCAAAAGCGTTTCTGAAATAGTCCCAGAATGTGTAGATCTGCTCATCGGGATGAAGATGCCTCAAAGCATCCGTCCACCCCTGCTCAACAAGCGTTTTGAAGGCGTTTCGCGCTTCGATGCGGAAGAGTGCGTCGTCCTTCCACCGCTCAGGTTTGTAAACGTCAAGCTCTGTCGGCATGACATTGTAATCGCCGATAAGGATCGATGATATGTTCAGTTCGAGAAGCTCGGCTGCATAGGCGCGCAACCGTTTAAGCCATCTGAGTTTGTAGTTGAATTTCGGTCCTGGATAGGGGTTGCCGTTCGGGGCATAAATACAGCCGATCAGTATTCCATCGACAATTGCTTCGATGTAGCGGCTCTGGTCGTCTTTGCTGTCGCCTGGCAGTGCCCGTCTGGTGAAATGAGGTTGCTGACCCTTAGCCAGGATCGCGACGCCATTCCAGGATTTCTGCCCGAGCCAGACAGCGCCGTAGCCAGCCGCTTCTATTGCTTTGATAGGAAACTTGTTCTGCGGGGCCTTCAGCTCTTGAAGACAAACAATGTCAGGCGACGCTTCATCGAGCCACCGGATAAGGTTCGGCAGCCGCCCGTTCACGCCGTTGACATTGTAGGTCGCAATTTTCAAGCGTTGACCCCGTAAATGACGCACAAATGCGGAACGGCGCATCCGATCTAAACTGTTCGCAGGCTGATCTCGTGGCGCTGTGGACTTGAACGAGCCGACGGCTAAAGACCGAAGCGTAGGAAGCTCGGTCTTGTCACTTGAAGTTGGCGATCCGCGGCCGGACTGAGCGCGCGATATCGGGCTCTTTCTGAACGTCCGGCGTCTCAAGCGCGATCGGTATCACCGTTCTGGAACGTGCGGCGACCGTCACCTTTTGGCGGATCGAATTCTTCCACCGGAGACGGTACCGGTTCAACCGGATCATGCGCGACACCGTCCGCAGCGGGCCAGTCGTTGGACGGCTCGTGCACCTGCTCTTTATCGACCGTTCCGGTCGATGTCGGCGGAGAGACACCCCCGCCATGATCAGCCGACCATGTTTGCGGTGTCGCCTTTTTGTCGTGATTGGATGTGTTGGTCATGGCTTATCTCCCAAGTTGCTAAAGCTAACACAGTGGGACGATTGTTGTTCCAGAGCAGGGAAAATGCGCTGCCCGTCACTTTCCGCTGCTGGATGCCACCACGACAGACATCAATTCTCGGCCACGAGGTGGCCTTTAGACACTTCACGAAAACGAGCAGGCATCACCTTGTACTCGACCGGGCGTATGGGACTTTTTAGTTCCTCGACAACAGCTGCGCTTTTTACGCGTCTGCGTTCCGGGTCTGGCACCGGCACAGCAGACATAAGCCGCTTGGTGTAAGGATGCTGCGGGTCCCCGAACACTGCAGCGCGAGGGCCGATCTCGACAATCTCCCCCAGATACATGACGGCGACGCGGTGGCTGACACGTTCGACCACGGCCATGTCGTGGGAGATGAACAGGAAGGCTAGGCCAAGGCTTTGCTGAAGGTCGAGCATCAGATTGATCACCTGCGCCTTGATCGACACATCCAGTGCCGACACGCTTTCGTCGGCAACGATGACCTTCGGCTGGAGCGCCAGTGCACGCGCGATACAGACACGCTGTCTCTGCCCGCCGGAAAACTCGTGCGGGTATCGACCCGCCATATCGGGTGTCAGGCCCACTTTCTTCAGCATGTCGGCCACGACATCTTTTGCCTCTTTGGCACTTCCCATTTTGTGCTCGAGAAACGGCTCGGCGATGGCCGCGCCAACTGTCATGCGCGGATTGAGCGAGGCAAATGGATCCTGGAAGATCATCTGCACGGATTTGCGCATCTCGCGCATATCCTGCTTGCTCAGCGCCAGCACATCGCGGCCCTCAACGATAACGGAGCCGCTATCGGGTTCGATGAGCCGCATGATGGCGCGGCCTGTCGTCGACTTGCCGCATCCGGACTCGCCAACGAGGGAGAGCGTCTCCCCCGCCTGAAGATCGAAAGACGCGTCTTCCACGGCATGCACGCGGCCGGTAAGCGTGCCAAAGAGGCCGGAGTGAATATCGAAGCGCTTGGTGAGATTGCGAACTTCCAGAACCGGCCGGCCTTCGACGACCGTATTCTTCACTTCAACAGGCTCATCGGACTGACCTGTCGTGACATCCACCACCGGAAAGCGCAAAGGTCTCTGGTGGTTTTGCATCGAGCCAAGCACTGGCACAGCGGACAAGAGCGCGCGGGTATAGGGATGTTGGCCACGATGGAAAATGTCGGCGGTCTGCCCGGTTTCCACCTGCTCGCCCCGATACATGACGACGGTCCGGTCGGCGATCTCGGCGACGACCCCCATGTCGTGGGTGATGAAGAGGACGGACGTTCCTTCCTCTTCCTGCAGCATTTTGATCAGGTCGAGGATCTGTCCCTGAATGGTCACGTCGAGTGCCGTGGTTGGCTCATCGGCGATCAGCAACGAAGGCTTGGTTGCAAGCGCCATCGCAATCATCACGCGTTGACGCATGCCACCGGAAAATCGGTGCGGATATTCATCGAAGCGAGAGGCGGCGGAAGGAATGCGCACCTTCTCCAGAATGCGGATGGTTTCAGCCCGCGCATCAGCCCTGCTTATCGGCAAGTGTGAAAGCAGTGCCTCGGAGATCTGATCGCCGATGGTGAGCAAGGGGTTCAGACTTGTCATCGGCTCCTGAAAAATCATCGCGACATCATTACCGCGCACCTTGCGCATCTCGTGCTCCGGCAGCGCAAGAAGATCACGCCCTCCCAGCATGACCTTGCCTTCGATCTTGCTCATATCAGGTTGGAGCAAGCGCATGATGGAGAGAGAGGTGACCGATTTGCCGGAGCCGCTTTCGCCGACGATCGCGACCGTCTCGCCAGGCATGACCGTAAAGGAGATATCGCGAACCACCGGCTTCCAGGCACCATCGACAAGGAAGGATGTTCTGAGATTTTCAACGGCAAGAACCGGGCCGGTGGCCGGTGCAGTCGCGGTCTTGTTCAGGGCGTTGGACATCATCATCGTCGATCCTCGTCAATTCGTTGGAGTGGCAGGCTATGCGGCCGCTCCGGGCCGCACGCTTGCTCAGTCAGGCCAGCGCAACGCACCATCGAAACGATGGCGGCTCAGATCTTCGAACGGCGTCGCGATGACTTCGTTCGAGGCACGCGCCTTATCCAATTCTTCCGCCAGCCGTGCCGCGACGATGCGCTCCTGGCCGGGGTGAAGATTGCAGGGATCGAGGTAGAAGTAGTGGTGCTCTACCTCATGGTCGCGCACGATGATCGGTGTCGGGCCGCTGCGGAGGCGTGCGGCAAGATCCCAGGCAGTGATGTGAGCCTCCTGGGGAGAGACAATCACCCGCATACGATCCAATGGATTATTCGTCGGGTCTGGCTCGATCAATGCGGTGATGCCGGGGCGATCAGAAAGCGTCTCCTTCCACAGGTTCAGATAGCCCGTCTCGCGCTCGCGTATGCCCACATGGTCACGCTTTTCCCAAGCTTCCAAGGCCGCCATCACGCCGAAGATGCTTTCCTTGCCCACCTTCATGCCGCGACCAATTCCCATGTTCTGGAGAAAGGCATTGCGCACGAGCTCCTTTTTGCCGGCCACGATGCCGGAGGTGGGGCCGCCCAGAAACTTGTGGCCGGAATAAAGCGCGATATCGGCACCCTGCTCCAGGAAGAGTCGCAGGTCATATTCGGATGCAGCATCGACGATAACCGGCACGCCCTTGGCATGCGCGATCTCGACAAATTCCTTGAGATTGAGGAGACCATAATCGACCACGTGATGGGAAACGACATAGACAGCCGCTGCAGTCCTGTCGGTAATCGCGTTTTCCATGTGATAGCGATGGGTGGAGGTTGCCTGGCCAATCATCACAACCTTGCCGCCCGCAAGCCGGATCGACTGATCGACGGGCGCGCCATAGCTGACCACATGCCCCATCTGCACGAGAACCTCGTTTTTCGGGGTCAAGGTCTCCGGCAATTTTTCGATCGCCAGAAGGTCGGGGCCAGTGATGGTGCCGGCCACCGCGAGGCTAATACCAGCGGAGCAGGAGGCCGTAACAAAGCCGGCTTCACCGCCCGTCAGCCTAGCAATGACTGCACTCGCCTTGCGCTGCAGATCATTGATCTCCACGAACTGCGGCAGGATCGCCGCCATAGCCTCGATCGCTTCGGGAACCACGATGGACGCGCCAAGGCTCGTCATCGTGCCGGAAACGTTGATGACTGGCCGAAGGCCCATCTTCGTGCGGATATCGTCTGACATTCTCATCTCTCCAGTTTGCCAGCCTGTCTGGCGCATGATTTCTGTTGCCCCGCGTCAGGCTATGCCATAATAACGCAATAGGTTCTTTGATGTGCGGGAGCGTGAATTGGATATGACGTCTTCATCTGGTGATGCCCTCGAGCTTTCGTCTTCCGAGGAAGGCGGCAAGGCGCGGCGCTCGCGCGTCAGCGGCATCGACCGCGCCATTCAGATCATTGACCATCTTTACGAAACGGGGGCTCCGGCCGGTGCATACGCCATTGCCAAGGCGGTGAAGGCACCGCTTTCGACCATTTATGCGATCATTGACGACCTTGTGGAAAAGAACATGCTGGCCCGTAACGACGATGGCAGCATCTGGCTTGGTGCGCGCCTCTATCACTACGGCCTCGCCTATGCCCGCTCGCTGGATTTCATGAGCGTCGCGATGCACGAAATGCATGATCTTTGCCGCGCCGCCGGTGAAACGGTGCAGGTTTGCGGACGCGACGACGAGCATATGCTGGTCCTCGCCATGGCCGATGGCCCCAGCCATTTTCAGGTCGCCTCGCGGGTTGGTACCCGCGTACCCCTGAACTGGACCGCGTCTGGACGCCTTCTTGTGGGCCATATGCCGGAAGAGCAACGCATCGATTTGTTCAAGCGCGGAGCCCGCATCTCGCCGACGGGCCGCGCCACCATCGACGCCAAGAGCCTTTCGGACGCCGCGCGCAACGCCTTCGAAGAACGTCTGTCGATCCAGGCGGGGGAATCCGACTACTCGGTTGCCTGCATCGCTTCGCCCATCGTCGATAACCGCGGAGACTGCGTAGCGACGATTTCTATCGTCCTTCCCGAGCAGAAAGTCATGGCTGACAAGACCGGCTACGCAGACCGCGTGAAAGCGTCGGCCGCAAGGATCGAACAGCTGATGGGATGGCGCAACCACTAATCGTCTCCTTGCCGGTTAATCCTGCAACGCAATGATCGCTTCGATTTCGACGGTGATGTTTCCCGGAAGCGAGCCGAAGCCGACAGCCGAGCGGGCATGCCGACCAGCCTCGCCGAAGACGGCGTTGAACAGGTCCGAGCAGCCGTTGATCACCTGCGGGTGGTCCTTGAAGTCCGGTGAGGCATTGACCATCCCCAGCAGCTTCACGACCCGCTTGACGCGGGAAAGATCGCCGAGCGCCTCATTCATCACCGCCAGGAGATTGACGCCGGTCAGCCGCGCATTCTCATAGGCCTGCTCGACCGAGACATCCACGCCCACCTTGCCGGTGTGCATGAAACCATTCGCCTCGCGCGGCCCCTGCCCCGAAAGATACAACATGTTGCCTTCGACGACGTGGGTCACGAAATTGGCGATGGGCGGTGGCGCCGGTGGAAGGTCTATGCCGAGTGCGGCAAGCCGATCGCGCGGCGTCTCTGCTTTCGCTTCGATCTTGATCGGGGACTGTGTCACGCAAACTCCTGTCATCTTTTCATTCATTCCAGCGGCGACCCGCCGTCTTATCGGTACGAGTAGCCGTGGCTGTGGCGCACAAGCTTGCGAGCGCGCGGTATGTATCGGCTCGCGGTAATGGCTTCCCCGCCGATGACGGCATAGCGCGGCTCAAAGAGCTGCTTCAGCACCGAGACGTCGCCATTGGAGTCGGTTGCCTCCAGATCGGAATCGACCAGATCGAAAATGGTGAAATCGGCGCGCGCTCCGACGGACAGCCGGTTTAGCATATCGAGCTTGATGACTTCTGCCGGTGCATGCGTCACAGCATTCACCACCTTGTCGAAAGGCATTCCGACCGACAGAAGCTTCGACATGGTCGTTGCGAGATCCCAAACCGGGAAGTTCATCGAATGGCCGTGCAGGTCGGTCGAGATGGAATGGGGCAGAAGTCCACGCGCAATCGCCGCCTCTGCCACCTTGAAGGAAAAGGACGCGCCGCCATGGCCGATATCGAGCCGGACCCCTTCGGATGCGCAGCGTTCGGCGAGGTTGAACAAATCCTCGTCTTCCATGATCGACGAGCCGGATTTGCCGTTAAAGCAATGAGTGACGACGTCGCCGGGGCCTAAGATTTCCAGCACTTCATCATAAAGTGCCGGTGGCTCGCCGACATGAACCATCATCGGCACCTTGAGGATCTTGGCGATCTTCTTGCCGAGCTTGACCGGTGTTACGCCCCAGGATCCGGTGATGACATGGCTGGCGCGAACCTTGATGCCGACAATATGCTCGCTGTTTTCCGCGTAGCATTCGAGGATGCGGTCGAGATCGATGTCTCTGATGTCGCGCAGTTCCGCAACGCGGTTGCAGGCAACGAGACCGATCGAACCGAGATTGAGGAAGGCCTTGATCCGCTCTCGGGACGGCTCGATGATATATTCGCGGAAGCCATGAAAGTTCGCTTCGCCCGCAGATCCCGCATCGACAAGCGTCGTGACACCGCGCTCGGCACCGCATTCGGACGGACGGATCGAGATGTCTGTGCCGCCGTGCCAGATATGGACGTGCAGATCCACCCAGCCCGGCGAGATCCAGGCACCTTTACCATCGATCACCGTTGCCTCATCGCACGCAAGCGCTTGTCCGATGGCGGCAATGTTGCCGTCGCTGTTCAGCAGAATGTCGGTGACGGCATCTTTTCCGCTTCCGCCGAAAGCCATGGGCTTGACGTTCTTGATGAGCAGCGGCTTTGCCTGTTGGCCGGTCATATTACAAATCCCTTCGCAGTCTTGGATCGAGCATGTCCCGCAACCCGTCGCCGACCATTTGCAGCGAGAGAACGGAAAGAATGATGGCGAAGCCGGGGAAATAGGTCATCCAGTCGGCTTGTCCGATATATTGGCGGCCTGCGGCAATCATCGTGCCCCAGGTCGGAATTTCAGGGCTGACACCAAGCCCGAGGAAAGAGAGGCCTGCTTCCGCCAGCATGGCGCTGGCAAACAGGAAGGAGGCCTGCACCAGGATCGGCGACAACAGGTTGCGCAGCACATGGCGTGTCATGATGTGGAAGGTCGATATCCCAAGCGCCTGAGCCGCCTCGACATAGGGAAGCTCCCTGATGACAAGGGTCGAGGCGCGCACGATGCGGGCGAGGCGCGGCGAATAGACGATCGAAAGCGCGACGATCACGGTGGTGAGCGATGGTCCAAGGGCTGCAACAAGCGCAATGGCGAGAAGAATATCCGGGAACGCCATCATCGCATCGATCAGGCGCGCAATCGGTGTGTCCAGCCGCTTGAAGAAGCCCGCCAGCAGACCAAGCGTCACACCGATGATCGCGGACAAAGAGACGACGGAGGCGCCCACAAGCAGCGACAATCGGCCTGCATAAATGGTGCGCGAGAAGACGTCGCGGCCAAATTCATCCGTGCCGAACCAGAAGGTTTCGCTTGGCGGCTTGAGGCGATTGACGATGGACAGCTTAGATGGCGAGTAAGGTGCAATCCAGGGCGCGAGTGCGGCCAGAAGTACGAAGATGACAAGCACGATCAAGCCAAAGGCCACCGTCTTTCGTTTCAGAAACCGTTTGAAAAACTTCATGCCTTCGCTGCTAGAAGGGGTCGGTGTAGTTGTAGCAATATCCGTCATCGGTTCCCGCCCCCTTTAATAGCGCACGCGCGGATCGATCAGCAGGTAGAGCATGTCGATCGCGAAATTGATGAGGACGTAGAGCGCTGCAATGACGAGAAGCGCACCTTGAATGACCGGATAGTCTCGTCGCAGAACCGCGGAAACCACGAGACTGCCAACGCCTGGAAGCCCGAAGACCGTCTCGGTGACGACAGCGCCTGAAATGAGTACCGCAGCCGTCAACCCGAGAACGGTGAGGATCGGAATGAGCGCGTTCTTCAACGCATGTTTCATCACCACCCGCCGTTCGACCACACCCTTCGCCCGCGCGGTGCGAATATAATCATCACCGAGCACATCAAGCATTGATGCGCGGGTGAAGCGGAGGATCAATGCCGACGACACCAATCCAAGTGCGAAAGCCGGAAGAGTGAGGTGATACATGCGATCGAGGAAGCTTGAACCAGGCCCCCCATAGCCCGACACCGGGAAAAGATTGAGCCGCACCGCAAAGAACTGCATGAGGATAAGGCCAAGCCAGAAGCTCGGAATGCTGGCCGCAAGCATCGCAACGGTCGTTGCAGCCTGGTCCACGAAAGATCCGCGGCGATAAGCGGCGTAAATGCCAATGGGCAAGGCGATGACACTGGCAATCAGCAACGAAAACAGTGTGAGAAAGAAGGTCGGTTCAGCGCGATCAAGCAGCGCCGTCGTGACGGGCATATTCAGGAAGATCGACTGCCCAAGATCACCTTTCAGCATCTGGCCGATGTAGTAGAAATATTGCACGGCCAGCGACTGATCGAGCCCCAAACGCGTTCTCAAATCAGCAATGTCTTGCGCTGATGCATCCGGGCCGAGCATGACGGCTGCCGGGTCACCCGGGGTAACGCGCACGATGATGAAGACGATCGTGACGACGAGAAACATCACGACGATCATGCCTGCGAGGCGCTGGAGAATATATCGTATCATGGGCTTGGCGTTCCCTTGCCGCAGGGTAAAGGAGTCTGCTTGGGTATGCGTTGCTGGACTGAGTATCAGGGTCGCGCCAACTCTCTCTGCGTCCCGTTGGACATGAGATGAACAATGGCGCGACGACGCTCGCTCGATGGACTACTTCTTGATGGAAGCGTTCCAGAAGTATGGCCAAGGTGCCGCCTGGATACCCTCGATCTTCTTCGACTTGGCAGCGACCGCATTGAAGTCACCGATCTTCATGTAGGGGATCTCCTCATACATGGCCTTTTGAACATCAGCCCAGAGAGCGATACGCTTTTCAGGATCGGATTCGGCCGAAAATGCTTCAACCGTCTGCTTACGCAGCGGCGTATCCCACCAGCCTGGCGATGTCGGCGCGAGAGAGCCGATCAGAGCTGGCTCTGGCAGGAATGGGCTGTGGGTAATGTAGATGTCCCATAGCGCCTTGTCTGCGCGGCGTTGGGTCAGCGTTGCCCAGTCCACTACCTGCATGTCCACCTTGAAGCCTGCAAGCTTCAGGTACTCGGCAGCGACCTGCGCCATCTTGTAATGAAACTCATACTGCCGGCTTGTGAGGATGCGGATGGGCTTTTCGCCGTCATAGCCTGCGGCCTCAGCGGCTTTTGCAGCGCCTTCCGGATCGGCAATATTGTAATTGCCCTCGACACCTGCATTTGTGTTCCAGATAAAGTTCTTCGGATAGATATCACCGTCAAGCGCATAAAAATCCGTGCTGCCAAAGGCGGCTGCCAGCATGTCTTCCATGCTGAGCGCCTGGCGGATTGCCTTGCGCATCGCGACATCCTTGGCAAGCCCCTCCGCCGTATTGAAGACGAAGACCGGGTAGCCGAACGGCTTCAGGACAACCGGCTCTGTCGCGGAAGAGGACTTGATCTTGTCGAAGGATTCGACCGGGATCGAGTCGATGTAATCATATTGACCGGAAACCGCCGCCTCGACGCGGGTGTTGGCGTCAGGCACGGGGACGAAGCGGATCTCGTCGAGATACTGATGCCGCGCGCCACCATACCCATTGCCGTCGCCTTCACGGGAGTTATATCCATCGAAGCGGACGAGCTGGATATATTGGTCGGCCTTGCGCTCCTTCAGCATATACGGGCCGGTACCGATGAACTCTTTCATCGGCTCTTCCTGCTTTTCCTTCGGAAGAATGATCGCCGCGGAGTTGTTGAAGGCAAGAAGCGAAACGAGCGGCGCATAAGGCTGCTTCAGCGTGATCGTGACGGTCAACGGGTCGGTGGCTTCGATCTTGTCGATAAAGGAGGCGGCCTGCTTGCCGCGCGATGCAACTTTGATCCAGCGATCGAGGGAAGCAACGACATCATCCGACGCCATGTCGGAACCGTCGTGGAACTTGATGCCGGCGCGCAGCTTGATCGTGTAGGTTTTTCCGTCTGCGCTGATCTCCGGAAGACTTTCCGCCAAAAGCGGTGTCGTCTTCCACTCCTTGTCGAAGGTGTAGAGCGTCTCGAAGATGTGCTGCGTGACGATGCCGACGAGATCCGCGGTTGATGCCATTGGATCGAGCGTTGGCGGCTCACCGATGGTTGCGACATTGATCACACCGCCACGATCCTGCGCGAAGAGAACCGACGGGCTGACGATCAGTGCCGTGGCGAGAAGGAATGCGAGCTTCAGTTTCATATCATACTCCCAGCTTTATTGTTCCGTTATTATGTTATATAAGCTTTTATAAGAGAATATCGGAAAGGGAGTTGCTGTCAATCACGTTCTTGATGGTGAGTTAGGACGTTCCGAAACGCGGGCGGTTCAGCGTCAAATTCCACTCGAGGGGAGTGGCACGCTGGGCTGAAGTTGGATGGGGTGAGGCAACGGGTCATAGAGTTTGACGGGGTCGGATTTCTCGCTGGTGCGCGAATGCGATCTTTAATGATCGGCAACCTCGCCAAAGGACAGCGGGATTCCGCCACTGTCGAGATGGTGTCGATCAGAGATTTAAGCAGCTATGTCACATGTGGCGGGCGCTTTTAGACTTTTACCGTCGAGTTCAGCTGGCCTGGAGCGCCTGATAAACTCCGGCTAGCCTGGTCGAGGCCTCATCCGAGAGACGCCTATTTATCGCGCTTCAGTTGATATCGGTCGTCATCTGTGACGAACCCGTCGACTGTTGGAATCAGCGAGTAAGCGTAGTCTTCGCCACCGATGAACACGAGCTTGATCTCATCGATCTGCCATCCGTCCATTTTTTTCTTTGTGACATTGGCAGCGCAGTCGCCACTGATCTGCAGGCTCTTGGTGTCGTCACCCCTGGTGGAAGCGGTATCCAGCAAAGACAGGTGGCAGAGCGCTTTTCCCTTCTTGTCGGTCAAAACCCATTTACCGATAGCGTCCTTCTCCGTTGCGGCACGGTCCATCTTTCCAGGCTCAGGAACGAAATAAATACGGGGCGACCGCTCGATGTCCGTTACCCATGGACCAACCTCCCGTTCGCCAAAACCGATGATCTCTTTTCTGGTCGCGTCGCGCAGGACGATCCCTGGGCCGGCGAAATCCCAGGCAGCGATCTGATCATGCCAGGGTGCGCCGCACGTCTTTCCTTCCGCCACGGCCCGCCCGCCGATCGTCTTGTCTTTCTTCAGCGTGATGTGACAGCCAAGGCTCCCATCCTCCGACACGATCAGCCAGTCACCCACCGTCGCGTCCACAATGTCCTCACTGACCTCCTGAGCCCGACCGACACCGCTCGATGCCAGCATGATAGCAAAGCTTGTCAGCACGCTCCGAACTACTCGCATCATCCACCCCCCAGATACGATCTCGTCCCTATTGGGCTCCGCTTCCGGTTTTTTATCAAGACCTATTTGTGGGGTGGCGTCGGGCTGCCATTCGCCCGCAACGACGGCTGGCGGTGATAACGTCCTGATTTGCTTCGTCACGATGATGAATTGTATGTTCCCGTGTTGACCATATCCGCCGTCGCCACCACTTCAGTATCTATGGCGAAAAAGAAATCAAACACCGTGCCGCTTCTGACCGAATCCTGGACGCTGCCGCCCGCGGCAACGCTCGGCTCATCCGTACGTGCCAAGGGCATCTTGATGGAGTTGCGTGCCAAATTGCCTTTTGCGGTCCGCAGGGATTTGGATATTGCCGGCATGGTTCTGACGCTCGCCGTTCCAGAAGACGATGAGGACGACTTCGAGGCGGCGCGCGCTAAGGTCTCCAAATTGCTGGAAACAATGGAAAGCCTGCCGGTGCTGCCGCGCGAGATCGAGGATATCCTGACCATCTCCACCACAGAGCGCCGACGCTGGCTTGAAGATGGTCGCCTGCCGAGCGGCGGCATCAGGACGGTAAGACTGCGTGGCCGGGCGAAACGGATCACCTTCCACGTCTTCGAGCCGAAGGTCGTCGAGGAGCTTCTCAACAGTGGCGCCATCGACGAATGGCGAGAACATGATCTCGCCGCGAAGGCAGAGAACAGACGGCGCGCGGCGCATCAAGCCAAGCTGACACGTTCGCTCAAAAAGGCGAAGTCGGCGCGTCCGCCTGAGCGCAGTTCGGCCGAACTCTCCGGTTGGGAAGAGTTCGACCGCGATGGCCTTCTTCGATAGCGCAGAGCTACGCTGTGGCGCGGGCGCCGAGCGGGCCTTGGTGGACGACAATCCGAGCGTGGTATGGCACGCGCTGGTAAAGATCGATCACGTCCTGATTGACCAAGCGAACACAGCCCGAAGAGGTTGCCTTGCCGATCGACTGCCACTCCGGCGAGCCATGGAGACGGTAGAGCGTGTCTTTGCCATCCTTGAAGATATAGAGCGCGCGGGCACCAAGTGGGTTCTTGATCCCCGGATCCATGCCGCCATTCTCGACCGAGAAGCGTGCCAGTTTTGGCTGGCGAGCAACCATCTCAGCCGGAACCTTCCAGCGCGGCCAAGGCTGGCGCCAATGAACGATCCCCTCACCTTCCCAGGCAAAGCCGTCGCGTCCGAGGCCAACGCCGTAGCGCATCGCCGTTCCGCCAGGCTCGACCACATAGAGGAAGCGGTTTGGCGTATCGACGACCACCGTGCCGGGCTTCTCGCCTGTCGGGTCTAGCACGCGCTGACGGTAATATTTCGGATCGATCTGCTGGTAGGGAATTGCAGGGAGGCTGTGTCCGCCATCCTCCAACGCCGCGTAGCGCTGCTGCAACTCCGCCTCATCCGGCGGCACGATAGGCCGCCGAGCGGCTTGCGGCACCACTGCGGGTGTGGAGTTTGTCTGGCAGCCCGCAAGCGCTGCCGTTGCCGAAAGCGTTCCGAAGATAAAGCTGCGACGAGATACGCGCTGAAGAAGTGTCATGTGGGAAATCCATAGAAATTGCGCCTCCTTCTTGCCCATCGAAAAACGCATGGCAAGCCGGAGAAGATCACATCCATGGCATCGGACTAATATACACTGAGGGCTGCGCCAAAAGTGTCACGGTCATCGCGAATGCGCGTTGATGACCTCAAGAAAGGCGTCGCCGAAACGCTCCAGCTTTGAAGGCCCGACGCCGGAAATATCCAGCATCTCGTCTTCGTCGGATGGCCGTTCGGTCGCAAGCGCAACCAACGTCGTGTCGGGAAAAACGACATAGGGCGGCACGCCGAGATCCTTGGATATGTCCATGCGGACAGCGCGTAACGCCTGAAAAAGCTCGAGATCCGCGCCCTCCAATCCAGACTTCGCATTTGCTGAACTTGCCGAGGATAATCGGGACGCCTTGCCCGTCGTCGGCCGATCCTTGCGAAAACGGACCTCGCGCTCCTTTTTGAAGACGGCTCGCGATTCGGGCTCCAGCTTGAGAGCTCCATAGGCGCCATGATCGACGCTGATCAGTCCCGCGGCAAGAAGCTGGCGATAGACCGATTGCCAGGTCTTGGCCGGCAGGTCCTTGCCGGCTCCGAACACGGGCATATCGACGTGACCGAAGCGGGTCGTCTTGTCATTCTCGTTGCCGAGCAGAACATCAACGAGGTGGCCGGTACCGAAGCGCTCTCCCGTTCGGTAGATCGCCGCCATCGCCTTGATCGCGGCATCCGTCCCATCCCAGGTTTTCACCGGTTTCAGGCAGGTATCGCAGTTGCCGCAATTTCCACCATGGGCTTCGCCGAAGTGCTTGAGGATCGCCTGCCTGCGGCAGCCGGCCGTCTCGCAAATGCCAAGCAGCGCATTGAGCTTGGCGCGCTCGACACGCTTGATTTCCGGGCTTGAATTCCCCTCATCGATCATGCGACCGCGCTGGATGACGTCAGCCATGCCATAGGCCATCCAGACATCGGACGGCAGCCCATCGCGTCCCGCACGCCCGGTTTCCTGATAATAGGCCTCAACCGATCCGGGCAAATCCAGATGGGCGACGTAGCGCACATTCGGCTTGTCGATCCCCATGCCGAAGGCGACCGTCGCTACGAGGCAAAGTTCTTCCTCCTTCAGGAACGCGTCCTGATGGCGGTCGCGCATCTCCCGCTCCATGCCGGCATGATAGCCAAGTGCCCTGATGCCCTGCGTGTTCAGCCACTCCGCCGTCTCGTCCACCTTGGCGCGGGAAAGGCAATAGACGATGCCGCTCGATCCTTTGTGGCGCGACAGGAAGCGCAGCAATTGCTGCTTCGGTTGATCCCGCTCAACGATTTCATAGCCGATATTGGGCCGGTCGAAGGAGGTGGTGAAAACACCAGCGGACTGAAGTTGCAGTCGTTCAATGATGTCATCACGGGTATGAGGATCGGCAGTCGCCGTCAGCGCCATGCGCGGAACGCCGGGATACTCTTCTGCCAGACGGCCAAGTTCGCGATATTCAGGCCTGAAATCATGGCCCCACTGCGAAACACAATGTGCTTCGTCAATCGCAAACAGCGCGATTTTCGTGCGCCCCACGAGATCCTTGAAGCCTGGCGTGACGATGCGCTCAGGTGTCACATAGAGTAGATCGAGCTCACCGCTATGGACCGCGCTGCGCACATCCATGAACTCTTCGCGCGACAGCGACGAGTTGAGCGCCGCTGCGCGAACACCGAGTTGCTTCAGCGCTTCCACCTGATCGCGCATCAGCGCGATCAACGGCGAGACCACAATTCCAAGCCCATTCCTGCAAAGCGCTGGAACCTGGAAACACAGCGATTTGCCCGCGCCGGTTGGAAAAAGCACAACGGCATCGCCACCCGCCATCACATGGTCGACAACCTCTTCCTGTCGGCCTCTAAAAGAGGCGTAGCCATAGACGCGTTTCAACAGCGAAAGCGGCGTTTCGCTTCCGCTCTCGGCAAAAAGACTTTTGGTAGGGCTGTGGGGCTGCGGCATGGAATCGCTCGTTAGGCTAAAGGCACTCTATGCCATAGAGCGCCGACAAGCGCGAGCTTTGTACGAAATCGGATAGCGAGTTCGCGCAATTGCGGGCAGACCAAGCGATTGTCGATGCAGCCCAGCGCACCCAGACAGCTTCCATGACGGAGTAGTTGATGAGGAACCTTAGTTCACGGGACGGCGTTTCTCGTTTTTGCTTAGGAGCGCAACTTTGACAGCCCAGCCCATCCGCTATTCCGCCGATCTGGAAACCGTGAGAGACAAGGAGCCGGAAACCATCTCAGGCCTCATCGAACAGTTCGATACCATCCTCGAAACCACGGCCAAGAATTACGGGCACGCGGTTCGCTCCGTCCACGCGAAAGCGCATGGCATCATCGAAGCGGAGATGGTGGTAAAACCCGGTCTGCCGCCGGAACTGGCACAGGGCCTCTTCGCCACGCCCGGCACTCACAAGGCCTTCATGCGCCTCTCCACAAATGCAGGCGATATCCTTCCCGATGCCGTGTCGCTTCCTCGGGGAATGGCGTTGAAGGTGCTGGATGTCCAAGGGCAGCGCTTGCCCGACGCGGAAGGTTCGACGCAGGACTTCGTCATGGTCAACGGTCCAGTCTTCCAGGCACCGAATGCGGAGAAATTTCTCTCCAGCCTCAAGCTGCTTGCCAAGACGACCGACAAGATGGAAGGCACCAAGGTGGTGATGTCGAGCGTGCTTCAGACCGTCAATAAGGGTCTTGAAGCGGTGGGGGTCTCTAGTCCCGCCATCCAGTCGCTCGGTGGCGCACCCGATGTCGATCCGCTGGGTGAAACCTACTTTAGCGTGACGCCTTTCCGCTATGGCGACTATGTCGCCAAGTTCCGGCTGAAACCCGTTTCGCCCGATCTGACGAAACGCACCGGAACAGAGATCGACGTCAGTGTGCGAGAAGACGCCATTCGCGAAACGGTCCAGGCAGAAATGCAGGAAACCCATGGTGTTTGGGAGTTTCAGGTCCAGCTCTGTCGCGATCTCGAAAAACAGCCAATCGAAGACCCTACGGTCGAGTGGAAAGAAGACGATGCACCATTCGTCACCGTCGCGACTGTCACGGCACATCCACAGGATAGCTGGAGTGATGAGAAGGTGCAGAAGGTGGACGAAGAGATGCGGTTCAGCATCTGGACAGGTCTTACCGATCACCAGCCGCTCGGCAATATCAACCGTGCGCGGAAGGACACCTACCGCCACTCAGCCGAGTTCCGGGCGAAATTCAACGGCTGTCCGTTCCATGAGCCTGCTGCATAGGCGCGCCCAATGATTGCTCAAGGCGCTCCGTTCCCGCGGGGCGCTTGCTCCTTTTTTGAATGGAAGACATCATGACCGACACCATCCCGAACCCTGAATCTGAAGGTCCCTCCGGCGGTTGGGGATCGGTGAAATCGATCGCGCGAATTCTGGGTGACGACAAACCCTCGCCCATGGTGCTTGAGGAATTGGCACGGCAAAACAAGCCCGGCGGCGTGATGTGCGTCTCCTGTGCCTGGCCAAAACCGGCCAATTATCATCCCTTCGAATTCTGCGAGAACGGCGCCAAGGCAACGATCTCCGACCTGACCAGCGCGCGATGCACGCCGGATTTCTGGTCCGATCACACGGTCCAATCACTTCGCGGCTGGAAGGACTACGATCTCGAACAGACGGGCCGGCTGACGCACCCACTTCGTTATGACGAAGCCAGCGATCGCTATGTCGAAGTCTCGTGGGATCAGGCCTTCGACGATATCGGCCAAACCCTGAAGTCCCTTCCACGCGAGAGTGTCGTCTTTTACTCCTCTGGACATGCGGGCCTGGAGGCTTCCTATCTCTACGCGCTGCTTGCCAGAACCTACGGCAACAATAACCTGCCCCAAAGCTCGAACATGTGTCATGAGACGACCTCGGTCGGCCTGCAGAAGGTCATCGGCTCGCCTGTCGGTACCGTCGTCTGGGAAGACCTCGAGAAAGCCGATGCGTTCTTTTTCTTCGGCCAGAACCCCGGTTCGAACAGTCCCCGTTTCCTTCATCCTCTCCAGGAGGCGAAAAAGCGCGGTGCCAAGATTGTCACCTTCAATCCCGTGGTCGAGCAAGGGCTCGTCTCCTTCGTCAATCCGCAGAGCCCGGTCGACATGCTGACGGGACGTGAAACGCAGATCTCGGACGAATATCTTCAGGTGAAGGCCGGAGGTGACATCGCCGCCATCCTCGGCCTCTGCAAGGTGGTCGTCGAAGCGGATGATGCGGCCGTCAGCACGGGGGCAGCGAGGGTCCTCGATATTGCATTTATCGAAGAGCACACGATCGGCCTGGAAAGTTTCATCGATCTCGTGCGCAGCACCGACTGGTCGGTCATCGAGAAAGAAAGCGGCCTGAGCGAAACGGCAATCCGCCGCGCGGGCGAACTCTACATCCAGGCGGAACGCGTCATCGGTGTCTATGGCATGGGCCTGACCCAGCATTCGCAAGGGGCGCTCAACGTTTCAATGGTGGTGAACCTGCTGCTGCTGCGCGGCAATATCGGTCGCGAGGGAGCCGGATGCTGTCCTGTACGCGGTCACTCCAATGTGCAGGGCCAGCGCACCGTGGGCATTGCTGAAAAGGCAAAGCTGATCCCGATGGACAAGCTGAAGGCCCTCTTCGACTTCGATCCGCCGACGAAAGATGGGGTGACCATTGTCGACGCCGTCAAAGGCATGATGTCGGGCCAGATCAAAGCGACGATCTCGCTTGGCGGCAACCTTGTGCGCGCTGTTCCAGATCAGAAGGCCATGGAAGAGGCATGGGCGAGCCAGGATCTCACAGTCGTCGTTTCCACCAAGCTGAACCGAAGCCATCTCTTTCCGGGAAAGAAAGCTTACATTCTGCCCTGCCTCTCGCGACTGGAACGAGACGAGCAGGCATCCGGTCCGCAATCGGTGACGACCGAAGATAGCTTCTCGCATATCTCGGGCTCCGTCGGTAAACGCACGCCAGCATCGAAGCATCTGAAAAGCGAACTGGCGATTGTGACGAGCATCGCCAAGGCGGCTGTCGCGTCCAACCCGAAACTAAAATGGGACGAATGGACCGCCGACTACAGCCTCGTCCGAGACCTCATCGAGGCCACGTATCCAGATCAGTTCAGGGCTTACAACGATCGTATGTTCGAACCGAGCGGCTTTTATCGTGGCAATTCGGCCCATAACCGGGTCTGGAAGACGGAGGAAAAGAAAGCGGTCTTCACCACGCCGAAGCAGCTCAATGCTCTTTCGTTCGATGATGCGGAAGGCCGCTTCCGCCTGATCACCATGCGCTCCAACGACCAGTTCAACACGACGATCTACGGCTATTCGGACCGCTTCCGCGGCATCGAAGGAACGCGCGACGTGCTGTTGATGTGCCGTGAGGACATCCACTCGGCTGGTCTTTCGGAAGGCCAGGAGGTTAAGCTCGTCAGCGACTTCAACGACGGCGTGCGACGTGAACTCGCTGGACTGAAGGTCAGGGAACACAATCTCCCGCGGGGAACGATCGGCGCCTATTACCCGGAAGCCAACGTTCTCATTGCCATCGACCATCACGACGAACTGTCGAAAACGCCAGCTTCGAAGGCCGTACCCGTTCGCATCGAGGCTTGAGACCTGTGAAGTGCACTGGGTCTTAATAAGCCGCGAAATCGAAGATATGGCGTTGGCCGGCCCGGGCTTTATGATGTCCGGCCAGCGAACTGTGGGGTTTTGCCATAGGAGAGGCAAGGCTCTGACATGAACAGGCGTTCGGCAAGAAAATCGACGAGAACGCGCACCTTCGGCGACAAATGCCGACTGGATGGCCAGAGCAGGTTGAACTGACCGGGCGCGTCGAGATGATCGAGAAGCAGGGGAACGAGATCGCCGGAACGGAACGGACCCTCCGCCAGAAAATCCGGCATGCAGCCGATCCCCAAATCGCGCATCACTGCGCCACGCAATGCTTCCATATTGTTGCAGGTCAGCACGTAGCGAAGCCTCGGTTCCGGTTCACCTTCTGGCCGGCGCAGCGGCCACGGCTGTATCTTGCCGCTATTGGGGTAGCGGAAGCCGATGCTGGCATGATCGGCAAGATCACGCGGACAGCCAGGTGTGCCGTGGCGGGCAAGATAGGCAGGCGTCGCCGCCAGCAACAGGCGGAAAGGCCGGAGTGCGCGCACCATCAACCGGCTGTCCGGCAACTGGCCGCTGCGAATAGCGACATCCACCCCTTCCTCGATCAAGTCAACGATGCGGTCATTGAAATCGAGATCGAGCGTGATGTCGGGATAGAGGGCCATGAAGTCGGGGATCACCGGCAACAGCAGATGATAGGCGATGATCGGGCAGGACATACGGATGACGCCGCGCGGCGCTTCGCGGGTGCGCATCAGGCTTTCATGCGCATCGTCGAGGTCGTCGAGAATATGCCGACATCGTTCGTGAAAGGTCCGTCCCTCCTCCGTCAGCCGAAGACTGCGGGTGGTCCTTTGGAAAAGCCGTACCTGGAGTTGAGCTTCCAGCTTACTCACAGCCTTCCCGACGGCTGAGGGCGACAGGCCCAGTACCCGACCGGCTGCGGCAAAGCTGCCAAGATCGGCAGTTCGAACAAAGGCCGAGAGGCCCGCGAGACGGTCCATCAAACACTCCTATTCAAGACTTTTATTCCTGATTGATCGGATATGATTGGAGCTTATCGCACATTCGAGCGCAAGTATATCGGTTGGCGACGGTTTCACCCGTGATCAATGACGCCTGTTTTTCAGGAGGATAGTTTATGCAACCCCGTATCTCTGCGCGCCCCCACACGCATCCCTACCTTGCTTTGCTTGCCGTCTGCCTGGCAGCCGCAGCCATGCCACTCACTTTCACCGGCACGGCAGTCGCGCTTCCATCGATCGCGCAAGCGCTTGATGCCTCGCCCGTGGCAACCGCGTGGGCCACCAATGCCTTCATGCTGACCTTCGGTTCAACCCTGATGGTGGCAGGCGCACTGGCCGATAGTCTCGGCCGCCGCCGCGTCTTCTTGTTGGGTGCGGCAAGCTTCGCGCTCTTCTCGCTGGCGCTCACCGTGGTGCCTGATATCTTGCTCTTCGATCTGCTTCGCGGTGGCCAGGGTCTTGCGGCCGCGGCCGCCTATGCCGGCGGCGCCGCAGCACTTGCACAGGAATTCAATGGAGCAAGCCGCATGCGGGCCTTCAGCGTCCTCGGTACAAGCTTCGGCGTCGGTCTTTCCCTTGGTCCGGTGGTTTCGGGTGCGATGATTGAAAGCTTCGGCTGGCGCAGTATCTTCCTCGCTGTGGTGCTCCTCACCTCGCTTTCCTTCCTGATCGGTTACAGGGTCCTGAAAGAGAGCCGCGACCCCGCTGCGGGAAGATTGGACTGGCGGGGTGCGCTTGGCTTCACCACCATGCTCACCCTGTTTACCTACGGCATGCTGCTGGTTCCCGAACGCGGCTGGAGCGACGGCCTGGTCGTCGGCGCCTTGATTGGCTCTGCGGTCTGCCTCGTCCTGTTCATCCAGATCGAAAGAACGGTAGCGCGGCCAATGCTCGATCTCTCGCTCTTCCGCTATCGCCGTTTCGTCGGTGTCCAACTGCTCGCGGCAGCGCCTGCCTATGGTTTTGTGGTTCTTTTGGTTCTGCTGCCGCTGCGCTTCGTCGGCATCGAAGGAATGGGAGCCATTGCGGGCGGTGGATTGATGATCGCTCTCTCCGCGCCGCTTCTGATACTGCCGATCGTCGCTGGTTGGCTAACACGCTGGCTGCGTCCCGCCACTTTATGCGGCACCGGACTGATCTTGACAGCCTGCGGCCTGGGCTGGCTTTCCACCTTGCCATCCGGCACCCCGGCGGCTCTGCTCCTATTGCCGATGTTGATGATCGGCACGGGGATCAGCCTGCCATGGGGTTTGATGGACGGTCTTGCCGTTGACGTGGTTCCCAGCGAGCGTGCGGGTATGGCGATGGGCATCTTCTCCACCGTCCGGGTTGCCGGGGAAGGAGTGGCCCTTGCCGTCATCGGCGCCATTCTCTCGTTGTTGATCGCCGGACGCCTCAGTGCTGCAGGTCTCCAAGGTTCGGCACAAACGGCAGGCCAAAACCTTGCCATCGGCAATCTCGAAGGCGCGCTTGCCGCACTGCCCGGCTCCACGGTCAGCCAACTCCAGTCGCTTTATAGCCAGGCTTTCTCGTCCGTGCTGATCCTGTTGTCGGCCATCACCACCATCACTGCCATCGTCGTTTTTCTGTCCCTGAACCAGGCGAAAGACGAGGCAGTCGCGGCAAAGGCGTTATAGTACCTCTACCGGACAACGCCCCACGGCCAATGACGGCGCGCAACTTCGCACTTGCGCGCCTTCTTCTATCTTGGGAGAACACCATCGACACCCCGTTAGAGGGCACCACAGGTCGAGTACATCATGGCAATATCCCATCATCAGTTCCCTGCGCCGGAAAATCCCTGGGACAACGGCCCAGCCATTCGTAAGGAACGCATGACCATTCTCGGCAGCCTGGACACGAAAAGCTTTCTGCCCTGGATCGACCGCCATGCCGCCAAGCTCGGCCTGAAGCAGCGCATCTCCCATGCCGACCAGGCACGCATCGAACTGCTCCTCGCAGGGCCTATAGAGCTGATCGACGCTATGGAAATGGGCTGCTCCTTGGGACCCATTACCGTCTGGGTGGAGGATATTCAGCGCGCTGAAGCTGTAGACGATACCGTCTAAACAGCCGGTGATGGAAAAGCAGAGATAGGCATCAAAAAGAGTGTTTGCGTAAATATCAGCCACAGTTGCAAGTGCGAAAATTTTATGCAAACGTGCCCAACATGTCGCGCGGCTTTGCCCGCTGACGCCTTCTCTGTGCAGGGGCCAAGCCTCTCAAATCACTCGGAACTTTGAAATGCCTCAGAATATTGCCCCCGCCTGGATACCGGTCGCGTTGTCGACGGATTTGCCGGTGGCATCGGTCATTCCCGCTCGTCTTACATCTGCATCCCTCGCGATTTGGCGCGCTCAAAGCGGCGCTGTCTCTGCGGTCGCCGACCGCTGTCCACATCGCGGCATGCGGCTCTCGCACGGTTTCGTTCGTGGCGAAGCCTTGTCTTGTATCTATCACGGCTGGCGTTACGGAAAATCCGGCAACTGTCTTGCCATTCCGGCCCATCCCAGCCTGACGCCGCCTGAGGCAATCCGCGTCGCGACCTATCGGGCTGGCGAGCGGGACGGCGTGATTTGGGTATCGGCAGAAGAGGTCGCGGCCGACATGCCGTCGAATGAGGGCTTCGTCGGGCTGCGCAGTATCACGCTGTCAGCGACAGCCGAAACGCTTGCCGCCTGTATCGGCGCCGACCTTATAGAGGACGCCATCGATTGGGCGATCGACGGAATGAAGGCACGCCTGCTGACTGCGCCTTCGGGAGAGGATGGCGCGCTGCTTGCTCATCTATTGGTCGACAGCAGCGCGACGAAAGTACAGAAAATTGCCGCATCGACCGCATTGGAAACACTGCGCCGTCAGGCCGAGGCCGCTGCCAACCGGGGAGAAGCCGCATGAGCCGCGACGCGATGATCGACCAATGGTATCCTGTCGGCTTGATCAGCCGGCTCTTGTCCGACGGGCAAGAGACGCTGCTGATGGGCGAAACGATCCGTGTCTCCCGCAACGGCGAAGGTAAGGCCGAGGTCGCGACGGCCGATGGCCGCGCTCTTCCCGTAACAGAACGATATGGTCACGTCTGGTCTTCTCTAGGCGTGCCTGAAAAACCGCTTTTCGATATTCCGGAAGCCGAACAGCCCGGCCGTCGTCTGGTCGATGTCGGTGTCGTCCGCGTTCGCTGCTCGCCGCTGCGCGCCGTCGAGAACTTTCTCGACATTGCCCATTTCCCCTTTGTCCACACTGACATTCTTGGCTCCGAACCCCATACGGAAGTGGAAAACTACAAAGTCGAAATCCGCGAGGACGCGGACGAGGTTTGGGCAACGCAGGTGCAATTCTATCAGCCGCAGGCAGCAAAGTCGGCCAGCGGTGGCATCACGACGGAATATATGTACCGCGTGCCCGCGCCCACCTGCTCCGTGCTCTACAAGACCTGCCCACCGAAGCCTGGCGAATGGGACGTGATCACGCTTTTCGTCCAGCCGCTGACGGAAGAACTCTGTGATGTGTGGCCGTGGATGGCGCTTTACGACGATGAGACGCCAATGACCGATCTCATTCACTTCCAGCAGATGATCTTCCTGCAGGATCGCTCGATCCTCGAAAACCAGATCCCGCGCCGCCTGCCGCTCGATCCCGGCATGGAAATTCCCACCCGCGCGGACCTCACCTCCGTCGCTTACCGCCGCTGGCTGAAGCGCCACGACTTCACCTATGGCGCACAGCTGGTAGCCCAATGATCCTTTACGACTACATCCTCTCGCCAAGCTGTTACAAAGCGCGCCTCATGGCAGCACTCACCGGCCTCAAACTGACGCTGCGCGCCGTCGATTTTCATCCGGGCGCGGAACATCGCGGCCCGGAATTGCTGGCGCTGAACCCGGCAGGCTCGATCCCGATCCTGGTGGATGGCGATCTGGTTCTGACCGAATCCTCTGCGATCCTCGTCTATATCGCGGGCAACGCTGCCCCCGCATGGCTTGGTACCGGCGAGCCTTCCACAGCCGCCCGTATCCAACAATGGCTCGCCTTCTCAGCCCGGCTGACGGCCAGCCTTGGTGGGGCGCGCTTGCATGAGATGCTGCATCGTCCGGGCGATATCGACACCTTGCGCGCCTCGGGCGTGATTGCGCTTCGGGAACTGGAAGCCGCCCTCTTCGAGCAAAGGCTGAAAGGAGAGGCTTTACTCGTCGGCAACACGGCAACCGTCGCCGACATCGCCTGCTTCCCCTATGTGGCGCTCGCACCCGATGGCGGGGTATCGCTCGATTCCTACCCCTCCATCCGCCTGTGGATGCGTGCCATCCGATCGCTGGAAGGCTTTATCGAGATGCCAGGCATCCACCGTCTGCATGAGCTGAAGCCGGACCCGCATGAGACGCCAGCGTTGACCGAAACGGCAGAGGCGTAAAGCGTATGGCCGGACATCTTTTAAAAAACTGTGCTGCTGTGATCGTCAATGACGGCACCGGCATGTCCGTACGCCGCAATGTCGATCTCCTGACGGACGGTCCCGCAATCAAGGCCATCGGCGAGAATCTTGCGAGCGGACCGATCCCAGAGGGCACGGAAATCACCGATGCCAGCGGCTGGTTCGTTTATCCGGGGCTCGTCAACACGCATCACCATTTCTTCCAGTGCTTCGTGCGCAACCGCGCCGATCTCGACTGGACGAAGCTTTCGGTCATCGAGTGGCTCGATCGCATCTATCCGATCTTCTCGCGGCTGACAGAGGACTGCTTTTATCACTCCTCCGTCACCGCCATGGCCGAGATGATCAAGCACGGCTGCACCACTGCCTTCGATCATCAGTATAATTTTCCTCGTCATGCCGGTAAGAGGCTGATCGACCGGCAATTCGAGGCCGCCGATTTGTTTGGCATGCGCTTCCACGCCGGTCGCGGCGGCAACTCGCTGCCCAAGTCGGAAGGGTCGACCATACCCGACGAGATGCGCGAGACGACGGACGAATTCATCGCCGACTGCGCCCGGTTGATCGAGACCTATCATGAGGCCTCGCCCTTCAGCATGCGCCAGGTGGTGGTCGCACCCTGCCAGCCCGTCAACAGCTATCGCGAGACCTTCGTGGAGTCTGTTCGTCTTGCGCGTGACAAGGGCGTCCGGCTCCATACCCATGTCGGTGAGGGTGAGAGCGACGTGATCCTTGCCCGCCACGGGCTGCGCACTGTCGATTATCTACACGAGATGGGTTTTGCCGGACCGGACACCTTCTACGCCCATTGCTGGGAACTGACCCACGACGAGTTGCGCACCATGGCGGCGTCGGGAACGGGCGTGGCCCATTGCCCCGAGCCGGTCTATCTGGTCGGCGCGGAAGTGACCGACATCCCGGCCATGAACGCCTTTGGTGTGCCGGTTGGTCTCGGTTGCGATGGCGCTGCCTCCAACGATAATTCCAATCTCATGCACTGCATCCATTCCGCCTATATGCTGCAATGCCTGGCGGCCTCGACACGCGCTCATCCTGTGCCTGCACCCGCAGACTTCCTCGGCTATGCGACCACAGGCGGGGCGCAGCTTCTCGGCCGCACAGACATCGGTCGGCTTGCACCGGGCATGGCCGCCGATCTTTTTGCCATCGATACCCGCCGCATGGATTATGTCGGGACCCGACATGATCCCTTGAGCCTGATCGCCAAGGTCGGCATCGGCGCGCCGACGGACATGACCATGATCAATGGCCGTGTGGTGTGGGCAAAGGGCGAGTTTACCGGCCTGGACGAAGGAAAACTTTTCGCCGACGCAGAAGCGGCGCTCGCCACCATCGATTTCTGAAACAACACAACCGACAAGGGGAACCATCATGATCAACGCACTCAACCGCCGCACGCTGCTGAAGGGCGTCGCACTCACCGGTCTTGCCAGCGCCGTTGGCGCGCGTGCCACACTCGCAGCTGATAAGCCGCTCGGCATCGCACTCGTCGTTCCCTCGCCCATTGGCGACGTGGGCTGGGGCCATGCGCTCGCCGCCGGTCTTGAGCCGGTCAAAGCGGCCTATGGCGACAAGGTGAAAGTCACCATTCTGGAAAACATTCCGGAAGGTCCCGATGCCGACCGTATCATGACCAAGACCGTTGCCGACGGAAACAAGTTCCTGATTGCCGGCTCCTTCGGCTATCAGAACGGTGCGCTGCAGATCGCTCGTCGCAACAAGGACGTCAGCGTGCTGCACGCGTCCGGCTTTCAGGTCGCGCCGAACTTCTCGCCCTTCGCCGCCAAATATTTCCAAGGCACCTATCTGATGGGCATGGCGGCTGCCGCGCTGACGAAATCCGGCAAGCTCGGCTCGGTCTCGGCCTTCTCCATCCCCGAACTCATCACCTCCATCAATGCGTTTACGCTGGGTGCCCAGGCCGTCAAACCAGATATCGAAGTTTCCGTTGTCTGGGTGAACTCCTGGTTCGATCCAGCAAAGGAACAGGAAGCCGCCAAGGCGCTGATGTCGCAAGGTTGCGATGTGATCTTCTCCAACGCGCAGGACACACCATCCGTCATCTCCGCCTGCGAGGAAGCCGGCGTCTATGCCTTTAACCTCAACTCCTCGATGAAGAGCTACGCGCAGAAGACCTATCTCGGCTGCGTTGCGACCGACTGGTCCCCCTACTTTCTGGCGCAGGTCAAGGCGCACATGGACGGCACTTTCAAGGGCGCGAATGCTTTCCTCGGCATGTCGGACAAAGTGGTCAAGGTCGTGGACTGGAACCCCAGCGTTCCGGCCGACACCATGACGAAAATCAACGAGACCGAAGCAAAGATCGCCGATGGCAGCTTCTCGCCCTTTACCGGCCCCATCACCAAGGCGGATGGCTCGGAAGGCGTCGCAGCCGGCAAGACGCTGACGGACAAGGAGATCATGGCCATGGATTGGCACGTCAAGGGCGTCACCACGCCTCTGCCGAAGTGATCCCTCATGGCTGAGACGACCCTGCCCGCATCGGCAGACAGTGAACGGGCGAAGGCACCCCTGCTTTCGCTGCGTGGCCTGTCGAAAAGCTACGGCCAGATCCGCGCCAATCAGGCGATCGATCTGGACGTGGCGGACCATTCGATCCACGCCATTCTCGGCGAAAACGGCGCGGGCAAATCCACGCTGATGAAGCTGATCTATGGCGTGGAAACGCCGGATGAGGGCACTGTGACATGGCGAGGCGAGCCGATCCGGCTTGCTTCGCCCGCCGAGGCCCGCCGCCAGGGCATCGGCATGGTCTTTCAGCATTTCTCCCTCTTTGAGACGCTGACGGTGGTCGAGAACATCTCGCTCGTCGTGCCAGGAAAGAAGAGCGATCTCGTCGAGCGGGTGCGCTCATTGGGACGCGACTTCGGCCTGGAGGTCGATCCGCTGGCCCATGTGCATGCGCTCTCGGTCGGCGAGCGACAGCGGGTCGAGATCATCCGCTGCCTGATGACCGACCCCAAGCTCATCATCCTCGACGAACCGACCTCGGTGCTGCCGCCGCAATCGGTCGAGAAGCTTTTCGAGACGTTGAAGCGCCTGCGAGATCGCGGCGTCTCCATCCTCTTCATTTCCCACAAGCTTGAAGAAATTCGGGCGATCTGCGACCGCGCCACCATCTTGCGCGGCGGAAAAGTGACCGGCCACGTGGATCCGCGTGAGCACGATGCCCATGATCTTGCCCGTATGATGATCGGGCGCGACATGCCGGAGATCAAGGCTCCGACGATCGTGGCGACCGGCGAAAAGCGCCTCGAACTGATCGGCCTCGACTACGAGCCGGACGATCCCTTTGCTGTGCCGCTAAAGCGCGTCACGCTGGAGGTGAAGGCAGGAGAAATTCTCGGGCTTGCCGGCATTTCTGGGAACGGACAAGCGGAACTCTCGTCTATCATTTCGGGCGAAACGCGTCTTGGCCGTGAAGCGAAGGACCGCATCTTCATGATGGGCGAGGATGTCGGTGGCCTCGATGCCGCTGCCCGTCGCAGGCTCGGCTTTGCCTTCGTGCCGGAAGACCGCCTCGGCCGTGGTGCGGTGCCAGAGCTTTCGCTCACCTTGAACGGTCTCCTGACCGCCCATCCGCTCGGCCTGCTGAAGCACGGTCTGATCGACCACACCGGTGCCAAGACGTTCGCCGAGACCTGCATTCGCGATTTCGATGTGCGGACACCTGGACCAGACGCAGAGGCCGGCGCGCTTTCAGGCGGCAATCTGCAGAAATTTATCGTGGGCCGGGAGATCATGCTGGGGCCGAAGCTCCTTTTCGTCGCTCAGCCGACGTGGGGCGTGGATATCGGCGCCGCCATGGCGATCCGGCAAAGACTGATCGCGTTGCGCAATGCCGGCATGGCGATCCTCGTTATCTCCGAGGAAATCGAAGAGCTCTTCGAAATCTGCGACCGCATTCAGGTGCTGAATGCCGGTACGCTCAGCCCGTCCCTCGTGACGTCCGAAACGCGTATCGAAGATGTCGGCCGCTTTATGATTGGCGCCGACGCTGCCACTCCTTCCGAAAACCCCGCTGCTGGAAAGCTGTCCGCATGAGCGCCTTCCCTCATTTCGTTCGGCGCGAACGTGCCTCGCTGAAGGCGACCATACTGGCGCCGCTTGCGGCGCTCGCGATTGCCACGCTCATCAATCTCGCGCTTTACGCCGTCATGGGTAAAAGCCCTGGTGCCGTGTTCCATGCCATGCTGCTGGAGCCGTTCCTCTCCTGGGCAGCCTTCTCCGAAGTGCTTTTGAAAATGGGACCGCTGCTCGTGATCGCGCAGGGGCTTGCCATCGGCTTTCGCGCCAAGGTATTCAATATCGGCGCCGAAGGACAGTTCATTCTCGGCGCAATCTTCGCCTCCGCAATCCCAATCTATTACCCGGAAGCAACCGGCGGCTGGATCTGGCCAGCCATGCTTCTCTGCGGCGCCATCGGCGGCGCGCTCTGGGCCGCGGTTACCGCTTTCTGGCGGGTGCGGCTCAACGCCAACGAAATTCTCGTGTCCTTGATGCTGAGCCTGGTTGCCGCACAGGTACTCAACTATCTGCTGCTTGGCCCCTGGAAGGATCCAAACGGCTTCAACTTCCCGCAATCGGTGATGTTTCAATACGACGCCATGGTCCCGACCCTGATCGAGGGCACCCGGGTCAACTGGTCGTTTCCGCTCACCATCCTCTTTTCTCTGGCCGCTTATGTCTTCATGCAGAAGAGCTTTCTCGGCTACAAGCTGCAGGTCGGCGGCCTTGCCCCCCGCGCGGCCGACTATGCCGGTTTCAGTCAGGGCCGCGCCATCTGGCTCTCGCTGCTGATTGGCGGCTTTGCAGCGGGTCTTGCGGGAGCGGCAGAAGTGGCGGGCCCGATCGGGCAGTTGCAACGCTCGATTTCCACCGGCTACGGCTATGCGGCCATCATCGTCGCCTATCTCGGCGGACTGCATCCGATCGGCATCATCCTGTCTTCGCTCGTCATGGCAGTGATCTATATTGGCGGTGACAATGCCATGGTCTCCGCCGAACTGCCGATTGCCGCGGTGCGCGTCTTCCAGGGGAGCCTGCTCGTTACCTATCTCATCGCGGTCGCCTTCGTCCGCTACCGCCTCGAATGGCCGAAAACTGCAGATCGGAAAGTGGCATGAACGCGGTCGATTTCATCCTCTCCGGCATGCTGGCGGCGGCAACGCCCTTTCTGCTGGCGGCGCTGGGCGAACTCGTTGTCGAACGCGCAGGCGTCCTCAATCTGGGTGTCGAGGGGTTGATGGCACTTGGCGCCGTCATCGCCTTTATCGTCGTCTATCACGGCGGCGGTCACATGCTGGCTTTCATGGCGGCGGGCTTTGCCAGCGTGGTGCTATCCCTCATCTTCGCACTGGTTGCGCTTGGCTTCCGCGCCAACCAGGTCGCAACCGGCCTTGCCATCGGCATTCTGGGCCAAGGTCTTTCGGCGCTCTTCGGCAAGACCTATGAAAGCCTGACGGTCAGGGGACTGCCGAAACTTGCCATTCCCGGCCTGTCCGATCTTCCCATCATCGGCGGTCTTTTTGTACAGGATATCGTCGTCTGGCTGTCGCTTTTCCTGACACTTGCCATCTGGGCGGGATTTGCCTTCAGCAAAACCGGCCTCGTGATCCGTGCGGTTGGGGAAAATCCGAAAGCCGCACATGCGATCGGCTATTCGGTCATCGGTGTGCGTGTCGCGGCGATCGCCTTCGGTGGTCTTCTGGCAGGCTTCGCCGGCGCCTATGCCTCTGTGGTCTATACGCCGCTTTGGGCGGATGGCATGATTGCCGGACGTGGCTGGATCGCGATCGCGCTCGTTGTCTTCGGCACATGGCTGACGGGACGCATCTTCCTCGGAGCATGCCTGTTCGGCGCAGTGTCGCTGATGAGCCTTGCGGCACAGGCAACCGGCGTGGAACTGCCGTCGCAGTTCCTCTCCAGCCTGCCCTATCTCGTCACCATCATCGTGCTCGGCATCATTTCCGCCAACAAGCGGTTGTTGAAACTGAACGGTGTTGCCTCGCTTGGGGAGCCTTTCGAGCGATAGTCTGAGCGCCCAGCTCAGACACTGCCTTTGGCAAGATCGCGTAGACCTCTCGGCAGGTTGTTCATGCATTGCGTGCCGTTCGGCGTGACCAGAAACTGATCCTCGATCATCAGCGCTCCAAAATTCTGGCCGTAAAAGGGCGCTTCCAACGCAACGACCATATCCGCCTCGATGATCTCCGAATTGCCTGAGGAAAAGAACGGCCATTCTTCAATACCCACACCGCCACCGACGGAGTGCCCGAAGTGTCCGCGATAATATTCGCCGAAGCCATCGCGCCGCATTGAGCGGAGCATGGCGTCATGCACCGAGCCGAAAGTGTTGCCGGGGGTGATCTCATCCAGCCCCGTGTGAAATGCGGTCTCAAGCGCCTTGAAGATATCCTGCGCCAATGGCGATGCCGGACCATAGGTTACGGTGCGCGCGCCATCGGACGAATATCCATCAACGAGGGTGCCGACATCGGCCTTGATCAACGCGCCCGGCGTCACCTTCGCAGCGCCATTCGACAGGTCCGGTCCGACAGAGATGTAATCCCAATGTCCACTCAGCGAGAAGCCACCTGAGGCCGCCGCTTCCTGCGCGCCCGCTTTCCATGCCGCAGAGAGGCTTGCCACCGAAGCTCCAAGCGAGACGGCTTTCATCATGTGCGTGAGACCAGCCTCCGCCGCAATGGCCGCGCGCCGGAGTCGGTCGATTTCACGGGGCGTCTTTATGGCGCGTAGGCGCCTCAAAACCAGGGAGCCATCGACCCAGCGGATTGAGGGAATAGACGTTTTCAAAGCCTCGAAATCGGCAGCGGGCATGAATTCGAGATCGACCCCGATCCTCGTATCGCGGAGACCCTTCTCCTGCAACAGATCGGCCAAGAGATGGAAGCATGCAGACCGATCGAAGGTTTCCGGTCTCGGCCCTCCAACGCCGGAACCTCGATAAGCGCCATCGATGCCGGAAATCGTGTCTACGCCCGACAGATCGACCCCATCGATCCAGATGCGATGTGTGCGGACCTCAACGTCTGGAGCCTTCTGCATTACCACGGGTGCCGCATGATCGCTGACGATCGCCGCAAGCGAAAGCTGTGCATCACTTGGAACCAGTGCGATCGCAGCCCCTGCCCTGCCCCACATGGTGGCGACACCCGCGGGCGCCCCGATAGCATATTGAAACGCTTCCGGCTGGAAAAGAACCAATGCATCAAGGCCGGCTTCGCGCATCAACCGCTCCGCCCGTTTCCTGTCCAAATCGCTCAAGGCTGCCTCCACGAACACTCAATTCGGTTTAGCCGAGGCCGGTGGATGCCGCCAGTCGGATTCATGATGACACACCACAGCGGCCTAGGGTCTGTACCTATAAACGGGATGATGCCGGGTCGAAAATGATGGGCTTTGGACGAACGAAGGTTCTTCGTCCGGCCTTCCAACCCGCAATCGCAGGTGCCGACGAGCGGACAGCATGACGAGGATCGTCAGCGTCCAGAATCACGATATCGGCGGGACCCCCAATCCGTAATTTATGATCAATGCCCATAATAGAAGCGGCACGGGAGCTGACCATGGCGAAGACCTGATCGATATCGTCATCCCGCGAAAGCTGCATCACATTGGCATAGAGGTTGGCCATCCGCCCAAGCGAGGCATCGCCGAAAGGCGTGAATGGGTTGAGCACATTATTGGTGGCTACCGCGGTGCGGACGCCATCTGCCGAAAGGAGATGAGCCGGGGTGATACCACGCGGAATATTTGCTGTTTGCCCTCGCCCCATGAGAAAAAGATCCGTCGCCGGCAGGACGACCAGCGCGATGCCGGCCTCGGCAATTTGTCGAGCTATATGTGACCGATCCTCAGGAGCAAGAGCGGAGAGATTAGTGACATGCCCGATCGTGACGCGGCCTCCATAGGCGTTGGCCTTGGTTGCGGCAATCACCGCCGGAAGATCCGTCTTGGCGGGGTTGAGGCTGAAATCCAGATGGAAGTCGACATCGACATCATGCTTTCTTGCGAGATCGAAGATGCGACGCACATGCTCTTCCGGGCGAGGATCAGTATAGGGACATCCGCCAACGAGATCCGCGCCGGTGCGAAGTGCTTCATCGAGCATGGCTTCCGTCTCGGGCTCCTGCGTCAATCCTTCCTGCGCGAAAGCGCAAATCTGGATATCGATGGCGTAGGCATAGCGTTCGCGTACCCGCTTGATCGCCTCGAATGACCGCATCCCCGCGCGTGGGTCGATCTCGACAAAGGTTCGCATGCGGTTCGTGCCATGCATGATGGCTTGGCGCACGACGGAGCTTGCCCTCTCGAACACATCCTCCTGCGTAAAGTCCGCCTTGGCCTTTGCCGTTTCCCGCACGGCTTCCTCCAAAGTGCCTTCACAGATCGTGCAGCACTCCAGAATGCAGGCCTTGTCCAGATGGACGTGACTATCGGCGAAGCCGGCGAAAGCAAACCGGCCGCCGAAATCCTCCTCCTCGACGGCGTCGCAACGAATGCCATGGCGCATGTCGACGATGAGCCCGTCGCGAATGGCGATATCGATGACGCCGGGCTGGTTGGCCGTCTGAACGTTTCGCAGAAGGAAATCGGCCCGCATGTCTTGATTATACTCCGACTGCGCAGCCGTCGCTGCGCGGATCATGCGCACCATCGATCCACCCATCTGGGCCAATCTTGATGACCCCTGCCTGACCGGCAAGCGCGCTTAGTTCTGGAATGGCGACGACACCGTGGCCGTAGCTTGAAAGCGTATCGATCACGTCTGAGCCGACGGATTTCTCGATCTTGAGATTGTCCCGGCTGTCTGAAAAGGTGCGCCCAAGAAGAAAGCGCGGTGCCGACAATGCAGAAAGCGGATCAAGGCCGTGGTCAATCAATCGGCTGAGGAGCAGTGTCAGCGTTTGCGGCTGACCATCGGCACCTTGCGTGCCGTAGAGGATAGCGGGTTTGCCATCGCGCAACGCGATACCGGGGTTGAGCGTATAAAAGGGCCGCTTTCCGGGCGCGATCACATTGGGGCTCTTGGGGTCTGTGCTGAATGCCGCGCCGCGGTTCTGCCAGAGGATGCCGGTATCCTCCAGCAGCACGCCGCTGCCCCAATCGTAATAGGTGCTTTGAAGCACGCTGGCAGAACGGCCTTGTGCATCCGTCGCGGCAAGAAAGACCGTGTCACCGTTGCGGAAGGGTGCGGGCCAAGGCAGGGCGACATTGCGATCGATCTTCCGGGCCTTGGTCGCGAGGAAATCCTGCCCCAGCCGGGCGGCGCAATCCTGCTCGATAAACGCCGGATCGGCGATACCGCCCCGCTCCAGAAAGGCCTGTTTGATGGCTTCCGCGCAAAGGTGATAGAACTGCGACGTATCCGGAGCGATGTCCTGCATTGCGAAGTTCGACAGGATGCCCATGATCGATAGGGTCGTGATGCCCTGGCTGGGCGGCGGTGGGGCTAGAAGCTCGACATCGCGATAGGCGAGCGACAGGGGCGCGGCCAGTGTCGCGAATGTCTTTTCCAGATCGCGTTTTCTGATCGGGCTGCCGGCCGCCTCAAGCCCGCTCGCAATCCGGTCAGCAACGTCGCCCTCGTAAAATGTCCTGTAGCCATGCAGGGCGATCTCTTCCAGAACAGCGGCCAATTGCGGCTGATGCTGGACACCTTCCTTCACGAAGAACCGGGAAACGCCCGACCATCCATCGATTTCGTCTTTGCGAAACGCATGCCAATGCGCCTGCGACTGGCTGACGGGAAAGCCGCCCGCCGCAAATTCTATGGCATCTCCGAGCAGGCTGGCAAAGCTTTCGGTGCCACCCCAATGGGTACGAGAATAGTCAAGCGCCTGACCCCAACTGTCGACCAGTGCCGCGGTCGTCGAGGTGGAGAGCGGGCCACGCGTCGGGATAACATCGAGCTTCGGCAGTGCCTCAGCCGCTTGCCCGATACCCATGATCGCGTCGCGTCGCCCTTCGCTATCGGCCACGATCCAGATGGCATCTCCGCCCAGCCCGCAAAAATGCGGATAGAGAACCGTCAGTGCCGCCCCTGCCGCAATCACGGCCTCGATCGCCGTTCCGCCCCGCCGCAACACCTTGGCACCCGCTTCGCTTGCCGCGCGATGCGGCGTCGTGACCATGCCATGACGCGACCTCGCGGCATGCGCGCTTTGCTGCAAAAGGGTGTTCTCGTTCGTCGCCATTCCGTACGGCCCTTACTCGGAGGCCGAAATGTAACGGCTAAGGATCTCGCTGATATCCGGGCCGTCATCCTCGTCATCCGCCTTGGCGCGATCTTCGACCGCATGCAGATGATGGTCCATGATGTCGGTCGCAGCTTTGACGTCGAGATTTTTCAGTGCCTCGATCAGTTGAATGTGCTCGTCGATACCGCATTCGGCCGAGTGCGGCCTGCCGAAACGCGCAAGGATGAGAGAAGACCGTGAGACGACCTGGATGATGAATTCGATCAAGAGTTTCGAGCCGGTGAGCTCCGCCAGCAGAATGTGAAACTCGCCAGCCAATCGGATGGACCGCGGCGAGGATGCCCGCAAGGCTCGCTCTTCTTCACGCACATGGCTGACCAAGGCATCGATGCCGTCCTTCGGCATACGCTTGCAGAGCCTATCGATCACCTCTCGCTCCAGGCACCGTCGAAGCGCAAAGACTTCTACCGCCTCCTCCAGCGTCGGCATGGCAACGGCAGCGCCGCGGTTCGGTTTGATCTCGACAAGCCCATCCGAAGACAGCCGGACAAGGGCGTTGCGCGCGCTCGTGCGGCTGACGCCGAAGGTATCGCCAATCGAATCTTCCGGCAGCTTGGTGCCTGGCTTCAACGCCTGCTCAAGAATGGCGCGACGGAGCGAGGCGTAGATCGCGTCGCTTCTGGTCAGATTGGTGGACATCGCTGGGAGACCCTGTTCGTATACATTTTAGAGGCATATTGCACAGAATTTGTATTTTAACCAGTCGATTTTATTGCATACAATTTTTAGCTTGATATTGCATACGAAGTTGCCTAGGCTCCCTCAAAAGCCGCATAGAACGGCCTCTCGACATGCTAGATGTCGCCAAACTCGGCCGCAGAAAATCGTATGCAATACTAAGCGTAATTTTTCTCGGATTGCATTCAATAAGGGGTTCATAATGATAAGCAAACGCATACTGTTCGGGACTGGATTAGCGCTTCTTTCTCTCACCATGCCCGCCATAGCCAACACGCTGAAATGGGGCGCTTCGCGAGACATCAGCTCTCTCGACCCATACTCCTATGGAGACAGTTTCGCGCTCGGCGTGCTCAATCACGCCTATGAAGGCTTGATGCGCTACAACCGCGATCTCAAGCTGGAACCGGCGCTTGCCACCTCATACGAAATCATCTCGCCCACCACATGGCGTTTCAAACTTCGTGAGGGCGTCAAATTCCACAACGGGGCCGAGTTTACCGCTGACGATGTCCAGGCTTCGCTTTTGCGCGCCACCGACCCGAAGTCGCCACTGCGCGGCAACATTCCTGCCTACAAAGGGTCGCGCGTCATTGATCCACACACCATCGAGATCGATGTCACGGCCAACTACCCGCTGCTCCTGAACGACCTGACAACCATCTACATCTTCAACGCCAAATGGCTGAAGGACAACAAGGCGGAAGCGCCGACGGATGTCGGCTCCGGCACCGAAGGTTACGCGACCTACAATGAAAACGGCACAGGCCCATTCAAGGTCGAAAGCCGGCAGCCCGACGCCAAGACGGTCTTCGTGAAATATGATGGCTGGTGGGACAAGCCTGAGCACAATATCGACCGGATCGAACTGACGCCGATTGCCTCCAGCGCAACCCGTGTCGCAGCACTGCTCTCCGGCGATATCGACTTTACCGATCAGGCGCCGGTCCAGGACCTGCCACGCTTGGAAGCAGCCGCATCGCAGGTGAAGCTTCTGGAAGGCACTGATCTTCGCACCGTGATGATCGGCTTCAGCCAGCGCGACACTCTGCTGTCCGGCGCCCCGAACCCGATGAAGGATCTGCGCGTCCGTCAGGCCATGCAGCTCGCGATCGATCTGGACCTCATCCAAAAACGCGTCATGCGCGGCAAGTCGCGCAATGCCGGCACATTGGTCGCGCCGCAGATCCCCGGCTATGACGCGGCACTCGACACGCCGGTCAAGGCCGATCCGGAAAAAGCCAAGGCCCTTCTGAAGGAAGCGGGTGCAGAAGGCTTCGAATTCGATTTCAACTGCTCCGACACGCTGGTGAATGAAGAGCAGGTCTGTCAGGCGGTTGCCTCCATGTGGTCACGCGTCGGCCTCAAGCCGAAGCTCGACCAGGGGCCTCGCGCCGTGCAGACACCGAAGCGCTCGTCCGGCAAGGTCGATGTCTACACGCTCGGTTGGGCAACACTGCCGATGCTCGATGCCTACAGCCTCACCTCGCAGGTTCTCCACACCAAGGAAGGTTCCTTCGGCATCTTCAACTGGGGTGGATGGTCGGACAAGGAGTTCGACAAGGTGACGGAAGCCTCGGCTGTGGAACTGAACCGGACGAAGCGCCTGGCCCTTTCGGCCGACGCCCTGAAGATTGCCAAGGACCATGCGTTGATGATCCCGTTGCACCAGCAGCCGCTGGCCTGGGCAACCAGCGCGAAAGTCAAGGATTTCCCGCTCTTCTCGGATAACCTTCCCCGCCTCTGGCTGGTGAAAATGTAAACAGCGCACGGCCCTCGCCGCGCAAAGCCGTCGCGGGGGCCAGCTTTCTTTCTTCCGACAAAGGACAGGGTGTCATGCTCGCCTTCCTCATCAAGCGGATCGGCAATGCCGTTCTCGTGATGCTCACGGTTGCTTTCTTCGCCTTCCTCATCTTCCGCTTCCTTGGCGATCCGGTGGAGATCATGGTCAATGAAAGCGCCACCCAGGTCGAACGCGACGAGCTGCGCGCCAGGCTCGGTCTCAATGACGGATTTCTGGTTCAATATGTCCGCTTCGTCACCAACGCAGCGCAGGGCGAATTCGGCCTGTCCTGGCGCAACCAGCAATCCGTGCTGACGCTGATCGCAGAGCGTTTCCCGGCCACGTTCGAACTGGTGCTCATCGCCACCTTCCTGTCGCTTGCCATCGGCATTCCGCTTGGCGTCTTTACCGCCATCGGTCGCGGGCGCTGGTGGGCCGAAGCCTTGCAGTTCTCATCGATCGTCGGCGTTTCCCTGCCAAGCTTTCTGGTGGGCATCCTGCTCATCCTCACCTTTTCCGTTACGCTTGGCTGGTTGCCGGGTTACGGTCGGGGCGATGTGGTGCGCATCGGCTGGTGGTCCACCGGCCTTCTGACCCCCTCGGGACGCGCGGCCATCGTCTTGCCGGCACTGTCGCTGTCGCTCTTCCAGATCACCCTGGTGATGCGTCTGGTGCGCGCCGAAATGCTGGAAACGCTGCGGACCGATTTCATCAAGTTCGCCCGGGCCCGCGGCGTCAAAAGACGCGCACTCTGGTTTCGTCATGCGTTGAAGAACTGTCTGATGCCCGTGGTCACGCTGACGGCGATGCAGGTCGGCAATCTCATCGCCTTTGCGCTTGTCACCGAAACGGTTTTTCAATGGCCCGGAATGGGCATGCTCTTCATGCAGGCCGTGACCTTCGTCGATATCCCCGTCATGGCGGCCTATCTCTGCATCGTATCCTTCATCTTCGTCACGCTGAACACGTTGGTCGACATCGCTTACGCGGTCATCGATCCGCGTCTGCGTGCAGCATGACCGGGAGACCATCATGACCGCCATCGAACAGACCGCCACCGTTTCCCGTCCATCTCGCCTGTCGAGAGCTCTCCAATCCGATCTGTGGTGGAGCTTCAAGCGACATCCTTCTGCGATTGCTGCAGCCATCCTGCTTCTGATCCTCATCTGCACGGCCTTCTTCTCTCCGCTGATCACGGTGCAGAACCCCTATGATCTCGCGTCGCTCGATCTGCTGAATGCAGAGATCCCACCGATCTGGATGCCGGAGGGACAATGGCCCTTCATTCTGGGCACCGACGTGCAGGGCCGTGATGTGCTCTCGGCCATTCTTTACGGCTCGCGTGCCTCGATCATTATCGGCGCAAGCTCGGTTCTCGTGTCGCTCGTCATCGGCACCATGCTTGGCCTCGTCGCCGGCTATCACGGCAAATGGGCCGACGGTCTGCTGATGCGCACGGGCGATGTTCTCCTCTCCATGCCGACCATGCTGATCGCCATCCTGGTTTCCGCTCTCGCCAGACAGGCGCTACCACCATCGCTGCGGGAAGCTGGGGCCTCCGGCGTCATCGTACTTGCGATCTCGCTATCGGCCTGGGTGCAATATGCCCGGACTGTGCGCGCGCAAACCATGGTGGAGCGCAACAAGGAATATGTTCAGGCCGCCCGGCTGATCCGCCTGTCGAAATGGAAGATCATGCTGAAGCATATTCTTCCCAACACCACGACGCCGCTGCTCGTCACGGCAACATTGAACTTCGGTCTCGGCATTCTCATTGAGGCGACGCTCTCCTTCCTCGGTGTCGGCATGCCGCCCGAGCAACCGTCGCTCGGCACGCTGATCCGTATCGGCAACCAGTATCTCTTCTCTGGGCTCTGGTGGATCGTGCTCTTTCCTGGACTGCAGCTCTGTCTGCTCGTTGTTTCGATCAACGTGCTCGGCGACTGGCTGCGCGACGCCCTTAATCCCAAACTGCGCTGAAACCGTGCGGAGACATTTCACATGAGCGATCTTCTGATTACCAACGCAAGGCCGATGGGCGGCGACACCGCCGATATCCTGATCCGCGACGGTCGTATTGCCGAGATCGGTAAGGGTCTGGAAGCAGCGGGCCTGCCTGTCGAGGATGCCGGCGGACGCATCGCCATTCCGGGCCTCGTCGATGCCCATACTCATCTCGACAAATCTTTGCTGGGCTACCCCTGGTACGTCAATGAGGTCGGTCCGCGTCTGATCGACAAAATCGACAATGAGCGCAAGGTCAAGCGCGACTATGGGTTGGACGCCCATGTCCAGTCCATGCGCCAGGCGCTGCAATCGGTCGGCTACGGCACGACCCTCATCCGCAGCCATGTGGATATCGACACGGACCAAGGACTGATCGCCCTGGAAGGCGTAATGGAGACCCGCCGCCAGCTGGCCGGCATTGTCGAAATCGAGATCGTCGCCTTCCCGCAATCGGGACTGATGCGCCGCCCCGGCACCGCGGAATTGATCGATGCCGGCATGGCGATGGGGGCTGATCTCGTCGGCGGTCTCGACCCCTGCGGCATGGATCGCGATCCGAAGGCTCATCTCGATACGATCTTCGCCATTGCCGAGAAATACGCCAAGGGCATCGATATCCATCTGCATGAAAGCGGAGAACTCGGTGCTTTCTCGATGGAACTGATCTTCGAGCGGATCCGTGCGCTCGGCATGCAAGGCAAGGTCGCCGTCAGCCACGCCTTCTGCCTTGGCGATCCGGATTGGAACATGACGCAAGGGTTGATCGACACCTGCGCGGAACTCGACGTGCCGATCCTGACGACAGCCCCGCCCTCGCGCGAAGTCCCGTCTCTGCGCCGCCTGCGCTCCGCCGGAGTGCGCTTTGGTGCAGGTGTCGATGGCTTCCGCGATACCTGGGGTCCTTATGGCAATGGCGACATGCTTGAGCGGTCCATGTTGCTCGGCATGAAGAATAACCTACGCCGCGATGATGAGCTCCTCTGGGCGCTCGATGTCTGCACCACTGGCGGTGCTCAAGCCATGGATCGTGCAGAACATTCGCTGACGATTGGCGGTCGTGGGGATGTCGTCATCGTCGAAGGCGAGACCGTCGGCGAAGCGATCGTCACGCATCAACCTCGCAGGCTTGTGGTGACCGCTGGCAATGTCGTTGCGCGAGACGGCAAGAGCCTGAAGGAGCGTCCATGAACACGCGGTCTTCCTGGTCGACGCTTCCCCTTGGAAAGAGGCCGCCGGGGCGCTGGGCGCTCAAAGCCCGCTTCGTCATTGCCGATCTGCCGGAAGGACGATGCCTTATTCCGAATGGCGAAATCGTCATCGAGAACGACACAATTCTCTGGGTTGGGCGCGATTTCGAGGGCGACGTTTCGGCGCGCTATCACATGGGTGACGCCCTAATCGGTCCGGGCTTTGTCGATCTCGACGCCCTTTCCGATCTCGATACGACCGTGCTGGCCATGGACAACCAGCCCGGCTGGAAAAAGGGCCGCGTCTGGGCCGCAGATTACGCACCCCGCGCCTATGAGATGTATAGCCAGGCCGAACTTGCCTTCCAGAAGCGCTACGCCTTTGCGCAGCTTCTCTTGAACGGGATTACCTCGGCACTTCCGATCGCCTCACTGTTTTACCGAGCCTGGGGCGAGACGGTCGCAGAATTCGAAGCAGCAGCAGATGCAGCCGAAGACCTCGGCATACGCGTGTGGCTCGGTCCCGCCTATCGCAGCGGTGGGGTCATCCTTGATGAGAACGGCGCCATGAAACCTGTCTTCGATGAAGAGCGGGGATTGGCCGATTTGGCTGAAGCAGCGTCTTTTGCCAAACGCATTCACGGCAGAGCCAACGGCCTTATTTCCGGCATGTTCGCGCCGGACCGCGTGGAAACCTGTACCGAAACGCTGCTCCGCCAGACCTTCGCCCATGCCGATAATATGGATATGCCTGTTCGCCTGCATATGGCGCAGGGCGAGATGGAATTGCAGACCATGCGCCGCCTGCATGGTGTCACGGCACCGGAATGGCTGGACCGCCTTGGCCTTCTTTCGCCTCGCCTGATTGCGCCGCATGCGACCGTCGCGACGGAGAACGATCTCGCACGCTACGCCGCCCATGGCGTGACCGTCGCTCACTGTCCGCTCGTTTCGGCTCGTCATGGCTCGGCGCTCAAATCCTTCTCCCGCTTGAAGGCGATGGGGATCCGCATCGGCATGGGCACCGATACCGCCCCTCCCGATATGGTTCTCAACATGTCGGTCGGTCTGATGATGAACCGGCTTGCCGAGGGCCACGGGGATGCCGGTTCCGCCGCCGATTTCTACGATGCCGCCACCATTGCCGGCGCTGATGCACTGAAACGCCGTGATCTCGGCCGCATCTCTCCGGGCGCGAAGGCAGATATCGCCGTCTTCGACATGGCCGACAGCATGATCGCGCCACGGATCGACCCGATCCAGACCCTTGTCTATGGAGCCACCGGTCGTGTCACCCGCGCCACCATCGTCGATGGCCGGATTTCGATGCGCGACGGCGCGGTTGCGGGTATCGATCTTGTCGGTGCACGAGAGCAGGCGCAGCGCCAATTCGATGGTCTTGTCGCCAAATATCCGGAACGAACATTCCGCCATCCGCCGATCGAAGACATTTTCCCGCCGAGCTATCCGCTCCCGGATCACGCCAGCGAGGTATCGCGATGATCACCCCCAACCAGACATCGGCCGCGATCCCGGCCCTGGAGGTCAAAGGATTGTCCGTCGAATTCCCGACACGCAAGGGCATCCTCACCGCCCTGTCCGATGTTTCGCTCACCGTCGAGCGTGGCGAAATCTTGGGCGTCGTTGGTGAATCCGGCGCGGGCAAGTCGATGACCGGCATGGCGGTGCTGGGCCTGCTCGAACCGCCGGGCCGGGTTGCAGCGGGCGAAATTCGTATCGGCGGAACGCGTACCGACACTCTCAGCGAACTTGAGATGAGCATGGTACGCGGACGCATGGTCGGCGCCATCTTTCAAGACCCTCTCACATCGCTCAACCCGCTCTTTTCGGTTGGGCAGCAATTGACCGAGACGATCCGCCTGCACTCCGATCGCAGCCGCGCAGAAGCACGCGCTCACGCGATCGACCTGTTGAAACAGGTTGGTATTCCGGGTGCAGACGAGCGTATCGACCATTATCCGCATCAGTTTTCAGGCGGCATGCGCCAGCGCGTCGTCATAGCGCTCGCACTGGCTGGCGATCCGCAATTGATCATTGCCGACGAGCCGACAACGGCGCTCGACGTGTCCATTCAGGCACAGATCACCACGCTGCTGCGCAAGCTTTGCCGCGAGAAAGGCGCCGGCGTCATGCTCGTCACCCACGACATGGGCGTGATTGCCGAAACAGCCGACCGCGTGGCCGTCATGTATGCCGGGCGAGTGATTGAGGTTGGCCAGGTGGACGAGGTGCTGCGCAACCCGAAGCACCCTTACACGCGTGGCTTGATGGGCTCCATTCCGGCCCTTGGCGCCCGCGTCGAGCGATTGACACAGATCGATGGTGCCATGCCAAGACTCAATGCCATTCCACAAGGCTGCGCCTTCAATCCGCGCTGCCCGGATGTCGGCTCCCGCTGCCGAGAGGTCAAACCAGCGATGGTACGCAATGATCACGGCAGCGTCGCCTGCCTCATTCACGATGGAGGCGTCGCATGAGAAGCCCTGACAACGCGCTCGAAGTGGATCAGTTGACACGCGTCTTCGACGTTTCCGCGCCATGGCTAAACCGCGTCATCGACCGCAAGCCGAAGCGCTATCTTCGCGCCGTGCAGGATGTGACGTTCACGGTGCAGAAGGGAAAATGCCTGGCGCTTGTCGGCGAATCCGGTTGCGGCAAGTCCACTGTGGCCCGGCTAGTGACGGGACTTTATGATCCCAGCGAAGGCGCCATCGTCTTTGCCCCAGCCGAAAAGGGTGCAAACCGCGGCAAGCCGCTCGAAGCCCAGATGATCTTTCAGGATCCGCATGCCAGCCTCAACCCACGCTGGCGCGTCGGCAATATCATTGCCGAGCCGATCGAGGTTTTCGAATTGCGAGATGGCAGACAAGCGATCGACGCACGCGTGGCCGAACTGTTGCGCACCGTCGGTCTGTCGCCGGACGACGCCAATCGTTTCCCGCATGAATTTTCCGGCGGCCAGAGACAGCGCATTTCGATTGCAAGAGCGCTGGCCAGCGAGCCGGAATTTCTCGTTTGCGACGAACCGACCTCTGCACTCGATGTCTCCGTCCAGGCGCAAATTCTCAATCTCATGCGCAGGTTACAGGATGAGCTTGGCCTGACCTATCTCTTCATCAGCCACAATCTCGCAGTCGTCCGCCACATGGCCGATCGTATCGCGGTGATGTATCTCGGCCGCATCGTGGAAGAGGCGGAGACCGAGGCGCTCTTCGCCAATCCGCAACACCCATACACACGGCTTCTGCTGCAAACGATCCCCGATGTCGCGGCGCCTAACCGGGACCGCGCATTGATGGGCGGAGAACCACCGAGCCCGCTCGATCCGCCGAAGGGTTGCGCCTTCCATCCGCGCTGTCCCATCGCAACAGAGCTCTGCAGCAAGGTCGCCCCCGAGGTTCGCAACCGGGATGGCGGCGGCAAGATCGCCTGCCATCTCGCGCCACTATAACCAACAACGTGATGCGTCCGCACAAGCGCTGACGCCCGACGAAAAAAATACGGAAAGGAAACCCCGATGACCATAACCGTTTTCGCGAACGCCAAGCTGGCGGATGGATCGCTCCGAGACATTCATGTGGAAAATGGCCAGATCGTAGCCATCGAGACGGCAGGAAAAGCGGCGCCTTCGGCAACCGTCACTGACCTTTCCGGCGATCTCCTGCTTCCTGGCTTCGTCGAGGGACATATCCATCTCGATACCAGCTTTTATGGCGGCAAGTGGGTGCCACATCGCCCCTGCACCAACGGCTTTGATGTGCATGAGCGCGTCGCCTTCCAGGCCGAGAACATGGCGAAAGCCGAGCCGATGGCGGAGCGCGCGCGCAATCAACTCGATCTTTGCATTTCCAAAGGCACGACCCAGATGCGCAGCCACGTCATGGTCGATGGCTCGGTTGGGCTAAGGTCTTTGGAAACCATCCTCGCTGTGCGCGAGGAATATCAGGACATGATCGACATCCAGCTGGTCGCCTTTCCCCAAAGCGGCATCCTGAAAAGTCCAGGTACGCCTCAGCTTCTTGATGAGGCGATCGGTCTAGGCGCAGACCTCGTGGGTGGTCTCGATCCCGCAAGCTTCGACCGCGACGTCAATGGCCATCTCGACGTCGTGTTTGGCGTGGCCGAAAAGCACGGCGTCGATATCGACATCCATCTTCATGATGCAGGTTCGATGGGTGCTTTCACCATCGAGGAAATTTGCGACCGCACCGTCGCACTCGGCATGCAAGGACATGTCGCCGTCAGTCATGCCTATGGGCTCGGCGACCTCGCACCCGACGCGGCGAAGAAGATCGCAGCTCGGATCGCACGAAGCGGCGTCTCGATCATGACCAATGCCCCCGGCACCCACAATTTCCCACCGGTCGCCCTGCTGCGCCGCGAGGGCGTCACCGTGTTCAGCGGCAGCGACAATATCCGCGATTCCTGGTGGCCCTATGGTGACGGCGATATGCTGCACCGGGCCGAGATCATTGGCTACAGATCAGGCTTCTACACCGACGATGAACTGGCGGCCGCATTCGACATCGTGACAGCAGCAGGTGCGAAAGCCTTGCGGCTTAAGGGATATGGCATCGAAGTGGGCGCGAAGGCGGACTTCGTTTCTCTGGCGGCGGGCCATGTACCGGAGGCCGTGATTGCCTTCCCAACGCGGCACAAGGTCTTCAAACAGGGACGTCTGGTTGCCGAAAACGGTCGCGTGATGCGCTAATCGTCGATCTCGCATTTCAACGGTCGTGGCTGGGACGACCTGACAACTCGCCTTCGACACGCTTGGGTGCTCTCACCGTCGTAAAAAGCGGGGAGGCCAGCAGATAAAGTCCGGCCCCCACCAGCCAAGTGGTGCCGATCCAGCTCGCCTTGGTCGAAAAGAATAAGGCAGTGGTGAGGACGGGTCCGACGATACCGGCGAGGCTCATGAGGCTCGCCAGTACACCTTGCAACTGGCCCTGTTGCTCATCGCTCACCCGGCTTGTTGCAAGCGACTGGAGCGCTGGCATCGCGACACCGCCGAGTGCGAAGAGCGGCGCTACGGCATAACCCATCCAGCTTTGAGTAGCGAAGGCCATCAGCGTATAGGCGAGCATGTCGAAGGCGACACCGATCATCAACGTGCCAAGGTCACCGAAGCGGCGCGACAACGGCCCAACGAGAAAGGCTTGAGCGAGCGCGCCACTGACACCGAAGACCGACAATGACAGCCCGAGATGAACGGAATCCCAACCGAACCGCTCGGCCCCGTAGAGAACCCAGACCGTCCCGGGTATTGCCGCAACCAGGCCAAAGACCACGAAGACTGTGACAAGCGGCAGAATGTCTTTAAAATTCCACAGCCAGAGCAGAGGTCGCAACGGGTTGAGTTCTTTCAGCTCGAACTTGTCTTGGCTCGTCGACCGGCTTTCCGGCAGTGCGAAAAGCGCAACGAGAAGATTGACACCATTGAACAGCGCCGCCGCCAGGAAAGGCGAGCGAAGCCACCAGGCACCCATGACACCGCCGATCACCGGGCCGATGATGAAGCCCGTGCTCATCACCGCACCGATTGTGCCAAACCGCTGCGCACGCTGAGCGGCTGGCGTGATATCGGTTATGTAGGCACTCGCGACGGCCATATTGGCGCTGGTTATTCCCGCAACCGCTCTCCCCACCACAAGCACCCAACCGAGCGGCGAAAGGCCCATAACAAGGTAATCGATGAGTGTGCCCGCAAGAGAGAGCAGCAAAACGGGACGCCGCCCGAACCGATCGCTCAGCGCGCCGAGAACGGGTGAGAAGACGAATTGCATGATCGCAAACACAGACAGCATGAGCCCGTATAGGAAGCCGAAATCGTCTCCGCCCGTCACCTCGCGCAACAGATCCGGCAGGATGGGAAAGATCAGACCGGCGCCAATCGCGTCGAGCGCGACGGTGGAGAGAATGACGATGAGGGCCTTGTTCATGGAGAGATATCCTCATAGGCTTTATCAACGATAAATTTATCAGCGATAAGCTCCCTTATCACTGATAAGTCAAGAGGTGTTTTTCCATGGCAATTGGACGCGAGCGCATCATCGATGAGGCCTTGCTGCTGTTGAATGAAGTGGGGATAGACAAGCTATCCACCCGGAAGCTTGCAGAACGGCTTGGGGTTCAGCAGCCGGCGCTCTACTGGCATTTCCGCAACAAGTCTCAGCTGCTGGATGCGATCAATTCAGAAATGCTGCTGCGCTATCATGACGTCCGCGTGCCAAAACCTGGACAGGAATGGGTGTCGTTTACGCTTTCCAACGCCCGCAGCGTCCGCAAGGCGCTGCTCAGCGTGCGTGATGGCGCGCGATTGACCGCAGGCACGCGGCCATCGGTCACCGATTTTGCCGATACGGAAAAGGTGTTGCAGCTCTATGTCGATGCGGGCTTTTCAACCAAGGAGGCGTTTGGCATCGCCATCTGCGTGACGCGCTATGTGGTGGGGTATGTTCTTGAAGAACAGGGCGAGCAAGAGCGAGAACGGATCGAGCAAAACGGCGCCAAAGTCGACTTCGATGCAGAACTTGCTCCCCTCCCTCTGTTGACCGAAGCCCTGGAAACCTTTCGGCAGGTTGGAACGGTCAACACGGAAGACGTCTTCGAGAGCGGTCTTGGATATCTCGTTTCGGGCCTGCAAGACGCATTGCGGCGAAAGCAGTCGAATTAGCCGCTGCTCTCATCCACCAGCGCTGCCTCGCTCAAACATGACGACACGGCCGCGTCGTATCCGAGCGGCCGTGTGTTTTTGAGCTATGGTTCGAACCTCAAATATCAAGGCTTGTGAGGACCGCCTTCCGGTCCACGGGGACCACCTTCCGGGCCGCGCGGCGGCTTGCCGGCCGGGCCGAGTGGGTTGGTCTTTCCATCTTCATGAACGATGTAGCTACCGTGAAGGAAGCCGTCATCGAAGCGGCCCTGAACGGTAACGACTTCGTCCTTGTTGACGAGGGTACCGCCCCTGCCCTCCCGTCCCGTTTCTACGAGAGCACGGCCACTTTCATCCTGAATGATGAACTTGTTGCCAAAGATCTCGACCACCTTGCCCTTGATGCTGGTCAGGCTGTCATCCGGCATGGCGGAAATGGCGACGGGGACAATCGGCGCAAGCTCTGCCTTGGGCTGCGTCAGCTTCATGGCGCCGGCACCACCGGCAACGCCGACGGCCAGAATGGCAATGGCGCCGACCGCGAAGGCCGCCACAGACCGCTTCTTCGGATGCGGGTGGACGTGGTTGTCGTCGTCGTGGTGCTTGGTTTCGGTTTCAGTTGTAATAGACATGTCTGGTCTCCTTTGTGATTGGAATGACGCCTTTCTATCAAAGCCCCACCACCGCCAGCCTGAACCATCCCGTTCAGCTTGAGTTAAGCGTCCAGCACCATAAGAAAGCTCGATCCCACGGAGTAGAATTCCCTCATGCGTGTCCTTCTTGTCGAAGACGATACCGACCTTGCAGGCCGGATTGCCGGCAGTCTCCGAAACGAAAACTTCGTTGTTGATGTCGCGCGCAATGGTGAAGACGGTCAGCATGCGGGCCTGACAGAAGCCTTCGATGTCGCGGTTCTTGATCTCGGCCTCCCCAAGATCGATGGCGTTTCGGTGCTCGCCTCCTGGCGAGATGCAGGCAAGACGTTTCCTGTACTCGTACTGACGGCAAGAGACGGCTGGCCAGACAAGGTGGCGAGCTTCAAAGCGGGAGCCGACGACTTTCTCACCAAACCCTTCAAGGTCGAGGAACTGGTCTTGCGGCTGCGCGCTTTGGTTCGGCGCGCCAACAATCATGCCAGCGCGACTGTGACCTGTGGATCGATTACCTTCAACGCCCAGCTTGGAACATTCGAGAAGGACGGCGTTCCCTTGAAGCTCACGGCACTGGAGTGGCGTGTGCTCTCCTGCCTGATCTTGCGCAAGGAGATCATCGTGGACCGGAGCGAGTTGATGGAGCGCGTCTATGATGGCGACGCCGAAGTGGATTCCAACTCCATCGAAGTCATCGTCGCTAGGCTGCGCCGGAAGATCGGCGCCGAATATATCGAGACCGTGCGTGGCAGGGGTTACATGATGACGGCTGCATCATGAGATGGCCGCGCCTTTCCCGCCCCACCTCGATTGCCGGACGCCTGACGGCGTTCTCCGCCGCCTTCGTGGCGGGTGCCATTCTCGTCGCGTCCGTTATTCTCTGGTTCATCGTTGCCGGGGTCGTCCGCGAGCAGATTGATCAGCGACTGGATACCCAGATCGAAGGTGTGCGCAGCAGCTTGACCGTCAGTGAAAACGGCCAGTTGACGATGTCTTCTCAACTGGACGGACCGCCCTTTGATCGACCGAATTCCGGATGGTACTGGCAGGTCAGATCAGAGACATCGACGCTCTCGTCCCGTTCTCTGGAGCGTCGCGCCCTCAAACCTGGCGGTCGCCAGGCGGACTGGCGCGATCTTGCGTCGGCACGACCGCGGCCAGGTGAGACGGAAGACGGCAATGGACGCGGGCTTTACACGCGCACCCTGTCGACACGCATCGACGGCCAGCTGGTGCAGATCACGGCGTCTGCGCCTGAGGCTGCGTTGACCGATCCGGCGTTCCGGTCCCTCATGTGGCTCGTGCCGGCCATGGCACTGCTCGGTATAACTCTCCTCATCGGAACGTATCTACAGGTGCGGTTCGGCCTCAAGCCGCTCAAGCGCCTGACGACCGATATCGCAGAGGTATCAGCCGGCAATCGCTCAACTCTGCCCAAGGGAGAAGTCGAAGAGTTGAAGCCCGTCGCAACGGAGATCAACCGGCTGATCGCGTTGAACGAAAGGCGACTCGAGGAGGCGCGGATCCATTTTGCCAATATGGCCCATGGGCTGAAAACGCCCGTCGCCAGCCTGACGCTTGGATTGAACGACGACAACGACGCGAGTGGCGGCTTGAGAGATCTCGTCCTGCGTATCGATCGTCGAATCCGGCATCATCTTGCCGACGCGCGAAAGTCCACGGCAGGGCAGCCTTCCGATCGGCACGTCTTGCTTCGCCCCCGTCTCGACGACCTCATCCTCGTTCTCTCGAACATTTATCGCGACAAGGCTTTGTCGGTTCGTTGCGAAGTCGAGGACCGCGCGGGCATTCGCTGCGATCCGGAGGACGTGGACGAAATTCTTGGCAACCTGCTGGACAATGCGTTCAAATGGGCTTCTACCGCCGTAACAGTCACTTCCACGCGAACAGGCGGCCTTGTCGCGATCACGATTACCGACGACGGCCCGGGCATTGCCGAAGACAGAATCACCGAGGCTTTCCAGCCGGGTATGCGGCTGGATGAGAGTGTACAGGGCAGTGGCTTCGGTTTGGGGATATCGAAGGAAATTGTCGAACTCTATGGCGGTACCGTTACGCTCCAGAACAGCAAAAACGGTTTTCAGGCCATTGTAACGCTACCGGTCTCCCGGACTGGATCGTCATAAGAAATTTTTCACCGGTGCAACCGAAAGCCGCTCAATCTCGTTGTTCGCATGAATTTGAAAGGCTTCGACGACAACGGCGCTGGATAAGGCGACAGAAGCATCGAAGTTTGTTTAAGAATTACGAAAATGTAAGTTGCCAAGTACCATTGTGGTATCTGAGTATGAACTGAAATATTCCGGGTGGGGTGACAGCCGATCCTCTCTTGTTTTGAACTTAAGCTATTCATTTTGCAGCGCATCAAGGCATTCTTGAAATGACGAGTTCTCTTCCTGAACCTTCCATCCCGACAACGAAAAGCAAGTCAGATACCGGCACGCCTCATTTGAGCAAAATGTTGGACGCTGCTCCTGGAGCGCCCGGTATAGACGCGCGCTGGACATCAAGTGCTAAAAACGGCATTGGCACCGCACTCTCCAAACATTCGCGTGTCTGGTTCACCTTGAGCCACGGCGTTCTCAACGAAATTTACTATCCCCGCGTCGACAGCGCCTGCACACGCGATTTCGGTTTCGTCGTCACCGGCAATGACGGTTACTTCTCCGAGGAAAAGCGCGATTGCGAAACGGAAACCAGGACAATCGCCCCTGGAATTCCTGCCTTCTCCATCATCAACACCGCGCGAGATGGGCGCTACCGGATCGAGAAGCAAGTGGTGACAGATCCGTCTCGTGCCTGCGTGCTGCAGCGTGTCCGCTTCACGGCACTCAAGGGCGAGGTGGATGACTACAGGGTCACCGCCCTGCTCGCTCCCCATCTGGTCAATGCCGGACAACTGAACTCGGCCTGGATTAGCGAGTTCGAGGACAAGGCCGTGCTGTTCGCCACCGGCCGCTCACGTTATCTGGCGCTCATCTCCGACACGCCATGGCGCGCTGTCAGCGCGGGTTTTGTCGGCGTTTCGGATGGTTGGCGGCAGTTGAAACAACATGGGCGCATTGCCGAACAATACCAGCGAGCCGATGACGGCAACGTGGCCCTGGCAGGTGAGTTCGATTTCACCGGTGCGTGCCAGGAAGCGACAATGGCCATCGGTTTCGGTCAAACGGAATTCGAGGCAGCCGCCGCAGCAGCGGGCAGCCTCAAGGACGGATTTGAAAAGGCACAACAACACTATGTTGCCAACTGGCAGGCCTGGCAGCAAAAGCTCGTCCCGCTGGATCGCCAGGAGCAGGCCGGTGTGAATGCCTACCGGGTATCAACCGCAGTTCTCGCCTCGCACAGGGCAGCGGATCGGGCGGGAGCCGTGGTTGCCAGCCTCTCCATTCCATGGGGCTTCTCCAAAGGCGATGACGACCTTGGCGGCTATCACCTCGTCTGGCCCCGTGACCTGGTAGAGACGGCTGGCGGATTTTTGGCCGCAGGTGATACGGATGAAGCGATCGCCATCCTCGACTATCTGCGCCATGTTCAACAGCCTTCCGGTCGCTGGCCGCAGAATCTCTGGCTTGATGGGAAACCCTATTGGCCAGGCATTCAGATGGATGAGTGCGCCTTTCCTATCCTGCTCACCGACATGCTGCGACGGCTGGGTCATCTCGATGCGAAGGCACAGAAGCGCTTCATGCCAATGGTGCGAAACGCGGCGAACTACATCCTGACAAACGGTCCCACAACCTGCGAGGATCGTTGGGAAGAAGATGCAGGTTATAGTCCCTTCACGCTTGCCGTGGAGATCGCCGCGTTGCTTGCAGCGGCCGATCTGCTCTCGCTGGACGGCGACGATGTGGCTGCCAATCATCTGCGCGAAACCGCAGACTGCTGGAACGAACAGATCGAACAATGGACTTTTGCCGGCGAGAAGAATTTCTGCGAAGCGCTTGGAATTTCAGGTCATTATGTCCGCATCGCGCCGCTTGGCACGACGGATGAGGCAAGTGCCTCAGGCAACACTGAAATCCGCAATCAGACGCCCGACCGGGCACTGTTGCCGACAGCCGACGTGCTCAGTCCGGATGCCTTGGCTCTCGTCCGTTTCGGCCTGCGCGCGCCCGACGATCCGCATATTCTCGACACCATCCAAGCCATCGATCACAGCCTGCGCGCCGACCTGCCACAGGGATCGCTCTGGTATCGCTACACCGGCGATGGCTATGGCGAGCATGAAGATGGCGCGCCCTTCGATGGTACGGGCAAGGGCCGGCCTTGGCCGCTATTGGCTGGCGAACGCGCGCATTACGAACTCGCTGCGGGCCGGAGTGAAGCCGCCGAAGCGCTTCTGGGAACGCTCGAGAAATCGGCGGGCTACGGCGGGCTTTTCCCGGAGCAGGTTTGGGATGGACGGGATCTGCCCGAGAAGGAGCTCTTTCTCGGTCGCCCATCGGGCAGCGCCATGCCACTCGTCTGGGCCCACTCCGAGCATATCAAGCTTCTGCGATCGCTGAAGGATGGCACCGTGTTCGATATGCCGCCGCAAGGCGTCGAGCGCTACATTAAGAACAAGACAGGGTCGCAGTTGCGCATTTGGCGTTTCAACAACCGCCTGTCATCGATCCCCGTTGGCAAGATGCTTCGACTGGAAACCGAGGCGAACGCGTTGGTGCATTGGAGCGCGGACGGCTGGGTCAGCACTTCCGATACGCCAATGGTACCATCGGGACTTGGCACATTTTACGCCGACCTGCCTGTCCAGCGTGAAGACGCAGGGAAAGCGGTCGTCTTTACCTTCTATTGGCCAGACAGCGGATCGTGGGAAAACACCAACTTTACCGTTCACGTCGTGGATGAATCAGGTGATTCAGCCCGCATCGAAAATGGAGAATGAGATGCAAATTGCAATGGTCGGCCTCGGCCGTATGGGCGCCAACATGGTTCGCCGCCTCCTCAAACAGGGTCACGACTGCGTCGTCTTCGACGTCAATGCCGACAACGTCGCCGCCCTGGTGAAAGAAGGTGCAAAGGGCGCGTCCTCGGCTGAGGATCTCATCTCCAAACTCGAAAAGCCGCGCGCCGTGTGGCTGATGCTGCCGGCAGCCATCACCCCGAAGATCGCGCGGGATTTTGCTTCAAAGCTCGAGAACGGAGACGCCATTATCGATGGCGGCAACTCGCTTTATCATGAGGCGATCAATCTCTCCGCGGAGTTCGCACCTTTGGGCATCGACTTCATCGACGTCGGGACATCAGGTGGCGTCTGGGGCCTGGAGCGTGGCTACTCGCTGATGATCGGAGGCCCGAAGGCCGCCGTACAGCGTCTCGATCCGATCTTTGCTTCTCTCGCACCGGGTGCCGGGCAGAACATTGCGGAGGATCCGGAAACCGGCACAGCTCCAAGAGGCTATCTCCATTGCGGTCCGGCCGGCGCCGGCCACTTCGTCAAGATGGTGCATAACGGCATCGAATATGGAGTCATGGCAGCTTATGCCGAAGGCTTGAACATCCTGAAAGCCGCCAATGCTGGGAATCGCGAGCGCGAGGTCGATGCAGAAACGGCGCCGCTCGCCAATCCACAATATTATCGTTTCGATGTCGATCTGCCCGCTGTGACAGAAGTTTGGAGACACGGTTCGGTCATTGGTTCGTGGCTGCTGGATCTGACGGCTGAGGCTCTGAAACAAGACCCGCACCTTGAACACTATGACGGCCGCGTGTCCGATTCCGGCGAAGGCCGTTGGACGTTGCAGGCCGCCGTGGAAACGGGTGTACCCGCCCCAGTTCTCGCCTCGGCGCTCTTCGAACGCTTTTCCTCGCGTGGTGAAGCACAGTTTGCTGGCAAGGTGCTATCGGCCATGCGCCACGCCTTTGGCGGCCATCTGGAAAAAGCCAAGTAAGGCGGGAGAAAAAGCCATGGCACAGGAACAGTCCGACGTATTGGTGGTGTTCGGTGCCACCGGTGATCTCGCGCACAAGATGATCTTTCCCTCGCTCTATGCGATGGTGAAGCGCGGTGCACTCAACACGCCCATCATCGGCGTGGCCTTTGACGACTGGACGCGCGATCAGCTGATCGCGCGTGCCAAAGACGCCGTGTCGAAACACGTTGACACCATCGACGAAGCTGCTTTCTCAAAGATGGCGGAGAAGTTGTCCTACGTCTCCGGCGATTACCGCAGCCAGTCGACATTTGACAAACTGAAGCAGGCGCTGGCAGGACATCAAAACCCGCTCTACTATCTCGCAATTCCACCGTCCCTGTTCGAGACAGTCGCCGATGGTCTTGATCAGGCCGGCATCGCCAAGAACGCCCGGCTGATGGTGGAAAAGCCGTTTGGGCGGGACCTTGCTTCGGCCAAGAAGCTGAACGACGTGCTGCACAAGGTGTTCGAGGAAGATGCGATCTTTCGCATCGACCACTTCCTTGGCAAGGAAGCCATTCAGAACCTTCTGTATTTTCGCTTTGCCAACAGCTTCCTTGAGCCCGTCTGGAACCGAGATCATGTGGAGAGCGTGCAGATCACCATGGCCGAGGATTTCGGCATCAAGGGGCGCGGCAAATTTTATGACGAAGTGGGCTGCATCCGCGATGTGATCCAGAACCATCTCGTCAACGTCCTCCTGCTCCTCACCATGGAGCCGCCGGCGTCGGGTGCCTCCGACGATCTCGTGGACGAGAAGGTGCAGGTGCTGAAAGCCATGCTGCCGCTGTCCAAAGAAGACGTGGTGCGCGGCCAGTTCGAAGGCTACACCGACGAACCCGGCGTGGCTCCATCATCGCCGACGGAAACCTTCGCTGCCGTTCGCTTCCGGGTTGCGACCTGGCGCTGGAATGGGGTGCCGTTCTTCATCCGCGCCGGCAAGAACCTGCCCGCCCACGCAACCGAAGTGGTCGTCCGTTTCAAGCGCCCTCCCGTGGCGCTCTTCGATGACGTTACTGATACACCGGCCAACTACATCCGCTTCCGCCTTGGCCCGGATATCTCCATCGGCGTCGGCGCGCGCCGCAAGGCGGCCGGCGAAAAAATGAAGGGTGAGGCGGTCGAACTCACGGCGCTTGATGACGGCATCGGCGATATGGCGCCCTATGAGCGGTTGATCGGCGACGCCATGGCCGGTGATCGGCAACTGTTCACCCGGCAGGATGCCGCGGAATTGGCGTGGAAGATCGTCGAGCCGATCCTGGACGACAAGACCATTCCACCGACCTACAAGCCGGGGAAATGGGGACCAACCGAGATGGACAATTTCGCGCCGCCTGGAGGCTGGGTGGACCCCGCCTGACCATTGGAGAAAATATATATGACACAAGATATTTCAGAGACCAAAGATCGCGTTGTCCTGTCCATCGATATCGGCGGCAGCCACGTCAAAATCCTTTCCAGCGCAGGTGGTGAGGAAAAGAAGGCGGAGAGCGGAAAGACCATGACGGCCTCCGACATGGTCGAGGCCGTGAAGGCCATGGCGAAGGGCATGAAATACGACGTCATCTCGATGGGTTATCCCGGCCCGGTTGTTCATAACAAGCCGCTTCGCGACCCTGCAAACCTTGGCGATGGCTGGGTTGGGTTCGACTACGAGGCAGCCTTCGGTCATCCCGTTCGCATCGTCAACGACGCCATGATGCAGGCGATCGGCTCCTATAAAGGTGGCCGCATGCTGTTTCTTGGCCTCGGTACCGGGCTTGGGGCGGCGATGATCGTGGAAAACGTCGCGCAGCCGATGGAGATCGCCCACCTTCCCTATCGCAAGCGCAAGAGCTACGAGCATTACGTCAGCGAAGCCTACCGCGAAAAGAAAGGCCACAAGAAGTGGCAGAAGCGGGTCTTCGACGTGGTCGAAGCTCTGACTGACGCCCTTGAGCCGGACTATGTGGTCATCGGTGGCGGCAATGTGGAGAAACTTGATTCACTGCCGCCCAAGTGTCGTAAAGGTGACAACACCCTTGCCTTCGAAGGCGGTTTTCGCCTTTGGAGGGACAAGAAGCTCATCGCCTGACTCAAAGGCGGTTTCAGATCAAATGTGGCCGCTGCTCGCGCGAATGCGAAGCCCCTCCTTATCAAAGAATCTGGCGTCATCAGGATCGAATGATACGGAGATGGTTTGACCGATATTTGCCACTGGACCGGTTCCGCCTTGGACGACAAGCGGGAGGCCAGGGCCAAGATGCCCATAGAGGTAAGTGGCGCCCCCGAGAAACTCGGTAAAGTCAACCGTCATTTCGAGCGCAGGCTCGCCATTTCGAGCAGGCCGTATATGTTCAGGTCGGATTCCGAGCTGCAACTCGCCTCGAGCTGGCAAGGCTTGAGGAACCGAAGTTGGCATGCGCTGCTCACCAATGACCAGCGCCCCCTCCTCGAACTTGGCACTGATGATATTCATCTTCGGGCTACCGATGAAGCCAGCAACGAAGAGATTATCCGGATCGTGATAGAGATCGAAGGGAGATCCCACCTGTTCGATACGACCAGATCTCAGGACGACGATCTTGTCCGCAAGTGTCATGGCTTCGGTCTGATCATGCGTGACGTAGATCATCGTGTTGCCGAGCTGCTTGTGGAGCTTGGCAATCTCAATGCGCATGCCGACGCGGAGCTCCGCGTCCAAGTTTGACAAGGGCTCGTCGAACAGAAAGACTTCAGGATTACGGACGATGGCGCGGCCGATAGCCACGCGCTGGCGCTGGCCACCGGATAGCTGACCCGGTCGCCGATCGAGCAGAGGCGTAAGATGCAGAACCTCAGCTGCGCCCTGAACCAATCGTTGAACTTCGTCTTTCGTGCGATGCGCCATTTTAAGGCCGAACCCCATGTTCTGCGCCACGGTCATGTGCGGATAAAGCGCATAGGACTGAAACACCATGGCGATGCCACGGTCTGAGGGATCGGCCTCCGTCACATCCCGCCCGCCAATGAGAATCTCTCCCTGGCTGGTATCCTCGAGGCCTGCGATCAGCCGCAGAAGTGTCGACTTTCCACAACCGGATGGACCGACAAAGACCACGAATTCGCCTGCGGCAATCTTCAGGTCGATATCATGTATGACATCCACCGCGCCGAAGCTCTTGGAGACCCCCTTCAGTTCGACCCCGCTTGTGCGGACTGAAGCCGCGGCGGCCGGTTGCGTATTGTTCACATTCATCACAAGCCCTCCTTGCGGATCCAGACCAGCATTTCGCCGGGCGCACGGTTGTCCCAAAGATGATAGGGCACTGCGCGGATATCCACCTCCTGTCGCCGCGGCGCAGCGATGGAATAAAGCTGATCGTCGCCGATACTTTCTCGAACACCGGTGGTCACCAAGGCCGGAACGCCACCAAGCTCTTCCACCGCCTCGCAGCGGAACGCGCTTTCTGGCCGCAGCAACACAGAATTCAAATCGTCGCCATTGTCGACACCTTCCAGGCAGTAAACGAGTGGCCCGCGCTGGAGCGCCACCCGTCCCTGGTCGTTGCCGATCTTTGGATTGGCGTGTACTTCCTGTACCGGCATTTCCAAATCCAGTTCAACGACGTCGCCAGCCTGCCAAAGGCGATTGAGCCTTGAATAACCTTTATCCTCGGTGGTGGCGATCTCAACTTGCTGACCGTTGACACGGATCGTGGCTTTCGGCGACCAGGCAGGAATACGCAACGCCAGAGTGAACTCGACGGGCCCTTCCGGTTCTACTGTCAGCCGAATCTTGCCGTCGAGGGGGTAAATCGTTGTCTGGCGAAGCTTGATCGATTGCCCTGCCACTTTCAGATCGGCCGCGCTATCGCAGTAAAGATGGACCGCGATTTCGTTATCTGCCTCTCCGTACATGTAGGTGCCAACCGACGAGACGAGCCTTGCAATGTTCGGAGGGCAGCACGGGCAACGGTGCCAGTTCCAGCGGTGGTGCTTGCCGCGGCTTTCCAACGGATTGTCATAGAAAAACTGGGTGCCGTCGAGTGACAAGCCGACCAGCGCGCCATTGTAGAGAGCCCGCTCCATTACATCGGCATAGGCGCGGTCGGGGCCAAGACCAAGCATGCGGCTTGCCCAGAAAACCAATGCGACGGCAGCACAGGTTTCAGCGTAGGCTGTCTCATTGGGTAGATCGTAGTCGAATGTCAGTCCTTCGTTGTACGCCGAAGGTCCGAACCCGCCAGTGACATACATGTTCTTACGCGTGAGATGCCCCCAGATAGCCTCGAGTGCCGGTTTCAGGCTGTCGTCGCCATACTCCGTCGAAACGTCGGCCATGCCGGAATAGAGGTAGGCAGCACGAACCGCATGGCCGACGACGTGGCGCTGGTCTCGCACCGGCTCATGACTTTGGGAGTATTCATAGGTCCCAAAATGATAATCCGAGGGGTCCTTGCCGCGCTCGCGCGCTTCGCGGTCGTAATAATGCTCTCCGCCCGGCCGTTGCCCTCGCTCGTCCACAAAGAAGCGTGCCAAATCGATATAGCGTTGCTCGCCCGTGGCACGTCCGAGCTTGATCAGTGCCAGTTCGATTTCCGGGTGACCGCAGTAACCAGGCTTCTGCGTTTCTCCTGGACCAAAAACCTCGGAGATATGATCGGCATAGCGGGCCATGATGTCGAGGAATCTTCGCTTGCCCGTCGCGTAGTAATAGGCGACCGCCCCTTCCATCAGGTGGCCGGCATTATAGAGTTCATGGCAATCACGCAGGTTGGTCCAGCGCTTGCCCGGCTCGATACGCTGATACCACGAATTAAGATAGCCATTGCTGTCCTGCAGCCTGCCATAGGCCTCCACAATCTCATCAATGCGGGCTTCGAGTGCGGCATCTGGTTTGTACAACAGCGTATAGGCGGCAGCCTCGATACTCTTGCCGAAGTCTGAATCCCAGAACATTTGCGTGCTAACTGTGTCATTCCCCTGTTGGTACGGGATGCGCAGACCGGGATTAGGTCGGTCTGGGTCCACCTGATCCAGCATGCCCGCCTCTATGCATCGATCGAGCAATGTATGAGCCGTCTTGTCAGCAATCGTCTGGATGCGCGGGCCGAAGAACCCTCCGACGCGAACCCGGTCCACTGCCGGTGGGCGGAAGAGCGAATTGGCGGATGTATTGTCGGCGCGTGAAACTGAAGTGTTCATGTCGTTTTCCTTTGAGGAATTGGTGGAATGCCTACTTCACCGCGCCGGCCGTCAGGCCGCGGATGTAGAAGCGCTGCAAGGTGATGAAGAGTATGAGGCAGGGGATCATCATCACGGTGACGCCGGCTTGCACGGCGCCCCAGTCCACCGATCCATAATGGCCGGAGCGGACAGCGGTGACGAGGACAGGCAGCGTGTAGCGATCCTGATCCGTCAGGAAGACGAGTGCCGCGAGAAACTCGTTCCAGGCGTTGAGGAAAGCGAAGATACCCACTGAAACGATGCCAGGCAGCACGAGTGGGCCTGAGACATAGATTAGAGACCGAAAACCCTTGATGCCATCGACCCGCGCGGCCTCCTCGATCTCCTTGGGCACTGCATCGAAGGCGTTGCGCATCATGAAGACTGAGAAAGGCAGTTGGAGCGTGACATAGATGAGAACGAGACCGCTTAGCGTGTTCTGCAAGCCGAGCTTGGCCAGTATCAGGAAGAGCGGCGTCAAAATCGACTGAAACGGCACCATGATAGTCGACAGGATCATCAGGAAGGCAAGTGACTTCAACGGAAAGCGGAACCTGGAAAAGCCGTAGCCAGCGAAGACCGAAATCAAAATCGTGAGGATTGCCGTTCCCGCCGCCACGAACAGGCTGTTGCCCGCATAGTGCAGTATCCCCGAACCGAAATCTTCCAGCCTTTGATAACTGCACAAGCAAAGCCCGCTTAAGGAAAACAAACCGCTTCCTGCAGATGGTTGGGCGTGGAAAGACGCAATCAGAACAAGCACGATGGGCGCAAGAAAAAGCAACGCGATCAGAATGCAGGTTACGTGAAACAGGATTTTATAGAGCTTCGTCTGGCCGGCCCTGCGGCGATAGGCGGGCTTCGTTGTCACTGCGTTCAGCACCGTCATTTCGATTCCTCCTCACGCAAAAGCCTGAGCTGGATGGCACTCAATACGAGCAGGATGGCCAGCAGCACCATGGAGAGGGCTGCACCGTAACCGAGACGGAAAGAGACAAACGACTGGCTGAAAATCCAGTAGACGGCTGTCACCGTGCTGTTCTGTGGTCCTCCTGCCAAGATGATGTAGAACTGATCGAAAGCCAGCATTGAGCCCGAGACGCACAGGATGAGCGCCAGTGCGAAAGGCCGACGCAGGAGCGGCACGACGATGAAGCGGAACCTCTGAATGGCATTGGCGCCATCAATCCGAGCTGCTTCCATGAAATCGGTGGGGATGGCCTGCAGGCCGCTCATCAAGATGACCATGTAGAAGCCGGCCATTTTCCACAGCACCATCGCAGTGACGGACCAGAAGGCTGGCGTGAATGTTGCAAGCAGGTTGACGCGACCTTGGGTCAATCCCAGCTCTTCGGCAAGCGGAGAAAAAAGGCCGGTATCGACATTGGAAAGCCAGCTCCATAATAGACTTGCCGAGGCAAAACCGATGACCACCGGCATGAAGAAGGCTGTGCGGTAGACGCCTAAGAAGGGCCGGTCCTTTTCTACCAGGAGCGCCAGCGATAAACCGAGAGCCAGAAGTCCGATCGTCGCAGCGATGGTGTAGCGGATGGTGAAGGCAAGCGCGTTCCAGAAGTTTCTATCGCTCCAGAGAGCCTTGTAGTTTCCAAATCCAATCCAACGCGGCAACCCCAGGAGCGGCCAGTTGTGAAGCGACATCCACGCCGTCATGCAAAGCGGCAATAGGAAGAACACCAGCACAAGTGCCAGCGCAGGCGCAACGTAAAGTAGACCCTTCCAGTCGCGGCGGCGCTTGCGCCGTGGGCGCAGATGAGCGTTCGGCACACCTCTAGCGGGCGCCGCTATTTGGTCCGACATGAATGTTTCCTCCAATGGCATCAACGAGGCGGAGGAAACCTCCGCAACTTGATCGTCCGCTGCGATTACGGGGCGGTGTCGACGATCGACTGCATGGTGCTTTGGGCCGTCTGGATGGCCGGTTCGATGGACTCCGGCGTTCCGAATAATGCCGTGTTCAACATGGTGATCCATGGCCCGTTGGCAGAGTTGAACAGATCGTTGAAGACGGTCGTGTAAGGCGTCTTGCCTTTCGCCATCGCTTCGGCGGCAATGAGGTAGCGGGAATCCAGACCCTCAAGGGCGTCCTTGGCGATGTCACTGCGGATTGGCAGCGAACCATTCCGCGCGAGAAGTTTCTGACCTTCCAGCGAATAAGAGAATTGCAGGAACGCCTTCACCGCTTCCATTTTCTTTGTGCCTTTCGAAACGACGAAATTGTCGCCTCCCGCAAAGGAAGAGGAACCGCCATCCTTACCGGGAAGCGGGGTCACGCCATATTCAAGGTCGGGACTTTGTGTCGCAAGAGCCCCGATCGCGAAGGAGCCCGAAGGCGTGATGCCAATCTTGCCCGTGGCGAAGGCGGCGAAGAAGTTCGAGCCGGTATCGGTCTGCGCACCGGCAGGGACGAGCTTGTCACGCACCATGCTCTGATAGAATGCAATAGCGTCGCGCATTTGCGGCGTATCGAGCGTGACCTGACGGCCATCTGCCGAAAAAATATCTGCGCCAGACGCCCAGATCAGAGGCGTGAAGGTGAAGATGTTGCAGCCGCCGCAGTTTCCGGAGAAGTAAAATCCTTTGATGTCGCCTCCCAGCGCATTGACCTTCTCAGCTGCGGAGCGAATTTCCGCCCATGTTTTCGGTCCCTTTTCGGGATCCAAACCCGCCTGTTTGAACAACTTCTTGTTCCAGATGAGAACGGAGCCATCAGCCGAGAACGGCAGACCATAGATATGATCCTGATAGGTTCCGACCGAGATGTGCGCCTTCGACAACGCGTTGAAATAGGGGAGCGATTTTGCGAAATCAGTGAGGTCCTCCAATTGTCCTGCCGCAGCGAAAGCCGGGGTGTAGATCAGGTCGAGGGAGAGGGCATCCGGCGCGGTGCCGCCCGCGGTCGCAACGGCGTATTTCTGGACCAGTTCGTTTACGGGAACGATCTGCAAGTCCGCGTGGTGTTCTTTCTGACTGGCGTTGAATGCATCGACGAGCTTCGGCATGAAGGTCGAGCTGTCGGAGCGGGTCCACAGCGAAAAATTCTCGGCGTTGACTGTTGCGGGCAAGGCAAGTGCGGCAGCCACAAGACCGCTCAACCCAAATATCCAATGTCTCATGTCCATTCTCCTCCCGAAATGCGCCGATCCGGCGCTGTTGAATTCTCAATCAGAACTGCTGATAGACGCTCCGCATGACTCCCGGACCATCAGGCGGCAGGCGAGCCGACGTTGACCGGCCTCCACCGGCTTCCCGTCGATCAAATCAAGCAAAGTTATTCCCGCCTGACGGCCAAGCTCCTTGAGAGCCATATCGACCGTCGTTAGCGGAGGCCGCGTCGCTGCGGCAAAGATCTCCCAATTATCGAAGCCGACGACAGCGATGTCTTGCGGAACGCGAATGCCCGACAGGGTCAGTGCATCGATAAGACCTCGCGCAATCTGGTCATTGCCGCAGAACACGGCATCTGGTCGATCGGCGCTCGGCATGGTTACGAAGCGCTGTCCGGCTTCATATCCAAATCTTTCGGACCACTCGCCGGACAGCGCTTCCCCGAAGCAGGGGAGCGCTGCTTCGGATAAAGCCCTTTGCCAGCCTCGCTCTCTAAGGCCGACGGCACTGAAACTCCTGGGGCCGGTGATATGTGAGATACGCTTGCGACCCATCCCAACAAGATGAAAAACCGCCGCGTGAGCCCCCCCCTCGTCGTCCGGCACGAAGCCGATCGCACCGTCAGGGCACGCCGCGTTCACATAGACAACCGGCATATGCACAGTGGGAAGATCCACTGGTAGAACTCGGTCGATGCGCTTACCGGAAACCACCAGCCCATCGACACGCTTGTCTTCCATTGCTTCTATATTTGAACGGACACGCTCAGGATCGTCATCAATGGCGCAGAGGAAAACCGACACGCCGCGATCTGCCATAGCGACGGAAAGGCCTGCAGCAATCGGCAAGGTAAAGCGGCCGTATGTATCGCTGGTCAGAAGGCCAAGCGTAAAAGACCGCTGCCCCACGAGGGCACGTGCCATGGCGTTGGGACGAAATCCCATTTTTTGAGCAACAGCCTGGATGCGTTCGCGGGTTTCTCCAGACATCCGTCCGCGCTCATTGAGTGCCTTAGATGCTGTAGAAATCGAAACACCCGCTGCCGCAGCGACATCCTTTATCGTAACGCGCGAAGAGGCATCCTGTACATCCGCCAATGCTTCGACTCCCGCACCAACTCCACTCTCAACCATCGAAAAACCTAATGAGAAAACGTTTTCTCAAAATAAGGAAAACGTTTTCTCTGTCAAGTAGGATTCGTTTTTGTCGGATTCGCGCAGGCACCAGAGCAATACTGAAGTGAGCGGGAGCTGTGTGAGCAAGCTTATGATAGTTGTCGATCTGGCGCTTAAGGCAGCAGAGAGATCGACAAGGTGATGCGGCAATACCGCAATGCTCCACGGATTTTGCCGCCCGTGCGATGGCAGTGGCTTATCGTCAATAAGTGGCGTCGTTGCCGTTACAAGCTCAGATAACTTGCTCGCTATCGGCGCTTCATGAAGAAGCGTATCTAGCTCCGAAGCTTAGAACCCCAGCCGACAGCACGATCTACTTGATAAGAACGCCAGCAATACTATTGGGATCTCCAGCGGTTATCTGCAGATCGCTCTTGCAATCTCGCTCGTAAGCGGCACGACGTGCCGCTGACACATCGGCCAGCAACCGTTGTCTAACCGGCTGAACCACGTTTTGTTCATGGGTTGTCCGGCTTGCCTTAGCCGGACAAATGACACAGGTTTCTGCTGCTTCTTAGACGATCCCGCCCGAGCCGCCACGCTGTGAAGGCCGCTTAGCTGCGACCTGATTGCGATAGCCGCTGGCTCGGTAAGTTGCGATTGGATCTATTGCCGCACCAGCCTTTTTGCGGGCTTGCGCAAGAATGGCCTCGACATCCGTGCGATAGGCGCGCTTCAGCGTGTCCGACGCCATCAGTGCATCATTTTCCTGCTGGAAATTTTCAAGCGCGGGGCGATCGACGAGCAATGCCTGCGCGTAGGCCCGGCGGATTTCGTTGGCGCTGGAGATGAGGCTTTCAATCGGGTCGGTGACGTTATGCGACTGGTCGATCATGTGCGCTGGATGGAATTGCTTCACGCCGCGGTGCTCTGCGTCCACCAATTCGTTGAAAACGAGGAAAAGGCGATACGGCTCGATGGCGCCGGCATCAAGATCGTCATCGCCATATTTGCTGTCGTTGAAGTGGAAGCCGCCAAGCTTGCCGAACTGGATCAGGCGAGCGACGATCATTTCGATATTGGTGTTGGGTGCGTGATGGCCAAGATCGACGAGGCAGAAGGCCTTCTCACCGAGCGTGTTGGCGATCAGGTAATTTGTGCCCCAGTCCTGCACCACGGTGGAGTAGAAAGCTGGCTCGTACATCTTGTGTTCGGAGAACAGCCGCCAATCATCCGGCAGTGCCTTGTATATGTCCGCCATACCGGCGAGGTAGCGCTCGAAGCTTTTGGTGAAGTTGCTCTGCCCAGGGAAGTTGGAGCCATCGCCGATCCAGACTGTCAAGGCTTTGGAGCCGAGTGCCTTTCCGATCTCGATGCATTCGATGTTGTGATCGACCGCCTGTTGGCGCGTTGCAGCATCCGTATGGCTCAGGGAGCCGTATTTGTAGGAATGCTGCTGATCTGCAGCGTCCGAAAAGGTGTTGGAATTCATCGCGTCGAAGCCAAGGCCGAGCGCGTCGGCGTGTGCCTTCAGCCTTGCAGGGTCTTCCTTATCCCACGGAATATGAAGAGAGACAGTGGGCGTGGCAGCCGTCAGCTGGTTGATGACAGCGCAGTCATCCAGCTTGTCGAAAATACCGCGTGGTTCGCCGAGGCCCGGAAAGCGGGCAAAGCGTGTGCCGCCGGTTCCGACACCCCAGGATGGGACGGCCACATGGAACTCGGCAACCTTGGCCGTGATCGCATCGATATCGATGTTGCGGCGTGACAGATGGTCACCAAGGGCCGCATAGTCTGCTTCATGCGCCTTTGCGCGCTTATCATTCTCGTGATCGACCAGATCCGCAGCGATTCTCAGTTCCGTCATGTCATCCTCCCTCTGCACCACGTCCTCCTCAAGGCGTTCTGTAACCGTCTCGTCTAAGTGAGCGGCGAAAGCGCTTGATCGTGGCGATCTTTCTCATTTTGCAATCACCAGCACCTGACCTGCAAACCGCCCACGGCTGAACACGCGGGCGGTTTTTGCCTCAGCGTGTGAAGCTCTGGGCGTTGCCGGCGTCGACGTTGATGATATTCCCCGTCGACTTGGCAGATGCGTCTGACGCCAGGAAGTAGATTGCCTCGGCAATATCTTCCGGGAAGACGTTCAGCTTCAGCATGGAACGCTTGCGGTAATGTTCCTCGAGATCATCCACCTCGATCTTGGAGGATGCCGCGCGCTGTTCGCGCCACTCGCCGTTCCATATCTTGGAGCCGCGCAGAACCGCATCGGGGTTGACGGTGTTGACGCGAATACCGGCATCGGCACCTTCAAGGGCCAAGCAACGAGCGAGATGGATTTCAGCAGCCTTCGCAGTGCAATAAGCAGATGCGTTGGGCGAAGACGCCAGGCCGTTTTTGGATGCGACGAAGACGACATTGCCGCCGAGCTTCTGACGTCGGAACAGGCGGAAGGCTTCCCGCGACACGAGGAAATAGCCCGTCGCCAGAATGTCGATATTCTTGTTCCACATGGCAAGCGTGGTGTCTTCGACAGCTGCAGATGACGCAATGCCCGCATTGGAAACGAGGATATCGATACCGCCAAACTCCACGCTTGCCTCGGCGAACGCCCTAAGAACGGCATCTTCCTGGGTGACATCGAGCTTGACAGTACGGACAGCATCCGCGCTGAACCTCTTTTCGAAGTCGCCTTTCGTGTTTTCGAGTGCGGCCTCATCGATATCGGCAAGCATGACGCAAGCGCCCTCGCTTGCCAGCCGCTCCGCCGTAGACCGTCCAATACCTCCCGCACCACCGGTAATGAATGCAACCCTCCCGGCCAGGCTCTTGGGCTTCGGCATGCGCTGAAGCTTCGCTTCTTCCAGCAGCCAATATTCGATGTCGAAGGCCTCCTGTTCCGGCAGACCTTGATACTCCGACACCGCCGATGCACCGCGCATCACATTGATGGCGTTGACGTAAAACTCACCTGCAATACGCGCGGTTGCCTTGTCCTTGGCGAAGGAGAACATGCCGACGCCGGGAATGAGGAAGATGACCGGGTTAGGATCGCGCATCTTCGGCGAATTGGCGTGCTTGCAGCTCTCGTAGTAGCGGCTGTAATCGGCGCGGTAGTCTTCAAGCGCCTGATCGAGGCCCGCAAGTAATGCGTCGACATCCGGTTTCGACGTATCCAGATCGAGGATCAGGGGGCGGATCTTGGTGCGCAGGAAGTGATCTGGGCAGGATGTGCCAAGCGCGCCGAGCGGCTTCAATTCCTTCGAGTTGACGAACTCCAACACGGCATCCTGATCGTCGAAATGACCAAGCTTGCGCTCGTCTTTCCCGATGCGTCCGCGAATTTCGGGCATCAGCCGCGCAGCAATTGCCCGGCGATCTTCCCTGGGCAGGGTATTGGCGACGGCACCACCAAAGATTGTCTTGCCTTCCGTCTTGGTAGCGAACCACTCGATCGCCTTGTTGATAATCGCAAGCGTCAGCTCGTAACAGGCCTTGGCATCGTTGTCCCAGGTGAAGAGACCATGGCTTTCCAACACAACGCCCTTGGCATCGGGGTTTGCCTTGACGAAGGCTTCAAGGTCGAGACCGAGCTGGAAGCCCGGGCGGCGCCAAGGCAGCCAGCCAATCTCACTGCCGAACACGTCTTTCGTCAGTTGCCTTGAATTCTTCGAAGCGGCAATGGCAATGATCGCGTCCGGATGCATGTGATCGACATGATCAAAGGGCACGAAACCATGCAGCGGCGTATCGATGGAGGCCGCACGCGGGTTGAGATTGAATGTGCAATGGGGAAGAAAACCGACCATGCGGTCTTCGTCTTCCACACCGCGATAGATGCCCTTGAGCGCTTCAAGCTTTTCCATGTAGAGGGTCGCGAAGCCGTCAAGCTTGATCGTGCCGACATCGCCGCCAGATCCCTTGACCCACATGACGCGGACCTTGTTGCCGGTGAGCGGGTCGGTTTCCCAGACTTTGGCAGAGGTATTGCCACCACCGTAATTGGTGATCCGTTTGTCAGCGCCCAGAAGGTTGGAGCGATAGAGCAGCTTTCCCGGCTCATCCAGCGTTGCTGCATAAGCGTCGTCCCAACGATTTTCGAGAAGACGGGATTTTCCCATCGCAGTATCCTCCCACGGCAATTATTGCGAGTCCCAGGTGAACTCGCCTCCCATTGAGAGCAGATATCGCGCATCTAAAAGCACCATGTCAATCACAAACGATCATAAATTTTCATTGTGCGCCGCAACATTGATATTTTTGATCGAACTTGATTGACAACAATCGAAGTTTACGAAAGATTGCGGTCAGGAGGACCCCATGTACGAGAGCGAACGCCATCGCATTATCTTGAGCGCCATTCAGGAAAAGCCTGTGGTGACGGTGCAGGACATTGCCGAACTGACCGATGCGTCCGAGGCAACGATCAGGCGTGATATCGCATCTCTTCACGTACAGGGGAAACTGCGCCGTGTGCGCGGCGGAGCCGAGGCGGTGCATCCGCCACAGCTCGGCAACCTGGCCGCACGTCCCTTTCGCGTCTCGGAATCGGTCAATATCGATAAGAAACGCGCAATTGCACGCAAGGCCGTCGATTTGTGCGAGGAAGGTGACGCCATCATTATCAATGGCGGTACGACCACCTTCCAGATGGTGCATTTCATGTCGGCCCGGCGTTTGCAGGTAATGACCAACTCTTTCGCCATTGCTGAGCATCTGGTGAAGCACTCGAAATGCAATGTCAGCGTACCCGGTGGCGCGATCTATCGCGACCAGAGCCTCATACTGTCTCCTTTCGAAAATGACGCGATCCGCAATTTCTATGCGCGGCGCATCTTCATTGGAGCACAGGGAGTGGGCGCGCTTGGCATCATGGAATCCGACGCAATGGTGATCCAGAGCGAACAGAAGCTGATGCGGCAGGCAGAGGAGCTGATCGTCATGGTCGACTCCTCCAAGTTTCGCAAACGCTCCAGCCTTATCCTGACGCCATTGGATACGGTTTCGACAATCATCACCGACGAAGACATTTCAGACGAGGCCGCACGCATGGTGGAGGCCGCGGGAGTGACGCTGGTCATCGCCGGAGCGGCGGCCGCGCAGGCGGAGGACAAACCGCCAACAGAGGAGGATTCCGCTTCGGTTGCTTGAGGAGCGCCGAAGGGAAGGTTTTAACGGGAGGAAAAGGGAATGAAACTTACACGCAGAAAACTCACCCGCGCGCTTGCGCTCGGTGTAGCGCTTGGTGTTGCCGGTATCGGCAGCGTCGCCCAAGCGAAAGACATGAAAATCGCGCTCGTGGTCAAGTCGCTCGGCAATGGCTTCTTCGAGGCGGCCAACAAGGGTGCGCAGGAAGCAGCCAAGGAACTTGGCGGCGTCGAGATCATCTATACCGGCCCGACAACGACGACAGCAGAAGGCCAGATCGAGGTCATCAATTCGCTGATCGCCCAGGGCGTCGATGCGATTGCAATCTCGGCAAACGATCCGGACGCCGTGGTTCCGGCACTCAAGAAGGCCGCGCAGCGCGGCATCAAGGTTATTTCCTGGGATTCGGGTGTCGCACCGGCGGGCCGCATTCTGCAGCTCAACCCCTCCTCCAATGCGCTGATCGGCAAGATGTGCCTGCAGCTTGCCGCTGATCATCTTGAAGGCGGTAAAGGTGACTTCGCCATCCTTTCGGCCACAACCACCTCCACGAACCAGAACATCTGGATCGAGGAGATGAAGAAGCAGCTGAAGGACTTCCCCGGCCTCAACCTTGTCACCACCGTCTACGGCGACGACCTGGCCGACAAGAGCTATCGTGAAGCGCAGGGTCTCCTGACCTCTCAGCCGAACGTCAAGGTGATCGTTGCCCCGACGACGGTTGGCGTCCTGGCGGCGTCTCAGGCTGTGAAGGATGCCGGCAAGATCGGTCAGGTCTATGTCACGGGCCTTGGCCTTCCGTCCGAAATGGCCGGCGCCATTAAGTCGGGTGCGACGAAGGAATTCGCCATCTGGAACCCGATCGACCTAGGCTATTCTGCGACCCAGATCGCCTACCACCTCGTCAAGGGTGATGCCGACGGCAAGCCGGGCTCGGAAATCGAAGCTGGCCGCATGGGCAAGATCAAGGTCGGCGAAAACAGCGAAGCCGCAATGGCCGATCCGTTCGTCTACGACGCAAAGAACATCGATCAGTTCTCCAAGATTTTCTGATCTTTGACTTCATCTCCCGGCGGCAACATCCGCCGGGAGATGTTTCCAACATTCCCTCAGTCGACGTCATCCTCGAGCTTGAACCAAGCATCGATCATGCTTGCCGGATGTTTCATCGGCAAATGCATCAGGATGCCGTCGAGTGAAGGCTTTCCTTCTTCTGCTCGATAAAGAGCACGCAGGTTCGTAAGAAAAATGGCGGTAGAGACAATGACCGAAACGGCGGCGCTTTACGCACGACAAGAGGACCGCTCAAACCCCGTTCTGGAAATGCGCGGCATCAGTCAGATTTTTCCAGGCGTGAAGGCACTGGATAATGTCGACATCCAGCTCTATTCCGGCCAGGTGACGGCACTCATCGGGGAAAATGGCGCGGGTAAATCCACGCTGGTAAAAATCCTGACCGGTATCTATCGCCCCAATGAGGGTGAAATCCTGCTGGACGGCACACCGGTTCATTTTCAAAGCGCGCAGGATGCAATCGATGCAGGCGTCACTGCCATTCATCAGGAAACCGTTCTGTTCGACGAGCTTTCGGTCGGCGAGAACATCTTTCTCGGGCATGCGCCGAAGGGTCGCTTCGGGCTGATCGATTGGAAAACGATCAACGAGAAATCCCGCGCGTTGTTGGAGCGACTGGAAAGCAAGATCGACCCCACAATCCGGCTCAAGGATCTCTCCATTGCACAGCGCCATCTGGTCGCGATTGCCCGTGCACTTTCGGTCGAGGCGCGCATCGTCATCATGGACGAGCCGACGGCAGCTTTATCACGCAAGGAAATCGACGATCTTTTCCGCATCGTCGAAAACCTGAAGCGGCAGGGCAAGGCGATCCTGTTCATCAGCCACAAGTTCGACGAAGTCTATGAAATTGCGGAGAATTATGCCGTCTTTCGCGACGGACGTATGGTCGGCGCTGGCAAGCTGACTGCCACGCCCCAGGACGAGATTGTCCGGCTGATGGTTGGCCGCGATGTGAAGGACGCGTTCCCCAAGCAGGCCGTGAACATTGGCGGCACCGTGCTCTCCGTGGAGGATTACTGCCACGAGACGGAGTTTCGCGGCATCTCCTTCGATTTGCGACAGGGCGAAATTCTTGGGCTCTATGGTCTGATCGGCGCCGGACGGTCGGAGTTTTGCCAGTCCCTCTTCGGCATGACCCGTCCCGCATCCGGAACACTGAAGCTGAACGGTAAGGCGGTAACGATCCGCTCACCGGAAGACGCAATTCGGGCCGGGATCGCCTATGTGCCGGAAGAGCGGGGGCGTCATGGTCTGGCGCTGGAAATGCCGATCTACCAGAACATGTCCCTGCCCTCTCTCTCCCACACATCGCGCAAGGGTTTCCTGAAAGCCGCAAACGAATTCGCATTGGCGCGCACATATGCAACGCGCCTTGATCTGCGTGCGGCGGCACTTTCCGTACCCGTTGGAACGCTGTCTGGCGGCAACCAGCAAAAGGTCGTGATCGGCAAGTGGCTGGCGACAAAGCCGCGGGTCATCATTCTGGACGAGCCGACAAAGGGCATCGATATCGGCTCGAAAGCTGCGGTCCATGGTTTCATCAGCGAACTGGCGGCGGAAGGTCTGTCCATCATCATGATTTCATCCGAACTGCCGGAAATTCTCGGCATGTCCGACCGAGCGATCGTGATGCGCGAAGGGTTGGTGGCAGGCCGGTTTGAGCGGGCGGAGTTCTCGCCGGAAAAGCTGGTGCGCGCCGCCACCGGAAATGCGTGAGAGGAAATGCGCATGAAGACACTTCTGAAGAACCGCGAATGGCTGCTGGCCGGCATCATCATTCTGCTTATCATCGGCTTCTCATTGCGCTCGCCGGGCTTTGAGCGCCCTGCCAATCTTGTGAACATCTTCAACGATACGTCGATCCTGATCATTCTGGCGCTGGGGCAGATGACGGTCATCCTCACCAAGTCGATCGATCTGTCGGTGGCAGCCAACCTCGCCTTTACCGGAATGGCCGTGGCGATGACCAATGCCGCATTTCCAGGCGTGCCACTCCCTCTCCTCGTCGCAATGGCTGTTGGGATCGGTGCACTGCTCGGTTCGATCAACGGTATTCTCGTGTGGTGGCTTGGCCTTCCTTCAATCGTGGTGACACTCGGTACACTCACCATCTATCGCGGCATGGCTTTTGTTCTGTCGGGCGGCGCATGGGTCAACGCGCACCAGATGTCTCCGACATTTCTCAACGTACCCCGCACGTCCATCCTCGGCATGCCGGTTCTGTCCTGGGTCGCGATCCTCGTTATCGTCGCTGCATGGATCATCCTGAAGCGAACCGCCTTTGGTCGTTCGGCCTATGCTTCCGGCGGCAACCCGAGTGCCGCGATCTATGCCGGCATCGATGTCGGCCACACGCGCTTCCTCGCCTTCGTCCTCTCCGGCGCGCTTGCCGGTCTTGCAAGCTATCTATGGGTGTCGCGTTACGCCGTCGCCTATGTGGATATCGCTCAAGGCTTCGAGCTGGATAGTGTCGCGGCAAATGTCATCGGCGGCATCTCGATTGCAGGAGGCATCGGATCGGTGCTCGGCGCCGTCCTTGGCGCGATCTTCCTCGGCGTCATCAAGAACGCGCTTCCGGTGATCGGGATCTCTCCATTCGCGCAGATGGCGATCTCCGGCATCGTCATCGTATTGGCCGTCGTCTTCAACGCGCGCGCAGAAGCGCGCAAAGGGCGCATCATCCTGCGTGACAGAGCCGCTACAGAACAGAGCAAAGGGGCTGCGGCATGAGCATGGATCAATCCCAACCGCAGACGTCACCCCGCATCATTCCGGACAAGCTCGGCACGCCGTTCCGCCGCATCATGGCAAGCTGGGAAGTGCTGCTGCTTGGCGTCGCAATACTGATCTTCATCGCCAACTCGCTGGCCTCACCCTACTTTCTCGACGCCTGGAACCTCTCTGACGCCACCTTCAACTTCACCGAAAAGGCGATGATCGCCTTTGCCATGGCGCTTCTGATCATCGCCGGTGAAATCGACCTTTCGGTTGCAGCCATCATCGCGCTCGCCTCGACCGCCATGGGTTACGCGGTGCAGATGGGTGTGGGAACGCCCGGACTTGTGGCGATCGGTATTAGCGTCGGCCTTGCCTGTGGCGCTTTCAACGGCTTTCTCGTCGCAGGGCTGAAGCTTCCATCGATTGTCGTCACCATCGGCACAATGAGCCTGTTTCGCGGTATTTCCTATATGGTGCTGGGCGACCAGGCCTTTGGCAAATATCCAGCGGACTTCGCCTATTTCGGCCAGGGCTATGTCTTTTGGGTGATCTCCTTCGAACTCGTTCTCTTCGTGATGATGGCGATCGTCTTTGCGATCCTGCTGCATGCGACGAATTTTGGACGGCAGGTCTATGTCATCGGCAACAATCCATTCGCGGCTCGCTTCTCCGGCGTGCCCGTGGAACGCGTGAAGTTCATCCTGTTTCTCCTCACGGGCCTGATGAGCGGCATCGCCGCCGTGTGCCTCACCTCGCGGCTCGGCTCCACCCGCCCATCGATTGCTCAAGGGTGGGAGTTGGAGGTCGTGACCATGGTCGTTCTCGGCGGTGTGTCGATCCTGGGCGGCTCGGGCACGATCGGCGGCGTGGTGATTGCCGCTTTCGTCATGGGGCTCGTCACTTTCGGTCTTGGTCTTCTTAACGTTCCGGGCATTGTCATGTCGATCTTTGTCGGCCTTCTGCTGATCATCACCATTGCCATTCCAATCGTCGTGCGCCGCCTGAAAGCGATGAGGTAAATCATGCCAGAGCTTGAAAAACACGCTTTCAAGATGAAGCTCTTTGCGGGCAAGCAGGCGGAATACAAGAAGCGCCACGACGAGATTTGGCCGGAGCTCGTCGACCTGCTGCACGAGGCCGGTGTGACCGACTACTCGATCCACCTCGATCCTGAGACCAACACACTCTTCGGCGTCCTCACGCGTCCGAAAACCCACGGCATGGCGGCGCTGCCCGATCATCCCGTGATGAAGAAATGGTGGGCGCACATGGCCGATATCATGGAAAGCAACCCGGATCATTCCCCCGTGGCAACCGATCTCATCACCGTCTTTCATCTCCCATGAGCAAGCCGATCCGGACCGTTGCCGTCATCGATATCGGCAAGACACATGCCAAACTGATCGTTGTCGATGCTGAGAGCGGCAAGGAATTGGCGTCACGCAAGATTGCCAACAGGGTCTTAAGCGGCCCGCCCTATCCGCATTATGATACGGATGCGCTGTGGCGGTTCATTCAGGAAGGGCTTGCCGAACTCAACAATGTGCCGGGCTATCAGGCAATCTCGATCACCACACATGGCGCAAGTGCAGCACTCCTGAATGCGTCGGGCGAGTTGGCGATGCCCGTTCTCGATTACGAGTTCACATTCCCGGATAAGATCGTCGAAGCCTACGAGGCACTCCGCCCGGAGTTTGCAGAGACTTTTTCGCCACGCCTGACGGGTGGACTCAATCTCGGTGCGCAACTTCATTATCAGCGTGCGTGCTTTCCCGAGGCGTTCGCCTCCGTCTCGACCATCCTGACCTACCCGCAATATTGGGCGCACCGCTTAACCGGTATCGCTGCGAATGAGGCCACCTCTCTTGGCTGCCACACGGATCTGTGGCGTCCATTTGAAGGCGACTATTCAAGCCTCGTCGCGCGTCTCGGTATTGCCTATCTCATGGCGCCCATACGCTCTGCCTTCGACGTTCTGGGAGAAACGACGCCGACTATCACTCGGCAACTCGACCTCGCTGCACCCGTTCCTGTCCATTGCGGGATCCATGATTCCAATGCGTCGTTGCTCCCGCACCTCGTTGGCTTTGGCCTTCCTTGCACGGTCGTATCGACCGGCACGTGGGTCGTGTGCTTTGCCGCAGGTGGACAGGCGGACGATCTTGATGAGAACCGCGACACCTTGGTCAATGTCGACGCATTCGGCAAACCCGTGCCTTCCGCCCGTTACATGGGCGGCCGAGAATGGGAGGTCATTACCAAGGGTCTGGAGCAGGTTGCACCGGACGCGGACTGGATCGCGGTAGAAGATGTCATAGCCAAAGGCCAGATGCTGCTGCCAAGCGTCGTCAGCGGCACCGGCCCGTTTCCCGGCGCCACGGCCGGCTGGCGCAACGAGCCGCAAACGGATGAAGGCCGGCGCGCGGCTGCCAGCCTCTACCAGGCCTTGATGACCATGACCTGCCTCGACCTGATCGGATCACGCGGGCCAATCGTGGTGGAAGGCCCGTTTGCCGCAAACAGAGTCTTCCGGGCAGCGCTCTCCACCCTGTCCGGCCGAGACGTGTATGCCTCCGCCTCTCACACAGGCACATCGCTTGGCGCCAGCTTTCTCACCGGCACGAAATCGAATGTTCCTGTCGAGCTGGTGACCGAGAGGATTACGGACCTGGACACCTACGCCAAGAGGTGGCGGGAAAGGGCGGAGTGAAACCCGACACACCCCGCCCCTCTTATGGCTTCAGCTCTGCTTGACGAATTCACCGCCCTTGATGATGTACGGCATGTGCTTGCCCTGCCCCGTCAAGACCGACAGATCCTCGAGAGGATTGCCGTCCACGACGATCAGATCGGCATAAGCGCCCGGGGCCACGGTTCCCAGTTTGCCTTCAAAGCCAAATGCCTTGGCCGCATCCAGCGTTGCGGAACGGATCACGTCTGCGGCTGGTAGATGCTGCCCGCGAAGAACAAATTCCTCCGACTGGTGCTCATGCATCTCCCCCAGCAAATCGGTACCATAGACCATGGTCACGCCCGCCTTGTGGAGCACTTTCAGCGCCTCGAAACCGGCGCTGCGCACATCCTCGATCTTCGCGACAGAGACTGGCGGCAGGCCGAGCGAAGCGCCATCCTTTGCCAGGCGGTCATAAACGATGTTGGTCGGCACGACGAAGGCACCGCGTTCCTTGGCAAGCTCCGCGGTTTCCGGCGTGATCAGGTTGCCATGCTCGATCGACTTGACGCCGCACTCGATCGCGCGGCGGATGGCGGCATCGGTATAAAGATGCGCGGCCACATAGGTTTGCGCATTTTCCGCCTCTTCGACGGCTGCGAGCACTTCTTCTCTCGAAAAGCCGAGATTGGCGATCGGATCGGTCGGCGACGATACACCACCATTGGCCATGAGCTTGATGAACTGCGCGCCGCCCTTGACCTCCTCACGACATGCCTGGCGAACGGCGTCGACGCCATCACAAATTCGACCGAGCGCACCCAGTTGATCGGGATAATGCTCGACGGAACGGCGGTTGAACCGGCCGCGATAGTCGGTATGGCCCCCGGTTTGCGACAGCGCCTTGCCACAGATGATCAGCCGCGGGCCGATAATCGTCCCCTCCTGAAGCGCTTCGACCAGACCGTGATCGGCACCGCCAAGGTCACGGACCGTGGTGAAGCCGCGCATCAGCATTGCCTTCATGATGTTGGCTGAGCGGAGCGCCACAAGAGAGTTGGGCAGATCGGCATTCGCCCCTAGATCGAGCTTGGTGGCGATGACATGGACATGCCCATCAATAAGTCCTGGCATCAGGATCTTGCCATCCAGATCAACCACCCGGTCGGCGGTCTCCGAGATCGACTTGCCCACGTCAACGATCAGATCGTCGCGGATGAGCACATCCGTCGGAGCGGTGGGTTCGCCCTGCGATCCATCAACGATGCGGGCGTTTTTGAGAAGAATTGAACTCATGGCATTCACTTTCAGTCGATGTTTTTAAAGGCGTACGCCAAGTTTCAACTTTGTTTGGCGGCAAGCAGGAAGTAAGGCACCAACCACGGTGCCAAAGCCTCGGCGCGGTCGAGATGGCGTTCGTCATAAACACCGGCGCGATGGGTGAGATTGATCGTTCCGATACAGACTCCGTCGAAGACGACGGGCACATTGATCTGCGTGCCGCCACCAAGACTTGCGATAAGCTCATGATCGAAGAAGGCCCATTTGATGCCGTCCATATCCTTGGCGATAAAGCTTTTATGTTGACCAATGACATGGCGGCCCCAGGGCGTGTCGGTCATGGGCTTGCGGCCGGACACGGGATAATGCTCGGGGTCTGAGGAGTAGATGCGAACGACCTCACCCCCATCGACCGCCAACAGGGTAAACAGGACGTGCCCGATCTCGCGCTGCAACAGCTCATCGAGAGCCTGGAAGAAGGGGGCCGGCTGATCGGGCTGCTTCATGGCTTCGTAAAGGCTGATCTCATTGTGCATGTGTCGATCCTTTTTGCTGATAAGGGAGCAGCAGTTGCCGCTCCCTGATTTGCCTGGATGTCAGCGCGCGGCAAACTCTTCCGCCTCGATTTCCTCAAGCGACCGGTTCTTTGTCGGAATGCCGAGGAAGAGAACGGACGTGGCGCCGATGAACAGGATGACGGTCGTCATGCCGAACACACCAGCGAAACCGCCGATCGGATAGACAGCACCCACGAGGATCGGTGCAGCAATCCCGCCGATGCGGCCAATCGCCGAGGCCGTACCGACGCCGGTCGCGCGAATGCGTGTCGGAAACACCTCCGGCGTATAGGCGTATTCTCCGGCTGCAACGCCATTGATGAAAAAGGAGAGCGTCATGGCAAGCGCGATGACCTGCGTGTCACCGGTGGCGAAAGCGAGCGAGAGAGCCGAGACAGCGGCCAGCGCCATATAGAGCACGATGGTATAGGGACGGCCAATCTTCTCGCAGAACCAGGCGGCTGTGAAGTAACCCGGGATTTGCGCCGCATAGATCAGGATCGAGAAAGAGAAGCTTTTCGTCATGGTCATGCCACGCTCAACGAGCAGGCTCGGGATCCATGTCATGAAGGCGTAGATACTAAAGGTCACCGACACCCAGAGGAGCCAGGTCATGATGGTGATGCGCAGGAAGCGCGGCGACAGCAGCGTTTTAAAATTTGCCATCAGCGAGGTATTCGGCGTTGCGGAGACCTGCGCTGTCGGTTCCGGCGCAGGCAGAACGACGCCGCGGGCCTCGTATTGCTTTTCGATGCCGGTGACGATGTCATTTGCTTCCTGAGGGCGACCCTGGCTCTCCAGCCAGCGCGGCGATTCCGTCAAGCCACGGCGCCACCACAAAACCACCACGACCGGCATGGCGGTGACGATCAACGCATAACGCCATCCGTCTTCGGAGGCAGGCACGAGCAGATATCCGAGAATCGCGGAGATGACGAAGCCGAAGGAGAAGAAGGCTGCGAGCGAAGCCGTGAAGCGGCCGCGATACTTCGCGCCGACAAATTCCGAAAGGAACGGCGCGATGATCGCTGCTTCGGCCCCCATGCCGATACCACCAACGACACGCAGCGCGAAGAACTGGTGCCAATCATTGACGGCAGCGCCACCGAGACTTGCCAGGCAGAAGAGCACAAGTGCCCAGAGCATGACGTTCTTGCGGCCATAACGGTCGCCGATCGCTCCGGCAATGAGCGCGCCGATGAGAAAGCCAACATAGGTACTGCTGGCGAGATAGCCGACCTGAAGGCTGGTCAGTTGCCACTGCGCCCGAAGCGCGGGAAGCAGAAACGCGATGATGCCCGCGTCCCAGGCCTCGAACATGTAGCCCAGCCCGCCCATCATCAGCAGCTTGTATTGAAAGCGCCCGACGGGCAGCCTCTCCAGTCTCGCAGCAGTATTATACATTCGCAGTCCCCATCATTATAGTGTGTCACCTCCGCCGCTTTGCGGATGGTGTGCGCGTCGTTTCGTCGCGCAACATTTTTTGCACAGGAAGAATTGTTAATGCAATATGCAAAAAACGCTGCAGGTGATTTTGCAGGCACGCTTGAAGACTGGCTGCGTCATCTTGATGAGAAATTTTCTCTGACGCCAGCCGCTCATGAAGTCGTGCAAGCCGTCATCAACGATCCACGGCACGCCTCTTTTGCATCCGCCGCCGAGCTCGCGCAAAAGGCCGATGTCAACGTCGCGACGATCACCAGAACCGCGCAAAGCCTTGGTTTTTCAGGATGGCCGGAGCTGCGGCAGGAAATCCGTACACGCTTCATGAGCAAGCTTTCGGCACCTGAGGTCAGCGTCGTCCATCAGCAGGAGACCGGCAATGAGCGGCCGTTCGACGCGGCCATGAACCGGCAGATGGAGCAGCTGACGGCTTTGCGCCGGCGTACCGACCGCAACTCCGTCAAGGAGATTGCAAAACTTATTGCAGGGGCAAAACGCCGAATCGTTGTTGGATCGGGCAGTTTTGCATCGATTGCCAACATCCTCGCACACCACGCCACGCTCTGCGGCTATCGCATGGAGCTGGCAACCGACGGGGTAATGATCGCCAATGCTCTGGGCGATGTGAAGGAAAACGATGTCGTCATCATCTTCACCTTCTGGCGCCTCTATAATTCCGCGATCAGGGCTGCCGCTCAGGCCAAGGCCAAGGGCGCAACCACCTGCGTGATCACCGACGCAGCCGTAGATGCACTGGCAAAAAATGCCGATTATCTGCTGCTGGCACCGGCAGAGAGCACGTCTTTCTACGCAACCGTCGTTCCGGGCATCGGGCTTGCGGAAGCCATCTCTGCTGAGTTGGGCGCGCTCAACCCGGAGATGAGCGCGCGTTCCATCGCCGATTTCGAGGAGCAATGGCAACACCAGGATCTGCTCTTCACCAAAACAGCGCCCATGGCTGGAAAGCCTTTTGATCAGCTATAGACCGTGAGCACTTTCGCTCGCTACAGCACAGCCAGCATGCCGCCATCGACATAGATGATCTGACCGTTGACGTAGTCCGAGGCCGAGGAGGACAGGAAGACGGCGGTGCCGATCAGCTCTTCCGGCTTGCCCCAACGTTTGGAGGGCGTGCGCCCTTTCACCCAGGCATCGAATTCAGGATTGTCAATCAACGCCTGGTTCATGTCGGTCAGCATATATCCCGGGCCGATGGCGTTGGCCTGAATGCCGTGCTGCGCCCACTCCGCCGCCATGGCCCGGGTCAGCATCTTGATACCGCCTTTGGAGACTGTGTAGGGTGCGACGGTCGCACGGGCGAGTTCGCTGGTCAGCGAGCCGATGTTGACAATCTTGCCATATCCGCGCCCGATCATACGCTTTGCTGCTTCGCGACCGATGACGAAGGCGCTTGTGAGGTTGGTGTCGATCACCCGCTGCCAATCGGCGGTGTCCAGCTCAACCATTGGCTTGCGATATTGGATGCCGGCATTGTTGATGAGAATATCGACGGGTGTCCCCGCCGCGTCCAGATTTTCGAAGGCCGCTTTCACCTCTTCTTCAGACGTCACGTTGAAGGACACAGCCTCTGCTTCATGGCCTGCGCTCCGTAACTCCGCGACAGTCTCTGCCACGCGAGACGGGTTCGTTCCGTTGATGAGGATGCGGGCGCCGGCAACGGCCAGACCCTCCGCCATGGCGCGACCAAGGCCCCGCGACGAGCCGGTCACGAGAGCGGTGCGACCGGTCAGATCGAAGATGGAATGGTTGCTCATCGTTTCCTCCTCAAAGCGTGCTTCGGCGAACCGTGAGGTCCGAGCGTTCGTAAACCTGCGGCAGCAGGTCTGTGCCGAGGCCCGGCCCCTCCATGGGCAGGACAAAGCCGTTTTCGATCACAGGGACGTGGGTGACAAGCTCTTTATACCAACCAGTATAAAATGCGCGGACCGATTCCTGGATCATCGTGTTTGTCTGCGAGAAGGACGAGTGAACGGCGGCCGCATAGGCCACTGGCCCCGTGCAGTCATGCGGAGCGTAAGGGCGGTGGTAGGTATCCGCGAGTGAGGCTATCTTGCGGCCTTCGGTCAGACCGCCGGTCCAGACCAGATCAGTCATGACAATGCCGATGGCGCCTGACTCCAGCATATCCTTGTACGGAAAGCGCGAACCGAGTGTTTCGGAGGCGCAGATCGGAACGCTCGTCGACGCCGCAAGCTCCGAGAGTGCCGAGACCGAATTCATCCGGATCGGATCTTCGTACCACGTCGGGTCGAAGGCTTCCAGTTCACGGGCGATCTTCTTGATGGTCGGCAGGTTCCACAGACTATGAAACTCCACCATGATCTGCATCCGGTCGCCGACCTGCTTGCGGATCTGCTCGAATGGCTTGATGGCGGCGCGTAACTGCTCGGCCGTAATATAGCGTCCGTCATTCTCGATCGCGGCTGGATCGAAAGGCCAGATCTTCATCGCCGAAATACCCTGCTCCAGCAGATTTTCTGCGAGCGCCCCCGCATTCGTCATGAAGCCCTTGAGGTCTTCATACGGACCCTCTGAATTGTCGCGGAAATTCCAGGTATCGACCGGCTTGATCTTGTTGGAACGAACATAGCCGTAACCCGCGCAGGTATTGTAGACAGAGATGCGATCATGGCAGAGGCCACCCAACATCTGGTGGACCGGCTGGTCGCAGAGCTTCCCGAAGATATCCCAAAGCGCAAGGTCGATCGCCGAGGCAGCACGATACTCCGCACCGGTTGACGCCTGCGCCATCGGCAGATTCACGAGCTCGCGCGCGTGAGCCTCGATCCGCAGTGGGTCACGCCCCAACAGCCGGCCTGCAAGCACATCGTGAATATGCGCCTCGACCGAGCCCGCACCGTAAAAGGTTTCGCCGAGACCGATCAGTCCGGCATCGGTATGGACGCGGACCCAAAGAACATTGGCAAACTCTTCCGTTCGTAGTGTCTCGATAGACGTAATCTTCATGCATTCCTCCCGACGACATCGTTCCACGATCATCAGCAGGATGCCGTGGCGAACCTCCAAGCCGCCTCTCGCCAACATTTGTAATGCCACTGGTAAAATATCACAACATGTTTAAAGCCAAAGAGTATAAGATATTCATCGCCTCGGCTGGAGGAAACGAAAATGGCACAGAAGAAGACAAAGCCCTCTCTCGTCACGGAAGACACGAAGCCGAAGCGGGCCAACCGGATCAATTTCTTCGAACTGGCCTATGAGAGAATCGAGGCGCTGCTGATCAATTGCGAATTGAGGCCAGGGCAGCAACTGACATTGATGGAATTGCAGATTTCGACCGGTTTGGGACGAACGCCCGTTCACAACGCTGTCAGTCGATTGGCAACCGATACGCTTCTGACGGTCCAGCCCCGTCACGGTCTCAGGGTAACACCCATCGATTTTGCGCGGGAACGTCTGCTTTTAAAGCTGCGTCGCGACATGGAACGCTTTGTCGTAACGATGGCAATCGACCGTGCCAGTCTCTCCCACCGTAACCAGATGCTCCATATCGAACATGCTTTGCGCGAACGCCGCGATAAGATCACGCTTACCGATTTCAACATGCTGGACCGCCGGATCGATCAGCTTTTGCTCGCTGCCGCCAATGAACCGTTTCTTGAGCACACGCTGCGACCGCTTCACACGCTCTATCGCCGCATCGGTTTCATTCATCACACGGTCACGGGCGGAAGGGCCGATCTTTCAACCACTGTCGACTGTCATCTGTCGGTACTGAATGCAGTCGCCAATCGACATCTGGAAACGGCTCTCTCCGCCACCGACACGCTGATCGGTTTCGTCGATTCCATGTTCGCCGAGATGGAGACCGGCATCGACCCGCGGCTTCTGGATTGCAGCATCGAGCCGATATTCAGGTGAAATAATAGTGCAGAGAGGCGCGCCCTTTCTCTCAAACGACTATTATTTCTTGGCGCCGCAGCACTCGCGATAGCGTGGCAAATCCTGGCAGTCGCAAACGCTTTAGTGCAATGATGGCATGCTATCAGAGCCCCTGCACGACCGGCGTGACCGACATTGCGCGGAGTAGCGGCGTCAATTCCAGCCAGTATTTCTCCAATGCTTTCAACAAGCGCTTCTGTTATTCAAAAAGCCGATGGAGGCCGCTGTAGAAGGACATCATCGCCAATCCTGTCTCAGCTGTGTCTGCGGATCAAAGAGATTGAGACTCGCGACATCGACAGCAAAGCGGATGCCGTCTCCTCGCTTCCCTGAAAAGCGGGGCTCTACACGCGCAACAACCGTCTGATCACCAATCAGGGCGGTCAGCATCGTATCCGGTCCTGTCGGTTCCACCACATCGATCCTGCCCGAGAATGGTGCAACCTCATCACCGCGCGCAATCTTGAACTCTTCGGGTCGCACACCGAGAATGACGTCTTTCTCAGACCAATCGCTATCGGTGGGACCCAAATAAAGCGCAACGCCTTGCGCCTCGAACCGCCAGCCTGAGCCATGCTTTACCAGGCGACCATTGATGAAGTTCATGGCTGGCGAGCCAATGAACCCAGCAACGAACATATTGGCAGGGCGCTCATAGATCGTACGCGGATCTGCCAGTTGCTGGATATGTCCACCTTTCATGACCGCGACTTTTGTCGCGAGCGTCATGGCTTCGATCTGGTCGTGGGTCACGTAGACGATGCTCGTTCCCAATCGCTCATGAAGCCGTTTGATTTCGGTCCTCATCTCGACCCTAAGCTTCGCATCGAGGTTGGAGAGCGGCTCGTCGAACAGGAACAAATCCGGATCGCGGACGATGGCGCGGCCCATCGCTACGCGTTGGCGCTGGCCGCCCGAGAGATTGGCGGGCTTGCGGTCCAAGAGGTGGCTGACCTGCAGCATCTCTGCCGCACGTTTCACCGCTTCACGGCGCTGATCTGCCGGCGTTCCGCGCATCTCCAGACCAAAGCCGATATTCCGCTCCACCGACATGGTGGGATAGAGCGCATAGGACTGGAAGACCATAGCAATGTTGCGGTCCTTCGGCGGCAGATCGGAAACCGATTGCCCGCCTATGGCGATGTCACCGCTGGAGGTTTCATCAAGTCCGGCGATGATGTTGAGCAAGGTGGATTTGCCGCAGCCGGACGGGCCAAGAAGCACCAGAAATCCGCCATCCTCCAGCTCGATATCTATGCCATGTAGGACTTCGAGTGCACCGTAGGATTTGCGGACGTTGTTGAGGGAAAGTGTTGCCATGAAACGGTTCCTTTAGCCCTTGATGGCCCCGGCCGTCAGGCCTTGAACCATTGCGCGCTGAACGATTGCAAAGAGGAGCATGACGGGAAGAATGCTGAGAATGCCGCCTGCGGCCAGCACGCCCCAGGGCAACTGGAATTCCCCGACCATCAGTTGAAGGCCGACAGGCCAGGTTCGAGACCCCTGCCCCGTGGTCAACATCAACGCGAAGATGAATTCATTCCACGCGGCGATGGCGATGAAGACCGAGCTTGCGACAAGGCCGTTTCGAGCCAGCGGCAGAACGATGCGGACCATGGCGCCAAGACGGGTCGAACCATCGATACGTGCTGCGCTTTCAAGCTCCTTGGGCGCGGCATCGAAGAAGCCTTTCAGCATCCAGACGAACAGCGGCAGCAGGAAGCTCGTATAGGCCAGGGCCAGGCCAAACCTGCTATCGACCAACCCCACCGTCCTCATCATGACGTAAAGCGGAATGATCATCATCACTGCGGGAAACATGCGGACCAGCAGATATCCCAGCATAATGTTGTTGCGCCCGCGGAAGGTGAGGCGCGCGAAGGCGTAGGCCGCGAGCGTTCCCGCCACGACACAGATCGCGACCGTAATGGTGGTGACGATCAAGCTGTTGGTAATCAGCACTGGAAAATTCGACTGGGTCCAGATCGCCACGTAGTTTTCGAATGTGACGTGCCGGGGAATATACTGCACCTCAGAGGTAACGATATCGGCCTCCGGCTTCAAAGACGTCAGAAACATCCAAACCATCGGCCCAAGACAAAACCCTGCCAGGGTAAACAGAACGACATAGGTCAGAATATCGCCCGCCATGCGCCGTTGGCGTTTGCTTTTAAACATCGCTCATTCCTTCGTAATGCGCGCCAGGCGGATGTAAATCGTTGCAAAGACCATGAGGATGAAGAACATCACCACGGACAGAGCCCCCGCATAGCCAAAATTGAAGTCGCGATACGCTGTCTGGAAAGCGTACAGCGAAAGGACTTGCGTGGAATTGCCAGGCCCTCCGCCGGTCAGAACCAGCAGAAGATCAGGCGAGTTCACAAGGCTTATGACACGCAGGATCACGGCAGCTGTGATGACCGTCTTCAACATAGGCACAGTGATCAATCTGAACTTGGTAAAGGCGCCTGCGCCGTCCACCGCGGCTGCCTTGTACAAGTCTTCCGGAATACCTTTAAGGCCAGCGAGAAAGAGAAGCGCGAAGAACGGGAAACCGTGCCAGGCCTCGACGAGGATCGTTGCGGCCAATGCGGTATTCGGATCTGCAAACCACGCCTTATAGGTGCTCAAGATACCGAGCCGGACCAGAATATCGTTGATGACACCAAGACGCGGGTCGAGAAGCAGCGCCCACATATGTCCGGCAACAACATTGGGAAGAAAATAGGGGAGAAGAATGAGGATGCCGAAAATCTTCGTTCCTGGCAGGTTGCGGTTCAACGCGAGGGCTGCAACGAAGCCCAGAGCCATTTCGATCGTGACCGCTGCGACCACCCAGATCGCCGTATTCTTCAGCGAAATCCAGAAAACGCGGTCCGACATCATCGCAGCATAGTGCTTCATCCCCACCCAGCCGTTAAGGCCTGGTCGTGTCAGACGCATCTCGCGCACACTGATGAAGAAGCCATAAATCGTCGGATAGGCGACGACGAGAAAGAGTAACAGAAGGCTCGGCAGCAGAAGAAGATACACCCAGTATCGCGTCTCCGAGAGTTCTCCGAGGCCGCTGAGAAATGGGCGTTTGGATTGTGAGGTCATGAACATGCGGCTTGGACGCCGTCCCTGCTTGGCGCGCGGTACGCTTGGACGTACCGCGCCTGAAGGCGGTTAGCGAAGGGCGGCTTCAAGCCCTTCTATCATGCGATCGACAGCCTGACCTGGCTCCAGTTGCCCCGTCAGAACCGCCTGGAAGGTGGGATTGACGACGTTCTCAGACCATCCCGCAGCACCCACGAAACCGTTTGGCAGACGGCCGAAATCAAGCGTCTGTGTTGCCGCGCCATAGATCGGATTTCCTGTTATTCGCTCATCCTTCAACGCGGCTGTGGATGCGGGAAAATAGCCGGTGGCTTCAAGAAGGGCGATTGCCGCGTCGGTCTGACCCCAGAAACTGATCCACTTCCACGCGGCCTCGATATTGTCTTCCTTGAAGATGCCGTTGCCAGCGTAGGCTACGCGTGCAATGTGCGCCTTCGGCCCCGCTGGCATGGGCGCCGTGCTGAACTGCACGCCGGGCTTAAGCGCGGTCGAAATCTCGATAAGCGAGCCCGTATGATGCCAGATCATCGCCGTCTGACCGGTTCTAAAACCTTCCATGATCTGGCGGTAGCTATCGTTCGGCGCACTTGGCGGCGCGACTTTTTCCTTACGGAAGAGATCGGCATAGAAGGTGATTGCCTCCACGGCCGCCGGCTTGTCGATGGCCGCCTGACCGTTCTTGACGATCGGCGAGCCGAAGGCCTCCATCACGTCGATGACGTATTTGAACGCACCCGCACCACCGCGCATACCGAATGCATAGCGGTTCTTGGAAGGGTCCGTCAGCTTGCGGCTAACCGTCAGAAATTCCTCGAAGGTCTTCGGAGGACCGGCAATGCCCGCCTCCTCGAAATAGTCCTTGCGGTAATACATCCAGTCAACAAATGCATAGGCCGGAACCGCGTAAATTGCGCCATCATGCGACATGCCCGCCCAGCGGTTGTCCGGGAGATTGGCTTTACCATCCCACGTATTGACGCGATCGGAAATATCGACGAGCGCATCCATCGCCGTCAAGTCGGCAATACGTTCGGCGATCACCATGCCGGTGTCCGGTCGGCCGCCGGCAACAACCGCCGAAGACACTTTCGCCATGTATTCGGAATTGGGGATGTTCTCCTGCGTGACCGACACATCCGGATGTGCTGCTGCAAAGAGTTGAATGATTTTGGCCAGCCCTGCCATCTCCGACTGACTGGCGAAATGATGCCAGTAGCTGATGGATGTGGCGGCGTTGGCGTTACGCAGGCCTGCGGCCAGGGCCAGGGCCAGCGCCGCGCTCGCGGCCAAGAATTCGCGTTTGCTAAGTTGCATGAAGATCTCCCAAAAGATCAGACTCCCTTTCTGATCTATCAGTCGAACCTAGCACCCTTCTTTGAGGTAAGCAACACGGGACAGTCCCCACCGTCTTTATTTCGCGATGGCAAATCAGACCAAGCCGAGGTTACGCTGCATGGCTGCCTGGAAATGGGCATGAAGAGCTTTCTCCGCAGCATCTGGATTTCTCGTGCCGCAAGCCTCGAGAATATCGAGATGCTCCTTGAGCGTTCGAGTCATGATGGGTGGCGTGACCTTTCGCTCCAGACGCAGCAATCTGAGATAATTGTGCATGCGTCGATACGCGCTCTCGATCAACGGATTGCGCAACGCCTGGATGATTTGCCCATGCAATTCCATTTCCAGAGCATCCATCTCCTGGATCTGATCCGGCCCTATCCCGTCACGTTCGACACGGCGTAAAAGCCTGGAATGCCGGACTTCCAGGGCATTTGTGACATTTTCATCCCCTTCCTCGGCAAAGACCCGCACGGCGGCGCGCTCCACAATTGATCGGAACTGATAGGTGGATCGTGTCAATTCAAGTCCAGGCCGGATGAACTGGATGCCAGACCGGGGATGGATTGTCAGAATGCCTTCCGTCTCCAGCACCCGCAGCGCGTCACGCAGCGGGGCGACCGGCACATCCACGATCGCACATAGTTCATTTTGCGAAATGAACGCCCCGACCGGCACCCTTCGTTCGAACAGGCTTTCGAGGATACGCTCATAAGCGACATCGCTCAGGCGCGGGGCACCCGACGTCGCTCCGTTCGAACTCGCACTTCTTCGCTCCGGCATGTTTTTCATGATGACAAAATTTTTCCTTCTGATAGATCAGTGCATGTCATTAAACGATCAAAGAGCGCATCATGTCTATTTCTCAATTCCGTATAACGCGATTTCAGTTTGCCCGCGACAGAGTAATTGGCGATAGTCAGGTTCGCATCGACGATACCAATGTCGCCGCCCTGGAACTGGTCTCCGAAAGCGGTGAGGTCGGACTGGGGTTCATTCAGTCGCTGTTTTATCCCCTGCCCGATCAGGCAGAGATTGAGACGGTTTTCGAAACCGAAGTTTGGCCGACGATCAAAGGGCAAAAGGCCATAGGTCTCGTGCATCGCGTCAATAGACCTCGCGGCGGAAATCAGCGCGCCTTTTCATTACCATTCCACGAAGCGTTGCAGGTTGCTCTCTGGGACCTTGCAGCAAAAGAAGCGGGCCTACCGCTTCACCAGCTTCTTGGCAGCAGACGAGACCGTGTTCGCGCCTATGCAAGCGGACTTGATTTTCACCTCAGCGACGAAGCCTTCCGCGCCCTATTCTCCTATACGGCCAGCGTTGGATACACAGCCTTTAAGATCAAAGTCGGCCACCCGGACTTTCAGCGGGACTTGAGACGACTGGAGCTTTTGCGGGAATCGGTGCCGGCCGGGTCGCTGGTCATGATCGATCCCAACGAAGCCTGGAATTCAAAAGAGGCGCTGGTCAAATTGACAGCCATTCGAGATGCGGGCCACGATCTTCTTTGGGTCGAAGACCCGATTTTGCGTCATGACTTTGAGGGACTGCGGACGCTGCGCCACGCCGTCAACTGGACTCAAATCAATAGCGGCGAGTATCTCGACATGCCGGGAAAGCGCATCCTTCTGGAGAACCACGGTACCGACCTTCTGAATGTTCATGGCCAGGTCACGGATGTCATGCGTATCGGCTGGCTCGCCGCCGAAATGGGCATTCCCGTCAGCCTCGGCAATACGTTCCTGGAAGTCGGCATCCATATGGCGGCAGCTCTGCCTGAAGTGGAATGGCTGGAATACTCCTTCCAGAACTACGATCATTTGGTGGAAACGCCGATCGAAATTCGCGATGGCTATGCTTACGCACCCAATCGCCCTGGCCACGGCCTCGTTCTCTCGGAAGACGCGCGGCGGGAATGGGCAAGGCCCGTGCGCCTACCAACGTCAAAGCTCGGACCTGCGCCGAAAAACGACCGTCTTCCCATTCCTCAAGACCTGTTCTAGGCCGCGAATAGGCAAGGTGAGTGGCGTCGCAAGCGCCGCTTACCATCCGACAAGCGTATGGTCTTCATGCACCAGTTGGTGCATCGACAACAAGGAAGGGGTGCGCCTCAGAGATCTTCGATTTGTCGCTCCATCTTGTGATCCAGACCGAGCCGTTGGTAGTATAGTTATGAATACGATGCGAGGGAAACGGCATGTATCGTGATTTGGAAGGCTACTATCGACAGCAACCCGAACCGCCGCCAAGGAAACCGGAGTATCGGCAGCTTTCCGAGCGCGAGCAGAAAGTTTTGATTTGGGTATTGGCCATCAACGCCGTGTTGGCGCTCGTCGCGCCGATTGGCGGCGCGACGGTGATCTCGGCGGTTTTGGCGCTGTTTCACGGCTGAGTGCCGACAGTGTCACGCGTTAACGGTGAAGCGTCCGAAGGCGCCGCGGGCGAAGCATAGGGGGTCGCCTTCCCGGTGAGCTGCACGAAGCACACGGCCGATGATGATCGAGTGGTCGCCCGCATCGTGAACTGACGCCTGGGCGCATTCGAAGCGGCTTAATGTCCCCGGAATGATCGGCACGCCTTCTGAATTTCGCTCCCAGTCCAACTCCTCAAAGCCGCGGCCGCCGCGGGTAAAGCGCGAGCAAAGAGCGTCCTGTTCGGCGTCCAGAACATGGATGGCGAAATTTGTCGCGCCGATGAAGAAGTCGTGGCGGGTTGAGGTCTTTGCTGGAGACCAGAGCACCAGCGGCGGGTCCAGCGACACGGACGAGAAGCTGTTGACCGTCATGCCAAGCGGCCCGTTGGCCGTATCGGCCGTCACCACCGTAACGCCCGTCGGAAAATTTCCAAGCGCATTGCGGAAGCTTCGCGCGGTCGTCGCGTCCGGAACGAAGAGATGCTCGGTCTGCGTGTTCACACTGCTCATCGATGTCATCAGGGCACCTCACGACCATTTGCCAGCGTATAGAGTTCGAACCATGTCTGGCGGTCCATTTCGACCTTTTCGGCATCCGAAATGGCAGTGATACGGGCCAGATTGTTGGTTCCCATCACCGGCAGGATCTTCGCCGGATGGGCCAGCAGCCAGGCCACGGCAACAGCGGCCGCGTCGACATCATTCTCCCTGGCGACGCGCTCCAGCGCGTCGGACAGTGGACCATCCTTGCCCATTAGCGACCCGCCACCAAGAGGCGACCAGGCCATGACCGGAAGGGCGCGCTCCTGCAGATAGGCGAGATCGCCATTGGTGAAGGCAGAGGTTTCAGCAAGGCTGATCTCGATCTGGTTGGTGACCAGCTCTTCCGTCATGTTGGATTGCAATAGCGAAAAATCCCAAGGCCGGAAATTCGATACGCCGACACTTCTAACTTTGCCGGAGGCCACCAGCGCATCCAGGGTCTCGCCGGTCTCTTCCGGGTCCATCATCGGGTCCGGACGGTGGATCAGGAGCAGATCGATACGATCTGTATTCATGTCGCGCAGCGAGGCTTCGACGGACGCGTTGATGTGCTTCGCACCCGTATCGTAATGCTTGACGCGGGCAGACGAATGGCGGCCGGCGGGAGCAACGATGCCGCATTTCGTCACGATTTCGATTTTGTCGCGCAGCGATGGCGCCTCTCTAAGCCCATTGCCCAGAATGGCTTCCGCTGTATAGCCGCCATAAATATCGGCCTGGTCCATGGTGGTGACGCCCTGCTCCAGACAGGCCTCGATCTTCGCCTGCACATGGCGCGGTGAGGTGTCGGCATCATCGCCGATCCGCCACATGCCGTAAACGATGCGGCTGAAGGAAAGGCCAGTGGTGATATCGATGCGTTGCATTAGTGGCGCTCTCCATTGCCAAGAGGTGTTGCAGGGGTTTGTGCCGGAACGCGTCCACGTACATGCGGCAACGAGCAGGTCTTCATTTGTGGCAGAACCTTACGGCCAAAATGCTCGGCCTCGTCAAGATGCGGGTAACCGGAGAAGATGAAGGCGCGAATGCCCATCTTCTGATATTCCTCGAGCTTCGTCAGGACCTGATCGGTGGAACCGACAAGTGCTGCACCACATCCCGAACGAGCGCGCCCGACACCGGTCCAGAGATTGGGCTCGGTGTAGCCGAACTGATCAGCCTGTTCGCGCGCCTTTGCCTGATGGGCGACGCCCAGCGAGATGCTGTCATGCGCGCGGGCACGGATCTGACGTCCATGTTCGTCATCGAGTTTCGAGACGAGATGTTCGGCGTATTCCTGCGCTTCGGCTTCCGTGTCGCGGACGATCATGTGAACGCGCAGACCGTAATCCAGCGTGCGCCCATGGGCTTCGGCACGCGCATGCACGGCGCGCATGCGCTCGGCCAGTTGTTCTTTCACCTCAGGCCACATCAGGTAAACGTCGCATTGGGCACCGCAGAGTTCCAACGCATCCGGCGAATAGCCGCCGAAATAGAGCAGCGGTCCGCCATTCTGCTGATAGGGACGCGCCGGTTCGGTGGTTACATTGTTGAACTGATAGATTTCGCCATCATGATTGATTTCATCACGCGTCCAGGCCTGACGCAGGATTTCCACCACCTCGTGGCTGCGCTTGTAGCGATAGGCACTGTCGGCGACCTCACCTGGAAAGTCGGAGCTGATGACGTTCAGCGTCAAACGACCTTTCAGCATGTGATCGAGCGTTGCGACAGTGCGCGCCAACATGATGGGCTGCATCTCACCACAACGGATTGCAGCAAGGAAGTTGATATCCTGAGTGATCGGGGCACATCCGGCAACGAAGCTCAGCGTATCCTGGCCGACCTGATAGGAGGACGGGCAAAGGATATTGCGAAACTTCAGCTCTTCGGCTTTCTTGACGACGGAGGAGCAATGATCCCAGCTGGAGCGCAGTCGACCGTCTGGCACGCCAAGAAACTCGTAGTCATCGGAGCAGAGCGCCGAAAACCAAGACACCTCGGCAGCGTCGAGGTCAGCTGAGGTTACGGGCACAACGGTCATAAAAATCCTCCCAAAACGTCCAATGCCTATTTGAATATCATTGGCCTTGATGTAAATCAATGATGTATCAATTTTTTATGCCGCGGGAGGAAAGGCGTTGAAAATGAAGAGCTCCAAGGGAAGTCTGCCCATGTATCTCCAGATCGCCGAGACATTGGTGCGTGATATTGCGGCGGGGCGTTTGATCGATGGCGAGAAACTTCCGCCGGAAAGAGACATGGCAAAAGAGCTGGGGATTGCCGTCGGCACCTTGCGCAAAACGCTGGCCGAACTGGAGAGCCGTGGCCTGCTGGAGCGCATTCAAGGCTCAGGCAATTACATCCGCGCAATCAACGATCCGCAGAGCGTCTATGCCCTGTTCCGGTTGGAGTTGATCGAAGGCGGTGGCCTGCCAACAGCCGAGATTCTAAGCGTCAGCCTTGAGACGAAAGATCCAAGCCTCCCTCCCTTCGGCAGGTCATTGCAGGGGCATCGCATTCGCCGCCTGCGAAAGATTGGGGGCAAGGTTGCCGCCATCGAGGAGATTTGGCTCGACGGTTCCTATGTCGATTCAATCGTGCCAGAAGATCTGTCCGAATCGCTCTACCTCTATTACCGCACGAGACTGAACCTCTGGATCGCCAAGGCGGAGGACCATATCGATCTGGGCAACGTCCCGGATTGGTCGCCTGCCACCTTTCGCCCTGCAAGCGGCGATCTGTTGCCGCATGTCCTGCGCATCAGTCATTCGCACGATGGAGAAAAGGCCGAGGTGTCTCACACATGGTATGACCATACCGTTGCGCGCTATGTCAGCAGATTGCGGTGAGAGCTCCGGTAAAGACCGATATGCTCAAGCTGCACCGCCATCGCGAAAATTGTCTCGCAAAATCAACGAAAATTGGAACGAAACATCCGCACTGGAATAAAATTGATACACTATTGATTTCTTTTTTTTCGCAGCTATGATTTTTGTCAAGGAACTCGTCGGCAATGACGAGCTTGGGAGGAATGAATGGCTTCGGTAAGCCTGCGCAAACTGGAAAAGAGCTATGGCTCGCTTCGCATCGTCAAGGGCATCGATCTGGAGATTGTCGATGGCGAGTTCGTGGTCTTCGTGGGTCCATCCGGTTGCGGCAAGTCCACGACGCTTCGTATGGTGGCCGGGCTCGAGAGCATCAGCGGCGGTGAAATCCGCATTGGCAACACGGTTGTCAACAATCTGCCGCCGCGCGGACGCGACATCGCCATGGTCTTTCAGGACTATGCGCTTTACCCGCATAAGACCGTGCGCGAGAATATGGGCTTCAGCCTGAAGGTTCGCGGCGTTGAACTGAATGACGCCAATAAGCGGATCAATGAAGTTGCGGAAATGCTTGGCATCGCACATCTGCTCGACCGGCGACCCGGCCAGCTTTCCGGCGGCCAGCGCCAGCGCGTGGCCATGGGCCGGGCGATCGTCCGCCGGCCGCAGGTCTTCCTTTTCGATGAGCCTCTATCGAACCTCGATGCCAAACTGCGCGGTCAGGTTCGCACCGAGATCAAGCGTCTGCACCAGCAGATCGGCACGACGATCATATACGTCACCCACGACCAGGTGGAGGCGATGACTCTCGCCGACCGGATCGTCATTCTGAAGGGTGGCGAGATCGAGCAGGTCGGCACGCCGGACGAGGTTTACAACAAGCCGACGAGCGCCTTCGTCGGCGGGTTCGTCGGCTCGCCGGCGATGAATTTTGCCCGCGCCCGAATGTCGGGAGGCAAGGTTCTCTTCGGCAATGGCGACAGCCTCTTCAGCAATGGACTTAATCTCGGCAAGGCAGGTGCGCTGGATGGGCAAGAGATACTGGTCGGTATCCGTCCAGAGCACTTTGGCGGCGTCGTCGATGATGCTGCCGTGATGTCGGCGGAAGTCCAGGTGGTAGAACCGCTGGGTTCTGACACGCTCGTCCACTTCAAGATCGGCGACGATATGCTGACGGCGCGCATGGCGCCCGACGCACGACCCATAGTGGGCCAGACGATCCGCATCGGCGTCGATCCATCGCGAATTCATCTGTTCGATGCACAAAGCGAGCGGGTCATCAATTAAAAGCAGGACGATAAAAAGGTCCGCGCATTCAAGGTTCAACGGGAGGATGGAATGAACATCAAGATTATCACGGGTGCACTGCTGGCGCTCGGCCTGACGACATCTCTGGCATCTGCCGCAGATCTCAAGGTCTATATTTCAAGCCAGCATCAACCGCAGGTCTGGCGCCAGGTGCTCGACAAATTCGAGGCGGCCAACCCGGGCACGAAGGTCGCAATCGAAACAGGCGGCAACACGTCGGAAGCCCAGGCGCAGTATCTCAACACCATCATGTCAGCCAAGGACCCGTCGCTTGACGTACTGATCCTCGACGTCATCCGCCCGGCGCAATTCGCCGCCGCAGGCTGGACTGTGCCGTTCGAGGGCAAGGACATGTCGGCCTATCTGCCTGCCTATGCGGAGGCCAATACCGTGAATGGAAAGGTCGTCGCGTTGCCTGCCTTCGCTGACTCCATGTTCCTCTATTATCGCAAGGACCTGCTGGACAAATACGGCATCGCCCCGCCAAAGACCTGGGATGAACTGACGGCTGCGGTCAAGAAGATCGCTGAAGGCGAAAAGAACCCGGACCTCCAGGGCCTCTCCTTCCAGGGTAAGGCGATCGAAGGCGCCGTCTGCACCTTCCTTCTGCCCTATTGGAGCCAGGGCATGAACCTTGTGGAGAACGGCAAGCTGACCTTCGACAAGACGGCAGCGGTCAATTCGCTCAAGCTCTGGAAGAGCTTCGTGGATCAGGGCGTAGCGAAGAAGAATATCGCCGAAGTCGCGACGGACGATACGCGCAAGGAATTCCAGGCCGGTAACGTCGTCTTCGCCGTCAACTGGTCCTACGCATGGGCCCAATCCCAGGGCAAGGATTCGGCGGTCGTCGGCAAGGTCGGCGTTGCCCGCCTCCCAGCTGTCGCCGGTGGCGAACAGGCCACCTGCCTCGGCGGCTGGGAATGGGGCGTTTCAGCCTATTCCAACCACAAGGACGAGGCACAGAAGCTGGTCGAGTACCTCTCAAGCCAGGAAACGTCCACCTTCATGGCGGTCAACGGCTCGCTGCTGCCAACATACCCTGCTGCCTATAAGGACGAAGCCGTGCTGAAGGCGGCACCTTGGTTCGCCGATGCGCTGCAGGTGGTCGAGACCGCCAAGCCGCGCCCGGTCACGCCTCGCTACAACGAGGTCAGCGAAGTCATTCGTACGACTGTCAATGCCGTCCTTGCTGGCGTTACCACGCCTGAAGATGGCGCTGCGCAAATCGAAGCGCGCCTGAAGCGTATCATCCGCTAAGGTTTTGGGGAGTGCCGCGCAGTTGCCGGCACTCCCTTAGACATCAATTCACATTCGTTTGGGAGATGCGACGGTGATGACCTCGTCTCTGCACGTCACGCATGGTGCGGAAAAACCCGCTCCTCGCTGGACGAACTGGCTCGATCTTGGCGATCGCGCGCTTGCCGTCCTCTTGCTAGCGCCTGCAGGCATCCTGCTTGCGCTTATCATCGTCTATCCGGTGCTGAAACTCGGCTACACGAGTTTGTTCAGCCTTTCCCTGACGTCCGGCCTGCCGGCTGAGTTTGTCGGCCTCGATAACTATCGTCTAATGCTCGAAGATCCTGTCTTCTGGGAAACGACCTGGAACACGGTGCTGATCACCCTGATCACCGTTCCAGGTGCGCTGCTGATGGGCCTCGCACTGGCGCTGCTTGCCAATCTTCCCTTCCGCACGCAATGGCCTGTTCGCCTTTCGCTTCTCATTCCTTGGGCGCTGCCACTTTCCTTCGCAGGTCTCATCTTCGCGTGGTTCTTCCATTCCGAGTATGGTGTCGTCAATGATGTGCTCAACCGCCTTGGTTTCGAAGGGATCATCTGGTTCAACTCGCCCAATTGGGCGTTCGCGGCCATTTGCCTGACGATCATCTGGAAGACCTCTTCCTTCATGGCGTTGATCATTCTTGCCGGCCTCCAGACGATTCCGCGCTCGCTCTACGAGGCAGCCGACGTGGACGGTGCAGGCAGAATTCGTCAGTTCTTTGAAATTACCCTGCCCCTGTTGAAGCCAGCCATCGTCGTTGCGCTGATCTTCAGAACCATTACCGCGCTCCAGACCTTCGACATCCCATACATGATGACGGGCGGTGGTCCAGGCACGTCCACGGCAACGCTGGCCATGTATATCCACCAGAACACGGTGTCGTTCCTCGATCTCGGTTACGGATCAGCGTTGGCTGTCGTGATGTTTGCACTTTCCATGGTGGTGACCGTCATCTATCTGCGCGCCATCAGGACGAAGGACTGAGCCATGAGCACTGTGACATCTCCAGGTCTTTCCTCCATGCTCGCCGGTCGGCCGCTTCGGCTGTTCGCTGCAGCCGCACTTCTCATCAATGGCATGTTCCCGGCGCTGTGGATTCTCTTCACCTCACTGAAGAACGAAGCGGAACTGACGGCCAAGCCGATCACATGGTTGCCGCACGCGCCGACACTTGCAAACTATCTGCAGGCATTTTCCGACCAGCCATTGCACATCTTCCTCTTCAACAGCTTCGTGGTGGCGCTGCTCTCCACCTGCCTAACGCTCTTCATCTCGGTGCTGGCGGCCTACGCGCTTGCGCGGCTGAACCTGCGTTATAGCGGCCTGATCCTCTCTGCCATCATTGCTGTCTCCACCTTTCCGCTGGTGACGCTCTTGGTGCCACTCTTTGAAATCATGCGCACGCTGAATCTGTTGAACACCTGGATTGCGCTTGTTCTTCCCTACACCGTGTTGTCGCTACCCGTTTGCACCCTGATGCTGGTCTCTTTCTTCGAGGGTATCCCGCGTGACCTCGAAAACGCAGCGATGATCGATGGCTGCACCCGTATCGGCGCACTGTTCAAGATTGTCGTTCCGCTCTGCGCGCCGGGGGTTTTCACCGCAGGCATTCTCGCCTTCGTCAATGCGTGGGACGAGTTCCTGTTGGCGCTGTCCTTCAACTCGAATCCGTCGCTTCGAACCCTGCCGGTGGGTATCCAGCTCTATCAAGGCGAGTTCGCATTCCCGTGGCCGGTTATTTCCGCAGCGCTCGTCGTCGGTATCGTTCCCGTTGCGATCCTCATCGTGATTTTCCAGGAACGCGTCGTCTCCGGTCTGACCGCGGGCGGTATCAAGGGCTAGTTGCCGCAATGTCATCCGAGAGAGCGCACGCAAGCGCTCGCTCCAGCGCCCCTAGCGCTCCATCATCGAGAGAGTTTGCCATGCATTTCCAAAAGACAGCCAACGGCTTCGAACTGGCCATCAACGGAAGCACCGTTATCCGCCATTCGACCGATGCACCTTGCATCTTCGTCGGTAAGGGCGAAGAGCGCATGGATATGTATCGCGGCAATTTCGATATCGAAGATTACGTGGTGGAGCGCGTCGCGCTAAGCCACGCAGACGTCGAGAGCGACAGCGTCACCCTCTCGACGGGAGAAGGCCAACCGCCAAGGCTCCGCTTGACCATCGCAGACAACAGCGTCAGGACCGAAGCACTCGATCCATCCATCAACCGCTTCTGGCTGCGGGTCGCCGCCGAAAAGGACGAATGCGTCTGGGGCGGCGGCGAGCAGATGTCATACTTCAATATGCGTGGCCGCAAGTTCCCGCTCTGGACATCGGAACCGGGCGTCGGCCGCGACAAGACAACGGAACTCACCTTCAAGGCAGACATCACCAGCAAGGCGGGCGGAGACTACTACCACACCAACTACCCGCAGCCGACCTATGTTTCATCGCGTCGCTACGCCCTGCATGTGGAAACAACAGCCTATTCTGTCTTTGACTTTCGCCGTGACGGCTTCCACGAGATCGAGGCCTGGGCCGTACCGGAACGCCTAGAGTTTTTCGCAGCAGACAGCTTCAAAGCACTGGTTGGAGAGCTTTCGCTACGCTTTGGCCGCCAGCCCGAACTGCCGGAATGGGTCTATAACGGCGCGATCATCGGCCTCAAGGACGGCGAGCAGTCTTTTGCGCGGCTTGAGAAAATCCGCGCGGCGGGTGTGAAAGTCTCCGGGCTGTGGTGCGAAGACTGGGTTGGCCTGCGCCACACCTCGTTCGGCGCGCGGCTTTTTTGGGACTGGAAAGCCAACGAGGAACGCTATCCGGCGCTCCGCCAGAAGATCGACGCGCTTGCCGATAACGACATCCGTTTCCTCGGCTATGTGAACCCCTATCTTTGCGCCGATGGCTCCTTCTTCCCGGAGGCCGAGGCGAAGGGTTACTTTGCCAAGAACGACGACGGTGAAACGGCGCTGGTCGATTTCGGCGAGTTCGACTGCGGCGTGGTGGATTTTACCAACCCGGAAGCGATGGACTGGTTTGCCGAAACCATCATTGGCCAGAACATGCTCGATTACGGCCTCTCCGGCTGGATGGCGGATTTCGGCGAGTACCTTCCGATCGACATTCACCTCTCCAACGGAGTAGATGCCAAGCTGATGCACAATGCCTGGCCGACCATCTGGGCCGAGGTGAACGCGAAGGCAGTCGCAAGTCGTGGCAAGACCGGCGAGGCACTGTTTTTTATGCGCGCGGGGTTCACCGGGGTCCAGGCGCATTGCCCGTTGCTGTGGGGCGGAGACCAGTCGGTGGATTTCACAAGGCATGACGGCCTTGTCACGGTCATCTCCGGCGCGCTGTCCTCAGGCCTGCTCGGCAATGCCTACCACCACTCGGATATCGGCGGCTACACAAGCCTGTTTGGCAATGTCCGCACAGCAGAACTCCTGATGCGCTGGGCCGAAATGGCCGCCTTCACCCCAGTCATGCGCACCCACGAGGGCAATCGCCCGCGCGACAATCTACAGATCGACCAGGACGAAACTGTGCTCACACACTTTTCCCGCATGACAGCGATCTATGTTCACCTGGCCCCCTACCTGAAGTCTCTCTCCAGACAAGCGGCCGAAACCGGCCTGCCCGTTCAGCGCCCGCTTTTCCTGCATCACGAGGACGACCGCAGAACGTATGACATTCAGGACGCCTATCTCTACGGAGAAGACCTTCTGGTCGCGCCGGTCTGGCAAGCGGGAGAAAGCGAGCGCACCGTCTACCTGCCGAGAAACGCCGAGTGGGTGCATGTATGGACCGGCTCGGCGCATGATGGCGGTCAGGAGGTGACAGTGGAAGCGCCACTCGGCCAACCGCCGGTTTTCTATCGCAAGAACTCGAAGAATGCCGAGCTTTTGGCCGATATTCAAGGGATCTGACAGAGCGAGGTCGAGACGTCGTGTGGTCTGCTCACAGACTTGCTGAGTAGGCCTCGTTGTGCTCCATCCCAACCGGCTATCATCTCGCAGGCATATCCGCCTTGATTTCGGATAATGACTTGACTGGCTTACTCATCTTTGGGATTTCGAAGGTGCGTTCGTCGTCGCCCAATGTACAGAATGGCGTGGCGCTCTTGAGGAGTATGCATTTATGTCTAGCAGTCGAGTCGAAGTCACCACCCAGCACGCGAGCCGCTATCTGCAGCAATTGTCGAAGCACTGGGCACACAAATTTGAGACCGAGTTCACGCCGGTTTCATCGAAGATCGCTCTGCCGCTCGGTGACGCGCGCCTCAGTGCAAACGATACCCAGTTGGTCATCGAGGTCGCTGCGCACAAAAGCGAAGACCTGACGGTTCTCCAGGATGTCGTCCAACGTCATATCGAGCGTTTCGCATTCAAGGAAACGCTCGCGTTTGATTGGCGATCGCTCGCCTGACTTCATCTGCTTCAGCCTGCCAAACTATGGCAGGCTGATTATCTCAAGAGCGTCAATCCATGCTCAGACGAGCTTAAACCTCTCAGGCCGGAAGGTCGCCAGCATTGGATGTTCGGCGCCGCTCGCGACCTCATAGGCCAGCAACTCGCCGACGATAAGACCGAGGGTCGCGCCGCTGTGGCTGAAGGCGACATAGTAGCCTGGTATGTCGTTCATCGCCCCGATCACCGGCTCGCCATCGCCCGGGATCGGCTTCCCGCCGACACCGACGGAGGCAACCTCGAGTTGGGGGTTACCCTCCATCACTTTGGCAGCTTCGGCCAGCAACTCGGCAATCACACTCTCGTGGACCTGGTAGCTACCGTCTGCGCTAACGCTCACACCCTCATCGGCCGCCCAGTCTGCATCGAGCGAAAATGTGCCGCCAGGTGCGGGACGAACAGCAACACGCGGTGTGTTCAGCACGGCACGCAAGGGATGAGCCAGGGGCTTGGTCTGAACGAGAAGGGCGATGGGTGTGTCGTCGCCGATGGTCTGGCCGTTCTCAGCAGCCATTTTCGGCACCGCCGGACCGGTCGCGAGAACAACGGCGTCCGCGCGATGTAGATCGCCCTTGGCGGTTTGCGCCCCGATTGCGCGCCCACCTTCGATCACCACCTTGGCAGCACCCTGATCCGTGACGACAACGCCGCCGAGTTCGGAAAACTCCTTCAGCAGCAAACCGATCAGTGTCGGCAGGTCGACCCAGCCTTCACCAGGATTGAAGATAGCGCCTTGCGGGGTAATGCCGCTGGTGTCGAGACCGGGCACGACGCGGGAGACGTCCTGCGCCGAAAGCCGCTGTGCGTCATAGCCAATTGAAACCTCGTGGCGATAGGCGGCGTCGATTTCGTTTCGCTCGTCATCGGCATCCCAGGTCAGCCCACCGTCAAAGCGCAGCCAGTCTGCGTCCGGGTTCTTTGCGGCGAGCGTGCGATAGCGATCGATGCCCGCCACGCGCAACCGGTGATACGGCTCGGAGCGCATGCGCGCCGAATTCAGCCAGGAGAGCGAGCGGCCGGAGGCGCCGTTGGCAGGTGGGCCGTCATTGAGGATCGTCACATTGACGCCACGGCGCGCCAGTTGGACAGCTGTGGAAACGCCAAAGATACCGGCGCCGATGATGACGGCTGTCGAGATGATATTGTCAGTCATGGGATAGGCTTTCATTCGATTGTGATGATGGGTGTAAGAACCGCCTCAGGCGTCTTCCCAACGACCGCTGGTCGCGGATCGGAAGAGCGCGTCGATCGCCTTCATGTTTGCGATCGCGTCGTCGAGTCCCGTCTCGAGTGGCGTGCCGGAGAGCACCGCTTCGGCAAAGGCATCGACCTGTTCGCGGTACTGATCGACAGGCTCAATCACGATCTCCTGGCGACCGCCGCCTGCGAGGTCCCGCCCGTCGTCGAAGATCAGCACGGTTTGTTGATCGGCTGGTGCATTGAAGGGGATGGGGATTTCCAGACGACCGCGCGTTCCGAGGACCGTCACCTTCTGCGTGAGCGACAATTGCGTGGAGCAAGTGAAAGCAAGCTGCCTTCGTTCCGGAAATGCCAGTAATCCGCTGGTCAACCGATCCGTGCCGAAAACCGGATCGGTCTCCATCAGCGCAACGGCCCGTAGCGGCTCGGCGTCAAACAGGAAGCGCGCCGTGTTGATGGCGTAACAACCGACGTCGAACAGGCCGCCGCCGCCAATATCGGCCTGGTTGCGGACATTCTTCGGGTCGTCGAGATAATAGGCAAAGATCGTCTGGATGGCCCTCACGTCGCCAAGGCGTCCTTCCGCAACCATCGCCCTCGCCTTCTTCCATTGGGGATGGTGACGAACCATGAAGGCTTCTGCGACCGGCAGGTTGGCGGCCTTTTGCGCCTCCGCCAGTTCGCTCGCCTGCGCAGCATTGAGCGCGATCGGCTTCTCGCACAGAACCGGCTTTCCATGCTCCAACGCTTTGATGGTCATGGGAACGTGGAGATGATTGGGCAAAGGGTTGTAGATGGCGTCAATGTCCGGATCGGAAAGCAGATCCTCGTAGCTGCCATAGGATTTTTCGATGCCGAAGCGCGTCGCCATTGCGCTTGCTTTTTCGGCATCCCGCGAGGCAATGGCTGCAACGCGCCCTAAACGGCTGGACTGGATGGCGGGAATAACGGCCTTGGCAGCGATCCCTGCGCAGCCCAGCACGCCCCATTTGATCATTTGTGTCATCTTATTGTCTCCTGATACTCAGAGCACTTCCGCGAGGAAGCGCTGAAGGCGCGGGCTCTGCGGGTTGTCGAATATTGCCTCCGGCGTGCCTGCCTCTACCACACGTCCCTCATCCATGAAGACAACCTGATCAGCGACGCGGCGGGCAAACCCCATCTCGTGGGTCACGACGACCATGGTCATGCCACGCGTGCCAAGATCCGCCATGAGATTGAGAACGCCCTTGACCAGTTCCGGATCAAGCGCACTCGTCACCTCATCAAAAAGGATGACTTCAGGTTCCATGGCCAGCGCACGCGCAATGGCGACGCGCTGCTGCTGCCCGCCCGACAGACCGCCCGGGCGATGATGCTGGCGGCTTGCAAGGCCGACCTCGGCGAGCTTCGCCTTGGCGATACGCTCGGCCTCGGCGGCGGGCAGACCCTTGATCTTCGTCAGAGACAACATGACGTTCTCGAGTGCCGTGTGATCGGGAAAAAGATTGAAGTGCTGGAAGACCATGCCGACCCGACGGCGCAGTCTCTCCGGCTTCATGCCCAGAATGCTTTCTCCGTCGAGGAGAATATCGCCGCTCTTCGGCTCGACGAGCCGGTTGATCCCACGCAACAGGGTGGATTTCCCTGAGCCAGAGGGACCGATGATGCAGGTGACGCTGCCCGGCTTTACCGAAAGATCGACGCCCTTCAGCACATCGAGATCGCCATACGCCATCCCAAGACTGCGCACATCAAGGCCACCGCCCTTGAAGACGGTGCCGCTGGCGCGGGACGCACCATCAAGCTCACTCACTTCCTCAAGGCCACTGGTGATGGTCGAAGGACGCTGCTTGCCAAGCCGCAGCCGATTATCGATCAGATTGACGACGTGGGTAAGCGGTACGGTCACGATCAGGTAGAACACACCGGCCAGCAGCAAGGGGGAAAGATTGCCAGTCACAACCGCCTGGTCCTGCCCGACACGAAAAATCTCGCGCTCGGAGGCCAGAAGGCCGAGGAAGTAGACAAGGCTCGAATCCTTGACGTTACCGATGAACTGATTGACCAGTGCCGGCAGCACACGGCGAACACCCTGCGGCACGACGATAATGCGCATGCCCTGGCCATAACTCATCGACAGGGCGCGGCATGCTTCCATCTGGCCGCGATCGACGCTCTGAATACCGGAGCGGAAAATCTCGCCGATATAAGCGCCGGCGATCAGGCTGAGCGCCAGGATGCCGAGCGGATAAGGGGATGGGCCGAAAAGTTCGCGGCCGATCCGGGCAAAGCCCTGCCCGATCAACAGGATGGTAACGATTGCCGGAAGGCCACGAAAGATGTCGGTGTAGAGCCGGGCGGGAATTCGCAGCCAAGGCGAGCGGGAAATGCCCATGATGGCAAGCATCATGCCAATGACCACCCCAAGCACCGTCGAGGTCGCAGCAAGGATCAGCGTATTTTTCAAACCAACCGTGATCATGGTTGGCAGCACTTCGGCCATGGCGTTCCAGTCAAGGAAGCTGCGGCGCAGGTTTTCAAGCCAGTTCATCAGAAATCCCTAGAGCATGTCGCCCAAAAGTGGCCACCGGTTTTGCGGTAACGACATGCGACAGAAGAAGGACCTAAAGTGGAAGGAGCGAATTCAAATGATCGCCACGCACTTTAGAAAGAAAGGCCGGTTCGACCGGTAAAGGCCGAACCGGAAGGTGGCATTACTGCTTGGGAAGATATGTCGCAGGCATGGGCGTTCCCGGGAACCACTTTTCGTGGAGCTTCTTCCAGGTTCCGTCCTGCATCGCCTCTTTCAGCGCCTTGTTGATCGCCTCGCGCAGGGCGTCGTTACCCTTGCGAATGACGAAGCCAGCAGGCGCATCGAAGCTTGGAATGTTGACGGCGATCTTCAGTGCCGGATAGCGGGTGGAATAATCCTTCGCCGCCTCGAAATCCAGAAAATGGGCATCGACCGTGCCGTTATTCAGGGCCGAAACGGCAGAGTTGTTGTCCGGGAATTTCACGAGATCCGTGCCGGCGAAGTTCTTCTCGGCATAGATTTCCTGAAGCGTGCCCTGGACGACGCCGAGACGCTTGCCCTTGAGACCCGCAGCATCCTTGATATCCTCGGAGGTCAGGACGCTGAGGAAGCCGGCAAGATAACCGTCAGAGAAATCAACGGTCTCCTTGCGCTTGGCGGTTGTACCGATCGCGGCTGCAGCGACGTCGAAGCGGCCGTTCGCCACTGACGGCATCAATGCCGAGAATTCCTGACCCGTGAAGATCACCTGGTCCTTTTTGAAGCCCATGCGCTCGGCAATATTAAGAAACAGCTCGATGTCGAAACCAGTAAAATTGCCGTCTGCCGTGGTAAAAGCATAGGGCTTGGCGTCGCCCATGGTCCCGACGCTGATGGTATTCTGGTCGATAAGGCCGAGCGGATTATCGGCGAGCGCTGGTGTTGCGGCGGCGATCAAACCGAAGGTGAGCGCGACGGCCGCGGCACGCATCTTGGTCAGTGGAGATGTAAAAGCTTCAGTCAGTCGCATTGGCGTCGTGTCCTCTGGAGTTGTTGTTTGCGATGTCGTCAAGGCGCGTGGGTCCCATCCGGAAGACGGCGCGAAGCTACCAATCCCGGCCCATGCAGTTCGCATGCTGAAAGTCTTTTTATTGGATTGATACCGGTCTCATTTTAAAAGAGACCGGTCTCTTTCATATTTAGCAATTGTTAGCTTCGCATTTGCCAGTCGTCAAGTTCTCTTGTAAGGCTGTCATTTATGGACAAAAGCCCGCCCAAGAACTCTTCCGTCACTGTGGCCGACGTCGCGCGCAAAGCCGGCGTCTCGAAGGCAACGGCCGCGCGTGTTCTGGGGGACTACGGAACCGTCAGCGATCGCGTGCGTGAGGTCGTCACGGCGGCGGCCCGCGCCCTTGGTTATCGAACGAACGAGCTTGCCCGCAGCATGACCACCGGCCGTTCGGGTTCGATCGGTGTCGTGGTCGGCGATATCGAAAACCCGTTTTTCAGCCTTGCTGTTCGCGGTATCACCGACGTCGCACGACAGGCTGGCTTTACGGTCATTCTCAGCAATTCCGGTGAGGACATCGATGCGGAGAAGGCAGCCATTCGCACCTTGCTCTCCAAGCGGGTGGATGGTCTCATCGTTTCGCCAGCCAAGGATGATGACGTCGAGCATTTGCACGAGGCTGTACGTTCGGGGTTGCCGCTCGTGTTGCTCGACCGCGGCAGCGATACTCTCGCTGTCGACACCGTGATTGCTGATGACCGGCATGCTGCAGAGAGCATTACGCGGCAACTGGTTTCACTCGGTCACCGCCGCATTGCCTACGTCACCGCCTGCGACACACCGGACCATACCTTCCGCACGCTTCAGGATATCAGCACCGCTTCCGTGCGGCGGCGCATAGAAGGGTACCTCCGTGTCTGCGAAGAGGCCGGCCTGAGCGATATGGGGAAATGGGTGCGCGTCGGTGCCGTGACACCCGACCAGACCCGGCGGATCGTCACCGAAATGCTTCAATCGCCGCAACGCCCAACGGCCATTATTGCCTCGGACAGCATGATCGCGCTAGAAGCGTTCAAAGTCCACCGCCAGTTAGGTCTTACAATCCCGGACGACGTGTCGCTTGTGTCCTTCCACGATGCGGACTGGACATCGGTGACGTCGCCTCCCGTCACGGTAGTGCGCCAGCCTGTCTACGATCTCGGCGCGACAGCGGCCGAACTTCTCGTCAAGCGCTTGAATGGGGCAACGGAAACCGCGCGTAAGGTTGTCCTGAAAACTGAGATCGTTGAACGCGCCTCTGTGCGAGCGGCACTTTAAGTTTTTCGTCTATCGGACGACTTGCCCGAAAGATAAACGAGCGAAGAAGCGTTGGGTGGCGTAAAGCAACGCCACCCCTCTTATGCATTTGTCAGGGAAGATCGCGCACCAGCGGTTCACGATCCCAGTGGCGCTTGGCGCCGACCTTCAGAAAATCGTCGACTGGTACGACACCTTCATCCATTTCGACATTTGCTTTGTCGAGCAATGCCTTGGTGGCAGGACAGTAACCGATCGTCTTGCAGTGAGCATAGGCATCCATGAACCACTGGATTGCCGCAGCCTCTTTCGTCAGCTTCTGCGCAGCCTCCGGAGCGAGGATGGAAACGACCGCGTCGAACAGGAAGGAAGGCGATCCTGCAAGCTGACCATCGGCGGGCATCGTACCGCCATTGAGTTTGACGCCGCCAACTTTCCTGGAAACAATGAAGGGTGCTCCACCTTGCTGCTTGATGTCGTTCAGGAGTTTGTCGACTGCGCTCTTGTTGGAGCCATCATCGATCAGCACGCCAATCTTTCGCCCTTCCAGGGTCTCCAGAGCGTTCTTCTGGATCGACAAGGCGTCTGAGACCGGCATGTCGATCGGCTCTTTTTTCGGCGAGGACTTTGCGGGAAGATCGATGCCCAAACCATCAGCGACCCGACGCGCCAAGTCTTCCTCGATGTTACGCAGATTCGACACGACGTTTTGCCGCACATGCTCGAGCTGCACTTTCGAGAGTTCGAACACGATCGCAGAGACGATGTGCGTTCTCTCGCTCTCCGTCTGCGAACGGAAGAACATGCGAGCCTGGCTGTAGTGATCGGCAAAAAGTTCGTCACGCTGGCGAAGCTTCTGGGCCGGATTGTTTCGCTCGTCATTGGTCTCGAATGTCGAGAAGCCGGTCGCGACAGACGCGCGTGGTCCGCTGTCTTCGCCTGCCTGGCTCAGGCTATTTGGCTCGTAGTTTGCCCTGCCCTTGGGAACCAGCGTCTGCATCATGCCGTCGCGCTGGAAGTTATGGAAAGGGCACTTCGGCGCGTTGACAGGGATTTGATGGAAGTTCGTCGTGCCGAGCCGGGACTTCTGCGTGTCGAGATAGGAGAACAGTCGGCCCTGAAGCAGTGGATCGTTGCTGAAGTCGATACCAGGAATGATATTGCTTGGCAGAAACGCGACCTGCTCGGTCTCAGCAAAGAAGTTGTCGACGTTTCTGTTGAGCGTCATCCGACCGATGATCTCGACAGGAATGTCCTCTTCCGGAATAAGTTTGGTGGCGTCCAGCACGTCATAGGGCTGCTTCTGAGCCCATTCTTCATCAAACACCTGGATCCCGAGATCCCATGACGGGAAGTCACCCTGGTCGATGGATTCGAAAAGATCGCGGCGTTGGAAATCCGGGTCGGCACCGGCAATCTTTACGGCTTCGTCCCAAGTGGTGGATGCCAGACCAAGATTGGGCTTCCAGTGGAACTTGACGAACTTGCTCTCTCCTTCAGCGTTCACCAGACGGAAGGTGTGAACGCCGAAGCCTTCAATATGGCGGAACGATCTGGGGATGGTGCGATCCGACATTGCCCACATGATCATGTGCATCGATTCCGGCATCAGGCTGACGAAATCCCAAAACGTGTCATGAGCCGAAGCCGCTTGGGGGTAACCCCGGTCCGCTTCCATCTTGACACTGTGGATAAGATCCGGAAACTTAATGGCGTCCTGGATAAAGAAGACCGGGATGTTGTTGCCCACCAGATCCCAATTGCCGCTTTCGGTGTAGAGCTTCACAGCGAAGCCTCTGACATCGCGTGGCGTGTCGACAGAGCCGGCACCACCGGCGACCGTCGAAAAACGCACGAAGACAGGACAGCTCTTCCCTTCCTCCTGGAAGATAGACGCCTTGGTCAGATGGGGGATGGCCTTGGTGCATTCGAACACGCCATGCGCGCCCGACCCTCTGGCATGCACGATCCGCTCAGGGATCCGCTCGTGGTCGAAATGAAAGATCTTTTCGCGAAGGACAAAATCCTCCAGCAGGGTGGGACCTCGACTCCCCGCCTTGAGACTATTCTGATTGTCCGAAATACGGTGGCCGAAATTGTCGGTCAGATAGGCTGCGCCTTCTCCACCGGCCGCACCAATCGTCTGCTGCAGTTCGTCGCCTTTGCCACGCTGCTCTTCAAAGCTTGCCTGGCCGGAGCCGGGCGTAAGCTCATGGAGAGAATTGTCAGTGCTCGGCGAATGGTTCCCTTGCTTACGCTCGGTCATAGCCAAATCCTTTGTGGTTTGATGAATGGAAGAACTGCACGCGTGCGCGCTGCAGAGGCGTTGGCGAAGCCAAGCTCAAAGCTACAATGGACCCAGCGAAGGTCGGTTCCACCTCATCAACCATGATATTCGCTATCATGCGCTTTCGTACCTTTTCGAACCAATGGAAGGTCGTGGCAGGGCGTGCAGACGTTACGATGAATGAAGGCTCAGCGAACCATGCAACTTCCCCTCAAACCCTGGAGAAGCAAATACAAATGATGTAAAAAAATTGGCGCATAGAACTACATGCAAACAATTTAATTCCTTGATTTCGGTCTTTATTGATATCAACCCGAAATTGAGAATATTTGATGATTTTATTCTTGGGAGATGACCGCTATTGCGCAAAAACCTCTAAATATTACACTTGTATTCTGCGCAGCTAATCCTGTGTTTTCGTTGGAAAATAAATCATCTTCCTGTTGAAGTATCACGATTTTGCACTAATGATTGAAGACACGCCGGGCAGGCAAACCATCTGGCAATAAACCGTAATGCGGAATGATCGAAGTGTCTTCAATACAATCTGAGCGTGTTTTGACGTGCAGCCCTCTAAGATCGGAGCAGAGGTCGGTTTCGTTCGTCACGGGGTTGAAGAAGTAGATCAAGCTTGCGGCTTACATTTGCTCTGCGGCACTCGATGACGACAAGCGCAAACTGAGTTAGAGGCTTCGGCATGGTACAGAAGCGTCGAAATTGAACTCTTGAAAGATCACAGATAATCAGCATGGGGCAGAACGGGGTGTAAAATGGGTTTTAAAGAAGCGGTTCGGACGGTTCTCAAGGAGAAATATGCGACCTTCTCTGGCAGAGCCAGCCGATCTGAATTTTGGTGGTTTCAGGTTTTCATATACTTGGTATCATTCTGCTGGTCGTTTATTGTTGGATTTTTCTCCGTAGGTCGCGAGCCCGGACAAGATCTCCCACCATGGGTCATCGTTATAGGGATCGTTTCGACGTTAATAACTCTCGGAATGTTTCTACCGACGATATCTGTGGCCGTTCGCCGCTTCCATGACCGCAACATTTCGGGTTGGTGGTTTCTCGGCCTTTCTGTTGTGACCTTCGTGCCTATTGTTGGCTTACTAGCGCCTATTGCAATGCTCGTGATCTTTATCCTTCCCGGAACAAAAGGTCCCAACAAGTTTGGCCTAGACCCTCTTAGCCCGCAGTCCTCCGCAGAGGTGTTCGCCTGAAACGCCAGTTGAAGCCATTGTTGTGGCTGGCTGTCTTATGGTCGGTTGCGACCGCTCCGGTGGGAGCGGTGGCTCAAGAGCCGTTGGGGAGCGCCGAAAATTACAAGGCACAGTGCCTCCAAAATGGAGTGCGCTGCACGCTGACCTATCCCGAGGGGCCGACCCAGGCAAAGCCGGAGGCCCCTAGGCCTTCCGAGGTGCCACCGGCGGTGTCGAGCCCACCTGCCCTCGGCGGCTTTCTGGGTGTGCTTATCGTCCTCATCGTCCTCGTTGCCATCATCGTCCTGTGGATGTTTTTCGGCAGCGGCGGTGTCTTGTTGTCGCGCGCACCGATGGCGACGCAGCCGAACCGAAGCGAGAAACCGGAAAACTGGCAAGGCACCGCACGTGACGCCAACGAAAAGCCACGCGATTTCCTGGCACACATCGCCGCAATGCCGGATCGAAGGGAGGCGCTTGTGCAATTGCTGAGGCAATGCCTGCTTCAATCGGCCAAGCGGACGGGAACGCATGTCTTACGTTCGGATACCGAACGAACGGTGTTTGTTAGACTGCCCAAGAAGATGGAGCATCGGGATGAGTTGCGGCGTCTGCTTTTACAGACTGAACTCGCCCATTATGGTGGGAAGGTCCCTGCGGAAAGCGATTTTTCGGAACTGTTGCAGGTAGCACAGCCTCTGCTTTTCAGTGGAGATTCGGCTCGTGTTTAGGTCCCGCTTGATCCTCCTTTTGGTCGTGCTGTTCAGCGCACTGACGCATGCCGGCGCAGGAATGGCTGAGGAGAACGCAGATTTTGATCGCTCCCCCACCGGCTATAGGGGACTGGAAGTCTGGCTGCAGTCCTCGGGCATCCAGGTTGCGCGCACCGACCCGTCGACCAACTCGCCAGTCTCGCGCGCCTCGCTCCGCATTGTGCCGCTGCCTTGGTCTAGAGCCGGTCGGATAATAGGCGATGGCGACAGACGTACGCATTCAGCGGTCTTCGGCGACAAACCCAGCATCACCCCAACCCTGATCGTATTACCAAAATGGCGAGCCGATCGTCTTGAGCAGGGCGTTGCCCGTGAAGACGCTCTGATACCGTCATCCGACATCGACGACGCCCTCGCCCGGATCGGTATCCCCAATCTTCACATCAAAAGGACGGGACCGCGTTTCAGGCAGGCGCAACAATCCATTCTAAGACACCGTGTCGAGACGATTAGGATTTATCAAGCACAGGTCTTTTCCCGCGACCAACCCCCCTCGGACTGCGAGGAAATGGCTGGGCTTCAAGCAGGCCCGCTGCTGCTGAAATGTACTTTCGATTTTGACTTCTATGTTCTTTCTGACCCCGATCTCCTCAATAATCATGGGCTGGCGCTCGGCGAAAATGCCGATTTTGCCATCTCCATGATCGACGAGTTGCGCGGCCTTTTCGGCAGGCGACCCGTCTATCTTGCGACAGCTGACACAGTTGCATCCAACGCCGCTGATCCCGATCGTTTTCTCGCATTTCACTTATGGTTCATCTGGGGTGCCATCTTCCTCGTGGCTGCTGTCTGTTTCTGGCGCGGCGCGATCCGTTTCGGCAAACCGCTGACGAACGAGGCGACATCCGATCTGTCAAAAGCTGCGGCCACCGAAGCGACCGCGCGGCTTTTGCGCCTGTCCGGCAATGACGGACGTATGACCGCGCAATTTGTTCACAACCTACTGGCCGACAAAGCCGGCCTCTTGTTTGGACCACATGCAGCGAACGATGCGGGTATCGAACGAATGTTTCGCCATCTTGCCTTGCGTGACCGTTCCAGTGCCGAGGCCTTCGAAGCGATATCGAAAGAGCTTATGAACCGCGGCAAATCCATGACCCAGCCCGATCTGCATCGGCATCTTGAAACATTTAAAAAACGACTAGGGAGCATCAAGCTTGAATCTAGATGAGTTTCGCAATCTGGTTGTCGCGATACGCGGCGAGATCGCCAAGACCGTGCAGGGGCAGGACGCCCTTATCGATATGATCCTGATCTCGATCTTTGCGCGCGGCCACTGCCTTCTCGAAGGACCACCCGGCACCGCCAAGACCTTGCTCGCGCGTTCGGTCTCGGCCGTCATGGACCTGCAGTACCGGCGCATTCAATTCACGCCGGACCTGATGCCGAGCGATGTTCTGGGCGTGAATCTCTTTAACTTCCAGACCAGTCAATTTCATCTGACCAAAGGGCCGGTCTTCACCAACATCCTGCTTGCCGATGAGATCAACCGAGCGCCTCCAAAGACGCAGTCCGCCCTTCTGCAGGCCATGAATGAGCGCATGGTGACGATCGACGGCACCGATTATCCGCTTGGCCTGGACTTCTTCGTGCTCGCCACGCAGAACCCCATCGAGCAGCATGGCACCTACCCCCTACCGGAAGCGCAGCTTGATCGCTTTCTCTTCAAACTCGTCATCGATTTTCCCAATCGTGTGACAGAAATCGCCATCCTGAAACGTCATGCGGGTCAACCGATCCAGACGAAACTGAACGAAGTGGGCATTCGGCCGCTCGTCACCAGCGCCATTCTCGCCGAGGGCCGGGCGCTGATCGACAGCATTCATCTCGACGACAGCATCCTCACCTACATCGTCGATCTCGTCCGGGCGACACGCTCCGATCCGGAGATACTCCAAGGTGCCTCGACACGCGCCGCCGACGCGCTATCGGCAGCGGTGCGCGTGCGGGCAGCTTTCGGAGGACGTCAATACGGCCTACCGGACGACGTTCAGGCACTGATGGTGCCAGCCTTGCGCCATCGCATCATCCTCTCTCCCGCAGCGGAAATCGATGGCCGGACGACCGAAGACGTGCTTCGCACCATCCTGAACCGTATGGATGCACCGCGATAAATGCGCCCCTCTTCTTCCCTCATTGCTCTCGTTCTGATCATGACCGCGCTGACGGTGCTGACGGCCGTGTGGTGGCCCGGCGTCGATATCGTGATCATGGGCCTTTGGGGCATCGTGGGGACAGCGGTCTTGCTCGATATTACGTTGTCGGTCTGGTCGAAACGGATCGAGATTGCCTTTGATCTGCCGAGCCGAGGCTTCGTCGGCCACAATGTGCAATTGTCTGTGGAGCTTTCGCCGCATCGCGGCGCCTTGCCTTTGAAGATGGAAGCCCGGCTTGATCTCGAGCCCGAGCTTGTGGCCCAGGACGTCACCACTTTCGATCACGGAGCCAACCGAAAAGCGACAACCACATCGTCCATGGATATCCGCCTGACGCGCCGCGGGGTGTTCAAGGTCGAGACGATCTGGCTGAAATGGACTTCACGGCTAAAGCTGCTTGAAGTCGTTGTTCGCGCGCCCATTGCCCGCAAGATCACCGTCGCGCCCGACATTTCGCCCGTGCTGTCCGGAGCGATCAACACACAGATCCTGCCGCTTGAGGCTGGCAGCAAAGACATGAGGCTGAGTGGACAGGGATCTGAGTTTCACCAGCTGCGCGAATTTGCGGTGGGCATGGACACGCGCAGCATAGACTGGAAGCGCTCCGCCCGCATGCGCAGCCTTGTCGTGCGGGACCTGACGGCCGAGCGCAATCAGCAAATCATTCTATGCGTCGATTCCGGGCGCCTGATGGCCGAAAAAATTGCCGGTATCGCAAAGCTCGACCGCGCCATCAATGCCGCACTGGCAACGTGTTGGGCAGCCGGACAGGCGGGTGATCTGGTCGGCTTCTACAATTTCGACAGTCGGCCTCGCCTGTTCCTCCCCGCCACGCCTGGGCGTGCCGCTTTCACCAGGGTGCAATCAGCCTGTGCGACATTGCGCTACGAGGCGCACGAAACCAACCATACGCTCGGCCTTACCTATCTCGCCGGTCAATTGAAGCGGCGCTCACTCATCATCATCTTTTCCGACTTCGTGGACAGTACGACGGCCGAACTGATGGTAGAAACGATCCGCACCTTGGCGAAGCAGCATTTCATCGTCTACATCGCGCTGAGTGACTCCAGTATCAAGACGCTGATCGAACCCGACATCCTGACGCTGGACGGTGTCGCACGATCGGTTGCCGCCCGCCAGATTTCGCAGGAGCGACGAACCGTCCTGGAAACGCTTTCCCGTCTCGGCGTCATGTGCCTCGACAGCACGCCTGAAGCGCTCACATCCGATCTGATTGGCCGCTACATCGAAATCAAATCTCGCGAGATGCTATGACCGGGCCAAATGTCGACCTTAATGTAGCAATGCCGAGCGCGCCGACGCAGACACCGGCACCGTTGGACATGCTGCGCTCGGCGCGGTTTCGAGCCGAGCGGGAGGCACAATGGCGGGTGCTCGACCAACTTGTCACACGGGTCGAAAAGCGTGGCGTGGCCACACTCAACTATGATGAGGTGCGCATGCTCACCTCTGGCTACAGGCAGGCCATGAATTCGCTCAGCGTCGCGCGCGACATCTCGCTGGACAAGGCGCTGATATCCTATCTCGAGAGCCTGTGCGCCCGCGCCTATCTCGTGGTCTATGCACCGCAGGAAAGCGTGAGTGGCTTGATAAGCCGGCTGCTGATCCGTGGTATCCCGCAGGCCGTACGACGGTCCTACCTCCCCCTGTTCATCGGCTTTTTCGCAATGATCCTCGGGGCCGCTGTTGGGTACAAACTCTATCTTGACGATCACAGCTGGTTTTACGCGCTTGTGCCGGCCGATCTGGCGGGTGATCGCACGCCCTCCGCCTCGGCGGACCTGCTTCGATCGACGATCTATGGAAATGAGGGTCACGCCACCGACGAGTTGGCGGCCTTTATGGCTTACCTTTTTTCCCACAACACGACGATTGCCGTTTTGATTTTCACCCTTGGCATCTTCGCCGCCATTCCAAGCTTCGCACTGACCTTTTACAACGGCATGGTACTGGGCGTATTTTTCGCCATGTTCTCTCAACATGGCCTGGGCTACGATGTGTTCGCGTGGCTCTCCATCCACGGCGTCACGGAACTTGCGGCAATTGCGATTGCTTGCGCGGGTGGCGCGCGTCTCGGGCTCGCCGTCCTCCTGCCCGGCGCGTTGCGCCGCAGGGACGCCTTGCGGCAACAGGCCCACGATGCCGTCAAGCTCGCCTTCCTTGCGGCCATCATGCTGATTGCTGCCGCTTTTCTGGAAGGTTTCTTGCGCCAGACCATTCAAGACCCATTGTGGCGGATCGCGATCGGGTGGGGTGTGGGGGCTCTGTGGGTGGCCTGGCTGACCTTGTCGGGCCGCGACAGGACGCCATCGAAAGAGACCGAGCGATGAGCCTGATCTTTCGCGACGGTAAGCGCGTAGAAGAACTGATGCCGCCGGAAGGCGTTGCGCTTCACCTTGACGTCGCGTCTGTCGCATCGCGGCTCGGCGCGCAGTTTATCGACTTCGTGATGACCTTCGTCATCGCGCTCATCTGCATCATTGTGCTTTCGCTGAGTGGCGCATTGGAGGAAAGCGCCAGAGCAACGGCGATTGCGCTTTTGGGATTCCTGTTGCGGACGCCCTATTACATTTTGTCAGAACTGATTTGGAATGGCCGCACGCTGGGAAAACGGATCGCCGGTATCCGTGTTGTGAATGTCGAAGGCCGCCGCCTGACGCCGCATCAGATTGCCACGCGAAATCTCATGAAGGAGGTGGAGATATTCACGCCTTTAGGCCTGATATTTTCAGAGTCACCCGTCTGGTTGACATGGACAACCCTCTTCTGGCTTGTCATCGTGGTGGCCGTCACTTTATCCAGCAATCGGCGGCAACGGCTCGGCGATGTCATGGCTGGGACGCTCGTCATTGAAAATCCCCGCTCAGTCCTCCTGCCCGATCTTGCAGCCGCCACATCCACCATCAAGGCGACCCAGGCGGGGTTCGAGTTCAGACCGGAACAGCTGGATATTTACGGAAGCTATGAGTTGCAGACCCTGGAAGGCATGCTCAGAGATCCAAACACGCGTCTGCGCGACAAGCAGGCCACTGAGATCGCCCAGGCGATCATCAAAAAGATCGGTTACCCCGAAGCTGTGACGCCAGGCAAGGAACTGGAGTTTTTGAATGCCTTCTACGTCGCGCAGCGCGAGCATCTTGAAACGTTGCGGCTCTTCGGCAAACGCCGCGAGAACAAGTTCCACAACGCCGGCAAGGACACCACCAGCCCGTGAAATCTCAGTGCGTCTCTGACCACGCAAGCATCATCGGAGAGGACGTCGCGTCAAAAAACGAGGCACTCTCAGGATTTTTTGCGGTGCACTTTTGCCCGGAACTTTTAAGGAGGTCTCGCGTTGAGGTCGAATATTCAGCTTATTTTTAGAGGCATATCGTGGTTCAAGCTCAGCGCGCCGTTTCCGAGAACGAAGCGAAGCAAAACGGCGATCCGCAGGATCGCGAGCTTCAGACAGCAACCGACGGTCAACAACCAAAGCAGGAAGACAAGAAGCCATCGGTGATACGCCGACATCCCTATTGGGTGGCGCTCATCATTGTTGGTCTGATTGGACTGGGGATTACTACCTACTTCGTCTGGCTCGTCTATTTCTATCCTTATGAGACCACGGACGACGCCTTTGTCGATGCGCGCAGTTTCGCGCTCGCAACGAAGGTCTCCGGTTATCTTGAAGATGTCGCCGTTACCGACAACGCCCATGTCGCGGCTGGCGCAGTGATCGCCAAAATAGCCCCGCGCGATTATCAGATCGCCGTGGATCAGGCCGAGGCCCAGGTGGAAGCGGCTAAAGCATCCATCACCAATGCGACGGCACAGATCGATGTCGCGTCCGCCGCGATCGATGAAGCAAAGGCGCGCGAGGCCTCATCGGGCGCCGCTCTGCAGTTTGCGAAGGACGAGGCCAACCGACAGCGTCAATTGCAGCAGGGCGGCGCCGGCAGCCTGCAGACATCCCAGCAGGCAGAATCGAACCTGCGCCAGGCTCAGGCGGCATATGCGGAAGCCCAGGCCAACATCAGTTCGGCAATGAAGAACAAGGTCGCCGCAGAAGCACAGCGCACCAGCGCTGAGGCAAGCCTGAAGCAGGCAGAGGCCCAGAAGGAAAGCGCCGACCAGAACCTCGACTACACGACGCTCACCGCTGCACAGCCCGGTCGCGTGGTGAAGATCAGTGGTGCAAAGGGGCAATTTGTCCAGGCGGGCCAGGCCATTGCGATGTTCGTGCCGGATGAGATTTGGGTCACGGCCAATTTCAAGGAAACGCAACTGGCCGATATGCGCCCCGGCCAGCCGGTGGAACTCACGATCGACGCCTATCCGGATCACCGTCTGCACGGCAAGGTCGACTCCGTGCAGCCGGGTTCCGGCACCGCCTTCTCGCTGCTCCCGGCAGAGAACGCCACTGGCAACTATGTGAAGGTCACCCAGCGCGTGCCGGTGAAGATCACGGTTGATAATTGGCCGAAGGATGTCTCCATCGGTCCGGGCATGTCGGTCGAACCCACCGTGACCGTTCGCCCCAGAGGCTAATCCAGACATCAGGATCGAGGACCGGATATGGCAACCGCGACAGCGACAGGCGGAACCGGCGCAATGGCGAGTGGCCGCAGCACCAATCCCTGGTTGGTGGCGGTCGTCGTGGCGCTCGCCGTGTTCATGGAGGTGCTCGACACCACCATCGCCAACGTCGCGCTGCGCTATATTTCCGGTGGGTTGGCTGTCAGTTCCGACGAAGCGTCCTGGGTCGTCACCACCTATCTCGTCTCCAACGCCATAGCGCTGATCGCTTCGAGCTTCATTGCCCAGCGTTATGGTCGCAAGCGATTCTACCTCGTCTGCCTTGCCATGTTCACGGTCGCCTCCGTCATGTGCGGGCTGGCATGGGATCTGCCGTCGCTTCTCGTTTTTCGCATGATCCAAGGCTTTGCCGGCGGCGGCATGGTGCCAGTGTCCCAATCGATCCTCACCGACGCTTTTCCTCCGGCCAAACGCGGCCAGGCCTTTGCGATTTTCGGCATCGCCGTGGTGGTCGCACCCGTCGTCGGGCCGACACTTGGCGGCTGGCTGTCCGACAATCTCTCCTGGCATTGGTGTTTCCTGATCAACGGGCCTGTCGGCATTTTTGCTTTCCTGCTCGTCTATTTCCTGGTCAACGATTCCGACGACCAGAAGAGAAAGCGCGAAGAGATGCGCCAACGCGGCATCCGTTTCGATATTATCGGTTTCTTGCTGGTCGCGACGTTCCTCGGATCGCTGGAACTCATGCTCGACCGCGGCCAGATCGAGGATTGGTTCGACTCGACCTTTATCATCGTCACAGCGATGATCTGCTTTGCCGCTCTGGCGGCATCGATTCCCTGGCTACTGACTGCCAAGAACCCGGTGCTTGACGTGCGACTGATTGCAACGCGGCAGTTCGGCTCGTGCATGATCGTGATGCTGGCAATCGGCGCCATCCTCATCGCCACCACACAATTCGTGCCGCAGGTGCTGCAGGAAAATTATGGCTATACCGCCACATGGGCGGGCCTGGCGCTATCCCCAGGCGGTCTGGTGACCATGTTCATGATGTTCATGGCAGGCCAGTTGACGTCCCGCATCCAGCCCAAATATCTGATCGCCGTTGGCGCGACGATGGTCGCCCTCTCCATGTACGACCTGACGCGCCTCAGCCCCGATGCGGATTTCAGCTTTTTCGTCTGGTCGCGCTGCATTCTAGGTCTCGGCCTGCCGCTGATCTTCATCCCGATAACCGCCGCCTCTTATGACGGTTTGCGACCCGACCAGACGGACCAGGCCTCCGCCCTGATCAACGCAGCCCGCAACACCGGCGGCTCGATCGGCGTCTCAATCGCCTCCAACGTACTGGCTCACCGCGAGCAGTGGCATCAGAGCAGATTGGTCGAACACGTCAATCCCGCGGATCCGGCCTATCATCAAACCATGCAGAACCTGCAGGGCTTCTTCGCAGAGCGCGGCTCTTCTGTGGTGGACGCACAAAACCAGGCCATGGCGCTCATCGGCCAGCAGGTAGGCGCTCAGGCGAGCTACCTTGCCTATATCGATGTGTTTTTTGTCCTGGCGGTCATTTCCATACTCGCGGTGCCGCTGGCATTGATCCTGCGCAACGTCGATACGAAGGCTGGCGGTGGCGGAATGCATTGAGCGTCTCTGCTGCAAGCTTCGTCAAAGATTTTAGTGCCGCTCGCCAATAAGCCACTCTGTCAGCTTACCCACCGCCACGTCTTTGCTCTTGGGTCGCATCAACCAGTAGCCGCGGTTCGGTGCGTCGAGGCTCGGACCCGCAGTTACCAGCACACCTGCCTCTAGCAGAGGGTCGATCAATCCCGCCCAGCCGAGCGCGAAACCCTGTTCGCAGATGCTTGCCTGCACGACCATCGCGTAGTTGTTGAAGCTGATGTCGCCGCCGCTGTGTTCGGGTGTTCGGTCCACGCCGAACTGGGTCAGGTAGTCGGCCCAGTCGTACCAATGCGTCTGAGAATTGTTTTCGAGATGAATGAGCTTACGTCTGGAGAAATCCGCGATGCTCGCAGGTGCGGATCTATCCGCCAGCATGGCGGGCGCACACACCGGAGTGACTTTCTCAGAAAGCAGCAGGACTGCTCCCTCGCCTGCATCCTGCTTTGTCCCGAAGATGACCATCACGTCGCTGTCGTGCTTACCCTGCCCCAGCGGATCCTGTGTCGCGACGATCTGGATATTGATATCGGGATTGAGGAGACGAAAGCCGTGCATGCGCGGGATCAACCACAGTGACGAAAACGCATAGTCCGTGTGCAGGCGGATCGTCTGACGCTCGTCCGTTTTACGCAGTTGGCCCGCCACAAGGTCGATGGCGTCGACACTGCGCGATGCGACCTCAAAGAGCCGCTGCCCTTCTGCCGTGAGTTCTATCCCACGATGTTTGCGGCGGATCAGGGCAACACCAAGTTCATCCTCGAGCCTGCGGATCTGGTAGCTGACAGCCGGCTGGGTCAGCCTGAGCGATGCAGCCGCTGCCGTCAGGCTGCCGCGACGAGCCACCTCGGTGAAAATGCGCATCCAGCCAAGATCGAGCGGTCGCTCTGACATTAAAATTCCTTATGCCAACTATCGAAAAATACCTGCTTTACAGGCAAAAACAATGCTGCGTTCAATAAACGAAACTAATAAAGGGGAACCACAATGAAAATCGATTATCGCCTGCATCACATCGCCGCTGGTCTGTTTTTATCGGTGGCAGCCTTCTCAACTCCACTTCAGGCGGCCGATGATGCGGCCTGCAAGACGGTCCGCCTCAGTGATCCGGGTTGGACTGACATCACCGCGACGAATGGTGTCGCGTCCGTTCTGCTCGATGCGCTTGGCTATGAGGCGGACGTGAAAACCCTTTCCGTTCCGATCGGCTATCAGGCGATGAAAAACGGGGAGATCGATGTCTTCCTTGGCAACTGGATGCCAGCACAGAAATCGTTCGTCGATGACCTGAAAGCCGCCAAGGCCGCCGAGGTGATGACGAAGAATCTCGAAGGCGCCAAGTTCACACTGGCGGTGCCAGCCTATATGGCGGAGAAGGGCGTGAAGGATTTCGCCGATCTCTCCAAGCATGCGGACGAGTTCGAAAGCAAGATCTACGGCATCGAGCCGGGCGCGCCTGCGAACCAGAACATTCAGAAAATCATCGATGCCAACGACTTCGGCCTCAAAGGCTGGCAATTGGTGGAATCCGGCGAGCAGGCCATGCTGGCACAGGTGGAGCGGGCAGGTCGCGACAAGAAGGCGGTGGTCTTCCTCGCCTGGGCTCCGCATCCGATGAACAAGAAGATCGACATCACCTATCTTTCCGGCGGCGACGCCTATTTCGGTCCCAATTTCGGCGGCGCGGAAGTCTACACGCTGGCGCGCACCGGCTGGCCTCAGCAGTGCCCGAACGCGGCGAAGCTGTTCAAAAACCTGACGTTCAACATCGACATGGAAAACAGCCTGATGGGCTCGATTCTGGGTGGCGAGGACTCCAAAGCGGCGGCCACGGCTTGGCTGAAGGCAAACCAGAAATCAATTGACGGCTGGCTGCAAGGGGTGACGACATTGGGCGGCAAACCGGGTGATGCTGCCGTCAAGGCAAAGCTTGGGCTCTGAAGCCGGAAATTTCGACATGGCCCGTCCCAATATCCTGATCCTGATGGCCGACCAGTTCAACGGGACGTTTTTCCCCGACGGACCTGCGGATTTCCTGCACGCGCCCCATCTGAAAGCATTGGCAGAGCGGTCCGTCCGCTTTGCCAATACCTACACGGCAAGCCCGCTTTGCGCGCCGGCGCGTGCCTCCTTCATGTCCGGTCAATTGCCCAGTCGAACAAGGGTCTATGACAACGCTGCCGAATTCGCATCCGACATACCGACCTACGCCCATCATCTGCGGGCGGCAGGCTATTACACGGGCCTTTCAGGAAAAATGCACTTCGTCGGGCCCGACCAACTGCACGGCTTTGAGGAACGCCTGACGACGGATATCTATCCGGCGGATTTCGGCTGGACGCCTGATTACACCAAGCCCGGCGAACGTATCGACTGGTGGTATCACAATCTCGGTTCCGTCACCGGCGCGGGTGTTGCCGAGATCACCAATCAGATGGAGTATGACGACGAGGTTGCCTATAACGCCACGCGCAAACTCTATGATCTGTCGCGCCGCCTCGATGAACGGCCATGGTGCCTGACGGTCAGCTTCACCCATCCTCATGATCCCTACGTGGCGCGGAGGAAGTTTTGGGATCTCTACGAGGAGTGCCCGGCACTCGATCCGCAGTCGGAAGCGATCGCCTTCGAGGATCAGGACCCGCATTCGAAACGCCTGTTGGAAGCGTGCGATCACAAGGCGTTCGACATTACACCGGAGCAAATCAGGCGCGCACGACGCGGCTACTTCGCCAACATCTCCTACATCGACGAGAAGGTCGGCGAGATCCTGGAAGTCCTGAAAGCCACCCGGATGGAGGATACCATCATCCTCTTTTTGTCCGACCATGGCGATATGCTCGGCGAACGCGGGCTGTGGTTCAAAATGTGCTTCTTCGAAGGCTCCGCGCGCGTGCCGTTGATGATCGCAGCGCCGGGTTGGATGCCTGCGAGGATCGACGCACCTGTCTCGACCCTCGATGTCACACCGACGCTGTGCGGATTGGCCGGGCTCGACATCGCCTCGTTGAAGCGCTGGACGGATGGCGAGGACTTGGCACCCCTAGCCGCAGGGGGCGGCACACGTGGTCCCGTGCCGATTGAATATGCGGCCGAAGGCTCGATTGCGCCACTCGTCGCTCTTCGTGACGGGCGCTACAAGCTTTCGGTCTGCGACGCTGATCCACCACTGCTTTACGATCTGGAGACAGACCCCGAGGAACGTACCAATCTTGCCGGCGATCCCGCCTTTCGCGACGTGCTTTCGGCGCTATCAGCAGAGATCGACCGACGCTGGAAACTGCCCGCCTTCGACGAGGCAGTCCGCGAAAGCCAAGCAAGGCGCTGGGTGGTCTACAAGGCGCTGCGCAACGGCGCCTATTATCCTTGGGACTACCAGCCTTTGCAAAAAGCCTCGGAGCGATACATGCGCAATCACATGGACCTCAACGTGCTTGAGGAAAACCAGCGCTATCCACGCGGAGAGTAAGAAACGCCCAGGCGTCAATCTTACCCCGAGGAGCCGGCAGGCTTGCTGCCATCAGCCGGTCTTCCCATCATCGACTGAACTGGCGGCCCTCAGAAGCGCAATAATCGCCGAGAAATCCTCGTGGGCATGGCCTGATGCAACGAAAGCCTCATAGAGTTTTAGGGCATGCGCACCGAGCGGAGTCATCGCCATGGAGTCCGTTGCGGCCTGGTTTGCCAAGCGCAGGTCCTTGAGCATCAACGCGCTCGCAAATCCGGGGGCATAATCACGGTTCGCCGGCGAGGTCGGAACGGGACCCGGCACCGGGCAGTAGGTGTTGACCGACCAGCATTGACCGGATGAGGTAGATATCACATCAAAGAGTGCCTGATGCTCAAGACCGAGTTTCTCTCCAAGCACGAAGGCTTCAGCCGCGCCAATCATCGAAATGCCAAGCAACATATTGTTGCAGAGCTTGGCCGCCTGGCCCGCACCAGCCGCTCCACAAGGGATGATGCGTCCAGCCATCGGTTCCAGAACCGGACGCGCGGCCTCGATTGCAGCGGCGTCTCCACCCAGCATGAAGCTTAGCGTTCCGGCTTCGGCACCGCCCGTTCCGCCAGAAACCGGTGCGTCGATCGTGAGGCATTCCGGCAGCAATCCATGCGCGACCCGAGCGTCTTCCACATCGATCGTCGAACTGTCGATGACGAGCGTTCCGGGTGAGAGAATGCCGACAAGCTGCCTCCAGACATCCAGCACCAGTTCGCCATTCGGAAGCATGGTAATGACGGCATCCGCGCCGCCGACCGCCCCACCGATGGTTTCAACCACCCGGACGCCTCGCTCCGTCGCGTTTTTGCGCGCAGCCTCAGCGACATCAAAGCCGGTGACGGTGTAACCCGCCTTGACCAGATTACCGGCCATCGGCGCACCCATGTTGCCGAGACCGATAAAGGCGATCGACTGGACCATATCTATTCTCCTTTCCTCAAAGATCGTCCGCAGTTGCTATTGAAAACAGCGAAGGGAGCGGCTTGATGGCGGAAACGAGCCGCTCTTGATCGATCTCTCCCAATCGTGCGGGAGACCAGATGGGATTGCGATCCTTGTCGATGACGGCGGCTCGCACGCCCTCGTAGAAATCATGGCCATCGAGGATCAATGCGTCCGCAGCGTATTCCCGATCAAGGCAGGCTTCGAGGGAGGCTGAGCTTTGCGCTGCGCGTAGCAAATGCAAGGTCAAGACTAGGCTTGTAGGGGATTTCGCCTCGAGCAGTGCCAGGGTGCTTTTCGCAAAGTCTGACCCGTTCGCCTGCAGGGCGGCAAAAATTTCCTCCATGTCGCCCGAAGCGAACACGCTGTCGATCAGGACCGCATTATCTTTCAGCATCGAAACACCGGGATCGCCGGCATGCGCCTTGATCGCACTTTCCAACGCCTGTCCCGATGCGATGTCAGCCAAAAGAGTCGGGAGGGCTTCGGACGGGACCATGGCGTCGGCAAGACCAGCAGCAATCGTATCTGCAGCGCCGATCGTCGCGCCGGTAAGACCGATCCAGAAACCGAGGTGTTGCGGCGCGCGCGCCAGTGCCCATGTACCGCCGACATCGGGGAAATAGCCGATACCGGTTTCCGGCATCGCAAAGCGCGTTTTCTCCGTGACGATACGATGGCTGCCATGAACCGACAAGCCAACGCCACCGCCCATGCAGATGCCGTCCATAACAGCCAGCCAGGGCTTGCGCAGGTGGCTGATCCTGGCGTTTAGGCGATATTCCTCAGCCCAGAACGCGAGAGCCTCTTGCGGTGCGGTTAGACCCACTTGCCAAATCATCTTGATGTCGCCGCCCGCGCACAGGGCCCGTCCCTCCCCGGTCAGGGCGATCGCGCGAACCGCGGGATTGCTCTCCAGTGCGTCGATGCCGTCTGAGATCTTACGGACCATATCGAGGTTGAGGCTGTTGAGCGCTTCCGGTCTGTTTAGATGGATGCGCCCCAACGCGCCTTCCAGACTGACGACAACCGTCTCATCGGATGTGATGCCCGTTGGGGTCATTCCGGACATGCTATTGCTCCCTTTGAAAATTGGGTTTGCGCTTCTCGACGAATGCGGCCATGCCTTCGCGCTGATCAGGCGTACCGAACAAGCGATGAAACCTGGCGCGCTCATAAAGAACGCCCTCATGCAGCGATAGCTCTTCGGCCTTCATCACGGTCTCTCTTGCAAGACGCACCGCAGAGCGCGAATAGTCCGCGATCTGTGTCGCAGCCGCCATGGCAGTCGGCACCACATCGGCGTCGGGGACGACGCGCGCAATGAGACCAGCACGCAGGGCCTCTTCCGCTCCCATCATGCGTCCGGTCAAATGCAGATCCATCGACAAGGCCCGGCCGATCTGTTTCGTCATGCGCTGTGTTCCACCCATGCCTGCGATGACGCCGAGCTTGATTTCGGGTTGGCCAAACTTCGCGCTTTCGCCCGCAATGGCAAAATCGCACATCATCATCAACTCACATCCGCCACCCAACGCATAACCGTTTACGGCGGCAATCTTCGGCAACCGACTACGCGCGAAGCGATCCCAGATCGCAAAGAAATCCTCCTCGATCATCTGCTGTGCGTTCTTGTCCGCCATTTCAGCGATGTCTGCTCCCGCCGCGAAAGCTCTGTCCGAGCCGGTAACGACCAGTGCCCCGACGTCCTTGTCGGATTCGAGTTCTTCCACTGCGCAAACCATGTCGCGTGCAAGCTGCGAATTCAACGCGTTGAGCTGCGCCGGACGATTGAGCCTGATCAGGGCAACACGGCCCTCCCGGCTGATCTCGATACATTCTGACATAGCGCTCTCCCTTTTCTTTGCAGGCGGACCGATCTCAGAGGCTCTTAGAGCTGTCTGGCGATGACCAGCCGCTGCACCTCGCTGGTACCTTCGTAAATCTGGCAAATACGCACATCTCGGTAAATCCTCTCGACAGGATAGTCTGCAAGATAGCCATAACCGCCATGCACCTGGATTGCGGCGGAGCAGACTTTCTCTGCCATTTCCGACGCAAACAACTTGGCCATGGAGGCCTCCGTCAGGCATGGCCGTCCCGCGTCCCGCAGGCTGGCCGCGTGCAGCACGAGCTGGCGCGCCGCCTCGATCTGCGTTGCCATGTCCGCCAGGCTGAAGCCCACGGCCTGATGCTCGATGATTGGTTTGCCGAAACTCTGGCGCTCCTTGGCATAGGCCGTCGCGGCCTCAAACGCCGCACGCGCCATACCGACCGCCTGAGCCGCAATCCCAATGCGCCCACCCTCAAGATTGGCGAGCGCAATCCGATAGCCATCGCCCTCGCCACCCAAACGGTTTTCGACCGGGACACGCATTCCATCGAATGCCAGCGCACAGGTATCGGAACCATGGAGGCCCATCTTGTGCTCGACGGAAACGACATTGTAGCCCGGTGTGTCGGTCGGCACGATGAAGGCAGATATGCCCTTCTTGCCGGCCTCCGGATCGGTGACCGCGAACACGATGATGACGTTGCCGTTTTTGCCGGAAGTGATGAATTGTTTCGAACCGTCGATAACGTAATGATCGCCATCGAGCCGCGCGCGGCTGCGCAATGCGGACGCATCTGATCCGGCATGCGCTTCCGTCAGGGCGAAGCCGCCGATCCACGCGCCGGATGCCATTTTTGGAAGAAAGCGGGACTTCTGCTCCTCCGTGCCAAAACGTAAGATCGGCATGCAGCCGACAGAGGAGTGAACAGACAGGATCGTCGAGCACGCTCCATCTGCCGCGGCAATTTCTTCCAATGCCAGCGCATAGGCGACTGTTCCGGTTTGCGAGCCGCCATAATCTTCCGTCACGAGCATGCCGAGAAATCCAAGTTCTCCCATCTCCGTCAGCTCTTGCCGGGGAAAGGCATGATCGCGATCCCGTGCGGCAGCGCCAGGTGCCAGTCGATTGACGGCAAACTCGCGTGCCGTCTCGCGGATCTGTTCCTGTACGTCGTCAAGCAACATCAGTTTATCCTCTCGATTGCGATGGCGGTGGCCTCACCTCCGCCAATGCAGACGGATGCCATGCCGCGATCGAGCCGCTTATCCTCCAGTGCGGCAAGAAGCGTGACGATAACCCGGGCACCCGAGGCGCCGATGGGATGGCCGAGCGCGCAGGCGCCACCGTTGATGTTGACCTTATCGTGCGGCAGATCGAGGTCGCGCATGGCGGCCATGGCCACCACTGCGAATGCCTCGTTGATCTCGAACAGATCGACATCGGACAACGTCCAGCCAGTCCGCTCCGAGAGCCGGCGCAGCGCGCCGATGGGAGCGGTTGCAAAGAGCGAAGGCTCGTTGGCGTAGCTGGCGTGACCGACAATGCGCGCCTTTGGTGTTAGACCACGCCGCTCGGCTTCCGATGCTCGCATCAGGACGAGCGCTGCGGCGCCATCCGAAATGGATGAGGCATTGGCGGCGGTGACAGTACCGCCTTCCCGAAATGCTGGGCGAAGCTTCGGTATCTTCTTCGGCTGCGCCTTTCCCGGCTGCTCATCGATCGAAACGCGTGCCTCAGTCTTGCCCGCCGAAACCAGCACCGGCGCAATCTCCGACACGAAACGGCGTTCGGTCGTTGCCCGCCTGGCGCGCTCCAACGACGCCAGTGCGTAGGCGTCCTGGGCGTCGCGCGTAAACTGGTAGGCCTCGGCACAATCCTCCGCGAACGTGCCCATCAGGCGACCTTTCTCATAGGCATCCTCCAAGCCGTCGAGAAACATGTGGTCGAGAACCTGTCCATGTCCCATGCGATGACCCGTGCGCGCCTTCGGCAAGAGATAAGGTGCATTCGACATGCTCTCCATGCCGCCGGCAACGACAACGTCCGAAGAGCCCGCGTGAACGAGATCATGGGCCAGCATCACGGCCTTCATGCCGGACCCGCACATCTTGTTCAGGGTTGTCGCGCCGGCTGAAAGCGGCAGACCGGCGGCAATCGCCGCTTGCCGCGCAGGCGCCTGACCCTGCCCTGCGGAGAGCACGCAGCCCATGAGAATTTCCTGGACAGCATCCTTTGCCAATGCGGCGCGCGAAAGCGCAGCTTCAATGGCGGTTGCGCCGAGTGTCGCGGCAGGAACGCCAGCAAAATCCCCCTGGAAACCGCCCATGGGTGTTCTGGCGGAACCGACGATCACGATTGGGTCTCGTTCAGTCATCTATTTTCTCCTGATGATTTTGCGTCACCGCGGCGGCATTCTCAGCGCGCCATCGAGACGGATGACTTCCCCGTTCAGCATCGGGTTTTCGACAATGTGACGCACCAGTGCCGCATATTCCGAAGGTCGCCCAAGCCGTGGCGGAAAGGGAACGGAAGCGCCGAGAGCATCCTGAACGTCTTGCGGCATGCCAGCCATCATCGGCGTCTCGAATATACCGGGTGCAATGGCCATGACCCTGATTGCATGACGAGCCAGTTCTCGAGCTGCGGGCAAAGTCAGCGCTGCCACGCCGCCCTTGGACGCCGCGTATCCCACCTGTCCGATCTGCCCCTCGAAGGCCGCGACCGACGCGGTGTTTATGATGACGCCACGCTCACCGGTTTGACCGGGCTGTTGCTTGGCCATGGCATCGGCTGCAAGCCGCACCATGTTGAACGTACCGACAAGGTTGATCGTGACTGTTCTGGCAAAGCTCTCCAGGCTGTGTGGCCCTTCGCGACCGATGATCTTCTCACCGGGCGCAACGCCCGCGCAATTGACGAGAACATCGATATGGCCGAACGTGTCGATAGCCGTGCTTACTGCCCTCTCACCGTCCTCGGGGTTAGCCACGTCGGTGAGAACAAAGCGGGCAGCATTACCCAATTTAGCCGCCAGCGCCTCCCCGCGGTCTGCGTTAACATCCAGCAGTACCGCGCGCGCACCGGCCTCCACCGCCATGGCGGCTACGGCGGCGCCGAGCCCGGAGCCAGCCCCGCTGATCAGGAAAACGCTGTCTTCAAGCTTCATCCCGAATGATCCTGCTTTTGATGTGCATTGATTTTTTCGATCTCCGCCTTGCGGAGCAAGAACCGCTGGATCTTGCCGCTTGGCGTCTTGGGCAGTTCAGAGACGAAATCCACCAGGCGCGGATAAGCGTGGGCAGACAATCGCCTCCTGACGTACTGCGCCAGTTCCTCGGCAAGATCGGGCGTCGCCTCTACATTTTTACCGAGCACGACGAACGCTTTGACGATTTCCGTCCGCTCTGGATCGGGCACCCCAATCACCGCCGCCTCGACCACGGCACTGTGCTCGATCAAGGCGCTTTCGACGTCGAAAGGCCCGATGCGGTACCCGGATGAGGTTATCAGATCGTCTTCACGGCCGATGAAGCTGATGGAGCCGTCGGCTTCCGCTTCCACCGTATCGCCTGTTCGATAGAAGCCACCGGAGATAGCCGGTGTGTCCTGTTGAAAATAGCCCTTGAACCACATCAACGGAGAATTGGCGATGTCCACCGCAAGCACGCCCGGTTGATTGGGACCAAGTTCGCGACCCGCCTCGTCAAGCACGGCAACACGATAGCCCGGCATGGCAAAACCTGCTGAACCGGGGCGTACGCCATGGTCCAGCCCGTGGTGATTGTTGACCACCATTCCCGTCTCGGTCTGCCCGTAATGATCGTAAATGGGTGCGGCCAGATGCGTCTCGAACCAGCGGATGATCTCCGGGTTCAAGGGTTCGCCAGCGCTGCTGACCACACGCAACTGCCCTTTCGCAGCCGTTGCGGCTTCCTCGCCCGCCGCGATGAGGAGACGGAAGGCGGTTGGCGATCCCGCGAGGCTTGTGACGCCGAGCCGGTTGATGATGCTGTAGGTGCTCTCTGCGGTAAAACTGCCCTCGTACAATATCGTCGCGCACCCCAACATCAACGGCCCGGCAACGGCATAGTACATGCCGTAGGCCCAGCCTGGATCGGCGATATTCCAGAAGACATCGTCCTCGCGCAGATCGATGGCATAGCGCATATAGGCGGAGAAGGAGGCAAGGGCGCGCATCGAAACAGGAACACCCTTGGGAAGCCCCGTCGTGCCGGACGTCGACATCATCATGAAAAGATCGTCGCCCCGCCCGATCACAGGATCGAAAGTGGAAGTGCAGGCTGCCAGCGCACCCCGAAAATCAATCGTGCCGTCGATGCTCGGCTCCTCCTTATCCCGCACGATCGCAAGGCGAGGATGGTTCGGTATCTCGGAAAACTTCGAAGCGTTGGCCGGATTGGTCACCACCAGCCGAGCGTTGCTCATCTTCAAACGGTGTTCGATCGCCTTCGGTCCGAAGGCGGTGAAGAGCGGCTGGTAGACGGCACCCATACGCCATGCGCCAAGGATAACCGTGATCAAGTCGACGGTGCGCGGCAGCATGCCGGCAAGCACATCTCCTTTTCTCAGCCCTTGGGAAACGAAGAAATTCGCAGCGCGCGCCGACATGTCGCGCAATTGCTCGAAAGTATATTCGCTGAGCACACCCTTGGTCGAGACGCAGCGAAGCGCGATTCTGTTGCTGCCAACATGCCTGTCACAGCACTCAACGCAGGCGTTGATGGCAGTCTCGATATCCCCGGCTAGTCGCCCGGTGGCCTCGCTTAGCTGAAACGCCGATGTCTCGGCAGCATAGCTGCGCTTCGTCTTATCGCCATGTGACTGCAGCACGGCATCCTCCTCCTTTATCGACCCGCCGCATGAAGCGTCTCCTCCGGGTAAAGGAAAAATCTAGCAAATCGAGCCTTGCAAACAATGGCAGTCATGAACATCATGAATGATCGAAAATACAATGTTGGGCATATCCCATGCTTGAGCGCCGCATGATCTCTTCAGGCTTCGTCGAAGATGCCCTTGACTGCTTGCGGCAGCGAAACATCGACCCCTCCCCCGCCCTGGCGCGGGCAAATATTTCACTCGACCACGCCGCCGATGTGTCGAATGAGCAATATGGTACGCTGTGGCTGGAGGTCGCGGCTCTGTGTCAGGACGAGTTTTTCGGCCTGGGCACCCGGCCCATGCGGCCTGGCAGCTTCAGGCTCCTATGTCATGCTGTTTTGCATGCCGGGACGCTGGAGCGTGCTCTCAAGCGCGCGCTGATGTTTCTCAACATCGTGCTTGATCACCCGACCGGTGAACTTTGCTATCAGGATGGGCAAGCGGAAATCATTGTCGTGAGCGCTGATGCACCGCGTCCGGCATTTGCCTATCGAACCTACTGGCTTATCCTGCTCGGCGTTCTTTGCTGGCTGATCGGGCGACGGATCCCGCTACGGCGTGTGGATTTCGCCTGCGCTGCCCCGGTAAACCGTCGTGACTATCTCCAGTTCTTCGGCGCGCCGGTGCATTTTGACACGTCGGTGACACGGCTCGTCTTCAATGCAAGCTACCTTGCGCTGCCGACGATCCGGGATGAAAAGTCGCTGAGGAGCTTCTTGCGCGGGGCGCCTGCCAATATCCTGCTGCGATATCGTCACGATCAGGGTCTGGCCACGAGATTGCGGACACGCTTTGAAATGTCGAGTACCGAGGACTGGCCCGACTTCGATACCTTCGCTCACGAGATGAAGCTGTCACCCGTAACTTTGCGACGAAGGCTGAAAAGCGAGGGGCAAAGCTTCCTCGCCATTCGTGACGATATTCGTTACAAGCGTGCGCGCGATCTGATGGGTCTTCAGACCTTGAGTGTGGCAGAGACTGCAGCTCGGCTGGGCTATGCAGAACCGAGCGCCTTCCATCGCGCCTTTATAAAATGGTCAGGGATGACGCCCGCTGCTTTTCGAAAATCTGCATTGGGAGGGCACAACGACGAGATCGACCGCGATGGGTGCTGAAAAGCCGACGATTAGATGGGAAGAACGTCTTCGTTCTTCACCACCTCGATGATCACAGAGCTCTGCATCTCCCTAACACCGGGCAGGCTGACGAGCTTGCTCTGCATCAGATGCTGATAATGCTCGATGTCGCGCACGACAACCCGCAGCAGAAAGTCGAAGTCTCCCAAGACGAGGAGTGCGATCTGAATCTCCGGGATGGCGCGCACTGCCCGCTTGAACGCCTCCAGCGCTTGCGGTTCATGCGCCTGTAGTTTGATCCTCACGATCACGAGTGTATCAAAGCCGAGACTTTTGGGATCGAGGATCGTCCTCTTGCCCTTGATCACGCCTGCCTCTTCCAGCGCCGCAATCCGCCTCGAGCATGGCGACTGAGAAAGGCCCGCACGTTCGGCGACTTCCGTGACCGTGAGATTGCCGTCCACCTGGATCGCCCGCAGGATTCTCAAATCGGTTTCATCGATTTTCGGCATGAAAAGCTCTCAGATCCCAAGACAATTAGCTAGTTCAGCCAATAGTGAAGCCGAAGTGAGGTCAGAAAGCAAACGCCATCTCATGAATCCCGGTTAGGCTTGAACAATGGCTTAGGGAGGAAACGGCCATGCCTGACATCTCGACGACAACTGACGGCGAACATCCCGCTGTGCCTGCTCAGGACGCAGCCAAAAGGAGCCGGCTTCAGTTCCCGCATCCACCTGCACGGCCAGACCAGCCTGCGGATTTTTCGGCGATCGTCGTTCCGCCGGCGGGCATCTTGCCGGTGCCGCCTCTGGATATCAGCGCCAATGGCTGTCGCGATCTCGCACTCGGAATGGTCCGTATCCTGGACGAGAACAATACGCCTGTTGGTCCATGGGCCGACTATCTTGGCGAGGTTTCTGCCGACAGGCTGCGGCAGGGTTTGCGCGACATGCTCAAGATGCGCGCGATCGACAAGCGGATGCTCAACGCGCAGCGACAGGGTAAGACGTCCTTCTATGTGCAATGCACTGGCGAGGAGGCTATCGGATGCTGCTTCCAGCGAGCGCTTTCACAAGGCGACATGAATTTTCCGACCTATCGCCAGCAGACGCTTCTTGTCGCGGCGGAGTACCCGCTGGAGCAACTTATGGGCCAGCTTTATTCCAATCCGCTGGATCCGCTGAAAGGTCGGCAATTGCCGGTCATGCACTCGGCCAAGGATTATGGCTTCTTCTCGATCTCAGGCAATCTTGGCACGCAATATGTTCAAGCCGTCGGGTGGGCGATGGCGGCAGCGCTGACCGGAACGGGCAATATCGCCGCGGCGTGGATTGGCGATGGCGCTACCGCTTCCAACGACTTTCACAGCGCGCTGCTCACGGCCTCTGTCTATCTGCCGCCCGTCGTCCTCAATGTCGTCAATAACCAATGGGCAATCTCCACCTTCACCGGCATCGCTGCCGGCAAAAGTGAGACATATGCCGCTCGCGCACTGGGTTACGGCATTCCAGCACTTCGCGTCGATGGCAACGATTACCTGGCGGTGATGGCGGTCTCGCGTTGGGCGATAGAACGAGCACGCCAGGGACATGGACCAATCCTCGTCGAGTGGTTCACCTACCGCGTGGGGGCCCATTCGACTTCCGATGATCCGAGCGCCTACCGCCCCCGCGACGAGGCGCGCGCCTGGCCGCTCGGAGACCCTATCGACCGCCTGAAGACGTATCTGATATCGCGCGGCGACTGGTCCGAGGAGCGTCATGTGCAGGCAGAAGCCGAAATCCTGGATGAAGTGATTGCCGTTCAAAAGAGTGTGGAGGCGCACGGCACATTCGTCGACCCGCAGCCGATTTCCCCGTCCGAGATTTTCCTGAACGTCTACGCGGACATGCCGGAGCACCTGCGACGACAGCGCCAAGAGATGGGGTACTGACATGGCCCGCATGACGATGATCGAGGCGCTGAGGAGCGCCATGGATGTGAAACTGGCTGACGATCCCTCCGTCATCCTGTTCGGCGAGGATGTCGGCTATTTCGGTGGCGTGTTTCGCTGCACTTCGGGGCTTCAGGCTCGTTACGGCGAAGAGCGCGTGTTCGATACGCCGATCAACGAAAGCGCCATCGTCGGTCTTGCGGTAGGCATGGCGGCACAGGGAATGCGCCCCTGCGTCGAAATCCAGTTCGCCGACTACATGTATCCAGCCTACGACCAGATCACCCAGGAAGCCGCGCGCCTGAGACACCGCTCCAACGGGCAATTCACCTGCCCTCTCGTGGTGCGCATGCCGACAGGCGGCGGTATTTTCGGTGGCCAGACTCATAGCCAAAGTCCGGAAGCCCTGTTTACCCATGTGGCCGGGCTAAAAGTCGTCATCCCCTCAAATCCCTACGACGCCAAGGGCCTTTTGATCGCATCCATCGAAGACCCGGATCCGGTAATCTTCCTGGAACCGAAGCGCATCTATAATGGTCCCTTTTCCGGTAATCCGCATGCCAAGTCGATGTCTTGGGCGGCGCATCCGGCGGGCGAAGTGCCGGAAGATCATTACAGCGTTCCCCTCGGCAAGGCCGCTATCTGCAGGCACGGTTCGGATGTGACCGTGCTGGCCTATGGCACCATGGTCCATGTGGCGCAAGCCACCGTCGATCAGACTGGCATCGACGCGGAAATCATCGACTTGCGCACGCTTCTGCCACTCGATCTCGCCACCGTGCGTTCATCCGTCGAAAAGACCGGCCGCTGCGTCGTCATCCATGAAGCGACCCGGACCAGCGGCTTTGGCGCAGAACTGATCGCCGAAGTTCAGGAGGCCTGCTTCTGGCACCTGCGCGCGCCTGTGCTGCGCGTCGCCGGCTGGGATGCACCTTATCCGCATGCGCTGGAATGGGATTACTTCCCAGGCCCTGAGCGGATCGCGCGCGCGTTGAAACAGGTCATGGAGGCATAGATGACGATCAGCAGCATCAAGGTGCCAGATGTTGGCGAGGGCGTCGCGGAAGTCGAAATCGTCGTTTGGCACGTCAAGCCGGGCGACCTCGTCCGTGAGGACGATCTCCTCGCTGACGTGATGACGGACAAGGCAACGGTGGAAATCCCCAGCCTTTTTGCCGGAACGGTTGTCGATCTCGGCGGAGCGGTTGGCGAAACCTTGGCGGTGGGCGGCGTTCTTTGCCGGATAGAACACGCGGGCACGGGTGTTGAGCCCGAAGTCAGGAACGCCGCACATGCTGGAGAGAGCGTCGAAACCGCCTCGGAGCCAAGCCTGGTAAAGCCCAAGCAGGAACCCACGCCGGACATCGTAAAGCCCGCGAAAGCCGAACCACCCACTGTCCGAAAAACTGCAGCCGGAATACCAAGTGCCCCACGCCCGGAAGGCCAAGCACCCCTCGCCTCGCCCGCGGTGCGCGATCGAGCCCGTCGCGCCGGCATCGATCTGCGGACAGTACCGGGCAGCGGCCCTGCAGGCCGGATTACGGATGCCGATCTCGACGCCGTCTTTGCCGCAAGCTCAACGCCGCCATCCTCTGCTTCCACGCGGCAGCGGAAGGAGGGCACGGAGCGCATTCCCGTGATCGGTCTTCGGCGCAAGATTGCCGACCGCATGGCTTTGGCCAATGCCCGCATTCCCCATATCACCGTGATCGAAGAGATTGATGTCAGTGCGCTGGAGGATCTGCGCGCAACGATGAACGATGAGCGGGGCGAGCGACCGAAGCTGACCCTGCTTCCCTTCCTTGCCTCGGCGTTGAAGCGCGCCTTCATCGATCACCCGGAGATGAACGCGCATTTTCTCGATGATGAAGGCATCATCGAACGGCACAACGCCATTCATCTCGGCATTGCGACGATGACGCCGAACGGGCTCGTCGTGCCGGTGCTCCGCAACGCAGAAACATATGACCTTTTCGGCGCAGCAAGTGAAATCGCCCGACTGGCAGACGCCGCGCGCCAGGGCAAGGCGACGCGCGAGGAGCTGTCCGGCTCCACCTTCACGATCACCTCTCTGGGGCCGCTCGGCGCTCTCGCCACGACGCCGATCATCAACCATCCGGAAGTGGCAATCCTCGGAGTGAACCGAATGGCGGTCCGGCCGATGTGGGACGGCACGCAATTCGTGCCCCGGCGGATGATGAACATTTCGGCAAGCTTCGATCATCGGGTCATCGATGGCTGGAATGCCGCAACTTTCATCCAGCGGCTTCGTGCCTTGCTGCAGACGCCGGCGCTGATCTTCATGGAGGATGAGGCATGACAGCGAAAGCCTGCAAGGTGCTCATCATTGGCGGCGGACCCGGCGGCTATGTTGCAGCCATCCGCGCCGGTCAACTGGGTCTCGATACGGTTCTCGTCGAGGAAGGTGCGGTTGGCGGTACATGCCTGAATGTCGGGTGCGTTCCCTCCAAGGCGCTCATCCATACCGCTGAGGTGTTTTCCGGCGCAAGCGCGCTGGCAGTCGACAACCCGTTCGGTATCACCTCCGCCGCGCCTGAAATAGATCTCGCCCGCGCGGTGGCCTGGAAGGACGGGATCGTTTCGCGCCTCACGGGCGGCGTTGCGACACTTCTGCGCAAGGCGCGGGTCAATGTCTTGCAGGGACGAGCCCAGATCATGGACGGCAAGACCGTCGAGGTGACGGCAGCGGACGGTACCGTCGAAACGCTCCGCTGCGAAAACCTCGTGATCGCCACAGGCGCGCGCGCCCAGACCATCCCCACTCTGCCCTTCGGCGGCGACATCCTGTCCTCGACCGAGGTGCTGGCGCTCGAAACGGTACCGAAGCGCCTGTGCGTGGTGGGTGGCGGCTATATCGGGCTGGAAATCGGCACTGCCATGGCCAAGCTTGGCGCGCAGGTGACGATTGTCGAGGCGGCCCCGCAACTTCTGCCGCTTTATGACGGCGATCTCATCAAGCCTGTCGCCAGGCGGCTGGCTGCGCTCAATGTCCAAGTTCTCACCGAGGCACGCGCACAAAACTACGCCGACGGGCAGCTTGAAGTGATGGTGGGAGAAACACGCGAGCTCATTGCTGCAGATAAGATTCTCGTCACGGTCGGCCGCGTACCGAACATCGACGGCTTCGGGCTGGAAACGCTCGGGCTCGACCGCAACGGACGATATCTCGCTGTCGACGGACACTGCCGCACCTCGATGCGCGGCGTTTATGCGGTTGGCGATGTCACTGGCGAACCGATGCTCGCACATCGGGCGATGGCGCAGGGGGATCTTGTGGCACGCGTCATTGCCGGAGAACCGGTCGTCTGGGACAAGCGTGCTATGCCGGCTGTGTGCTTTACCGACCCGGAAATCGTCGTCGTCGGACAGTTGCCCACGCAGGCAGGCAATGCAGGTGTCGCAGTCTTTCCCTTCGCGGGGAATGGCCGCGCAATGACGCGGGACCGGGATGACGGCTTCGTCCGAATCGTTTTCACCCGGGAAAGCGGACTGGTTCTGGGGATTCAGGCAGTTGGGGCTGGCGTCTCGGAAATGGCCGGACAGTTTGCGTTGGCGCTCGAAATGGGCGCGACACTCACCGATATTGCCGCGACCATCCAGGCCCATCCGACCCAGTCGGAGGCGGTACAGGAGGCGGCGCTCAAGGGGTTGGGCATGGCGCTGCACATCTGAGAACGCAGTGGCCCAAGCATTGTGGGACAATCGGTGCGAGATGGATTCCTGTCCCGCACCTGATGTCGGCGAAGCTGAGAGCCTGCTCTCGATCGTCCAACAGGCGATGCGCCTATTGCTCCGCAAGAAAGCCGGCAAGAACCTCGTTGAACCGCGCTGGTGCCTCGATGAAGGAAAAATGGGCTCCCCCGTCCGTTTCTTCGAAGATCACAAGTCGAGACCCTTTGATCTGCGCGTGAATCCATTCCTGCGAGCGGGGATTGACGTGGCTGACGCGCCCGCCAATCACCAGCGTCGGCCGGTCGATGCGAGCGAAAATGTCGCTCCAGTCGATCGAACAATGGTCGACGAAAAGATCTGCGATATGAACGGCGTTGACGCGAAGGTTCTCCCGCAGCAGCCAGGCCTTCAGATCCTCCGGGATGCCCTTGGTGATCATGCCGTCCAGGAAGGCGCCGCGCGCCGCGGCACCTTCAGCACCCTTGATCTGCTCTGCGATGGCGACCATCGTGGCTGCGTCGAATAGGGCGCCGGCATTCAGGATATCCGCATCGCTCATGCCGGCCTGCCGCATAACCGTTGCTGGCTCGTCAATGAGGATCAGCTTGTCGATGAAGGACGTACCAAAGATATCGATCATCGCCCAGAGGACGGAGGCACCCATCGACCAGCCAAGCATCGTGGCGTTTTCGATCTTCTCGTGTTTCATCAGTTCCATGATATCCGCTGCGAAGCGGAAGATACGGAAGCCGCGTGTGGCATCCGGCGACCTCCCATGGCCACGAAAATCCACCGCGACAACGCGGTGTGTTGCCGAGAAGTGTTCGATCTGGTGCTGAAACATAGCGGCCGATTGCGACCAGCCCGGCAGCATGACAAGCGCTGGCCCTTGACCCACATCCGTATAGGCCAGGACGGCGCCGTCGCTTGTCGTGAAATTCTTCTGCATGTCTGCTCCTCCCCCTGTTGTTTTTCGTGGCCGGCCTCCCTGACCTGCCTGTTGGTGATCCACGTTCTCAATAGCGCATGAAGCCACCATCCACATTCAATGTGACGCCCGTAATGAAGCTCGCATCATCCGAGGCCAAGAAGCCAACCGCTCCGGCAATGTCGTGTGGCTCGCCAGGTCTTCCGACGGGTATCGTCGAGATGATCTGCTCTCTCTGCGCATCGGTCAGCGTCGAGGTTAGCGCAGTGTCGGTGAGACCGGGACAGATGGTGTTGCAGGTCACGCCGGAGCGGCCGGCCTCCCGGGCGATCCCCTTGCTGAAGGCGATGACACCTCCCTTTGCCGCGGCATAGCAGCTATTGCCGAACATGCCGCCGCCCTGTTGGCCAGCGATGGACGCAATGTTGATGATGCGGCCCCAACCGGATGCGGTCATGTCCGGTAAAAAAGCCTTTGTCAGCAAAAAGACTGCCGTGAGATCGATGGTCACGAGCCGCTGGAATTCCTCAAGCTCTACGGTCTCGACCGGACCCGTAGACACGACACCGGCATTGTTCACCAGAATGTCGATGCGTGCGTGCTCACGCCTCACATCCTCGGCCAAGCGTAGGACATCGCTTGGCTGGCCGAGATCGACCGCAGCGAAGCTCGCCGAACCGCCCGTTCCGACAATCCGTGCGACGCCATGCTCACCGGCGGCAAGATCGATGTCCGAAATGATGACATGGGCACCCTGCCCCGCAAGCCTCTCAGCAATGGCAAAGCCTATGCCCCGTGCAGCACCGGTTATCAGTGCGACGCGCCCATTCAGTTCTCGTTGCATGCTTCCTCCGGCGGCGATACCATCGCCAGGCCCCAGTCTCCTCAAGACAATGATTAGGATTGAGACGAACGGCGGGCAAACGACTTCTGGTTTCTCGGCCGTTAAGCGGAGCTTCACAATGACACGTCTCAGCGTTCCCTTGAGCGCCCTCGAAATTTTCGCTGAGGCGGGCCAGACATGCTCGTTCCGAGTTGCCGCTGAACATCTCGCCCTGTCGACAAGCGCGGTCAGCCAAGCGGTCCGAAAACTTGAAGAGCGCCTGGCTTGTCCACTGTTTCGGCGCGTCGGAAACGGGCTGCAACTGACTGTGGAAGGCGAAAACCTGCTGAAGCATGTGGTGAAGGGTTTCGATGAAATGCGTCTTGGACTGCAGTCACTCACCGACGCGCGGGATATGCCCATTTCGATCTCCAGCCCGCCGGGACTGGCAAGCCAACTTCTCCCCGTCGTCGTACAATCGCTCTTGGCCGAGAAAATCCGCGACATCAGGATCGTGGCGGATGAGACGCCGGACTTCAAACGTTACCGGGATTTCGACGTCGCCATCCTCTATGGGGAGCCAGCATCTAAAATCCACGATCTGGAGTCATTAGGGCCGGATGTCTTCACCCCGGTTTGCGCTCCAAGCCTCAAGGCACGCCTGCAAAGCGCCAGCGATCTGGCCGACTGCGCATTGATCGTCAACGAGACAAACGCTGTCACATGGAACGACTGGCTTGAACTCAATGGCATCGCGACGACCAAGGTGAACTGGCTCAGATTCAACCGCGCCTCTCAGATCATACCGGCGGCCCTCTCCGGCTTCGGCATCGCACTGGAGTCGCTCCGCGTCCTCGCGCCGCAGTTGGAAACCGGTGAACTCGTCCGCTGCGATCTGCCCGGCACAAGGGCCATCGCGCGCGACCTGACATTCCTGCATGTCACCAAGCGGCAGGATCGGGTCGATCGGGTCCAGAAGGTGGCGGACCTTATCTGGGCCGAATGCATGACGAACAATGATGGCTCGCGACGTGCCTTTTCAGGGTAAGCGGCAGAGCCTCGAAAGACAAAGCGATCCGATGCATGAGAATGGGTTGACGACTCGCAAGCGTCGCAAAGCTCGTGATGTGTGGCAAATCCCGACATCTTCTTCATCACTAAACGTTACCTCAATATGATCGGCAAAACGTCTAGACAGACCGGTGATGAGGTTCGTCATGCTGGTTGCGGTTGTCGCACGAGGCGGTCGAGGCGCACCATAGTCATCGACTAAGTCTGCTGTTTGCAGCTACGGATTGTGTCCTCTGAGCATCATCATTCGCAAACTGTCACGAGCGCGGTTGGCAGCGGAAGATTTCTCCGCTACAAAATCGGCACCGCTGCAGATCGAAAAAGGGAGGCGTTGCATGACATATACATCCATCGAAACCTTCCCGTGCGGAATGATCCGACGTTAGGTCATTTCAATTCGCGGCCCGCTTAAGGGTACGCGGCAGGCGGCTTCAACAAGCCCTTTACAACGCTACCGATCTGCCGGGACTATGTCGTGTCCTGTTCCGGCTTCATCCTTCAACTGTCTTTTATGGAGCCGGCTTCATCTGATGGCCGGACTGTTTCAATGGCTCGCAAGAAGCTCGACTTCCGCGCCGATGCGTATCGCAACGTGCTCGGCTTTGTATTTCGTCAATGGACGCACCGTCCTGCCCTGGTCGGTGGCATCATTGTGCTGGTTGTTGCCAGCACACTGGCAGAGGTTCTCGTTCCGGTCTTCTCCGGCCGGATCGTCGATGCCATCGCCGGTGGCAATGCGGCGGACGGCGCTCTTCGCGCCTTCGTCATCGTCACGGCTCTCGGTCTCACCAGCGTCGTGCTGCGATGGTTCATCTACAATGGCATCATCCGGCTGACGCTGCGCATTATGGTCGATGTGGCCAATAACGGCTTTCACAAGGTGCAGCGTTTTTCCACCGACTGGCATGCCAATAGCTTCGCCGGCTCGACGGTGCGCAAGATCACGCGTGGCATGTGGGCGCTCGATTCACTGAACGATGTGCTACTCATCGCACTGCTGCCATCGATCGTCATGCTTATCGGCGCCAGCATCGTGCTTGGCAGCTACTGGCCCGTCATGGGGCTGATCGTGGCAGCAGGGTCGCTGATCTATATCGGCGTGACAGTCGTGCTTTCGATGGGCTACGTGTCGCCTGCCGCCAAGCTCGCCAACGCCTGGGATACGAAGCTCGGCGGAGCGCTTGCCGATGCCATCAGTTGCAACTCCGTGGTCAAAGCCTTCGGTGCGGAAGATCGCGAGGAATCGCGGCTGAGCCATGTTCTGGCCAAATGGGACAGTCGCACCCGGCGCACATGGCGCCGCGGCACCGTGAACGGCACCATCCAGGGCTTTATGATGGTCTCGATGCAGGCAGGCATCCTCGGCACTGGCCTCATCATGTGGCAGCGCGGACTGGCGTCAGCGGGCGACATCACCTTCGTGCTGGCGATGTTCTTCGTCCTGCAGGGATACCTGCGTTCGGTTGGACAGGACATCCGCAACCTGCAGCGTGCGGTCAACGATATGGAAGAACTGGTCTTGCTCGACAAGACACCACTTGGCATCGAGGACAGGCCCGGCGCAAAGCCGATTGCTATCGGCGATGGCGAGATTATCTTCGACCGCGTTACCTTCCAATATGGCGCCCACCCCACCCCGCTCTACGACACGTTTTCCGTCGCAATCAAGCGCGGCGAACGGGTTGGCTTGGTCGGTCACTCCGGCTCCGGCAAAACGACCTTCGTCAAGCTCATCCAGCGGCTCTACGACGTCAATTCCGGTGCCATTCGGATCGACGGGCAGAATATCGCGGAGGTGACGCAGGCGAGCCTGCGCGGCCAGATCGCCATCGTCCAGCAAGAGCCGATCCTCTTCCACCGGACGCTGGCCGAAAACATCGCCTATGGCAGACCGAACGCATCGCGACGCGAGATCGTCAACGCGGCAAAACAGGCAAGCGCGCATGATTTCATCATGAGCCTGCCCAAAGGCTACGAGACGATGGTGGGCGAGCGCGGTGTCAAGCTGTCAGGTGGGGAACGCCAGCGGGTCGCCATTGCTCGCGCCTTCCTGGCCGATGCGCCCGTGTTGATCCTTGACGAGGCAACCTCGAGCCTCGACAGCGAGAGCGAAATGCAGATCCAGCAGGCGATGGAGCGCCTGATGGAGGACCGAACAACGCTCGTCATCGCTCACCGCCTGTCCACTGTCCGCGCCCTCGACCGCCTTCTCGTGTTCGACAGGGGCAAGATCGTCGAAGAAGGCGATCACACGTCGCTCGTCCGCCTCAAGAACGGCATCTACCGCCGCCTTTTCGAGCGGCAGGCGCTGGAACTCACCAAGGGGTTGGCGATGTAACGGAGGTGCGTGTCCCGTTCTAAAAAACGCGCTTCGTCTGGGCTCGTTTCACAGGCGTAGTTTGTTTCGAACACGAAAAGAGGACCCAGAGCCGTCTCCGCAAAAGCGGCTCTGGTCTTTTGCCGAGTGCAACTGCCTCAAAAGAAGCACAAGCTTTCAATCGTGAAGTTACTGCTGAAGGGGTGAAGACGATGGGCGTTCTACTTGGGATCGCGCGGGACACGCTGGAATGACCATTGTCAAGAATTTAAGCGACAAGCTTCTTCCGGCGTCGTATGGTGCTTCGCACCCAACGGATCGTCGCCATTTTGCAGACTGATCGCGGTCAGCAGTCGAGGTTTCCGTGTGTCAGCTATTTTGAAGAACAACGTAAAGCAGTCGGGCAACGGACGGCGGCCAATGATATTTGCTCATGGCTATGGATGCGACCAGCAGATGTGGCGACTGGTCGCGCCGGCTTTCGAGGATCGTTTCAATGTCGTTACGTTCGACCATGTCGGCGCTGGAGGCTCCGATCTATCGTCCTATGATCGCCAGAGATACTCAAGCATTGACGCTTACGCCGACGACATTGTCGATATCGGTCGCGAACTCGACTTCGACGACGCCATCATCGTCGGTCACTCCGTGAGCGCGATGATTGGAGCACTGGCCTCGATCAAAGCGCCGGAGATGTTCTCCAGCGTCGTGATGGTCGGCCCTTCTCCGCGCTATATCAACGACGGATCCTATATCGGCGGCTTTGAGCAAGAAGACATCGACGAATTGCTTGCATCGCTTGCCGAAAATCATATTGCCTGGTCCAATGCGATGGCGCCCACAATCATGGGCAACAGCGACCGTCCGGAGCTTGCCAGCGAACTTGCCGACAGCTTCTGTCGGATGGACCCTGAAATTGCCCGAACCTTCGCCCGGGTGACGTTTACCTCCGACAACAGGGCGGATTTGCCCAAGGTGACGGCGCAGGTGCTTGTCTTACAGTGCCGTGACGATATCATCGCCTCAGAGAATGTGGGGCGCTACGTCGCGGACGCGATCCCGCATGCGCAGTTCGTTATGCTTGATGCCACGGGGCACTGCCCGAACCTCAGCGCGCCGCAGGCCGTTATATCCGCCATAAAGGGTTTTGTGTAATCGACGCGTCGCTACCCCCTGCCCCTGCCTTGGATTATCCCGACGATCTGTTCGAAAGAGCGCCGTGCGGCTATGTCGTGCTGAACTCCCAAGGCATGATGGCGAGGGTCAACCAGACGCTCGCGGAGTGGATCGGCCAGGAAAAAGAAGAGCTGCTGGGCAAACGTATGACGGTCTTGCTGACTGTGGCGGGCAACGTCTTCTACGAGACGAATTTCGAGCCGACCCTGCGCTTGCAGGGATTTTGCGAAGAGATCGCCTTCGATCTCAAGACGAAGAGCGGCAAGCGGCTCCCCGTGACGGTGAGCGCAAGGGGCAGGCTTGGCGGCGACGAGACTGGGGTAACACTCGTCACCGTCTTTCGCTCCGTCAAGCGGCGCCAGCTGGAACGTGACCTTCTGCAAGCCAGGCAGGCTGCTGAAAACGCAAAGGAAGCGTTGGCGAACACCAATGCGTCGCTGCGCACCAACATCCGCCGGGCGGTTGGCAAGAAACGTGAAGCGCAACGCGTGCTTCTTGCTGAGCAAGAGACGGGCGAACTGCGCGAGCAATTCGTTGCCGTCCTCGGCCACGATCTTCGCAACCCACTTGCTTCCATCTCAGCTGCCGGACGCGTTCTGGCCCCGGAAGTCACCAGCGAACGCGGCAAGCGCGTTCTTCAACTGATGGCCGGCAGCGTGTCGCGCATGTCGGGACTGATCGACAACGTGCTGGACTTTGCCCGTGGCCGGCTGGGGGGCGGTATCCATCTGATGAGAGATCCAACGTCTCCCATCGCTCCGGTAATCGAACAGGTGATTGAAGAACTGCGCAGCAGTGCTCCCGGTCGCGACATTCTTTCGACCTTGCTGATACCGCACCCGGTCAATGCCGATCATGCCCGGCTTGGCCAACTCGTGTCGAACCTCCTCGGCAACGCCATCAGCCATGGTGATGCCAAACACCCGATCTTCATCGATGCGAGACTTGCGGACGACGGAACCTTCACTTTGTCTGTGACGAACAAAGGGAAAGAGATTTCGCCAGACAGGATGGAGCGATTGTTTGAGCCCTTTGTTCGTGGAGACACGCGAAATGACAAGGGATTGGGACTGGGATTGCACATCGCATCGCAGATCGCGAGAGCCCATGGTGGTACACTCTCGGCGACATCCCAGAATGGTGAGACGCGCTTCACCTTTATCATGCCGCCTTTCTCTTCCGACGACGAAGGTTGATCGGGCTTTCCTTCGGGCATTGATTTAGAGCGGCCTCTCACTCAAGGCTGGTGAACCCTAACGCTCATCCCATGCTTCCATCGACACCACGGCTCACGCTGACATCTCTGTCTTGGCTTACCGCGATCGATGTCGCCTGAGCCATCGCGACGTATAGCGCGTTGAACTATCCGGCATCGGCCACGTTTACGAACGCAACAATGGAGACCTTGCAATGACAAGATTGCTCGTCGCCCTGATCTTCGTTCTCGTATCATCGCAGGTATTTGCCATGAACAGCCTATCCGACCTGACCTGGAAGAAGCGCGTTATCATCGTGTTCGCAGATGCCGGCGACAAGCGACTGGAACGGCAGGTGAAAATCCTGACCGACCAACGCCCTGAGCTTGAGGAGCGAGACCTTGTCGTGATCAGCGTCGTCAATGAAGAGGCGTCTATCGCTTTTGGAAACGTGGCCGAGCTTGCCGCGGCGGAATTGCGGGATGAGGCCGGCGTCAAGAAAGGCAGCTTTCAGGTCATTCTCGTTGGAAAAGACGGGGGCATCAAGTTGCGGAGCGACACGGTCGTTCCCGAGGTAGAGCTATTTGACGTCATAGACCGAATGCCTATGCGACAGGCGGAACGTGGCTGACCGCAGGCAACGCCTTCTTGAAGGTCTCAAGTGACGCGAAGTGATAGGTCGTATTCTGCGGATCAACGACGAAGCTGGCATGAGGTGCAGCGAACCCCACAGTATCGGCCCAAAAATCGGACTCGATTTTCGGAAAGCACGACGCGTCGATGCAAAAGGTGAAGCGTCCTTTGTGAGTGCAATAGGGCGCGCGCCGCTTTGGAGTGATTTTCAACTCCGCAGCCGCCCCACGACGACGACCGCGATCACTCGCCTCAACAGGAAGACCGCAAAAAGGGGAGCGCTGGCATCGTCCGCGCTCCCCTCTCATCTCGGGCAATTAGACGTTAGTTGGCCGGGCAGTTCGTGTTGCCGCTCATCGAACCCTGGCTGCTGGTGGTGCCGGCCGGGCAGTTGGTGTTGTTGGTGTCACCGTTCGGCGTTTGGGAGTTGGTGCCGTTCGTGTTGCCTGAACCGGGTGTCGTCGTGCCGGGCGCTGTGGTTGTGCCAGAACCGGACGTACCAGCGCCTGAGCCACCGTCTGACGTACCGCCAGTCCCGGCACCGGTACCGGTACCCGTCCCAGTGCCGCCCGAACTGGAGCCGGCGCCCGCACCGCCCGTGCCCGAACCTCCGCTGCCGCCAGATCCGCTACCAGCACCCTGCGCCATCGCCAAAGATGCAAAACTCAAAGCGAAGACCGCTCCCATAAGAATCTTTTTCATCTGCTTTCCTCCAAGCATTGTTGTTGCTGCCCCGGTCCAACAACACGGCGGTAAGCCTGTTCCCAAATATATCTTTTGCATGGGAAGGAACAAACCCGCGCGCCTGGACCCGACGATATCGATCGGAAAATGATATCGACGCTCTGGCGGATGGGCAGGGAGGCCATCAAATCAAATGGCTTGTTATCGGTGGCGGAATGTCCATAAGCTTGGAAACACCCTTTCCACCGTGCATTTCGTTGCTTGGCAAGCGCGCGGTCTTAGAGAATGATCCTGTGCTCCACTCCTTGCGCCACATCCGCGCCCATCCGCAATTACTGCTTCTGACCTTGATGGTTTTCCTTCAGGGCTCCGCCTATGGCTCAACACTGCCTTATCTTTCGATTACAGCAATCCAAGAATTAGGGATTAGCGACCAAGCCTATTCGGTCTTGGTCTTCGTGACATCATTGTGTGCGGTAACGATCAGCGTTTCGCTGGGAATTCTCTCCGACCTGATGGGTGACCGGAGGACAATCATCATGGTGATGGCGGTGATGGGTGCCATCGGTTACGGGGCGATTTTTCTTTTTCCGTCGATCCCGGTATTCATTGCGGCAACCGCAATTGTTATCCCGTTTTTCCAGTCGGTGAGCTCGCTCATTTTTGTGAGTGTTCGCGCCGAAACGGTCGGGCTACCAAGCAGGGACAGCGCCGCGATCAACGCCACCGTCCGGGCTTTCGTATCCGCCGCCTGGGTGGTGATGCCGGCGGCCGTGGGGTTTGCGTTTGCCAGTTCCGCAAACATGATGGGCGCTTGGGGCGTGGCGGCGCTTTGTGCCCTCCTCATATCGTTTACGTCTGCATTTCTGCCCGCAAGACCCGCGCCTGATCGGACTGCTGGAACATCACGCGCAGGATTCTTTTCTGCGCTCCGCGAGCTTGCCACGCCGTTGATGCTGGCGCGCGCAGTTTCCGTGGCACTGCTGACCGGAACCATCAGGCTTGCCAGCACAGTCTGGCCGCTGATCCTCATCTCCGACCTTGGCGGCAAGACCGGGGATGTCGGTATCGTCGCCGGGCTGATCGCTCTATTTGAGATACCCTTCATGCTCATCTGGGCCAGTCTGCTGAAGCGATTGAACATCCTCGTCATTCTGGCGATAGGCGGCCTGCTCTATGCCGCCTTCATGGCCACGCTGACTTTGGCGACATCTCCCTGGCAACTCTATGCCCTGACCATTCCGGCAGCGGCCGGCGCGGCTGCCCTGCTCTCCATGCCGCTCACCTATTTTCAGGATCTCTTTCCAGGAAGACCAGGCCTCGGCACCTCCTTCAACCCCATCAATTCCTTCCTCGGAAACGGTTTGACGGCGATCGTCTTCGGTACAGGAGCGCATCTTTTCGGTTACTCCGGCACGGCATGGCTCGGTGTCGCCATGGCCCTTGCCGGCATCTTCGGCCTCGTGTTCCTTGAGAAACGACGCCCGACTGTGGCTTGATTTGCACGCAAGCCTCATTTCGAAAACATCATTGCTGGCAGAGAGAAGGTTTGCCGGCGAAAGCTGCTAGTTCCTATAAGCTCGCAGGTGATCCACCAGTGCTCGGAGCTTCGGCGCCATATTGCGGCGGCTCGGATAGTAGAGATAGAAACCGGGAAAATGCGGACAGAATTCTTCCAGCACCGGCACGAGTTCACCGCGCGCTATCGCCGGTTTGAAGCTCTCTTCCATTCCAAAGCTGATCCCTGCTCCCGCAACGGCCAGCTTGATCATCAGCCCCATGTCTGTCGTCGTGACAGTGTCGGCCACAGTCACAGAAAATTCCCGGCCATTCTCCGCAAATTCCCATCGGTACGGTGCGACATGCGCCGATATCTGCCAGCCGATGCAGCGGCGGCTTGCAAGCTCGCTTGGATGCGAAGGTATCCCGTACTTTTTGAGATACGCTGGCGAGGCGACGGCAATTTGGCGCTGCTCAGCCGACACCGGCACAGCGATCATGTCCTGAGCGATCACTTCCCCCAATCTTACGCCGGCATCGTATCCATGCGCGACGATATCGAACTCATCGTCCGTGACGGTCACATGAAGTTTCACATCAGGATTGGCGTCCAAAAAGGACGCGAGCATGGGACCGGAAAGAAAGCTCTCGGCAATCGATGATACGGCAAGCGTCAATCGCCCTTGTGGGTGGCCGGTAAGATTGGCGGCCGCCTCCCACGCAGCTTGCATCTCGATCAGTGCTGGCTGTGCGTCGGAATAGAGCCGCTCGCCGGCTTCGGTTAAGGCAACGCTGCGTGTCGTGCGGCTGACCAGAGCGATGCCGAGCGCTTCTTCAAGCTTGCGAATGGTCTGGCTCACTGCCGAACGCGTTACGCCCAAACGATCTGCTGCGGCTCTGAAGCCCCTCTCCTGTGCGACGAGGGCAAAGACAGCGAGTGCATTAAAGTCGGATTGCATTGGTTAGCTCCGCTTACCTTTAAGGACAGATTTATCCAGCTTATCACAACAATATCCCGTGCGTATCTTTGGTGCATCGACAAAAGCGAAAGCAACAGGAGAAAGTCATGGAAAAAGTTGTTCTCATCACCGGCGCCTCCAGCGGCATCGGAGTCGGCATCGCCCGCGAATTGGCAGAGGCCGGTAATAGTGTGATGCTCGGGGCAAGACGCACTGATCGCCTCGAAGCTGTCGCGGACGAGCTTCGTTCGGCTGGAGGAAAGGTCAAGACCTGCCAACTCGACGTCACGAACCTTGGAAGTGTCACTGCCTTCGTTGAGAAAGCTCAAAGGGAATTCGGCCGCGTCGATGTGATCGTCAACAATGCCGGCGTAATGCCGCTGTCACCCATGGCATCGCTCAAGATCGACGAATGGGAGCAGATGATCGACGTCAACATCAAGGGCGTCCTCTATGGCATCGCTGCGGTGCTTCCGCATATGAACGAGCGCGGCTCCGGCCACATCATCAATATCGCGTCGATCGGTGCCCTTCAGGTCGTGCCAACAGCCGCGGTTTACTGTGCAACAAAATACGCTGTGCGGGCGATCTCTGACGGCCTTCGCCAGGAGAACGACAAGCTCCGTGTGACCTGCATCCACCCAGGGGTCGTCGAGAGCGATCTTGCGAGCACCATCACAGATCCTGTCGCAGCAGAAGCCATGGCGACTTACCGCGCCATCGCGCTCAAGCCCGACGCCATCGGTCGCGCCGTTCGTTTCGCTATCGAACAACCGGACGATGTGGACGTCAACGAGATCGTCGTTCGCCCCGTACGCACGACAATCTGATGAGGACGTCCCAAACCCCGCGCAAGCGCCATCAGGAGCGCATCCTGATGGCTCTCTTGCTCATCATCATCCAACCCTCGCCAATTCCAGCGGCAGAACATCAGAAGGCAGAAGCCATGCGACAATCCGAGATTGACCAGACCCGGCCACAAGACCATCCCTATATTGGCATGTGGGTCACCGCTGACGGCGCAATCCGTCACGAACTTCTGCCCAACGGTCGCTACGACGAGGCACGGGGCAACCGCCAAAGCGCTTATCAGGGTCGTTATGAAGTCAACGGCGATCATATCGACTACTGGGACGACACGGGGTTCACAGCCGATGGTACGTTTGTCGACAGGGATACGCTTCATCACGGCGGCATGGTCCTGTACCGGCGAATCTCGGAGTGAACGGAGTAAGCGTGTAGTTGCCGTCGACAATTTGCGTTTCGGATCGATGAGCGGACAATCAGGCCGCCATTGCCAGACTGAAGCTATTGACCTAGGCGGCGGTGTCTAGGGGTTCAGACGTGCTCTTGCCTGCTAACCGGAAGGTGAGACTTGACCAACATCGACCTGAACGACTTCGCTAATGATGCCCTTCGAGTGCTTGGAGAGGTGCGGGGGGGGTACCCCGACTTGAAATCCAGCACCACTTCCCCATTTCTCTCTTGCCGGGTTTACCGGTTTTGGAGGTTACTATGGCAGCACGAGCTTGGAATGCAGGTGGTTTTGGTGCGAGTGCTTCAAGCGCTACGCCTGACTTCGAACAGCGTATGCAGAAAATCCGCAGGCTATCGGGCATATCACGCCTGATGGATACGGCGGTCGGCATCCCTGGCACACGCCTCCGCTTCGGTGCCGACTCCGTGCTTGGCCTCGTTCCGGTCCTTGGCGACGGGGCCGGCGCTCTTGTTGGGCTCTATATCGTCAATGAAGCGCGTCGCGTGGGCCTTCCGAGGGAAAAACTCGCAAAGATGATTGGCAATGTGGCGATGGATTCCATCGTCGGCAGCGTGCCGCTCTTCGGCGATCTTTTCGATGTTTACTTCAAATCGCATCGCCGCAACGTGCAGATCATCATCGATCATTTCGGTGTGGAGCCAGAAGAATTGCGGCGCAAGCGTAAATGAAGAGATGAGGATGCGGTGTACCGCTTTGCGACACATTTCGTTAAGCGGACGCCGCAGTTTGCAAAGGTCAATCGGCAAAACCTCGCCACACTGGAAAGCTGAACAATGTCCTTCGATCTTGATCGCTTTGTAAAGGCGCAGCAAAATACGTATGACAGGGCACTGAGCGAATTGATCGCCGGCAGGAAGCAGACCCACTGGATGTGGTTTTATCTTCCCGCAAATCCAAGGCCTTGGCCGTTCCGACACGGCGCGCTTTTACGCAATTTCAGGCCGTCCGGAAGCTGAGGCATATTTGGCGCATCCCGTTCTAGGACCGCGTCTTGAAGAGTGTACGCGCGCCATGCTGGACCATTCTAACTTGACCGCCCATGACATTCTCGGATCGCCGGATGATCTTAAATTTCGGTCCAGCATGACCTTGTTTGCCGCAGTCACCGATCAAAGCGCGTTGTTTCAAACTGCTCTTCGGCAATTTTACAACGGCGCGCGCGATCGCGAGACGCTTTCGGTGATATCCGGCCCGTAACAATAAGCGATGATCACTTCCGCTTCACTATTCGCCGAAGCACAGAGCCTCTCCTAGATTTACGCGGGATAAGCTCAATGTCGCTAACCAGCTTTGCGCCACCTTCCCGGCGCTCCAATGTAATCTTGCGGCTGTGAAATGCTTCCAGCTCGGCACGATGCGCCACGCTGATGATCGTGGCGTCGGGTAGCTCATCAATCACTGTTTGCATCATTTTGTCCTGGCTTTTTTCGTCGAGCGCCGCGGTCGCCTCATCCATGACGATGATGTCGGGAGCGTTAAGCAGCAAGCGTGCAAAGGTGAGCCGTTGTTTTTCTCCGCCGGACAATGTCTGGTCCCAGGGCGCCTCGTCTTCGATCTTGTCCTTGAGTTGACCGAGACCGACCTTGTCGAGAGCAGCGCCGATCTCTTCCGCCGTCCAGCTTTCAGCGGGTTGAGGATAAGACACTGCGCGGCGAAGCGTGCCGGCTGGGATGTATGGCCGCTGCGGCAGCATGAACAACTGGCTGTCTGCGCGAAAATTCACGCTGCCCCCGCCCCAGGGCCAGAGGCCGGAAACGGCACGTATCAGCGTGCTTTTGCCCGATCCGGATTCTCCCGATACCAGCACTCTTTCACCCGCTCCGATTTCGACATCCGTCTCTTTCACGACGGCCGTTCCATCACCGAGAGATACCGACACATCCTTGAGGCTCAACATCGTCTCGCCTTCGGTCTCGCCCCGAATGATACGTCCGAACGTCTCGCTCCTTTCGGCGCGCTCAAGGCCATCGAGAGACATCATCAGGGAGGCGACGCGCCGTGCGCAGGCGTTCCAGTCGGCCAGGCGCGGATAGTTGTCGACCAGCCAGCCAAAGGCGGACTGAACGATGGTAAAAGCAGATGCCGCCTGCATGACTTGGCCAAGCGACATGCTGCCGTCGAGAAACTTCGGTGCACAGAGAAGAAGCGGCACGACGGGTGCAATCAGCACCGAGCCGTTGGAGACGACGGTGGTGCGCATATATTGTTGCGCCATAAGCCGCCATTGCCGCCGGACATTGCCGAACCTTTTGTCGAGATCGCTCCGCTCTTCCTCTTCCCCGCCAAGCAAAGCGATGCTCTCGCCATTTTCCCTGACGCGCGTCAGCGTGTAGCGATATTCCGCTTCCACCTGGTTTTTGACTTCGGAGACCTTCACGAAGTTTCGCGCAATGAACGCGATGGACGTCGAGGTGACTGCTGCGTAAATGATGGCCGCTATCACGAGAAAGCCGGGAATGGTGACCCAGGTGCCGCCGATCGACAGTGTGAGCGCTCCACCAATGGTCCATAGAACGACAATGAAGGTAGAAGCGGATACGAAGGCCGAAATGACGCCGGAGACGAAATCGACCGGCGCTTCAGTGGCAATGCGCATGTCCTCCGAAAGCCGTGCTTCCGGGTTTTTGTGGTCGCCATCGATCAGGTTCAGCTGGTAGTAGCGGCCATTTGCGATCCATCTGCCCACCATCACCTTGGTCAACCAGGACCGCCAGCGCCGCTGAATGCGCATTCTGACATAAACCTGCGAGGTGACGATGAAGACACTACCCAGAACGAGAAACGGAAATACCGACGCGAGGGAATAAACAGTTGCCGCATCCCGTTTTTCGATGGCGTCGAAAATCCCGCGGTTCCAGAGGTTGACCCCGTATTGGATAGCGACATTGATACCGATCATCGCCAGTAGGCCAATCGTGAACGGCCATGCCAGCTTATCGCCCCGGCGGCTCCAAAAGCCGCGCGCGCTGATCCAGAAGCGTTTCAGCAGATATTTGCGCCGTGCTTCCTCTGCCTCTTCCGGCGTCAAGCCCTCAGCAGGCTCCACTTCCTCTGGGGGAAGCTCTTCAACATTGTCCTGAACATCTTGAGAGGATGCGGGTTCGGCGGCAGTTTCATCGGCACCGGCCACCGGTTTCGGTTCTACGTCATTGTTTTTCATGGGCGCTGAACGGCCAGTGATCGGAAAGGTTTCACGACTTAGTGAAGGGGCGCGAAAATAGTCTTGAAAGTAATCGCATTGACCAAAGGAGAAGGAGGTCGCGGCGGCCTGGGCAAGTGTACATCAGCGTCAATGCGCCTCAGAGACCCGGCGCATTCGCCTGCGCGGCGACTGTCAACATTCCCAATGTAACACTCGGAGATCTTGCGCAGCGCTTGACGCATTTGGCCTAGGTCGTGCTGAACTTTTCAGCAAAGAACCAGAACGGCGTCCGCTCCAAAATCAAAGCGAATACCGGCTGGCGGGTTCAAAGCTCGACGGACGGAAGCAGACCCTTCCCAAGCGCAGACCTGGGCCTCAGGCCTCCTCAAGATGGGAGGCATCAGACCCCCCAGCCGTGGCTGACTCAAACGAGGGCGGACGCGCGTGAGACGCGTTAAGCCGACGAGCGACGATGTCATGGTTGAGCCACAGCACCGGACCGGACGGGTCGGACGACTCGCCAAAAATCAACTGACCGGTTGATTTCACGACAAGAGCGCTCAGGAGGTCGCTCATCATCACCTTGCTATCACGATGCATCCGGGTGATCTCATTGGAGGTGCCGATGGTCAAATCCGCCTGTGCTTGACTGTTTGGCATGGGCCACGCGGAGAAGTCGTAGAAGGGACGCATGACTTCGCTTTCCTGCATCGCATGGATCTTCTGGAAAACATCGTCCATCGTCAGGCCGTCATCCAGAAGCTGCGCGCAAGCCCGCCACTGTTCGTCGGCCCACGTCCCACCATTCTCTTTCTTCAAAGCCAGCAGCAGCGGTATCAGTGGAAGCTCAATGCCGGTGAAGACATCAGACGAATTGGTGCGGATTTCTGGGCAGTTATAGACGGTTGCTTTTATTCCTGCCGCCCAAGCTTCCTGCGCAATGCCTTCCAGCCGCATTTTTGCATAACCCTGGGTGTAGTTGGTGTAGGTCTGCCAACGGTAGTTGCCGTCGATCAGAACCGCCGATCCGTGGTACCCATAGGCGGTATATCGGACTTGGCCGCCCGAGGCTTCCACCCGCTCACGGATCGCAGCACTGAAATCAATCAGATGGCGGAACGTGTTTGCGGAAACCTCATCGAAATTCTGCAGAATGAGTTTCCCCAGGTCACTTTCGATCAGCCTCTGCGATGACATGTGGCGGGACCCGGTCCCCTTGTAGATGCGATTGGCGACGACGAGAAACACCTTCGCCTTCGGAATGCCGCCTGCCATGGTGTGGGCGAAGAAGACATTGCGCCCGTCGGCGATCATTCCGTCCAGAACGGACATGACCTGTGAAAGCGCCTCGGTGAAGCGCGCCGTGGCAATATCGCGGCATTGCGCGATATAGTCCCAATCGAGCTTATCGTGCTCCCAGCTCTCAAGCGTCATATCGGCGAGAAGATCGGTCGGGGTGGGGCCGCCCGCCGGCGCATCCAGATCGAAGCCGGCCATCAGGGGCATGTTGATGATCCTGCCCCCCAGCTGGGCCTCGGCGGCAGAGAGTTCTTCTGCGTTCAGGGGCCGCAACGCGCCGTGTTCGTCGCGGCGCCCGACCGTGATCCCGACAATCTCCATGCCAGCCCGCTTGGCCTCGTCAAGCAGGCCGGTCGCATAGCCGCGACCGAACAGTTCGCCAAAAAGGACAAAAACATCGCCTCGACGGAAGGTCGTGTTATCGGAAAGACGATTGAGTGCGACCGGATTTTTCATGCTGTCAGCTCTTTACTTCGCGAATCGTCGAGCGATGGCCCATACGAACTTTCACAAACACATGCCCGCGATGGCACAAAATGAAAACTCATTTTCCGTGACCGTTCATTTCAAAACGTGAACTGGGTCTCGTCACAGCATGCCAGATCATGGCGGGGTCTCCTGCTCTGGGTCAATCGTGGTCAACCCATAACCGTCGAGGTCACTGAATTGCTTGCAAAAAGCGGCTGCTCGAACGGCACCGCTTGGAATGAAGAATCCCTCGTCGTTCCGATGCGCTGAGCTCTGTACCCGTCAACGAGTGTGCCGCAATAAAAATCAGTGATCGCGCGTATATGCATATCGTGGCGACGCAGGCGTCTTCTTGACCCTCGCCAACGTGTGGCGAGCAATGTCTTCTTGACGCAGGATATGACGAATTTCGCCAAGTATCTCGGCCCGACGCACGGCTTTGTCTGCGAGCCGGAGGGCGATTTCTTCTTCTGTCGCGTTCGCACCAACGTCGCTCGTGGTTTCATTCTCAGCGATATCGCGAAGAATGTTCATCAGTACGAGGTTCTTCTCGTGCATTTGCATCACCATTTTCGTCATTTCTAAACGCTGAGACATGGTCGTCATTCCTGCTCAAAATTGCCTTCTGGCTGCTAACTGAACAAAGGCAGAAATGGTCGCACGCCGCATTTGATATTCGCCGTTTCGGTCAGCTTCGCGCAAGCCTCGAGCCAACACGCCTCTGGATAAGCAGGCCAAACGCGGGTTCCGCATCGAGGCGGCACGCGATTTGACGGCAATTGGGGCTTGGCACGGAGGTCGTAACACCAACCATGTGAAAAAAGAGATGTGTTGTCCTCGACGTGCAGCGACCGAAGTGCGCTACGCCCGGAACCGATCGAAGGCGGTGAGACGTCTGATCGGGGGATCGACGTCAGGATATCTGTATATTTCCGCCCTGAGATACTGAAGCTCGTCATCGAGACCGTCTTCCCCGACCTCGATCCACCAGCATTTCGGGCGACCGTCACTTCCGTCGGACCAGCGATAGCCTCGCCCCTTCAGGTGATCCTTCATATCGAAGGGGCTGTTCTCGGCAAAAACCCTTACCCGTGACCTCTGGCTCGCCTCATAGAGTTCGGCAAAAGCAATTGAAGCTGATCCGTCCACCTCTCGGGCCAGGACCTCCAAGAGTGCAAAGCAATCATCGACCGCACGATGTCCTTCATGAAAATATCCAGCCTGTCCAAGCAGATATCCAAGCTTCGTGCCTTCATATCCCCGCGACGACCAATCGACCTCAGAGTGAGAGCAAGCCCATGCCTTGCCGGAGAAAATCCCCGAAAACACCTCGCAGAAAGGTCGATCGAAGCCGGCGTTGTGGGCAATCAGCAAGTCGGCAGGCTCGATCAGCGCCTCAAGTGCCGTCATATCGATCGCCTGCCCGGTCACCATATCGTCTGTGATCCCCGTGAGCTTGGTGATCTCAGCCGGAATGGGGTCGCTTGGCTCTCGAAGTCCGCCATACACGCCAGTCACATCGCCAATCTGGCCCACGGCGTTGAAGGTGAAGGCGACCGCCCCAATCTCGATGATCTCATGCTTTCGGGCATCAAGGCCTGTGGTCTCCGTATCAAGGATGACGCCGCGAAGTGGGTATCCAGGCCGAGGAACGGGTGTGATTGCGCGGGGCACCAGTTTCGTCAGGATGCGATATCGCCCAGTCTCGCAAAGAGTACGGACCATCTCCTCTTCCGTCAGGGATGGGGCTTGCCGATCAGATTTGCCGGATTTCGACGGTCGATGCGACGCTGCCTTGGCGCGCGAATCCCGATCCGGAAACATGTCAAACTGTTCTGTCATCCCTGCAGTCAAACCCCGATGCGATTTTCGTTCTTCAGAACACAGCGGCACCGGCAGATCAACCTCGTTGGCAAGACGACCCGCTCGTTTTGGTGAGGTGCGACTTACAGACGCCGGGGTCCGGTCACAGGCATGCTTTCACGACGAGCGACGAAGTGAGATTGCAAAAGACTTCCGGAGTTGCCCAAAGGGCCCGCCGCGTCCATATAGTCTCAATGACGCATGATTCGAAAATATTCGTAGGTCTTCGGTCCACTCGCAAACGCTCGCCAGCGGCAAGCGAGCCCAAGGGGCCAAAGTGCCAGTGGGACGGGTGTGAAAAGAGCGGAACGCACCGCGCCCCGGTTGGCCCAGGTGCTGAAGGTCTCTACCTGCTCTTCTGCCTTGAGCATGTGGCTGCCTACAATAAGGGATACAGTTTCACCGCGGCACCATCGAGTCCCGACGTCGCCCGCTATCAAAAGGAAGCGACGATGGGTGCGCGGCCGACTTTGGGAAAGCGCGTGAACGAGCCAACCGAAGCTCCGCTACCATCGTCTGTTCGTTCAGGCTCGGCAAAAACGCTCAATGCTCGCAAAGGCGTGAGACAAGGGCAAACGACGACCGGTGGCCAGCAAAGAAAGCTCAAGACGCTCGAAGCCAAAGCTTTCGACACTCTGGGCCTCAGTCACCAAGCAACATCGGAAGAGATCAAGAGCCGCTATAAGGAGAGGCTCAAAATGCACCACCCCGACGCCAATCACGGAGATCGCAATTCTGAGGATGCGCTTAGAGCCTCGATTGAAGCGTATAGAATCCTTAAACTGAATGGCTTTTGCTGAGCCTATCCAACGAGAGGCTGAGAGTGGTGCTCTTGAAAGAATTGCACCGGTGGTCCACTCCTGCGCCGTCAGAGAACAAAATTCCCATCTGAGGTTCAAGCGGCCGGCGCGACAGAGCAAGCAGAGCCAACGTTGGCCTGGATCGGGACCATCTCATCATTCTGCGGTGCGCGGCTTTTTCCGATGCAGGGTCTCCGACGCAAGCCCCGCCAGTTCGCGAATGAAGAAGTCCAGGATTGTCGATGGACTCTCGCCCAGACGAGTGGCGATGATGAAGGGAGAATTGATCCGGCCTTCTTTCGGCAGAAGGGCACGCAAGATGCCTTTCTGTACCCAGTCGGCCGCGTAATGATCCGGCAAATAGCCCAGATATCGACCTGACATCACGAACATCGCCTGCGCCTCCATGTTCGAGGCGGAGGCCTTGGCGCGCGCTCCAGGAAAATACTGCAACTCGCGCATATTGGCATAGGGCCTGACGACGAAGTCGAAGCCTTCCACGCGCTGCACGGAAATGTCCGCCTCATCTGCAGTGAAAAGTGGATGTCCTTTGGCGCAATAGAGGGAATGCATCTCATCGCGCAGGCGCGACAGTTTGAGGCCCTGGTAGGGTTCCGTTTCCGGAAGGATCGCAATATCGAGACCGCCATTGGCGATTTCGGCGAGCAATGCGTCCGGTGAATCGATGACCAGTTCGAGGCGTGCTTCCGGCGCCTTGTCGCTAATGCGGGCAATGATGCGATGAATGGGCAAGTCCGCATCGGTAATGGTGTTGTCCACCAACCCCAGCCTGAGCGTTCCGGTGATCCTGTTTTTCAACGTGCCGATTTCGCTTTCGAAGGCGTTGAGTGCCAGAAACAACGCTTTCGATTTCGCATGAACGATCGCACCGCGATCTGTCAATTCAAAGCCCGCGCGCCCGCGGCGGCAAAGCTTGTAGCCAAGCCTGTCTTCTAAGGCCTTGATGTGGAAGCTGACAGCGGACTGGCTGAGGCCAAGCGTGATCTGCGCGCCGAGAAAGCTCTTATGCTCCACCACTGCGCGAAATACGGTGAGAGCCCGGAGGTCGGACTGGGCTAATTGCATGAGACGACCTTACATCATCTTTTCTAATGTGAACTCCACATCTTTCCTATTTTTTTGTGCTGATGTCCATGGTTCGTTGGCAGAATAAACAACCAGGGAACAAACCATGATGCCATCGTCCATTTCCAGAGCTTTTCTTTTCGGCGCAGCGCTCGTCACGATCCTGTCGTCGACCGCCGCGAACGCTGCAGATCTTCTCGACAAAATCAAAGCGGACAAAGTCTTTACCGTTGCCACAGAAGCCCGCTTTGCGCCTTTCGAGTTCGTCGAAGACGGTAAGATCGTCGGCTACTCGGCCGACATCATGGCTGAAGTCATGAAGGCTCTGCCGGGCGTCGAGCTCAAGCGCCTGGACCTGCCCTGGCAGGGCATTCTGCCGGGCCTTGCGGCTGGCCGCTTCGATTATGTCGTCACCTCCGTGACCGTTACGCCGGAACGCATGAAGGCCTACCATCTCTCGGCCCCGATCGCCGATGCAACCATGGCACTACTGAAGCGCAAGGGCGATGCAACCATCACCAAGCCGGAAGATATCGCCGGCAAGGCGGTCGGCTCTCAGGCCGGCTCCGCGCAGCTTGCCGCGCTTGAGACCTTTGCCGCAACGCTGACGGACAAAGGCGGTCCGGTGACCGTCTCCACCTATACGGACTTTTCCGAAGCCTATGCCGATCTCGGCGCCGGCCGTATCCAGGCTGTCGTCAATTCTCTTCCCAATCTCCTGGAAGCCGCCCGCCAGCGGCCCGACGTCTTCGAAGTCGTTCTGCCGACCTTCGGACCGAAGACCTATTTTTCCTGGGCAGGCCGCAATGATGCAGAGAGCGCATCGCTGAATGCGCTGATGGACGCCGAACTGGTCAAGCTCAACACATCCGGCAAGCTTGCGGAGCTCCAGAAGAAATGGTTCGGCGCCCCGATGGAACTTCCAGAGACTCTCCCTGCCGCTGAATAAGTTAGGAGGGGTCGGCCATGGACAGGACAGTCGCACATATCTGGCCCGCGCTTCTCGATGGCCTCACCAACACTATGACGATCAGTCTGACGGCGCTTCTCTTCGGCGCGCCGTTGGCTCTTCTGTTGGCCGCCTGCGCGCGTGGCAGACGGTGGACGCGCGTCCCGGCAGCGCTCTATCTTTCCTTCTGGCGCGGAACACCGATCCTCGTACAGCTTTTGATCACCTTTTACATTCTTCCATTCCTCGGGCTTGAGCTTGAGCCGATCGTTGCCGCCACCTTGGCCTTGGCGCTCAATACGGCGGCGTTCCAATCGGAAATCTATCGGGCGGGGCTTCAGGCTGTGCCGAAAGGCGAAATCGAGGCGGCAAGAATGCTGGGTCTCTCTCCCTCCGCGATCTTTATCAACATCGAGGTCCCTCAGGCTGTACGGGCTATGTTGCCAGCGCTGGTGGGAGAAATGCAGGCCCTGGTCAAGAACTCCTCGCTCGTCTCGGTCATCGCGGTGACGGATTTGACCCGCCGCGCCCAACAGGTCGCGTCCTCCACGTTTCGCCCCCTGGAAGCCTATGCCTCAGCCCTCCTTCTCTATGTTGCAGTCGGCATCCTGATCGCCGCTCTGGGACTCATGCTTGAGAGACGCCTGTCACGCAGGGGGCAAAATTGATGACCGGCTTTATCACTGACCTGCCGCTCTATCTTGCCGGACTGCTCACGACGATCACAGTCTCGGCAAGCGGCGTCACTATTGCAGCCCTGCTTGGCATAGTGCTCGCCATTGGTTTACGCAGCAGCTTTCGCCCGCTTGCACTCTTGACCAGAGCCTATGTCGAGTTTGCCAGGGGCGCGCCTCTCGCCCTCCTGCTTTTCCTTCTCTACTACGGCGGACCGCAGATCGGGCTGTTACTCAGTCCCTATGTGGCCGGCACCTTCGGACTTGGCATCTATGGTGCAGGTCCCTTCGCAGAGATTTTTCGCGCAGGCCTCAACGCCGTTCCCAAGGGAGAGCGCGAAGCCGCAGAGATGCTGGGCCTCACACGCGGGCAGCGCTTCCTGCACGTGGAGCTTCCGCAAGCCCTTCGCCTGACGCTGCCGCCCTGCGTGGGTCAAGCGATCGCGCTTTTGAAAGAGTCGGCTGTTCTCTCTGTGATCACGGTTGGAGAGTTGACGAAGGTAGCCGGAACGATCAGCTCGATCAGCTTCAGCGTCGTGACGCCCTACCTCACTATTGCCCTGCTCTACTGGGCTCTTGTTGAAATTCTGTCGAAGTCGGGACGCGCTCTGGAGCGCCACTTCGCCCTGAGAGGTTCCTGAGATGACAAGACCGGCAGCAATTTCCGTTCGCGGACTTGAGAAGCGATTTGGCGACAAGACCGTATTGCAGGGCATTGATCTTGATATTCAGGATGGCGATGTCACCTGCATCATCGGGCCTTCCGGGTCAGGCAAGAGCACCCTGCTGCGCTCGCTTGCCTTTCTCGACGCCTATGATGCGGGCGAGGTTCACATCTTTGGCAAGATGCTGGGATGGCGCGAGACGCCGCTTGGACGCGAAAAAGCGGGCTACAGGGAATTGACCGATGCCCGTCGTCCGATCGGAATGTCCTTCCAGCATTTCCACCTGTGGCCGCATTTGAAAGTGCTGGACAATGTGACGCTCGCATTGCGGTTGGTCCATGGCTTCTCCCGCACGAGGGCAGAAGATATCGGGCGCGAAATGCTCAGTAAGGTCGGACTGCTGTCCTTTGCCGACCGCTGGCCTGAAAGCCTATCCGGTGGGCAGAAGCAACGTGTTGCGATCGCCAGAGCTTTGGCCGTGAAACCGAAGGTGATGCTGTTCGACGAACCGACCTCGGCGCTGGACCCCGAACTGGTCGGCGAAGTCCTCTCCGTGATGAAATCGCTCGCTTCGGAAGGAATGACGATGGTGATCGTGACCCACGAAATGGGTTTTGCCGCACATGTCGCCAACCGCGTCGTCTTCATGGATGCCGGCAGGATTGTCGAAGAAGGCGCACCGAATGTGCTTTTCGCAACGCCAAAGAGCGACCGTCTCTCTCAATTTTTGGAAACCTGGCGCGAACGCGCAATTTGATGCCCGAAAGGAATAAGCATGACAGCCCACGGCTACGACAATGGACGGTTAAACCTACCCTTCGTTGGCATTTCCACCTTTGCCAAAAGTCCCTATGTGGAGAACTGGGACAAGATAGACGCCGATGTCGCTGTCCTCGGCGCACCCTTCGATTTTGGAACCCAGTGGCGCGCCGGCGCACGCTTCGGACCACGCAGCATCCGCGAAGCCTCGACGCTTTTCGCCTTCGGTCACGCTGGCGCTTACGATCATGAAGATGACGTCACGTATTTGGAAGGCGTTCGCATCGTGGATCTCGGCGACGCGGATATCGTCCACACGGACACGATGAAAAGCCATGCCAACATAGAGTTCGGCGTTCGCAAGATTCTTGCGGCGGGAGCGCTGCCTGTGGTGCTCGGCGGCGATCATTCGATCAATATTCCATGCATCAATGCTTTCAGCGAGCAGGACCCGATCCATGTCGTGCAGTTCGACGCCCATCTCGATTTCGTTGATGAGCGCCACGGCGTTCGCTTTGGCCATGGCAGCCCGCTGCGCCGCGCCTCGGAGAAGGCTTGGGTCACCGGCATGACACAACTTGGCATCCGCAACGTATCCTCAACGGCCAAGGAGGGTTACGATTACGCCCGCGCTCAGGGCTCCGATATTCTCTCGGTCCGCCATATCCGCAAGCTTGGCGTCGATGCCGTTTTGGCCCGTATTCCGACTGGAAAGAGATATTACCTAACAATCGATATCGACGGCTTCGATCCCTCAATCGCACCAGGAACCGGTACACCGAGCCATGGCGGCTTCATCTATTATGAAGTGCTGGAACTGATTGCGGGCCTCGCCAAACAAGGAACGATCGTCGGCGTCGATCTGGTGGAAGTGGCACCCGATTACGATCATACCGGTTCGACCGCGATCCTGGCCGCCCAACTGCTGCTCAACACAATCGGGCGCGTGTTTGCCAAATCCGAGAGTAGAGATGAGGTGTAGGACTTTCGAGAGGCATTTGCCGTGATGTCATATCGACGTTTCACTACGCCGGAAGCTGGACGGGCTTGTTAGCTGCGCTCACCTTCCGTGATGATCGCGTGTTGCTGCTCAAACTTCTTGGCGGCTTCGGCAAACGTCTTCTCGGTCTTAATCAATCCCGCTGCCAGCCTTGCCCCAAAACAAGATACCAATTTTTAGCAAAGGCTTTCGCCTGCTCAAGCCCCATCTCCTTGGCGTCGGTGCGGTACGGGGCCGTCGAGAGATGCTGAGCAACGCCAGGTGAGGTCACCCGCCGGTAGGCGTTGACTTACCCACCATGGATTTCATGACTCGCCATGCCTGCCTCTGTTTACTTTCCCGTTGTTTCAACAGGATGGAATCGCGGTATCGGGGAGGTGTCAAAATGAGAAGCAGGTCTTTGTGCTAGGGATAAATACGACTTCGGCCTCCACTTGGGAGGCCGATAAAATCTCGATAGTCTTGAAATTTTCTGGTTGCGGGGGCAGGATTTGAACCTGCGGCCTTCAGGTTATGAGCCTGACGAGCTACCGGGCTGCTCCACCCCGCGTTAATCATGAGCGACCGCAGCACAAGCGCCCGGTTGTTTTTGTTTTGCCGGTCCTCGAAGGCTTTTGCCTTCTGCGGGTCGGCGGGGGCTGCTCCACCCCGCGTTATTGCTTTAGAACTGCAAAAGGCCGCTTTGTGTGCGGCCTATTGTTTCGGCCTGTGCCGAGAGGTTTATGAGTGAGAAGATAATTTGAGTTGCGTTTAGCAGACCTGGCAGCGACCTACTCTCCCGCGTCTTAAGACGGAGTACCATTGGCGCTGGGGCGTTTCACGGCCGTGTTCGGAATGGGAACGGGTGCAGCCGCCCCGCGATAACCACC